>Ga0193753_10001631_pt1 | contig 18950 bp, 17 predicted proteins | sample H1c2metaG_FD_144925 | JGI IMG/M metagenome (GOLD analysis project Ga0193753, IMG submission 144925) | Soil microbial communities from a riparian zone of the East river system, Colorado, United States - H1c2 | ecosystem: Environmental > Terrestrial > Soil > Riparian zone | place: USA: East...
CAAGATAATGAAGGGTCAGTCCGGGACAACTAGCAAGTATGTACAGTACATTGGATCGGCCCTAGCCAGGAGCAATTCGCGGTATCAGACGATGGCCGCCGCCGACTCGATCGAGTCATATACCGCTGCAAGATCCTCGCCGGTCACGCAGTAGGGTGGTAGCACATAAATAGTGTTGCCAAGCGGGCGTAGCAGAATGCGCGCGTCGCGAAAGTGGGCCTGAAGCTTGGGGCCAAGCTTCGACAGATAGCCGGCATCGGAGGTTTGCAGATCCATGGCGGTGATCGTGCCGGTTTGACGGACATTCTTGAATCGCGTGTCATCACGGAAACGCTCCAAATGCGTGCCCTGCAGCGCGACAAGGGTGGCAATGCGTTCGCGCACCGGTTCTGTTTCCCAGATTTTCAAGTTGGCGACCGCGGCGGCGCAGGCGATTGGATTGGCGGTGAAGGAACTCGAGTGGAAAAAAGTTCGGCGCCGGTCGGTGGCGTAGTGGGCCTGGTAGATCTCGTGCCGGCAGAGCGTGACGGAGAGAGGCAGTGAGCCGCCGGTGAGTCCCTTGGAATAGCAGGCGATGTCAGGCGCGACGCCGGCTTGCTCGCAGGCGAACATGGTTCCGGTGCGTCCCCAGCCGGTCATGACTTCATCGGCGATGAAGAGGACGCCGTGCGTGGCGCAGATCTCGCTGAGGCGTTTTAAGCAATCGGCGGAATACATCAGCATGCCGCCCGCACCGAGCACCAGGGGTTCGACGAGCAGCGCGGCGATGCGCCCGCGACGACAGAGCGAATCGAAGACTTCGAGCGTTACGGATTCCTGCCCGGGCGAAGGAAACGGAATGTGCTCGACATCAAAGAGCAGCGGTTCATAGCTGTCGGTGAAAGGACCGCGCGCACCGACGGACATGGTGCCGATGGTGTCGCCGTGGTAGCTGCCGTCCATCACTACGATGCGATGGCGGGCATCACCGGTATGGCGCCAGAAGCCCAAGGCCATTTTGAGTGCGACTTCGACGCTGGTCGATCCGCTGTCGGAGAAGAACACGTGCTGAAGGCCAGGGGCAGCAAGAGCGATAAGCCTTGCCGCCAGGTGCTCCGCGGGCTCGTGGGTGTATTCGGCGAAGATCACTTGATCGAGTTCTTCAGTTTGAGCTTTGATGGCGGCCATGATCTTAGGATGGCGGTGGCCGTGGGTAATCACCCACCACGAGGATATGGCATCGAGAATGCGCTGGCTGTCACTCAAAGTGAGATAGGCACCCTCGGCATGCACGACGGTGGGCAACGTCGGGCGCAGCGCGTGCTGCGTGAAGGGATGCCAGATCGGTGAGGGCGGCGCGATCATGGCGCGGCGGTCGCCGTAAAAGACTCACGCGCGAACGCGACAGAGAATGCCTTTCCCAAACTCTGCGGCGTCAGGGGATTAAGAAGCGGCAGGGTTCCTAGGATGGGTACGCGGCCCATTTCTCTTAAAGTACGTTCGTTGTCCGCGTGTACATCGCCGATCAAGGCGATTCCGAGGACCGGGATGCCGCGACGCTGCAAGGCTTCGAGGGAGAGCAGCGTGTGATTCAAGGTGCCGAGTGCGGTGCGGGCGCACAGCACCACGGGTGCGCGCCAAGTTGCGAACAGGTCAATGTAGAGTTCATTACGGGTCAGCGGCACCATGAGTCCGCCGGCGCCCTCGACGATGAGCGGGCGGTCGAGTGTGGGAAGGTTAAGCGCCGTAGGATCGATGATGACGCCGTCGCGCTCGGCGGCGAGATGCGGCGAGGCAGGCGTGTTGAGTCGCCAGACCTCCGGCAGCATGCGCTGCACGGGAAGCGCCGATAAACGCTGCACCACGGCGGTGTCGGTTTCCTCTCCGAGGCCTGCCTGCACGGGCTTGAAGTAGTAGCCGTCGAGCAGTCGCGTAAGACCTGCAGCAAACACCGTCTTGCCGATGCCGGTGTCGGTGCCGGTGACGATGATGCGCGCAGTCACCCTCGCAACTCCGCGAGCGCATTGAACAAGCCGGCGATGGCGGCTTCGGTGACATTCAGCGTGATTGAAATTCGCAGGCGCGCAGTTCCCTTTGGCACCGTAGGCGGTCGTACGCCCCGTACGTCGAAGCCACGCTCACGCAAGCCCGAGGCAATTTGCATCACGGCAAGGTCATCACCAATGATCACAGGAAAAATTTGCGAGCCGCTCACCGGGAGTGCGTGGCCTTCTGCTTGATGGCCGGCAAAGGCCACGAGGGACTCAAGAGCTGCGCGGCGCTGCGGTTCCTCTTTCAAGATCATGAGTGCTTCGAGCGCGGCGACCGCCATGAGCGGTGAAGGCGCGGTCGAGAAAATAAAGGCGCGGCAGCGATTCACCAGAAAGTCGCTTAAGACTCGCGGCAGGCTCAATAGCGCGCCGGCGCCGCCCAAAGCCTTGCCGCAAGTGTGCAGCACGATGACATTGTCGCGGCCTTCGAGGCTCGCGGCGAGGCCGCGTCCGTCGGGGCCGAAGACGCCGGTGGCATGCGCTTCGTCGATCACTAAAAAGGCTTCGTGCTTGTCGGCGAGCGTCATGAGATCGCTCAGGGGCGCGCGATCGCCATCCATGCTGTAGAGACTTTCGGCCGCAATCCAAATTTGGCCGAGCCCGCCCGCAGCGCGCCAGGTGCGAATCGAGTCTTCGACGGATGCGACGTCGTTATGCAGAGACTCAACCGACGCGGCTCGCCCTGAGCGCACGCCCTCGCGGCTGCTGGCATGGATGAGTTCATCGAGAATGACCAGATCTTCGCTCTGCGGGAGGGTTGCGAAAAGCGCGGAATTCGCGGCATAGCCGCTGCTGAAGAAGAGTGTGCGTTCGGCGTGAAAAAACCTCGCGGCTCCGGCCTCGAGCTCCTCGTGCTCAGGATGGTTGCCGCGGAGCAATCGAGAGCCGCCGGCGCCAATGGCTGTCCCGCGAGACATCGCTTCGGTGATGGCAATGCGCAAGCGAGGCGATGCCGCGAGCGCCAAGTAGTCATTGGAACTGAAGTCGATGCCGGATTGCGGCCGCAAAGCGCGCAGGCGATTTTGGCTGCTTAATGCGTGTAACGCGGATTCATAGCGCGCGATGGCGTTCATGGGAGCGGCAGTATTGGAGGGAGCTTATCGATAGTCAACCTAAAATGGAAATGTAGGTTTACTAGCGATAAACATTAGCCAAGCGGGAGTTTCCCCTTTCGCGCCAGCTCGAACGCGATCCAAGCAGGTTTGCCTTTTGGCGATGGCGCTGACACTCTGCTGTCAATAACAGCAAGTGGGGAGCCGGGATGTTCGCATATCGAGTCGTTGCCGTTGCCGCGCTCCTGAGTTTCGGGCTTGCGCTACCGCCCGCCGCGAACGCGGCAAACCCGAAACCCTCCGCCACGCCGCTCAAGGTCTATATCTCCGTGGATATGGAAGGTGTCGCGGGCGTCGTCACGGGCGACCAGCTGATTCCCGGCGGTTTTGAATACGAGCGATTCCGTCGCTTCATGACGGATGAGGCCGTGGCCGCGGTGCGGGGAGCCCAGGCTGCCGGCGCCACGGAGGTCGTGGTCAGCGATTCCCACGGCAACGGCGAGAGTCTCATGATCGAGCTGTTCCCCAAGGACGTGCGAATTGTGCGCTCATGGCCCCGGCATGGCGAAATGATGGCGGGACTCGACCCCAGCTTCGCCGCCGTTTTCTTCGTTGGCTATCACGCCTCGACGACGAATCCGAAAGGCGTTCGCGCTCACACCATTTCGAGCGCCCACTTCACACGCGTGGCGCTGAACGGAACAGCCGTCACCGAGGCGGAGCTGAACGCGGCCTATGCCGGCGCAATGGGCGTTCCTGTGGTGTTCGTCTCCGGGGATGATGCCGCGATCAGCGAGGTCACGGGGCGCTTAGGGCAAATGCAGTCCGTGATCACCAAGAAGTCGCTGGGTTTTCATTCGGCGGAAACGCTGACGCCTGCCGCTTCGTGCGATCTCATCTATCAGGGCGCGCTCGCAGCCGTTTCCCATCGCGAGCAGCGCAAGCCTTACGTGCTGGCCGCACCCCTCACCCTGGAGATCTCGTTCAAGAGCTACACGACTGCGGAAATTGTCAGCTACCTGCGTTCCGTGGAGCGAACCGACGCCCATTCAATTCGTTTCGTGGGCCATGACATGGCGGAAGTCATGGATTTCATCGTGTTCCTGGATTATTACGATCCGGAGATGAAACCCTAAGTTACCGGCAGATCCTAGCCGGTCCAGGTGCGGACGAAATCATTCAAGTTGGGCAGTACGTCGACCGCGGCATGCAGCAGCACGATCAGCAACAGGCTGCGCGTTCGCGCCCAAAGCGTACCGAACAGCACCGCCACCGGGGACAGCACGCCAAGGGTAAAAGCGATCACTTGAATGGGATCGGTTGAGTAGCCGTCGACACCGGAGTGTCCGCGCAAGTACAGCCCCGGCACGTGAGCCAGTGCGAAAAGCACGGCGCCCGTGACCACGGCGCCGGCCTCGGTCTTGAGCACGGCTGCCAGCCGCGTTTGCAGCACCGCGCGAAACAAAAACTCCTCGCACAAGCCGGCTTCGAGGGCCAGCCAGATGAACGTCGCCGGCGCCGCCCAGAGCAGCGTCGCCACGGAAGCATGCAGGGCCTTGATCTCATCGAGCGCGGGCGACACCACGCACATCAACGCAAGGATGATGGCGCCGAGCACCAGGAGCGGCAGCCAAAAGCCGGGGCGCCCGAGCCCGCTGTTGAAGAGCGGCGCAATCTTGGCGCCGAGCAAGGCGAGCAGCAGGGCCGGTGCACCGACATGGACGACCAGCTTGACCACCAATACCAGCAACTCCTGCTCGCGACCTGCGGGAACAGCCGCGCGCGTCGCGCTCATGCCCCATCCCAAAAAGCCCACCGCATAGAGCATCAGAAAGGCCAGCAGGGCCCACAGTTCGAGCCTCGGCCTGCGCACTGCGATGGCCGGCGGCGCAGCGCGGCGAGTCAGAGCGAGACTGAGCAGCGGCAACGCGGCGCCAAAGACGCCCAGGGAGATGGCCGGCAGCGTCCAGTCGGCGCCCTTGGCACCGAGATAGGCGGTCGCCGCCGCCCACAGCGCCAAATAGGCGGCCACGAACAGCGCGGCGCGAGCTCTGATCCCGGACAGCAGTGGCATGGGACTCCCGAAATCGCTGCGATGTTTTGCCGCAGCGTTTGCGCGCATCTTAGAGGAAAATATCCGCTAAAGTCCCCAAAACCCGCTGGTATGATCCTTGGGATGCTGCCTGCGCTATTGGTTTTTGTCGCCCTTCAGTCCGCCTCGGTCGAGCCCGATTCACTGGCCGTTCAGAAGCAGTTGCGCGCCGCGGACCAAGCGCTCCTGGACGCGATCGCACCGGGCGACCGTGCCGTGTGGGAGCGCCTCTTGGCCAAGGATGCCGTCTATGTGGATGAAAACGGCGCAGTTCTGAGCCGCGATCAATTCCTCGCGGCCCTGAAACCGCTGCCGTCGGGCAGCAGCGGACACATTTCGATCGTCGACTACCAGGCCAGCGTGCATGGCAACGTCGCGTTGGTCATCCATAAGGACGACGAGCGGGAAAACTATCACGGCATCCCACTGCGGGCCGATTACCTTATGACGGAGACCTGGCTGAAAGAGGGCGCGGATTGGCACCTGGCCCTGGTGCATGTCTACGTGGTGCCGAAGGACCCGCCGCCCATCAAGACACCTGCGAACGAGCTCGATGAATATGAAGGAAAATATCGTGCTGCGCCGGATTTAGCCTATGTCATCCACCGCGACGGAGACCATCTGGTCGGCGACCGCCAAGGATTGCCGGCGGTGGTGCTGTCGCAGGAATCGGCCGACGTTTTCTTCGTGCCCGGAAAACCCCGGGATCGCAAGATCTTCAGGCGCGACGCCAACAAGAAAATCGTGGACTTCGTCGACCGGCGTGAGGGCGAGGACTTAGTGTTTGTCCGCGGCAAATGAACTCGACGGATAGATCGTCGGCCGCTTAGGCTCATCGGCGATGGTCTCGACCAACCGGTAGAAAAACGTATTGAATTTTGCAGCTGCCGCGAAGTCCATCGGCTGGGTGATATCGTCCTGGGGCCGGTGATACCGGACTTGGTACCACTCTCGATAGCGCTTCTCCGCCTCGGTGTTCGGATCGTAGCCGAAGATGAAGCTGATGGCGGGCACATGAATGCCGAGGAAGGGAAACTGGTCGGCGCGATACAGCAGATTGCGTTCCGGTTCGGCATCCGGACGGATTTCGATGTGCATGGGCGCGGCAACGGCGCGTGCCGTTTCACCCAGGGTCGTGTCCTTGAGTGCTTCCGCCGTGAGTATCTTCAGGGGGAACAACGGCCGCAGCTGATCCAGATTGACGTTCGCGGCCAGCTGCACTGCGGGCACGGTCGGATGATCGACAAACCAGTGCGAGCCCAACAATCCCTTTTCCTCGCCGGTGAACGCGATGAACAGAATGCTGCGCTTCGGCACATGCAGTCGGCGCGCCTTGATGCCGTCGGCAGTCTGGATCAGCAGCGCGACATACGCCGCATCATCAAGGGTGCCGTTGTAAAGTTTATCGCCATTGACCGGGGTGCCGAAGCCATAGCCATCGAGGTGCGCGGCAATGACAAGATATTCGCTCTTCAGCTTCGGGTCGGAGCCGCCGAGTTTGGCAATGACATTGGGAGAACTGATGTCGCGCTGCATAACATGCAGCTGCGCGCGCAGCGTGCCCGGAATATCGAAGTTCGGCAGCGGCTGCTTCGCACCGCCCGCTTTGAGGAGGGCTGCCGCATCCTGACCGGAGCCGCGCAGCAGCGTCTCGAACGCCTCGGCGCTCAGGCGCATGGCGGCGAGCGGCGCGGCATGGGGCTTGGCGGGTTGAGTCGGCCGCAGCGAGACGCTGCGCGCATAGGCATAGGGCCAGCGCGGCGGTTCGATGGTGAAGTAAGGATCATCGACGTTGATGAGGCCGGTCGCATTTCCCTCGCGGGCATTGGCGGCTCGCACCGAGGCGCTTGGGAGGCCTTCGCGCTGGGTGCCGAAACACACCACCACTTTGCCGGCAATGTCGGCCATCGCGTCCTTGCCGCAGTAGCCGCGGAAGGAAAGCGGCGCCTCGAATTTGGGGGCGAGATCATCCGCCGGAGTAATGCTGATCTGCTGCAGAAACGGCAGCGCCGTCTCGGCGCCGCTCGGGCTGATGAGGCTGAAACTCGTGCCCTCGGGTGACACCGCGATCTCGTGCATGGGCACCGTCTGAAAGTAGCCGCCGTTCTCGCCCGCCGGTTGAAGCCCCGCCGCCTTGAAGCGGTTGGCAACATAGTCGGCAGCACGCTGGTAGGCGGCGGACCCGGTGTCGCGGCCTTCCATCGCGTCGTTGGAGAGGATCTCCGTCGTATGCCACCAGGCGAGCGTGTCCGAATCATGGATCTCACGATCACGCAGATGTTGTTGCGCGCGCGAACTGTAGGATGCGCCCAGGGCCAGCGCCAAGAGCAGCAGGGTGAGCGGGCGGTGCGCGTGTGGGGTGTGCATGAATCAGCGTCCTTACTTTGCAGCAGGGTCGGCGCCGGTGTCGGCGATGAATCCAGCCGCCTCGATGCCGGCGACCGCGCAAGCCTCGTCCTGATCCGAGCTGGCGCCTGTGATTCCCACCGCGCCGATGATCGCCTTGGCGGATCGAATCAGCACGCCGCCCGGCACCGGAATGAGGCGGCCGCCGGCGAGCGCATTCACCGCCGAGACGAAGGCGGGCGCCACCGAGGCGCGCTGCGCGATGGCTCGGCTTCCGATTCCCATGCCCAGGGCACCGTAGGCTTTGGCCTGTGCAATCTCGGGACGCAGCAGACTGGAGCCATCCTCGCGCTTGAACGAAACCAGGCAGCCGCCGGCATCCAAAACAGCAACCGTGAGCGGCGGCAGTCCCAGCGTTCGTCCATGCGACAACGCCTTGTCAACGATTGCAGTGGCCTTGGCCAAATCGATCATATGGGGAATCCTTGGGGTGTTACTGGGTCCGTCGTGGGCCGCTACTATACTGTGATAGCCAGGAAAGTAGAGCCTGATGAAATGCCGCCGGGTCTTGGATCTGCGGCGCGTGTCCAAGCTCGGGAAACTCCAACAGCTTGCCCCCGCGTATTCGCTCGATCGCGCGCTTGGCCAGATTTGGATAATCGCCCAAGGCTGCACGCGCCTCCGGCGGCGCGAAGTCTTTGCCGATGGCGGTGTTGTCCTTGTCGCCGACGATGAGGAAGGTCGGCACCGCGATTTGCTCGAGCTCATAAAACACGGGTTGCGTTAAAATCATGTCGTAGAGCAGCGCCGAGTTCCACGCGACCAACTCCTTGCCCGGCCCGCGGTTCAAGCCTGCCAGCATCTGTACCCAAATCTCATAGCCGGGATCCCAATGACCGGCGTAGTACGTCGCCTGCTCATAGCGACGAATGCCATCATCCGTGGTTTTCAGCTCGCGTGCATACCACTCATCGACCGAAATGGGCGGCACGCCCTTCGCGCGCCAGTCCTCCAAGCCGATCGGATCCACCAGCACCAGTTGATCAGTCTCCTTGGGATACATCAGGGCGTAGCGGATCGCCAGCATTCCCCCGGTGGAATGCGCGATGAGCGCGGCGTTGTGGATCCCGAGCGAGCCGAGCAGTGCATGCGTGTTGAGTGCGAGCTGTTGAAAGGAGTACTGATAGCGTGCCGGCTTGGTCGACTTGCAAAAGCCGATCTGATCGGGCGCGATCACCCGATAGCCGGCTGCCGCCAATGCGTCGATCGTCGTACGCCATGTCGCGGCGCAAAAATTCTTGCCATGCAAAAGCACGGCGGTGCGCCCGTTGGATTTCTTTGGCCGCACGTCCAAGTAGGCCATGTGCAAGGGCTCGCGCTGGGAGGAGAATTCGAATTGCGCGACCGGATAAGGGTACTCAAACCCCTCGAGCTCCGCGCCGTAGGCGGGCGCCTCATCAGCCGCGCAGCGCAGAGCACCCAAGGCAAGGAGGAAAAAAAGGACGGACAAGCGGCTGATCATGAAATTACCTCCACGTGGCGCTCGGGCATTCTAGCTGAGCGCGGGCTCAAGCTGCCGTACATGCTTGCTTCCGGTTGTGCAATAGTATTGCGCGATGGCGCCTGCCGATCCCCACGACTTGCAACGCTTTATCGACGCGCAGCATCCCATCTACGGCCAGGTGCGCGATGAACTGCTGGCCGGCCAAAAAGAGACCCACTGGATGTGGTTCATTTTCCCCCAGATCAAAGGCCTGGGCTCAAGTCCCACCGCACAAAAATACGCGATCCAAGATCTCGACGAAGCCAAGTCGTATCTTGACCACCCACTACTCGGCTTCAGACTCCGTGAATGCACCCAGCTCGTCAACGCCGTAAACGGCCGCTCGATCGAAGAGATCTTCGGCTACCCCGACCATCTAAAATTTCACTCCTCCATGACTCTATTCGACCAGTCGCAGACTGGCGACAAATTGTTTGCAGCCGCCCTGGCAAAATATTTCCAGGGCGAACAGGACCGAAGGACCCTGGCGCAGCTGTGATTTTGCGTCCGCGGGACGGCATCGACGCAGAAACCTGGTAACTGCGGGAGTTCTGGATGCATAATCGGCAGCCGGTCGTTAAACCCCCAACCGCGTTAAGCCGAGCGCCTGGCTTTTGACCCACGACCGCGCTCGGCGCAGACTCTTCGCCATCAGGGAAACACACAGAGGTATTCAAGATCGGACAGGAATCGACAGATAAAAGGCTTGGACGCATGAGGGAGTCTCTCGCGGCGCAGTCCGATGAAATGAGCGAGTCGAGCATGGCTCGCAGAGAACTCTTGATCGCCTTTGGTCTGTGCGCGACTGCCGCGCCGCTGTTCGGATGCGGAGGGGGCTCATCGCCGAACGCCTCACCGTCACCCTCGACCGGCGCACAGCCATCCGCTTCACTACCGTCAGGTGTCATGCCGGCGGTTACTTTCAGCGATACGCAAGCGGCGGGGCTGGCGACCTACGATGCCTATTTGACCGATGTGTCCGCGGCAAATTCGCTGTTTTCATACACCGGCGCCGCGAGCGCTTTGGTAACGCAGCTGGGGCCGGCGTTTCCCCGGCAAAAAATGGTGAGCGCTGACACTTCAGTATCAGACACCTTCTCGCCGGGAAAGGTTTACGCCACGTTCTACCACACCGGAAAAGAACTGGATCTGATCCAGTACGGCTTCAGCGACACCGTGACGCTTTACATCAACGATGCATTCGCGGCTCGATACGCGGGAGCCTTGGCTTCGGGAACGGCGCAGGGCGGCTCGATCAGCGGCATAACATTGTCCGCTGCCTCATCGAACGTTTCCGGTTATTACAACGAATACGTCGTGCGGATAATCGGAGGAACGGGAGTTCTCAATGAGACGCGCCGAATCACCGCTTATGACGCTGCGAGCTTTGACGCCGCCGTTGCATCGCCATGGACGATAGTTCCGGACAATACGACGCAATATGTTCTTCAGGATGGAACGCAGCCGTTTGTTCTTGACGGCAGTACGGGTTCCGTAAAATACATTCATTTGAATTGGGCTCAATCCGGCCGGCGAAAAATAACGGTTGAGCAGGGAATTTTTGCCGGCGTCGCTTCCGATGGACCCATTGCGCCTGCGCCGCCGTGGTCGGAAACTCCGCTACTCGTGGTAGGGGACAGCTTTTGGGACGGCGAAGCTGCACCCATAAGCATTCCGAGACTCATCAACACGTTTGCCTTGAGCATGGGCTGGCTGCCCACCAATCTCGGAGAGGGAGGCACGGGATATATCGCTACGACGCAAAACCGGCTCAGCTTTCCGGACCGAATCGCTCCGCCGGCCGAATCCTGGCGTGTGCTTCGCACTGCTACAGGCGGCACTTATACAATTGAAGTCACCCTCGGCGGCGTCACCGCGACTTGTGCGGCACTCGCGTTCAATGCGGGCCCTGCCGCCATTCAGAGCGCACTCAATTTGCTATCCAACGTGGTCGCGGCCGAGGGGTCCTTCGCAGTGGCGCGCGGCGATTTTTCGACACCGCTCATCATTGTGGGTCACGGCGTGTCCGGCGCAACCCTGAGCCTCAACACGGGCAACCTCACAGGCGGCACCCTGTCGATTTTGGGTCGCTATTTGGGCGACGTAGCGCCGAATGTGCCCACCGATTCAGGCGGCAATGCGCAGCCGTTTTATTTGTTGGTGCCTGGATCAGGGAATGACTCCCGATTCAGCGATGTGCAAGTTCAGGCTGCAGCGACCTATGTAGCGCAGCAAATCGTCGCAAGGTTTCCGACTGCCATGCCGATATTTACCGGCGTATTCGGCGACTGCAACGTTCAGACGAGCATCGTCGGTACGACGGATATCTCACGCAATGCGGCGCTCGCCGCCGCAGCCGCGTACTTGCCCAAGATCGCCGGCAAGGTACCGTTCATTGATACCTATTCAAATGGCCTGGGGGGCTTGAAGATTGTCAACGGGCGCGGCACGGTTGCCAACCCGGAGCCCGGGACTAACTCTAAATTTAAAAGCATCGTCACGCCGGGGCACCCCACCGGACGCGGATCGCAATTCATGTCGGATTGGCTCGCCGCGCGGGTCAAAGCGCTGATCGAATGATTTGATTCACGGCGCGCGCCCCTTCGCGCTCTGATCCAGGTTCTTGCTCATGTCTTTGAAGAGATCCGTTTTGGGCTTAAACGGGTCTTTGCAGACCTTCTTGGTCTCCGGCATTCCAAACGTCGTAATGCCGTGCGTCGTGTAATAGCATTTGGCATCCACCCATGTGATCAGCTCTCCTCCCTCCGCGTGTTCGCTGTCGCCTGATACACGATAATCGCGAGAGAGCGGGGCGTTATTTTTCCACCACTCGAGCTGCGATTCCGACGGGCCGGCAAGATTTCTCCAGCGTTTTTCATTCTCCTCTTTGTCCGCTTGCCGCCGCGCGGCGGCATCCGCATCGGTGCCCAAGTCAAACGGCACAGTGATGGCATTGCTGGGCTCGGGTTCCGCAACGTTCGGTAGCCGATCGATATCACGTGAGGCGCCCTGTCTTTTCCGATAGTGGATTGATGCCGGCGATACAGAGGGGACCTGCGGAGGGTTTTCTTGAGGGAGTGTCAGAAGTGAAAGAGGGGCATCGGCGCGCAAACGTGAAATTCGAACGGTGCCGGCGGCAAACAGGAGCAATCCAACGACAAAGTGCAGTCCAACCACCGCAACAAAAACAGCGACGCGCCATCTTCCTGATTGAACGTCTCCCCGCACTGCATCCCTTGTTTTTCGGATTACGCGAGATTGGACCGGATCTTGCCATTCTGGTTCCGGCGAAAGGGCCGCCTCAATATCGCCTGCTTTGACCCCCGCCGCGATTGCGCCACGACCTTCCGATCGCTGTCGCTCAAAAATCCATGCGGATGCTCTTGACGCTGGATCGGGCGAAGCGTAATTGAAGCCGGTTGGAGCCGTCAATGCAGACCCCGACATCAAGAGCCCCTACGTGATGTGGGCCGGTACGCCCCGCATGTCTTACAATCCATCATTATGAAAACACTCTCTTTGTGGCTGGTTTCTGTTCTGGCGCTCCCGGCGGCGGCATTCGCTGCCACCGAGCAACTGGGGATCGTGTCGTTCCCCGTTTCCTGCGCCCCCGCCGTGCAGGCCAACGTCGTGCGCGGCGTGGCGCTGCTGCACGACTTCTGGTACCAGGAGGCCGAGCATCAATTCCAACAAATCGCGAAGTCGGATCCTCATTGCGCCATGGCGCACTGGGGCATAGCGATGAGTATTTATCACCAAATTTGGGATCGGCCCGACGATGCGCGGCTCGCGCGCGGCTGGCGGGAAATGAAAGCCGCGCAGGCGCATCCTGCCAAGAACGCGCGCGAACGCGAGTACGTGGCCGCATTGAGCGAGTTCTATCGACCCGGCCGTGAATACCAGGCGCGCGTCGAGGCGTATGCCGCGGCCATGGGCGCGCTGTATGTCCACAATCCCGCGGACACGGATGCAGGCGCCTTTTACGCCTTGGCGTTGCTGGCCTCGCAGGCGCCCGACGACGACAGCTTGACGCTGAATCACAGGGCCATGGCGGTGCTCACGCCGCTGTTCGCGAAGTATCCAGACCATCCCGGCGTGGTGCACTACATCATTCACGCCTGCGACACGCCCTCGATGGCGCAGGACGGATTGGCGGCGGCGAAGCACTACGGCGAGATTGCCGCCTCGGCGCCGCACGCGGTCCACATGCCGGCCCATATCTTTGCCCGCCTCGGCATGTGGCAGGACGACATCGATGCAAATGTGGGTTCAGTGGCGGCATCGCATGCCGCCGAGCACAGAAAGCAAAGCGGCGCCATGGATCAGTTTCACTCGGATGATTTCCTGGTGTACGCCTACCTGCAGAGCGGCCAGGAAGCCCGTGCCAAGGCGGTGCTCGATGAGTCGGCGGCTGCGATTGCGCACTTCGAAACGATGCCGGACATGGGCGAGAACTACATGACCGGCATGTTTCCCTACTTTCGCACCAAGCTGCCGCTTTTCTACCATTTGGAGTTGCGCGACTGGAAGACGGCCGCCGCACTGCCCACCGTTGCCGGCGCACCGCCGGAAAGTCAGACACTGACCTATTGGGCGCGCACCGTGGCCGCGGCACATATGCACGATGCGCAGCGAGCGCGCGCGAATCTCGCCGACTACGACGTGTTGATGGCACAGATCAAAAAAGGCCGGCATGCCTACTTCGCGGACTCGACAGGGGCGCGCATCGAACGGGGCGAGATGCTGGCTTGGATCGCGTTCGCGGAAAGCAACACCGCCGATGCGCTGAAGCACATGCAGGAAGCCGCGGACCTCCAGGATAAAGTCGGCCAGGGCGAGGTTGACATTCCGGCGCGCGAAATGCTCGCGGATATTTTGTTGGACCTAGGCCGCCCGCAAGAGGCGTTGGCTGAGTACCAGAAAGCGCTCACTTTGAGCCCGAATCGCTTCAACGGACTGTTCAATGCGGGCAGGGCCGCCGAGGCGGCCGGCGACTTAAGTCAGGCACAGACCTATTACGCGAAGCTGCTGCAGTTCACCAATAGCGGAGCACAGTCCACGCGCCCCGAATTCGAGCATGTCAAAAGCGTGGTCGAATCCGCGAAGCTCGCCGTAAAGTGACGGACGCCGCCACAGGGCGGCTGCAGTTCACGCTCGAGGCCACGGTCTTGGGCTCGAGCGCCCGCGCCGCACGCTTCACCACCCGGCACAACGAAGTGCTGACGCCCACCTTCATGCCGGTGGGAACGCACGCCGCCGTGCGCTCTCAACGCCGCGAGGATCTGCTCGACAGCGGCGCGCAGGTGCTGCTCGCCAATACCTACCATCTCATGTTGCGGCCCGGCACTGAGATGTTCGAAAAGTTCGGCGGCATTCATGGATTCATGAACTGGCCGCGCTCGGTGTTGACCGATTCCGGCGGCTACCAAATCTTTTCCCTGCCCGGCAGCCGCACGCTGTGCGAGGAATACGCCGAGTTCACGAGCTATGTCGACAACACGCTCGTTCGATTGAGCCCCGAGCGCAGCATCGAGGCGCAGCGGTCCATCGGCGCGGACATCATGATGGCGCTGGATCAATGCGTGCCCTCGACCGTGGATCGCGACGCGGCCCGCAGCGCCATGCAACTGACCCACCGCTGGGCGCAGCGCAGCCTCGCCGCCCGCGGCGACTCCACCCAAGCCCTGTTCGGCATCGTGCAGGGCGCCAGTTACGCGGATCTGCGCGTGGAAAGCGCCAATACCATCGCGCAAATGCCCTTCGACGGCTATGCGATCGGCGGCCTTGCGGTTGGCGAGAGCAGTGCACAGCGCGAGGACTGCACCGCCATCGTCGCCGAGTTATTGCCGCCGCTGAGCCCGCGCTACTTGATGGGCGTGGGCACCACCCGCGACTTGCTCGAAGCGGTGCATCGCGGCGTCGACATGTTCGATTGCATACTGCCCACCTCGCTCGCCAAGCAGGGCGTGGCATTTACCAGCTTGGGAAGACGAGACCTGCGGCGCGCCGCCTATCGCGGCATGGAAGGCCCCATCGACCCCGCTTGCCTCTGCTATACCTGCAGGACCTACTCGATCGCCTATCTGTTTCATCTGCAGCGTGTACATGAAACCACGGGGTGGCAGCTGCTGAGCCTGCACAACATCCATTTCTATATGCAGCTGATGCGCACCATGCGCGAGCACATTCTGGCCGGCACCTGGCTGCCCTTCTATCGCGCGCAGCGCGACGTGCTCGATGCGCGCGACAGCTATGGCAAAGCCCCGAGTCATGTGACCAAGGCGGTGCGGCGCGAGCGCCTCCTTAAACGCGGCCGATACGAAGTGCTGGTGAAGGAGGGCATCGGATATATCCGCGATACCGCTTCCGGCGAAATCATGCACCCCGGCGGCGATCCTGCGCACGAGGCGCGTTCCCTGTACGTGGAGCAGTCACGCCTGATCGAACGTCTCCGGGAGCGCGCCGACGAGCCGCTGGTGCTGTGGGATGTAGGATTGGGTGCCGCGGCGAATGCGATGACCGCCATACGCGAAGTGGAGCAGGCCGTGCCTGCGCTCACGCGGCCGATCAAAGTGTTCAGCTTCGAGAATGATTTGGATTCGCTCAAGCTCGCGCTCGAACACCCCGGCCGCTTCAAGCATTTGCGGCACGCCGCGCCGCAGGCCTTGTTGGCCGAGAGCCGATGGCAGAGCCCCACGGCTGCCATCGAATGGCGGCTCTTGGCCGGCGACTTCGCGCAGCGCCAATTCGACGCACCGCCGCCGGACATCATTTTCTTTGACCCCTTTTCGTACAAGACGGACGGCGCCATGTGGACCTTGAACGCCTTTCGCGACCTGGCGAAGGCCTGCGCAGAAAAGCCGGCCGAGTTGTTTACCTATACCTATTCCACCCGCGTGCGCGCCGCGATGCTCGCAGCCGGCTTCTACGTTGCCAAGGGCCGCGGCACGGGTCCCAAGGCAGAGACAACCATCGCCTTGACGCCGGGCGCGGCCGCCGCCGCGCATGGTCATGAACTGTTGGGACTCGATTGGCTGGCCAAGTGGCAGCGCAGTGAAACCCAGGCCCCCTTGGGTAACCTCGAACACGATGACGCCTGGCGCGAGGCCGTGCTCGCGCACCCGCAATTCAATCAGAAGCGCTTGTAATAACCCACTGACAGACCGCCCGGCAGAATCTGCACCGACAGCGGCGTGTTCCGAGTGGTGGCCCAGTAGCCCGCCGCCGTGCCCAGCACCCAGCCGGCTATGACGTCCGTTTGCCAATGCTCCTGGCTCTTCAAGCGCGCGATGGCATCGTAGGCCGGCAGCAGCTCCAGCGACCACACCCAGGGATTGTCGCGCGCATAGTTGGCGATGAAGGGCGTGACGAAGCTCGCTTGCAGCGTGACCTCGCCGCTGGGGAAGCTGTCGCAACAGCGTCCCTTGAACCATTGGTTGGGATTGTTGCCTTGGTTGGGCCGAGCGCGGCTGAAACTCAGCTTGAGCGCCTCCGCCGCCAACGAGGATACGGCGGTTGAATCGACCGCCTGCCACAACGTGTGGCCGAGTTCATCGTCATTTCCCAACCACAGGGCGCCGCCAATTTCAGTTGCCAGCACGCCGAATTCCAGCCCTGTTTGATACTTTCGCGCCCAGACTCCACGCTGATCGAGGCTGAGTTCATGATCAATCCCCAAAAATCCGCCGCCCGCCATGACCGGGAACGAAACACTCAGCAGCACGAACAACAGCAGGCCGACGCGCATTGAACCGCGCAATGATGGATGAGTGATCATACTTTGCAGTACAAAGTACCTGTAACATCAGGTCCACCGCAAGTTCTTTTTTGGTGACAAGCTCGGCGCGGCGATTATTTGCCAATCGCCAATCGCGATGGCTAATCGCTGATTGCGATGGCGGAGGGCTGCAATCCGGTGGAGAAGGGCGAGCCGACCAACGCGGAGAGCGCGCCGCTGGCCGGGTCAATTGCATACGCCGATAACGTGCTGGCGCCGGAGTTTGCGACGTAGACGAATTTTCCGGTGGGGTCGACGGCCACTGCGGAGGGCAACAAGCCGGCGGCGAAAGGCGATGCCGCCAGCGCCGTGAGCGTTCCGTCACTCGCGCTCAGCTTGAACCCCGAGACATCGTTCGAGCCCTTATTGGCGACATACAGGAAATTATCCACGGGCTCGACCGCGATCGAAGTCGGGGTGATTCCGACCGCATACGGCGATCCGCTGATGGGCGCAACCGAAACGCTCGCGCTGACGGGCAGACCGCCCAGGGCGGATAACGTATTCGCGGCGGAATTGGCGACATACAGTACGTGGCCGCTTGGGTTCAGCGCCAGGGCGCGCGGGTCGGCTCCGGCGGCGAAGGGCGATCCCATATCGACGCTCAACAGGCCCGTGGTATCGATGGTGAGCGCCGCAAAGGTTCCGTTCGCCGCATTCGCAACATAGGCCGACTGACCAAGCGGATCGACGACGACGGCGGCCGCGGAAGGACCCGTCGCGATCAGCGATCCAGCCAGCGGCACCAAGACCCCAGTAGCGGGCGTAATCGTGTACACCGACACCGTACCGCCGCCGCTCGTCACGAAAACAAAGGAACCGGTCGGGTCGATCGCCGCCGCGGTCGGATTGGCTGGCGTGCCGAAAGGCGATCCGCTGACCGCCACCAGTGCGCCGTTGGTGCGATTGATCGTGAAACCGGCAATCGTGCCGCTCAGTTGATTGACAACATAGGCGTAGGCGCCGGTGGGGTCCACCGCCACCGCCACGGGGTTGCCGCCCGTTGCAAACGGCGAGCCGGAAATCGGCGTCAACACGCCGCTCGCCGCATTCAGCGAAAACGCGGAGACATTGCCCGCGCCGCGATTCGCCACGTACACGAATCGCGGCGGATTGGTCGTGCAGGTCACGGCGATGTTGGTGACATCGGCGTTGCCGGTGTTTCCTGTGCCGTTCGCGACCGCGCAGGTTTGCGACGGGTTGGTCGGTTGCGCGCGCACGGTGATGTTGTAGGGCGTATTGAAACTCGCCGTGCCGAATAGAACTCCGTTGCCATTCGCACCGGTGCCGTTGAGCGACGCGTTCAAGGGGGTCGAGCCGTTTTGCAGTTGCAGTCGGTAGCCCACGAGCCCGCTCACCGTTCCTTCGAGATTGGCCGTTTTTGGGCCGCATTGCATGCAGTCGGAAGTACCGTTGCAGCTCGCCATGAGCAGCGCAACGAGAGATAGCGCAATGTGCCGATGCTTGATCATAGGTATGACTCCCTCGCCGGGAACTGACGCGGATTTGAGTCATGATTGTACAGTACCGTCGGCCTCCGAGTACTGGATGGACGTAGGACGCGACGCGCTTAACAATAACGAATGGCCGCCGGATTTCATGTCGATAAATTGAGCGATGAATTCGGCCAATACACATTGGTGATGAAGTGCGCGGAATGCGGCCATGAACGCAAGGCGGAGCCGCTCACGTTGGGGCGCCTCTGCGGCTGGGATGCGCGGCTCGATGCCGTGGCCAAGCGCATGCGCTGTTCGAAGTGCGGCAAGAAGCGCTGCACGCTGAAGGCATTTCCGCCCAAGAAACCGCGCGGCTACACGGCGCTGCCCAGATAAGTTATTTTGTTGTGGCTGACTACGTGATTGCGAGGACCTGCATGCCGACCAAGGCGGACATTGTCGATTTTCTGGCGCGCGAATTCCCGCAAAGCCAGTGCGTGGTCGAGGAAGTCGGTGAGCGTTCGGCGACGGTCTCCCATCCGGTCGGCCCTGCGCAATTGCGTCCTGGCGGCACGGTGTCGGGCCCATTGCTCATGACCGTTGCCGACGTGGCGCTGTACGTGGCCATACTCGGCACCATCGGCATCGTTCCACTGGCGGTGACCACCAACCTG
>Ga0193753_10001632_pt1 | contig 18948 bp, 13 predicted proteins | sample H1c2metaG_FD_144925 | JGI IMG/M metagenome (GOLD analysis project Ga0193753, IMG submission 144925) | Soil microbial communities from a riparian zone of the East river system, Colorado, United States - H1c2 | ecosystem: Environmental > Terrestrial > Soil > Riparian zone | place: USA: East...
ACCAACTGCAGACGAGCGACGCGACGGCTAGTTCAGGCCCAAGTCCATGCGAATCGCGACCACCATCTGGCAGTGCGCGATCAGGTCGGCCTCCGACTTCACCTCGCTCTGCTGGTTGATGCCGTACGGCCAAAAGTGCTGCGTGTCCGCGTGGAGCTTACCGTCGCCGGGCATCGCGAGCGCATCGTTGATCGCCTCGAGCTGCGCGTTGGCGTGGCTGCCCGTGAAAAGGCCGTTCGAAATGAACGAAGACCAGTTGGACGCCTGACCGATGCCGATCGTGTGCGAGATCTCGTGCAGACACGTCCGGTAGTCCATGTACGTCGTGTTCGAGCCGAAGCGCAGCGAACCGTTGATGTTGCCATCCGCAGTTTGTACCGACGGCACGTAGCTCACCTGGATGCTCTTCGTGATGTCCGCGTAACAATTGTAGTAGCTGAGCGCCTTATCCATGCCCGCTTTGATCTTGTCGTACGCGGCTTGTTCCGTTGCGGTCGGGTTCTGCGCCTTCGCAATCGTGTAGCTGATGTGGCCGCTGTGAGGGCAGTTTGTGTTCGCCGTGCCAGTGCCGGCAGTCGCGCTGCCGCCCACGGCTGCGGTTGGACCGCTGCTACCCGAACCGCCGCTCGCTGCGCGACCCGCGCCACCCGCACCTGCGCGCGAGCTCGCGCGCGCGCCACCGGCCCCACCCGCAGCATCACTGCCGCTGGCGCCTGCCGCATTGTTGCCGCTCGCGGCTGCACCTCCTGAACCGCTTCCCGGACTCGCGCCGGAGCCGCCGCCCGCGGCGACCATCCCCGCCCTACCCGCACCGCCCGTGGTCGAACCGCCAGCACCCGCCGCAGTGAAATCGCCTCCACTCGGGGGCTGTTCGCGCCCGGCAGCTCCTTGCGGCATTCCCGCGCTGCCGATCGGCGCGCCTTCCGCGCTTTGCGTGCCACCTTCCGAACAACCAAGGACAAGGAGCGAGCCTGCGCACGCGACGAGCGAACGTCCGACTTGAAGCCACGACCTTCGCTGCAGCATCGCCATAATCACTTGAAGTAGCGCGAGCCGGTCACGGCGGCTCAGCGGATAGTCCTCCCCGGAACGAAGATCATTCTCGAGCTCGCGAGATTGCCGGCGCTCCTCGGCAGCCGGGTGCGAGCGGATGTCGGAGCGCTGGCTGGTTGCTCTGTCGCGCATCGCAGGTGCGACTTCGTTCGCGGCGGCTATGGCTTGGATCACACGGGCTCGCCGTGGCGGGTGTTAGCCTTTACGCCGCATGAAATACGCCATCACAACTGTGTTCACATTGCTGTGTACGCAAGCCGTCGTTCACGCACAGGCCGCTCCACGCGATGTGGTTGCTCGCTTCGCGTTGACCATCGAGGGGCAACAAGCTGGCACGTTGAACACAGTTACGGGTGGGACTCCGGTCGGCACTGTCGTGCAACAGGCATTGCCCGTCGGCGGTGCTCCGAAGAAGCACATCGGGGGCGTTCAGTACGAGCCGATCACGTTTCAGGTCGGCGTGCCGTTGGCCCCAGTGCTGCAACAGTGGATTGCGAGCACGTTGCGCGGTGAAGGAGTGACCCACGGCGGAGCGGTCATCGGCTACGACACGCAGCGGCGCGAGGTTCAGCGTCGCAACTTCAGTTTCGCGCTCATCAGTAAGGTTACGTTTCCGACGCTCGATGCGAGCAATCCCGAACCCGGACTCGTCTCCGTAGTCGTCGTGCCCGAGCGTGTCGAGATCGCGAGGGGCTCCGGCGCTGTGGCCGCGGTCGAGCAGACGCGCCAGAAGTCGTTCGTTTCGAGCAACTTTCGCCTCGAGCTCGACGGGATCGACACGTCGCGCGTATCCAAGATCGATTCCTTCACGATTCAGCAGAAGCTCGCGCCGCAGCCAATGGGAGGCGTTCGCGACCCGGGCCTAGAACCAGCCGCAGTCGAGATCCCGAACCTCACGGTCACCCTCTCAGCCCATGGATTGGAGAGCTGGCAAGCTTGGTTCGAGGAGTTCGTGATCCTCGGTCAAAACGGTGACAATCGCGAAAAGAGCGGTCGCATCGTCCTGCTCGCGCCGAACTTGCAGGACGTGCTGCTCGAACTTTCGTTATCGAACGTCGGCATCTACGCGATGCGACAGCTGAATCCCGAGAACAACGATCGATCCATCGCGCACTTCGAAGCAAAGCTCTACGTCGAACGCATCGAGCTCACGCCGAAGTGAGTGCCCAAACGCCTACGTGATCTGAGAGCCAATCATGGACGGTCGGATTCCGGGTCCCGAACGAGACAACCCGACCATAAATCGCAAATACATTAATGCGACAGACCAAAGCTAGCTATGGAGCTTTGTTTCCAGTTGGTGCGAGTCAGACTCAATCGATGTTGAAGTGACCTAACAGCTGCAGTACTGCTGCAGCAGGTCATCCGGCGGTGTCGGCAACTCGAGAGAGTACCGGCTCATCGTCGCGATTCAGTTTACGTCAGCTCTCGAGGCACGAGCGAGTTCGCTCGTGTCACGCGCAGTTCTGCACGCCTAACACTGTTCGCTGCAGCGGTCGCCGCAGTCCTGGCGTCGTTGCAGCCGTTCGATCCGACTCAACGACAACCATCCTGGAGCCATACGATGAACAAGTCAGACAGCTCAAACGCGCAGATCAGCCGCCGCGCACTGCTTCAAGCTGCAGGCGCATTAGCGGCGGTACCTGCCGCATTAAGCATCGCGTCTGCAGATGACGCAGCACCATCGACGGGTGCTTCCACGCCGCCACCCACCACAACCCCGACCCCACCGACTACGGTCAAGAGCACGCAACTGTTTTGGACCACGGAGACGGCGTCCGGCAGAGTGATGGGCATCGCCAGCGGCGACGTCAAACAGTTCAAGGGCATTCCGTACGGCGCGCCCACCGGCGGCTACAATCGCTACATGCCGCCCAAGCGGCCCGCGTCGTGGTACGGCGTGCGCGAGTGTTTGGCGTACGGTCCGATCAGCCCGCAGGTGTTGTCTTCACTCGATTCCGAATACGGCCGTCTGATCAACTGGGATCAGCATCCGAGTGGGATGGGGGAAAACTGTCTTACCTTGAACGTTTGGACTCCGACGATCGACCGCTCGGCGAAGAAGGCCGTGCTCGTGTCGTTTCACGGCGGCGGCTATGCGACGGGTTCGGGAAATCAACTCGGCTTCGATGGGGCCATGATGGCGCACACGCGCGATGTCGTCGTCGTGACCGTCAACCACCGACTGAACGTCTTCGGCTACCTCAACCTCGTCGACTTGGGAGCGCCCGAAGAATTCCAATACGCAGGCGTATGCGGCATCATGGATCTGACTGCGGCGCTCGCGTGGGTGCACGAAAATATCGAGAGCTTCGGCGGCGATCCCGGCCGCGTCATGATCTTCGGCCAGTCGGGCGGCGGTGCGAAGACTTCGGTCATGCTGGGTAACCCTGCCGCACAGGGTCTCTTTCACCGAGCTGGCGTCCAATCGGGCTCTGCGCTTCGACTCGCGACTCCCGAAACGTCCGCGCAAAATGCAGAGCTACTGCTGGCGGCGCTCGGAATCGACACTAACAACATTGCGCGGATCCAGCGAAAGAGCTGGCAAGAGATCTTACAAGCCATGACCACTCTCACATCGCCGACTCCCGGCACTCCCGTGGGGTTCTCGCCGGTGTTGGACGGGACGTACCTAACACATAATCCTTTCGACCCGACCGCGCCGGTCGAGTCGGAAAATGTGCCGATCATCGTTTCGACGACGCTGCACGACGCTGCACTAAGCCTGACGAACTTCGACCTGGATGACGCGGGTCTGCGAACCGTCATTGCCGGCCGATTTGGTGAGGACCGCGCGGACGCGATCATCGCCGCACAAAAGGCTGCGCGTCCGCAGGACACCAACTATCTGATCCAGGCCTCGGCGCTCAGCGATGCTTCACGAGGGGCCGCAGCGCTCGTTCAGGCCGAGCGTAAAGCGGCTGCAAACAAGGCGCCGGTTTGGGTTTACGAGTGGGATTGGATCAGCAACATGGCCGATGCGAAGTTCGGTGCGGTGCATGGCATCGATGTCTCGGCGTCGTTGAACAACGCGCGCGACACGATGATGTCGACGGGCAGCGCGGCGGGCAAACTCGTCGCGGCCAAGTTCTCTGCGACGTGGGCGGAGTTTGCCAAGACGGGCAACCCGAACAACGCCGAGATTCCCGAGTGGGCGCCATTCGACGCAGCCAATCGAACGGTCATGGTCTGGGACAACGACATCCGAACGGTCGACGACTACCGAGGTGACCTGATTCGCATGTTGGCCCCAGTCACCTGAAGCCCGAAACGCATCGGCTCGTGTCTGCAGGTCAGCAGATACGAGCCCTCGCGTACTGAGGCGCTCTCGACACCAGTCACATGGCGGCGAGCGACACTTCGGCGTTTTCGCCGATGCTCGACCATCAGGCGACGGAGGTCATGCTTCGCCAATCGGGGCTCGCGTGGACCGCACTTCGCAACGGCTTTTACGCAACGAGCGGCCTCGCGCTCATGGGAAACGTGCGCGAGACCGGCGTGTCGAAGCGCCGGCCGACGGCCCGGTGTCGTGGACAACGCATGCAGACCTGGCTGAAGCTGCCGCGATCATTCTCGAGAAAGAAGGCTGTTACGACGGCCCTACTCCGCCGCTCACAGCTTCGCAATCACTCACTCTCGCTGATCTCGGGAAAATAGCGTCGGAGCTATTGAAGCGCCCCATTCGCCGCGAGACGATCGAAGATGAAGACTTGAGAGCTCGGATGACTGCGCGTGGAACCCCAAGCAGCGTCGTGGACATATCACTCGGCTTGTATACGGCAAGTCGACGCGGCGAGTTCGCAGCAGTCGATCCGACGCTCGAACGACCGTTAGGTCGTGCGCCTTTGAGCATGCGAGAGCTGATCCCAGAGCAGCTTGGTCGCTGACGACGGATCGGTCCCCATAAAGCTTCCCGGGCAGCCCCGTCGAGCCCCGTTTCCGCTTCACTCTCGCCGCGTGCTCATCGCCCGGCCGGAAATCGCACCCTGAGATTCCGAGGTGCAGAATCAGGCCAAAATCTTGCGCGATCCGGCAGGCGCCGAGGCGAGTCAACCGTTAGGCTGTTCAGATGGCGAAGCTCGTGGCAGACGCAGAGGAGGAACTGCTTTCGGCGATCGCCAGGCAGATTCTCCGTCACGCGCCGCGCGACGGTGAAACCACTACCCTCGTGCCGGGCTTGACGCTGTACCGAGCGAACTCCACGGCGCTGATCCAACGCGGCATTTTGAAGCCATCCGTCTGCGTCGTTGCGCAGGGCGAGAAGGTCGTGCAGGCAGGCGCCGACACCACACTTCGCTACGGGCGAGGCAACTTTCTCGCATCGTCCATCGACATGCCCGTGGTCGGACAAGTCATCGAGGCGTCGAAGTCGAAGCCTTACCTCGTCGCCTTCTACGAGTTGACGCCTCACGATGTGCTGTCGGTGCTGGCGGACGCGAAGATTCAGGTGGACACCACGGCGCCGAATACCTCGGCCACATTCGTAGGGACGTGCGATGCGCGCCTGCTCGACGTCGTCCTACGCAGCCTCAAGTCCCTCGACGACGAACGCGAGGCGCGCTTCCTCGCACCGCTACTCCGCAAGGAGCTCAGCTACCGCCTCGTCACCGGTCCGAGCGCGTTCGCGGTGTGTCAGAGCGCGTGGCTGGCGCGCAGCGACGATGGCATCGGGCGCGCAGTGGATTGGCTCAAGAGTCACTTCAAGGAACCACTCAGCATCCCAGATCTCGCGAAGCGCTCGAACATGAGCCCCTCGACGCTTCAGCACAAGTTCAAGGCTACGGTGATGATGGCGCCGCTGCAGTACCAGAAGCGGCTCCGGCTCGAAGAGGCGCGCAGGCTGTTGCTCCACGGACTCGCCGATGCAACGACCGCTGCCTTCGATGTCGGCTACGAAAGCCCGTCACAGTTCACCCGCGAATACCGGCGCCACTTCGGCATGCCGCCGCTGCGCGACATCAAGCGCATGCGGAGCGACGCGCGCGCGGGTGCCGTCGTCGAGCGGCCTTGAGGTCCCGCCGTCGTCGTTGCGCCTGCAGGATCAGGCAGAAAGCTTGCGCCATCCGGCAGGAACGCGAGTGCGGGTGTCCTTAGATTTGCTGCATGAAAACATTTGGATTTGCAGCCAGCGCCCACCACAAACCACTCGCTCCGTTGGCCTTCGAGCGCCGCGCGCTGCGGGCGAACGACATCGCCGTCGAGGTTCTATACACCGGCGTCTGTCACACCGACCTTCACGCCGCGCGCAACGACTGGGGTGCCACGACGTACCCGCTCGTGCCCGGCCACGAGATCATCGGACGCGTGCTGGAAGTCGGCCGCGAGGTCACGCGACACGCAGTAGGAGACATAGTCGCAGTCGGCACGATGGTCGACTCGTGCCTCGCGTGTGACCAGTGCAGGAAGGGTGAAGAGCAGCTCTGTCGAGGCGTCCCGACGTACACCTTCGGCAGTGCCGATCGCATCACCGGCGAGGCGACGAAGGGCGGCTACGCAAAGCACCTCGTCGTGCGTGAAGAGTTCGCGCTGCGCGTGCCTAAGGGCCTCGATCTGTCGCGCGCGGCGCCGCTTCTGTGCGCGGGCATCACGGTGTACTCGCCGCTGCGCACGTGGAATGTTGGCCCCGGCAGCCGCGTCGCCGTGCTCGGGCTCGGTGGCCTTGGGCACATGGCCGTGAAGCTCGCGGTCGGTCTCGGCGCCGAGGTGACTGTGCTGAGCCGCACGAGTGACAAAGCGGCTGACGCATCGGCCCTCGGCGCGGACCGGCTTCTCGTCTCGTCGGACACGGATGCGATGACGCGGGCAGCATCGTCGTTCGACCTGATCATCGACACCGTGCCGGTGAAACACGACCTCACGACTTATGTTCCGCTGCTCGACGTAGATGGGACGTTGGTCATCGTCGGCCAGCTCGGTCCCGTCGCGGAGATGAACACCTTCGCTTTGATCAGCGGGCGACGCCGCATTGCGGGCTCTCCGGCGGGTGGGCTTCGCGAGACCCAAGAAATGCTCGACTTCTGCGCGCGCAAGAACATCCACCCCGACTGCGAGCTGATTCGCATGGAGCAGATCAATGAGGCCTTCACTCGGCTCGAGCGCGCGGATGTGCGCTATCGCTTCGTCATCGACATGGCGAGCTTTTGCGCGTAGTCGGCTTTCGGCGCTACGCAACTGCGTGAGAGGTGGTGCCGTGTCGCACCAACCTTCCGCTGCGACGCGCGTATCGCTCAGTGTTACCCTCACAGTACCGACCGGAGGCACGCTTGACGCGTCTTACTTGTCCGACAGGCTGGATGTTGGGATTGGCTCTGATAGTCACGAGCGCCTGCTCGAGCGGCGATGCCGCGAGACCAGCCGACGGAATTGAAGCAGTTCCATTCGACGACACACGAACGCTCACGAGCAGCGACTTGGACCTGCTCGAGGAGGCCTCAGCGGATGGCACACTCACCTTCCGCAAGATTCCTGCGAGTCTGACGAAGGTCGCGCGCGGCGACGTCCTCGTTGCAGGCGTGTCCGACAAAACACGCGCTGGCTTGTTGCGGATCGTCACAGGCGTAGATGCCGCTGACGGCGGCTTGCGCCTACAGACGTTGAACGCTCCGATCCAGTTGGCATTTCGGAAGTTGCATGTCCGCGTCGCTCGCACGAGCGACCTCATCCAACCGGAGCAAGACGCCAGCCGGACTCAGGCAGTCGGCCTCACGATGCCCGCGCTCGACACGATTGAAGGTCCGAGTGGCCGCGCAAGCAAGACGGAGACCTTCGACTATCCGTTATTCGACGGCGACGGAGACGAAGAGACTGAGGACGATCGGATCGAGCTGTCGGGCGAGATCGGAGGAACCGTCGACTATCGCTTCGGCATGGACTTCGACTGGGGTGCGTTCGAACACTTGCCGGAGACAGTCTCGGACTGCATCGACAAGCTGCTGTCGGGCGAGATCGACTGCAGCCTGGACTCGTTGTTGCCCGAGGCAAAAATCTCGTTCACCGCCGACACCACCCTGTCGGCCCAAGCGAAGCTCGAAGGCGCGGCCATCATGAGCTTCGAACGCTCGTTCCCCGTGCTTCCGGCGCAGGTGCTCGCCGAGATCCCGCTCGGGATTTTCGTGTTGGCTCCGGTCGTCGAGATCGAAGGCAAGATCGAAGGCGGCGCGTCAGGCCACTTCGAAACCGGCATCCAAGCCGCCGCCACGATCTCCAATGGCGTAGACATCTCGTCGAAGCGCCTCGGGAATCCCGCTTTTCACGGGCCCGACGTCACGGACGTGAGTTTCGACGTCGACGAGCCTTCCGTCTCCCTGCAGGCAAACGTACGCGCGGAAGTCACGGCACGTGTGAACCTATTGCTCTACGACGTCGTCGGGCCATCCGCGTCCGCGTCCATCTACGCCGAGGTAACGGCCGATCCATTCGGCGACCCATGTTTTTCGCTCGACGCCGGCATCGAGGCAGATCTCGGAATCGTCGTCGAGCCCACGTTGCCCTTGTTGGGTTCTGTCACGTTGTTCGACTGGAGAGCGCCGACCTGGACTCCATACGAAGCACCGGTCACTGAAGGTAGTTGTTCGAGGCCGCCGATGGCTTCCCACCTTCCGCCGGGCTCGGGCGCCGATGCCGATCACTACGCGATGCCGAATTTCGAGCCGTGGTCCCAGCTCGTCTCGGCGTCGATCGACGGCAGTGTCGCTTCGTCGCCGACCGATGACACCAGCAGCGTCGACCTGCAGCGCACGATCGATGGTCGCTACGTCGTCGCCGGCAGCACCTTTAAAACTCTGCTGAAGATGGACGAGTCAGGTGCAGTGACCTGGGCGCGTAGCTATGCGCTCGAGCACGATGCAGCTGCGCTGCGTGTCATTGCAACGACGCCGACACGCGACGCCAACCTCTTTGCGCTCGCCCAAGATCCCGTCACGGCCGAGCTCGCAGTCATGATACTCGACCAGAGCGGCGCAATCGTCCGCGGCACCGGCCTGCAGCTGCAAGCGGCGGAACCGTGCACACCCGTCGCGCGCGCGATCGTGCCGGATGACGACACGGGCGTTTGGATCGCCGGCTCGTGTATCGAGCACAAACTCGTCTGGTTGATCCACGGGGATAAGTCGCTGCAGTTCAAGCCCGTCGTCGAAATCTCGACCGCGGACCATGCGCGCATATCGTTGACTGCGCTTGCGATGAGCGACGGCGAGCCGGTGCTCGGCGGTCTAGTCCTCACAGCAGACGGCGATCAGATGTTCGTGACTCGTTTTAGTTCCGTCGGCGAGCTGACCTACGCCCGAGCGTACGTGGGTTGTGAACAGTCACCGGACCTTGCGCCACGCGCTGCAGTGGCGGGTGCCAACGGAGACGTCACGTTCGTAGGCAGCGGAGGCGGTAACCACAATGGGTTCCTAATGCGCATCCGACACGACGGGAGTGTGGGGTTTGCGAGTTTCCCGGGCCTGAGCTTTGGCGCGAGCGACGTCCTCGCGCTGCAAGGCATCGTCGAGCTTCCGACCACTGGATACGTCGTGTCCGGCTCCACCGTGGATTTGCTCGGAGACGCTCGAACGACGACGCCCGCGATCGCAATATTGGGGCTGGATGCAGTCGGCGCCGTGCGATGGGCCGCTCGATACAGCCTGCTCGAGCCGGATGGCTCGGCGCGCGCGACCGGCTTTCCTGGCGTACGGCTCACGGACGACGGCGGTATCTACGTAACCGGCGTTGCTGGTGCGAGCCGCGATCTGCGAGGCGCCGCTTGGGCGTTCAAGGCGTTTGCGAAAGACGGCGCGCTCGACTTCGATCCCGCGCGCGCAGAGCGAACGCCGCTGATGGCGGCCAATCTCGAGTGTGGAGCAACTACGAAAGACCTGTCGCTCCGCGTAAACCAGACGCCAGCGGTCGGACGAAGTCTGAAGCCCGAGGCGACGAAGTCGACCCCCGAAGCGCTGAAGATCTCGCTGCCGTAAACGGTGCACAGTCAGCGAAGTGTCCTGCCCGAAGGCACGCTTGCGTTCGACGCGGCTATTACCTAGGCAATCCGGATCTCGGTGCGTTCGAAGCGGTATGTGGCCGGACCAACATCGGGAGCCGTGGTGATCAGTTCGCACAAAAGCCACAGAGCCTATGGTCTGCGCACGTAAGCCACACCTTCGTTATAACATCTCGAGATATATCGACGTTCCGGCCGCCGAAACGCGCGCTTTTCGATCCACCGCGATCACATCGCGACTTCGATGTCATGCCGGGCTCATCGCGCCGAGAAACAGAAGCGAAGCATAGGCACAACGCCGTGATCGATTCTCGGACGACGATCGTACGGGCGTTGCACTCTCGCACGGGCCTCATGCGCGCATGAAACGATGCAGAGCGTGTTGCGTTGCGCGAGTGATCGAATAAGGTCGGTGTAAGTAGTGAGTTGTATACGGTGGACACCAGCAAGCACTTGGGTTTTCGAGTTCGAAGGCGAGACGCCACCCAAGGAGGCGCTCGCCGCGCAACCGCCGCGATTGCAGCAACCGACGTTGCTCAACCCCGCATCCGTGGGGACTTGAGCCTCGCCAGCTCGAATGCATTCAACTTTCCTTTCGAGCCAGGCGATGTCGTCGCGGGCAGATACTGCGTTCGAGAGTTGATCGGCGTCGGTGGTGTTGGTTTTGTCGTCGCAGCAACGCACATCGATCTCGATGGAGACGTAGCGCTCAAGTTTCTCAAGCCCGAGTTTGCGGCACATCCCGAAGCGGTGCAGAGCTTCATGCTCGAGGCACGAGCGAGTTTTCGGATCAAAAACGAGCACGTCGCTCGTGTGCTCGACGTGAGCACACTGCCGAATGGCTTGCCGTTCATGGTCATGGATCTGCTGGAGGGCGAAGACCTCCGCCGCACATTGGTTCGGCATCGGCTTCTGCCGATCGAGGTGGCCGTCGACCTCGTCCTTCAAACGTGTGAGGCGCTCGCTGCTGCGCACGCGTCCGACGTCGTGCATCGAGACATCAAACCCGAAAACTTGTTCGTGACTGGGTTGGGTTACCAAGATCACGTCAAAGTCTTGGACTTTGGAATCTCGAAGATCGCCTTCTCTTCCAACAGTCGAGAGATGCGTGCTGCGCAATCCGCAACGATGGTGTCGGTCGGCACGCCTCCGTACATGTCTCCAGAACAGATTCGTGGGTCGACCAACCTCGACGCACGGGCAGATCAGTGGTCGTTGGGTTGTGTCCTGTATGAGTTATTGACGGGCATTGCTCCGTTCGCGCGAATGAGCTTGATGCAGGCTTGCGCAGCCGTGCTCGAAGACGAGCCCCCGCCGCTTCGAGAGAGTTGCCCGCAGGCGCCTCCAGAACTCGAACAAGCGCTGATGCGTTGCTTGAGGAAGAAGCCGGCCGACCGCTTCGATGACATCGCCGAGCTCGCGTGGGCGCTCGCGCCTTTCGGTCAGCGCTACGTGCATTGCGCGCAGCGTTGCAGCGACATGCGGTCCGAGCGGCCGGGGTCGGAGGTCGCCGTGTCTAACACCGTGCGAAGCGACGCGCCGCGACTCTCGAGATCGCGAGCGCTGAGAACTCGCATCCCTACGACATCGAGACTTGCGGTCACGACGACACCCGTGAGCGAAGGAACGCTGCAAGCGCGGCGGCCGACTGTGGATTCGCTTCCGGTGCGGCGCCAGACCGCAGGCCTGGCGATCGCACGCTCAGGCGTCCACCCCGTGGCCGCGGTGAGCGCGTCACCCGTACTACCTCCGCTTCCAGCGAGTAGTTCCGCGGGCAGTCAGGCCGCGAGCAGTTACTCCGCGAATGAAGTCCAGACCGACGACGTATCGTTCGACGACATCCCAGGGCTCAGACCACCCAAGACAGGTTGGATTCTCGTCAGCGTTACGCTCGTAGTCGCGCTGGTCGCGGCGTATCTCGTGTCGACCCAGCCCGAGCAGCGTGGGCGGAGCCGCGTGGCGCGAGAGACCGCTCCACTGACAGATTCCGCCGCGAACCTTGCGCCAGACACTATGCGGCCTGCAGAGGCTGACATTTCCGCCGCATCCTCGAGCGCACCGCGGACGCCGTGATTTGACCGGCGCGCCCGGGCAGCTGGCCGAGTTAGAGATGTGGGACTTGTAAACCACCCACGCAGTGGGCCGTACGAGTTACGAACTCGGCGGGCATCGCGCATACTATCTACGGGCTCCGTGCAGAGCATCATGACGCCCGGACAGGCTTGCGATGGAAACGCCGGAACTACTATTTCCGCATGAGGCGAATCTAAAGCCGCTCACGGCAGTGCGACGCATGCTCGTTCACTCCTCCATTACCGAGCTTGAACAACTCGGCTACTACGAGCGCTATTGTCGCATTATCAGTCCAACCTCCCTGGCACAGATCAAGGAGCTCATCGGACCCGGCTTGATGGCAGTCGAACTCGCGCTCGATCACTATCGGGCATGTGACGCACTCGATCTTACGGACGAGCAGATCCATGCAGCTGGGCTTCGTGCCGGCGAGAAAATCGGAGACGCGCTCCTGGTTGCGAGCGCACAAGTTAGTGCGAGCGCGGAGGGCGCCGTCTGGAGCGTGATCGGCGCGTTCTACAGAATGAGCCGCCGTATCTACGAGGGCGGCTCCGCTCAATACGTGAAGCTAGGGCCCAAGAGCTTGCTGATTGAGTACAAGGCGAATCCGCTGTTCTCGGTGCGTTACTATCGTGTCGCCTACGCTGGTTTCATGCGAAGAACATTCGGCAGCGTGGGCCTCAAAATTAAAGACTTTACGCTCTCGTCCTATCGCCGCGAGCACGCCGAGATCGAAGTACGCATGAGCTGGCTGTAACGCGATCCGATCGACGGGCGCAGGCCGAAGTAGAACTAACAGCACGAGCGACCCACTGGGAAGTCTCGGCGGACAGCGGAGCAGGATGTAGCATCGCGTCGCTGCTGCCTTTCGCGCACATCGTCGCCGCGGCAATTCGTCGTCGCGACGGCCGCGTGAGCGTGGCTCGTGCCATCTGCAAGGCTACCTGGCCGTGCCGCACCGCGGCGCTTTGACGCCTACATGTATAGGTCTCAGACTTTAGGCTGTTGTCTTTGTCGCGCGCGCCAAGCTCACTTCTGCTCTGTAGTATGCTGTGCGTGCTCGCTGCGTGCGGCCGGGTTGGCATCGAGCTTTTGCCTGCGCCCGACGCGGGCGCGTCGCGTTCTGATAGCGGCGTGTCAGGCGATAGTGGCAACGCTGGCAACGACGGTGGCAGCGGCATGTCAGATGCTGCCGCAGATGCTGCAGTCGACGCATCTAGCGATGGCGCCGCCAGCGGCGCGGATGGCGCGGTCGATGGCGCAGTCGACGGTGGAGTAGACGGTGCGACCGACGGCGGTGCGGAGACGGAGCTCGACGCAGGTTGTCCGATCACTTGCGCGAACGATCACGGAACCGCCGACTGCAGCACGGGTCAGTGTCAGATTAGCTGTGAGATCGGCTATGCCAACTGCGACGGCACCGTTCAAAACGGCTGCGAAACCTCTACGTCGAGTGAGCTCATGAGCTGCGGCGCGTGCGATCTCGAGTGCAGCACCGCACAGGGCAGCACCGCCTGCGCGCAGGGCGTCTGCATGCCGAGTTGCGTGCCCGGAATGTCGGGCGACTGCGACGGCAACGCGCAGAACGGCTGCGAGACCGATCTAACGACAGACCTTCAGTCCTGTGGCACTTGTGGCACCGTCTGCATGAACGCGCATGGAACGGCGAGCTGCGTCGGCGGTGCGTGCACGCCCGTCTGCGTCGCCAACTATGCGGACTGCGATGGCAACCCGGTCAACGGTTGCGAAACGAACATCGCGACGGACCCGGGTAACTGCGGAGGCTGCGGCCTGACATGCGATACGTCGTTCCAGGTCTGCGCGGCCCAGACGTGCCAGGTCTCGATGTGTCCGTTAGGCGCAGGGGACTGTGATGCGAACCAGTCGGATTGCGAGACGGACCTCACGGACAGCGTGGGTGACTGTGGCTTCTGCAACAATCTGTGCACGACAGCAAACGGCACGCCCCGTTGTACAAACAGCTCGTGCGGCATCGCGAGTTGCAACAGCGGCTTCGCCAACTGCGACGCGAACGTCACCAACGGCTGCGAGGTCACGCTCGCCACGAACGTATCGAACTGCGGTAGCTGCGGCACGGCTTGCACCAACGCTCACGGAAGCACGAGCTGCACCGGCAGCGCCTGCGCCCCGACATGCAGTAGCGGCTGGGGCAGCTGCGACGCCAATCCGCGCAACGGCTGTGAGACCGCACTCAACACGTTGACCAACTGTGGCAGCTGCGGAAACGTTTGCCCGAACTCGATGCCCGGTGCGTCAGCCGTCTGCAACTCGGGCATTTGCGGCTATACCTGCAACTCCCTGAGCGGCGTGTACGGCTTGCGGATCAATGCGCAGGTGAACTGGTCCGCAACGCAATACGTGCGTTCCGGCAGCGGCACCGCACAGTTTTGGCTTCGGATGACGCTCACGCAGTCGGGCACGGCGCTGACCGGGTCGGCACAGCTTTGTGAGCAATCGACGCCGGAGACCCGCAATAGCGTCACCTCGGATCGATACCTGCTCGACTATCCCAGTGCCTTATTCACGCCTGGCGCTGCCGGCGCACCGTTCAGCGGCACGCTTGCGAGCCTGTCACCCGGTGCAGGCCTGACCTCTACGCGTACGGCGCACCTCCTCGGGATTTCGATGAGCGACGCTCTGAATGGCACTTGGCCGAATATGTCGACCGCCCGCGCCAATCAGGTCGACCATGATGCAGACAGCGAGGTCGGCATCACCGTCGTCTTCGTGGACGACAGTACATACAATCACGCGCAGACCGACGGCACCTTGTTCGCGGCGCGCGCCTCTGCCGCCTATGGTTCTCAGCGCTTGCGGTTCTCGCTCGGCGGCGCGCTCAACGCATGTAGTGGAGCCTCCGGAACTGCAACCGTCCAATCCTTCGACACGCAGACGATCGGCTGCCGGCTGGAGTCCGGGAATGACTGCAGCTCGGGCCAATACACGCACCTGCATGACAACAGTGTGGTGTACAGCCCGAACAGTGCGAGCTACACGATGACGAGGCTCGGAAACCCGGGCTCAACCTTCACGTGCGCTCAAGTACGCGCCGCGCTCTGACTCGCGGCGCGTCGGATCGACAGTACGCCGACGAACCATCGGGCCGTTGCTGCAACTGAACCGTTCGCCCACAATCACGCATCTTCGCGCGCTGCGCGCAGGTTCTTAGCGGGCCAAGCAGGGGCAACAGTAGAGTCCGACGCCGCCCGGCGTGGGCGCGCCGTGGCAACCATCAGGCGGCTCGACGAACTGCATGATGCCGCCGCAGAGCACGGCGTATTCATTGGTGGTACAGCGATTCGTGCAGCTCTGCTGCGTGCGACCACCCGCTTCCGGACACTGCACCGGGTCGTCACTCACGCAGAGTTGAGTCGCACCGGCGCCGATATCGCAGCTCAAGAACGCTTTTGCACTGCGGCACGTGCCGAGTGGAGCATTCGGGCCGTCCAAGCCTTCGGCGTGCTTGCAGTCACCCGACGCCGCAGTGTTTCCCGCGAGGCCGGCGCCGGTGCCGCTACCGGCTGCAGCACCGGCATTGTTGCTGTTTGCAGCAGCGGCGCCGCTGGCTGGGCCTTGATCCATGTCGGATTGGTCTTTGCAGCCCGTGTTCATCCACGCGATGGCGAGGCATGCGCCCGCAAAGAATGCAGAGTTGACCCGAGAGACGCGCTTCGCTTGTGCCAGGTTGAGCCGCATGACGAGCCTCCAGCTTCGAGCCGCAAATCACTGCAAGGGACGCACCAAGTCGAATCAGGATCGCGACTGCTCCCGATGCAGGCTGAGAACCCAATGCTGTAGGGTTTGGCCCAAGTCGCAGGCCGTGCGATGCGAGGCCCATGCCGAGCACGAGCAACGCCGCCGGACCGCAACCGTCGCGAGGGCAAGAGTTACGGCGTGAACTGCATCGGGCATGCGTAAACCGGAGTAACTAAACGCCGCGCCAGCCAAAATCGACGCGACAATCGGATTCGTCAAAACGCCGACCGCCGTTCGCACGAAGCCCGGCACGCTGATCGCACCGTGCCTGGCCCACTCGATCGACACCGACACGAGCGTCCAGAGTGTAAGCGAGTTGAAAGCTATCACGAGCGCGGCGGGTGCTACGGCCGCCGCTCCCAGCGTCGAGCGCGCGAGCGGAAGACCGAGCAGCACGTTGTTCGAGAAGATGCCGCCGAGCGCGAACACCGACTGCCCAACCCCGTCGAGCCGAAACAGCGAGAACGCGACGAGGCGGCCGATCACGAACACGATGAAACAGCCGCCGAAGAACGCGATCAGCAGGCGCGTATCGACCGGCGGTAGCGCTGCGACGTCGCTCAGCTTGTGGAACAACAGCGCCGGCAACAGCACCCCGAATACGATCTTCGTTGCGATCTGCGTGAATCGCGCTTGCCAGAACGGGAGCTTTGCGACCGCGTAGCCGGCGAGCACGGTTCCGAAGAGTGGAGTGCAGAGTTAGGAAATATTGCCAGAGTACGGTCATCGAGGGTCGCTGACTCGCGCAGCGAAAGTATTCACGTCACGATGAGCGATCGCAGCAGCGTGGGCGATCTGGATGCTCGTAGGCAAGCGCGCTGCGGCGCGGTTAGCGCACGACGATGCGGCCGTAACCGCCACCACCACCGCCGCCGCCACTACCGCTGCCGTCGCCACCATTGCGCCCGCTCGCGTCGGGGGCGCTCGAACCGGGGCCCGGGCTGCCATGATCGCCCGCGCCGCCATTGCCGCCGTTGGCTGCAAGCATACCCGAGCGCATCGTTGCAGAGCTTTCGAGCAAGATCGCTCCGCCGCTGCCACCTCCGACGCCTCCCGTGTCGTTGCCGCAGTTGTCGCCGCCGTTGCCACCGTTCGTGAGAATCGCGCCGGTGACCACCAACTTTCCGCTCGCGCTGATCTGCACCGCGCCGCCACCTGCTCCCGGTGCGTTGGCGCAGCCACCAGCGGCGCCCCCACTGCAGCCCCCGATCAGCGGCACGAGGTTCGCGTTGCCACGCGTTGCGCCGGCCGCGCCCGGAGCTGCGTCGCCCGAGTCGTCGCCACCACGGCCACCGCTCACGCCAAATCCTCCACCTCCGCCCCCGCCGGCCTCGGCTCCACTGCGGCCTTGCCCCGCACCTCCCTGACTCGATGCGCACGACCAGTTACCGCCGGCACCCGGCGTTGCACCGCTTGCGCTCGCATCGATGACGCCTGCAATCGTGGCGTCGCCTCGGACCGCCAGCACGACCGGCCGGCTCCCGATCAAGCGCAACGAATTGTTCGACACCACGTTCAGGCCACGCATCGGAATCACCACGACCTCGGGGCCGTTGTTGAGCTTGCGCACCAGCGGCGTCGGAGGAGTGCCGCACCAGTTCGTGATGCGCGCCGGGCTCGACGACGTATCGACAGTTGTCATCCCGCAATCGAGCCGCGAGTTTGGTGCCGTTCCAAAGTCGAGTGCCTTGGGATCGAAGTTAGCCGGCGCAAACGGGAAGCAGGCAGCGACGGTACTTCCATCACGCGGGCAGCCGTCTTTGCAGTCGGCCGTTCCATCGCGATCAGTGTCCGCGTCCGCAGTTCCGCAACCGCACTGTCCCGGCGCTTGTTTTCGAGCGTCGTCGCGGCAGCCGTCCTGACAGTCCGCGACGCCGTCGCCGTCCGCGTCGCCATCGGGCTCGCCGCAACCGCACCCACCCGCTGCAGTCTTCTTCGCATCTTCCGGGCAACCGTCGTTGCAGTCCGCGGCCCCGTCGCCGTCGCCATCTCGTTCCGAGTCGCAGCCACAAGCGGCAAGCAGCGGTTTGTCCGCGTCGTCGTCGCACGCGTCGTTGCACGAAGCAAAACCGTCTTCGTCGCCATCTTCATCCGCAACACCACAGCCGCACTGGCCGGGATCCCGCTTGGCCGGATCCTCCGGGCAGCCGTCCGGAGATCGCTGGCAAACGAACGGCTTCCCGTCCGCGCATCGCGCGCTCCCGAGCTCGGCGTTCGAAGTCAAAACGCCGCAGTCTTTCCCAGCTTCGGGTTGGCCGGAAGCCCATGTCGACAGGCGCCCGAACACTGCTTCGCCGTCCGGCCCGCCGTGCCAGAACGGCACCTGGTTGTCCGACCAGACCCAAAGCGATTCGCGCAGAACGTGGTGAGCAATCCAAGCGTCACGGCGGGTACGTTCGGCGAGCAACCGCGCCTGAGTGCCGTCTGCGATCCGCGCCAGGTTTGCACCGAACTTGCCTTTGCAATACGCGAGGGCGTCGGACCAGGCCATTGGCCGCGCGCAAAAGTAGTAGACATGCCCGGCGATCTGCTGCTCGTCGCAGTCCTCGCTCGGCACGTTGTCGCCCGGTGCCGGCCGTGCATCCGATTCGTCGTTCGCAGCGGCATCACCAGAGGAAGTTGCTGGGCTACCGTCGCGGACGGCGCCCGAGTCCCAAGCTCGGCCTCCCTCCGCGAACTCTCCCGCGTCTTCGGAACGTTCGGAGGAGCTGGCACGTCCGACGATCAACGACGGGTCGTATACGGAACATGCAGCGAGCGAGACAAATGTCGCCGCGGTCATACTGCTGCGTGCCCACTCACGAGTCATCACTCGATCATCCCCGCCGCGTCGTGGAGCCTACAACGAACTGTTGATCACGTCCTCCGACTGGTAGCGCCAAACATTCACTACGTCAGCCGGCCTGCACTCGAACTGCGACGCCTGCACAGCATGGAGGCCAACTTGTCTCTGGCCGAGGCAGCGAAATGCATTCAAAGCGACGTGGTCGTTATCTCCGCGGTCGAGTGGCATGAGCCCTCGACGCCAAGTTCTTCACGAACTGGGGCTCGCAATCCCAAGTTTC
>Ga0193753_10001633_pt1 | contig 18941 bp, 14 predicted proteins | sample H1c2metaG_FD_144925 | JGI IMG/M metagenome (GOLD analysis project Ga0193753, IMG submission 144925) | Soil microbial communities from a riparian zone of the East river system, Colorado, United States - H1c2 | ecosystem: Environmental > Terrestrial > Soil > Riparian zone | place: USA: East...
GTGCGGGTGCTGTGTCATCGGGCGATGCAGAAACTGGGAGTCACGACCCGAGAAGCATTGATCGACCGAGTGCGGGCCGCTGCGCAGGAAGACTGATCCCATCACGCTCGCGGCTGAGCCCGTTTTTCAGAACGCGAGTGCGTCTCGGACGAGCCTGCGCAACCACGAGTTCGCAGGATCGTCCTCGACGTTCGCGTGCCAATACATGAACACCTCGAAGCGCGGAATCTCGGCCGGAAACTCCAGCACCTGGTTTTGAATGCGCTCGTTCACCCGCAGCGCGTGGTTGCGCGTCATGGTCAGTAGCAGATCCGACTGGCTCACGAGCTCGTTCGCAGCCGCGTGCTGCTGGCAACGCACGCGTACGCGCCGCGTCAAGTTCAGCTTCCCGAGTGCGGCGTCTTCGTACCCCGCCCCGCGCCGGCGCCCTGTGACTAACACGTGATCCAGAGAAAGATATGTCGCGAGGTCGAGCGCGCCCTGCACGACCGGGTGATCGCGTCGCGCGAGCACGACGAGCGGCTCCGAGCACAGCTGCTCGCGGTGGATCTCCGGCGACAGCAGTAAGTGAATATCGATCCCCAAGTCGAGATCGCCGCTCTCGAGCTCTTCTTCGAGGTGCCGCCGCTCCATCCGAACTGCAGCGATGTCGAGGCCTGGCCCCTCGCGCGTGACCTTTGCGAGTAGCGGCATCATCGAGAGCTCGTGGGAGTCTCGCGTCGCGATCACGAAGCTGCGCGGTGTGCTGGCAGGATCGAACGTGGCAGTGCTCGCGAGCAGCTGCTCCAAGCTTCCGAGCGAGCTGCGGATCGAGCTCGCGAGGGCTCGCGCACGCGGTGTTGGAATCATCGCGTTGCCCTGCCGCTCGAACAGCGAATCCGCAAACAGCTCGCGCAGCCGTGAAAGCGCGTGGCTCACCGCCGGTTGCGACAAGTGCAAGCGCTTACTCGCAGCGGTGATCCCACCTTCGCGGTAGATCGCGTCGAACACAGTGAACAGGTTTAGATCGACTTGTGAGATGGACATCGCGCCTCATTGTCGAACATCAGTCGACTGCTTGTCACATGCACGTCTTCGATGACCTCCCATGCACACGTTGCATTCGACCTGCAACGCTCGAGCGGTCAGGTTCCCCGCACACACGCAGCCAAGGAGAAAGTGCCATGCAAACCACGAATTCAGCCCGCGCAGAAGAGCTGACTCGACGCTTACGCGAGTTCTGCGCGGAGCACATCGAACCGAATCGCACCGCGTACCTGCTCGAGATCGAAGAAAACCGCCGCCGAGGAGCACTCTTCGCTGCGTCGACCACGATCGAGCGGCTGAAGCCACGTGCGCGCGAGGCCGGACTGTGGAATTTGTTTCTGCCCCGCTCCGAGCGCGCACCGAACGGGCTGACGAATACGGAGTACGCGCCCCTGTGCGAAATCATGGGGCGGATCCCGTGGTCGGCTGAAGTCTTCAACTGCTCGGCACCCGACACCGGCAACATGGAGATCCTCGAGCGCTACGGCACCGACCGGCAGCGCGCGCAGTGGCTCGAACCTCTGCTCGGAGGGGAGATCCGTTCGGCATTCTCGATGACCGAACCTCAGGTCGCTTCCTCCGACGCCACGAACATCGAATGCAGCATTCGGCGCGACGGCGACGCGTACGTAATCAACGGACGCAAGTGTTGGTCGACCGGCGCCAATCGTGAGCAATGCAAGCTGCTGATCGTGATGGGCAAGACCGCACCCGACGCGCCGCGTCACCAGCAGCAGTCGATGATCCTCGTGCCGGTCGATGCCCCGGGGATAACCTTCTTGCGGCACCTGTCGGTGTACGGCTACGACGAAGCGCCACACGGCCATGCCGAGCTGCAGCTGGAAAACGTGCGCGTCCCCGTGAGTAATCTGCTGCTCGGCGAAGGTCGCGGTTTCGAGATCGCGCAAGGGCGGCTCGGGCCTGGTCGCGTGCACCACTGCATGCGCTCGATCGGCGTGGCCGAGGAAGCTCTCGCTCTGATGTGCGAACGTTTGGATGGTCGTGTTACGTTCGGGCGGCGGCTCTCCGATCGCTCGGTCTGGCATGAACGCATCGCGGAAGCCCGCTGCGCGATCGATCAAGCGCGCTCGCTCGTGATGGACACGGCGGCGCGCATGGATGCGGTCGGCAACAAAGCCGCGCGCAAAGAGATCGCGATGATCAAAGTCGTAGTTCCGAACGTCGCGGTGAAGGTGATCGATTGGGCGATCCAAGCCCACGGCGCCTTCGGAGTGTCGGAGGATTTTCCACTTGCGACGATGTACGCGGCTGCACGCACACTTCGTATCTTCGATGGACCCGATGAAGTGCATCGTCAGACGGTCGCGCAGCTCGAGCTCGCTGCGCAGCGCGAGAATCGCGGCGTTCGCCGAGAAATCGCACCTACGCGTCAGCCAGCCTGACACTCGTCGCACATGTCAGACGCGAGCGCATGGCTCGAATTGCGAGTTCGCTTCGCCGCGCCGTGCCGCGCCGGATTACACTTAGAGCTAGATGGGTACGGGCCAGGCAGTTTCGGTGCAGGGACCGGAGCTCATCGCCGAACGCTACCGCGTCGAGAAGTTGCTCGGACGCGGAGGCATGGCGGCCGTGTTCCAGGTCCAAGACCTCGCGAGGCAGCGAGTCGTCGCGCTCAAGCGGCTGATTCCTCTCAACCCGCCGGACAATCACGTCGCGCGGCTGTTCGAACGCGAATTCCATACACTTTCGCAGCTGATCCATCCGCGGATCATCGAGGTATACGACTATCACACCGATGAGCAGGGCCCGTTCTATACGATGGAGCTGCTCACCGGTGGCGACCTGCGCCAGCGCTCGCCGATCACCTGGCGCGAAGCCTGCCGGTTGCTCTGCGACGTCTGTTCCGCGCTCGCGCTCCTGCACTCGCGACGCTTCGTGCATCGCGATCTGACGCCGCTCAACATTCGCTGCACGACGGATGAACGCGCGAAACTGTTCGACTTCGGCTCGATGGTGCAGTTCGGTCGCAGTAAACATGTCGTCGGTACGCCGCCGTTCGTCGCACCCGAGGCGCTACACGGGCAGATGCTCGACGGCCAAACCGATTTGTTCGCACTCGGTGCGACCGCGTATTACGCGCTCACGGGCCGGCACGCGTATCCTGCGCGCGCCTTGAACGAGCTGCCTGATCTGTGGCGCGCGGTTCCGCCTCCACCTTCGCAGCTCGTGCCCGGTATCCCGCCAGCTCTCGACGAGCTGGTGATGGCGCTGCTCAGTCAGGCGCCCAACGCGCGGCCGCCGTCCGCTGCAGAGGTGATGGATCGGCTGAGCGCGATCGGGGACTTCCCGGTCCAAGAAGCGCTGGTGGTCAGCGCGGCGTATCTCTCCACACCGAACCTGGTCGGTCGCGACGACAAGCTAGCTGCGTTCAATCGTCAGCTTCGACGTGCGAACGACAAACACGGCACTTCGATCCTCGTGAGCGGCGCTGCGGGCACCGGTCGCTCGCGGCTGCTGGATGCATGCGCCCTCGACGCGAAGTTGTCCGGTGCGATCGTGCTGCGCGCGGACGCGTCCGATTCGGCCGGCGAACCCTGGGGCGCCGCGAGTGCGCTCTTCGAGCAGCTGTACGAGCAGTTGCCCGAGCTCGCGGGCTCGCTCCTTCGACCGCAAGTCGGATTGTTCGCGCCGCTGATGCCCGAGCTCGCGCGCCGCATCACGCCCGAAGCTGCGCCTGCGCGGCTATCGGCGACGGAGGTGCCCAGCGCGAACCAACCCGTGCGCGGTGAGCTCCAAGCCACGTTGAGAGACGTGATCCTCGCGGTCGCGCAGCAGCGAACGCTGGCGATGGTCGTCGACGATCTCGAACGCGTCGACGAGCCTTCGGCAGCACTCCTCGCACTTCTCGCACACCAAGCTCGCGATCACCGGTTGCTCGTCCTCAGTACGGTGAGCGGCGAGAACAAGCGGCGCGAGCAGCGTGCGATCAAGCTGTTCACGTCGGTGTCCGATGCGATTCGGCTGCGCAACCTCGACGCGGCGCAGACCGAGCAACTGGTGGTCTCGTTGTTCGGCGACGTGCCATACGCGCGTTGGCTTGCCGATCGAATCTTCAGTGCGACGCACGGAAACCCAGGGCTCGTAATGCGTGTGGCGCAGCACCTCGTCGACAGCGGCGTCGTGCGCTACGCGGCGGGTACTTGGACGCTTCCTGCGACGCTCGATCCGGCTCTGCTCGCAGCCGCAGTGCGCGAGACGCTCGATCCCGACTTGTCTGCGTCCGCGCTCGAACTCGCGCGCGTTCTCGCACTCGCCGAGCTGCCGCGCGTGACCTTCGAGCTCGCGACTCGACTCACCGCGCACGCGGATGGGCGACAGCTCCAAGCCGAGCTGCTCGAGCTGTCGACTGCCGGCATCGTGTCAGTCGACGACGAAGTCGTGAGCTTGAGTCGCCCCGGTTGGAAGCGCTTGTTGCTCGAAGGCGTGCCGGACGCGGCGAAACGCGCGCTGCATTCGAGGATCGCCGGCTGCCTCGGTCCGAGCCCGAGCGATCAGTTTCGCTTGATTCAGCACCTACTCGCGGCCGGTGAGATCGAACGCGCGCTCGCGATGCTCGTCGAAGACGTAACGGTCAATCGCGAGCCGCGCCAAGTCGACACGGTCGACTTGTTCGAGTACGTCCAGTCGCTTCCGAAGTCGTGGCCGCAGACGTTTCACACGTGCATCGCATTGTGTCGGTCGCAAGGGCGGCCGCTGCTCGAACGGCTCGAGCTGCAGACTGCGCTCGCCGGTTTCTCCATCCTGACCGCGCGCAACGAGCGCGCGACCGTTCTCGAGGTCGCGGAACAACTGCGTCACGATACGGGGCTCGATTTGATCGCGGAGTATTCGGGCAAAGTGCCCGACAGCGAGCTACTGGGGAAGGCGCTCGGCGATGCACAAAAGCGTTACGCCGAGACACCCGAGCGCGAGCGTGGGTTCGCGATCCTTCCCGCGATGACGCATCTCGGGCAGCTGGAGATCCAAGCGCTCGGGATGGCGTCGCGCATGATGGATCGAGGCTTTCTCGAAGCACTGCCGTCGCTCACGCCGCTCGCCGCGCTTTCCCCAGCGCTCGCGATCATTCAGAAGAACATCGAGGCTTCGCTCGAGCTGATGTCGTGTCGCGGCGACAAGGCGCGCCAGGCGTACCTCGAGATCGCCAAGCGCCTCGAAGAGCCGGACGGCGCGGGATTGAACACCGTGCACCGCATTCACATGCGTTACGCGGTGCTGTGGGCTTGTGGTTTGATCGAAGCGAACATCGGGCGGCCCAGTGCTCTCGAGCGTGCCGATGCAGTCGAGGGCGATCCCCTGTTCGCGGTGAGCGCGCTGCGGTTGCGCGCGATCGCGGCGCTGTTTCAAGGCGACCGTGTTGCGGCCGAGCAGTACCGCGTTCAGACCGAGCTGCTGCAAATCCAGAACAGTCCACCGCAACTGTTCGAAGGAACGCAAGCACTTCAGTGGGTATTCGGCTACGCCGCGATCGGTGATCTCTTGCGCGTGAAACAATACTTGAGCGAGATCGAGCTCATGGCGCGCGAGCACGTGAATTACCAACCGATCGCTCTCGCAGGGCGCGGGGCGTATCAAGCGTTGCGTGGTGACTATGCGCACGCCCAAGCGGAGCTCGAACGCGCGCTCGCGCTGATGCCCGGTGCGAATCATCCAGCCTGGTCATTCGCCGCGGGCTGGCTGCTCTGGTCGATCGCGCGGCAGGAGCGCTATGCGGATGCGGTCGCGTGTGGTGAAACGCTGCTCGAGACGATGCGTGAGAAGAACATCGTCGGCAATTCGCACATCGTGCTCGTCCCGCTCGCGATGTGCGAATTGCCGACGATGTACACTTCAGCGGCGCTCGCGAACATCACGAAGGCGATCGAAATCTTGAGTGCGGATTCGAGCACGGGTGTGCAGCTCGGGACGGCGTACGAGGTGCGCGCCGAGATCGCGCTCGGCATGCGAGACGCCGCTGCGTTCGGTCAGTACGCCGCAGCTTGCTTCGAGCAGTACGGCATCGGCAATCAAGCGAGCCTCCTCGCGCGGCACGACAAGTTGGTGCGCGCGGCGCGCAAAGCGGGGTTGATCGAGAGCCCACAAGCGCCGCAGCTCGAGCTCTCGAGCACGAACGAAGACGTGCAGTCGACCGTGTCGACCGTGCTCAGCAGCGCGCATGGTCCGGAAGAACGCGCCGAGCGCGCGCTCTCGTTGCTGGGGCGCTTCAGTCGATGCGACTCGGGCTACCTCTACATTTTGCAACGCACGGGGCCCGCGCTCGTCGCACAGCTCGGCGCGACTCCGCCGATGCTCGACATGGACGGCTTTGCCACGCGATTCTTGCTCGACGCGCTCGACCAGCGCGAGGCGACGCAGACGGAAGTCGGCAGCTCGCCTCAGCCGCCTCAGGCGACGTGGACGATCAGCGAGACGCGGCGCTACATGCCGATGTTGCTCAGTCATCCTGGCGATAACGGCATGTCGGTGACCGGGGTCGTGGTGATGGCGATCGATTCGCGCGGACCGGTGCGAATGCCGACGCGGCTTCTCCAGGCGCTCAGCAAGGCTTTGTATGAGGCGGGCGATGCGCTGACCCAGTTGAGTCACGTGCTCGAAGTCGACACCCCGTCGACTTCCTGACCGAAATGTAATGATTGCCGCTCAGGGCGGCACGCGATCGCGCGCGGTACACTCGCACACGTGCGGAGTGCGACGAACCCAGACGAGCGCGACGGTGTGGCGTCCTCGACGCCGGCTCCGCAGCTCTTCATGGTCTTGCGTTGCGACGACCTGCGGGTCGCGCCGGCACGGCATGCGCTCACAGCTGTCGATGAGGTGCGATTCGGTCGCGGCGAACAGTATGCGGCCGAGCGGCGTATCGACGGTCAGGTGCGCCGCCTCGACGTGTCGGTGCCGGACGGGAGCATGTCTCGTGTCCATGCCCAGCTGCGCCGAACGCCGGAAGGTTGGCGTTTGAACGACAGCGGCTCGAGCAGTGGCTTGCGGTTGGACGGCGCGCGCGTGCAGACGGCGCTGCTGCGCGACGGCGCTTTCTTCGAGCTCGGGCAGACGATCTTTCGGCTTCGCACGTCGTTGCCGACGCCCTCGGCTGCAGCGAGCGATTTGACCGCAGATCAGCTCGAGAATCGTCCACCGATCCTGCGCACGCTCCTGCCCGAGCTCGGACTTGCCTTCGAGCGACTGGTGCGCGCTGCTCGATCGAGTCAACCGATCCAGCTGATCGTCGACTCAGGCCGAGAATGTTTCGCGCGGGCCGCGCATCAGTTCTCGGGTCGCAGTGGCGCATTTGTGGTGCTCCGGTGCGGCTCCGTGTCGGCAGCGCTGGCTGAGAGCACGCTGTATGGTCACGTCGCGGGTGCGTTTCCAGGCGCAAGCCAGGATGAGCCGGGGCTATTGCGCGCCGCGGAGGGCGGCACGCTATTTCTCGACGAGCCGGGCAGTGCGCCCGCGCAGCTCCAAGCCGCGCTCGCGCGCGCGCTCCAGGCGCGTGAAGTTCGGCCGGTCGGGGCAACGCGCGCCATTCCGTTGGACGTCAGGATCGTGAGCGCGTCGTCGGCGTTGCTTCCCAGCGAGCACGGCTACTCGTTTCGGACCGTGCCGCTGAACGAGCGAATCGAAGATCTCGGCTTGCTCACGACGCTGCTCGCGCCGGAGCTCGAAAAAACGTCCGGCGCACCCGTCACGCTGCAGCCGGATGCGGTGCGCCGGTTGTTCACGCACCGCTGGTCGGGCGACTTGCGAGAGCTGCGCCGCGCGCTCGTGAACGCGGCAGCGCTCGCCGACTCGCACCGCATCGAGCTGCAGCACCTCGTGAGCGCACTCGGCACGCGTTCGCGTGGGCCCGCAGCTGAAAGCGGCGGCGATGTAGGCCAGACGCTCGAACACCAGCTGCTCGACCTGTTTCGCGAGCATCAGGGCAACGTCAGCCAAGTGGCGCGGGCGATGGGAAAAGCGCGCGTGCAGGTCCAGCGCTGGATGAAGCGCTACTCGATCGACGCGACGAAGTTTCGCTGACTCACTGGCAGGTCGCATTCAACTGCGGCGAGACCGTTTTGACCGTGCTCACGTAGCTGCTCGAGGGCATCGTCACGTTTGCGGCGATGACACCGTCCGCGATCCGCGCGTTCAGATCTGCTGCGCTCGCGCCCGACCACGAATCGGACATCCCGGACAGGCCGAAGCTCGTGTCGACTAAAATGCCGCGCCCCGTGAGCTGACGCAGATACGCGTACGTCGCAGTCGCTTTGTTGTACGAGCTGTCGTTGGCCGAAGCCTCCAGGTAACCCTGATTGTTGGGAACGCCGGTCGTCCACACCAAGTCGTACGGCACTCTGTCGAGCGCTCCGTAGAAGTCTTTCGTGACCTGGTCTGCGTTCCAGGTCGAGTGGTTGATCGCGACCAGTGCGTTCGGCATGTTGCTCTTGATCGCGCAAGTGATGTCCTGCGCGAGCTGGCCGAGCTCGGCGTACGTCAGCTTGTTCATCTGACTGTCACCGGTGTATTGAACGAAGTCGCCTTCGAGCAGCCAGATCAGCGGTTTGTCTTTCCACACCGCGGCCGACTGCTTCGCGTACGACGCGTACATGTCGATCAACCCCGCGCGGTGATCGCGAATCAGCTGCGCGGCCCCGGTCGTGAGGTTCGGTCCGTTCGGGTTTTCGTTCCCGTCCGGTAAACCGTTCGCCTTGCCGAAGAAGCCGATGAAGTATGCGTAGTAGACGGGGATCAGCGGCGTCGGTGCGACGTTCATCGTGAGCCAACTGCAGCCGTCGCAACTCGGCAACGCACCGGAAGCTTGCACTTCGTAGCCGACCCACTTCGACACGAACGAGAGCTCCGAGATCGGCGCCAGTGAGCCACCTGGATCGTTTGTACCGAATGCGAACTTGCAGTTGAATGTCTTGCTCGCGGACGCAGGCATCGAAGCGCCGCAGTTTCCCGGGGCCGTTGTTCCCATGCCCGCTGCGCCCATACCCGCTGCGCCCATCGCCATGCCTGCTGCACCACTCGCGCCCGCTGTCGCGGAAGCGCCCGCGGGCGAGCCTCCGGTGCCGGTGGCCGACCCGGCAGCTCCGCCGCTGCCAGCTGCAGTCGCAATCCGCCCTGCCGCACCCGTACCGGCCGAACCGACGCCGATTCCACCCGCTCCAGCGCTCGAACCCGCCGTGATTGCGCCGCTACCAGCAGCAGCAGCGCCGACCCCCGCGGTCGCAGCCGCACCTGCGACGCCCACGCCCGCATCTTGCGAGGCCGAATCCGAGCCACACGCCGCGAGATACCCCACACCGAGGACGAGCCACGCACACGACACGCGGCCCTTCAGGTACGACAGTCGGTTCATGAGGTGATGGGTGGGAGGCCACGCCGGGAACGGGTTAGGCTCGCGCGCACGTGCGCGAATCCGAGCACCCGACCGGAATCGTTCGAGTTCCCGGCTGAGCCCTCGGCTTGCACATGCGCGCCGCGACATGCCACGCTCCAACCGATTTCGCGCGCTCTACACCCGCGCGCTCACGCACGATCCGCGAGACCGCCGGTGACCGACACTCAGCGCGCCACCTCCAGCGAAGCCCCGGGAACCGAAGCGGAAACGGCACGGATTCTGGTCGTGGTGCTGAACTATCGGACCGCCGAGCTGACGGTTGCGTGTTTGCGGTCGATCGCACCCCACGTGCCGCTGCTTCCGAACATGCACGTCGTCGTGACCGACAACGCGTCGGGCGATGGCTCTGCGGAGCGCCTCGCGCAAGTCATCGCGAACGAGAACATGTCGAGCTGGGCCGAGCTGGTGGCACTGCCGAAGAACGGCGGCTACGCGTACGGGAACAACGCGGCAGTGCGTCCGGCGCTCGCGTCGCAAAACCCGCCCGAGTATGTGCTTTTGCTCAACCCGGACACGGTGTTGCGGCCGGGCGCGATCCAGGCCCTCGTGGCGTTCATGCGCCAGCATCCCGACTGCGGCATTGCCGGTAGCCGGCTCGAGGATCCCGATGGCACGCCGCAAACCTCGGCGTTCAACTTTCCGAACCCGTGGGCCGAGCTCGATCGCGGCTTGCAGCTCGGCTTCGTCGCGCGCCTGCTCGAGCATCGGCTCGTGCGCCGGCCGATTCCCGATCACGCGTGTTCGGTCGATTGGGTCGCAGGTGCGAGCATGCTCGTGCGCCGCGAGGTGTTCGAGCAGATCGGCCTGATCGACGAGGCGTACTTCCTGTACTTCGAGGAAGTCGACTTTTTACTGCGGGCCAAGCGGGCTGGCTTCGAGACGTATTACGTACCCGATAGCCGCGTCGTGCATCACGTCGGCGCGAGTACGGGCGTGAGCAATCACCGGCTCGCCGCGAAGCGCGTGCCCGACTACTGGTTCGATTCGCGGCGTCGCTACTTCTTGAAGAACCACGGGGCGTTCGGTGCAGCCGCAGCGGATGTCGCTTGGTTGCTCGGATTTTCGCTCCATTCGCTCAGGCAGCGCGTGCTTCCGAAGCACGCGAACGATCCACCGCACGTGCTCGAGGACTTCGTTCGCAACGGTGTATGGAGGCGCGGTGTATCCATCGAACCCGCACGTACCGACTGAACCACCGACTGCTCCACGCGAGTATGTGTACGTGCCGCAAGGGCCGGACAGCTGGCGTGAGCTCTGGAGCTGGATCGCGGAAGATTGGCGCTCGCACGAGCGCGATTGGACGCGGCCCGGATTTCGCGCCGTTGCGATGCACCGGCTCGGCAACTTTCGGATGCGGATCAAGCCGTTCGTGCTGCGTTTGCCGCTGAGCGTCGTGTACTGGTCCGGGTTCCGATTCATTCGCAACCACTACGGTATCGAGTTGCCGTACAGCGTGCAGCTCGGTCGCCGCGTCGTGATCGAGCATCAAGGTGCGATCGTCATTCACGGCGACAGCGTGATCGGGGACGAGTGCATCATCCGGCAGGGTGTCACCTTAGGGAATCGCCGCTTGAATGAGCCGTTCGATGCGCCGGTGCTCGGCCAGCGCGTCAACGTGGGTGCGGGCGCGAAGATTCTCGGTAAGGTTTCGATCGGGGACGGTGCTGCGATCGGTGCGAACTCGGTCGTGATCGGGGACGTGCCGCCGGGTCGGATCGCGATCGGTGTTCCGGCGAAGGTCTTGCCGCTGCGCGACGAATCGTGATTGGCGAGATCGCCGTCAACGTCAACGACAACGACCACGTCAACGACGCCTAACGCCTCACTGCGGCATCGCGCCGGCGCTACCGCGGAAGCTGTAGTAGTGGTGCAACACGCGCCGCACGTAGCGGCGAGTCTCGGCGTACGGCGGAACGCCTCCGTACTTGTTCACGGCCCCTTCGCCTGCGTTGTACGCCGCAACAGTCAACACCAAGTCCCCGTTGAAGCGATTGGCCAGCACGCGCAGGAAACGCGTCCCACCGAGCACGTTTTGCCGCGGATCGAACGCATCGATCACGCCCATGTTCGCAGCCGTCGCCGGCATCAGTTGCATGAGCCCCATCGCGCCGTCGACCGAGACCACGTCTGGGTAAAAGTTGCTCTCGACCATCATCACCGCGCGGATGAACGGCTCCGGCAACTGATAGAGCGCCGCCGCTTCCTTGATGTGCGGGTCGTAACGGGTCAGCCGCTCGGGGTCGATCTTCCGCTCGATCGGAGCCCAATGGTGCGCGTTGATGCTGCCAGTGTCGGGATCGTTCTCGCGGTAGACGCGCTTCCAGCCGTTGCCACCCTGCGGAACATTCGTGTAGTGCACCACTCCATCGCGATCGACGAAGCGGAAAATATCGGCCGAAACGGTGGCCGGCCGAAGTGCGATTCCGAACGCGAGCCAACAAGCCAACCACGACACAGCGAGCGCGCGCATCAGCCACTAGCTTAACCGGCGGGGCGGCCTCATGACAACGGAACGGCCGGCTGGCCCGCTAGTCCAGCACTAGGTGCCCAAACGGGCGGACAGGTGCGCACCGGTGCGCTTTGGATTATGGTCGCCCCGGACACGCGGCGTCCGGGGGCTAACACGTAGCCCGTAAATCGTTATGGCAATGAGTTGCGACTATCTCGTGATCGGCGGCGGCATCGCCGGACTCACGTTCGCGCTCGAAGCAGCACGCGACGCGGACGTGATCGTCGCGACGAAGCGGCTGCTCTTCGACTCCGCCACCGCATTCGCGCAGGGCGGCATCGCCGCGGTGCTGGATCCCTCGGATTCGTTCGAGAATCACGTGCAGGACACGCTCTCGGCCGGGCGCGGCCTGTCCCACACCGAGATCGTCGACATGGTGGTGCGCGACGGCCCGGACCGCGTCCGCGACCTGATCGAGCTCGGCGCGAGCTTCAGCCGGGTGAACGGCACGGACGACCCCGGCGACCTGCCGCCCGCGCTGGACTTGACCAAAGAGGGCGGGCACAGCGCGCGACGCGTCGTGCACGCGGGCGACATCACCGGGCGCGAAGTGCAGCGGGCCCTCGTCGCAGCGGCCCAGCGCAATCCGCGGATCCGCATCCTCGAGCGACACATGGCGATCGACTTGATCGATCGCGCGAAGTTCGGTGGTTCGCGCTTCATCACCGGCGCGTACGTGTTCGATCAAGACACCGGCAACGTGCACACGATCGTCGCACGCGCGACGATTCTCGCGACCGGCGGCGCCGGCAAAGTTTACCTGTACACGACGAATCCAGACATCGCGACCGGCGACGGCGTCGCGATGGCCTATCGCGCGGGCGCCGAGATCGCGAACATGGAGTTCTTCCAGTTCCATCCGACCTGTCTCTACGACCCGCGCGCGAAGAGCTTTCTGATCAGTGAAGCTCTGCGCGGCGAAGGCGGCGTGTTGCGTCACAAAGACGGCACCGCCTTCATGGCCAAACATCACGCGCAGGCCGATCTCGCGCCGCGCGACGTCGTGGCGCGCGCGATCGACTATGAGCTCAAGCGCACGGGTGCCGATTGCGTGTTCCTCGACATGAGCGCGCGCTCGCCCGAGTGGCTGCGTGAGCGCTTCCCGAACATCCACGCGGAGTGTTTGAAGTACGGCATCGATCTCGCGCACGAACCGATCCCAGTCGTCCCCGCCGCGCACTACATGTGCGGAGGAATCGTGGTCGACGGCTCCGGTCGCTCGAGCGTTCCGGGCTTGTGGGCCGTCGGTGAGACCACCTGTTCGGGCTTGCACGGCGCGAACCGGCTCGCGTCCAACTCGCTTCTCGAAGGCCTGGTGTTCGGGCGTCGCGCTGCACTCGCAGTGCGCGATGAAGCGCCGCGCATCAGCTCCCCGCCGCCGCCCGACTGGGACTCTGGTGAAGCGGTCGCGAGCGACGAAGCGGTCGTCGTCTCTCACAACTGGGACGAGCTGCGTCGCTTCATGTGGAACTACGTCGGCATCGTGCGTTCCGATCGCCGGTTGTCGCGCGCGGCTCGCCGCATCGCACTCCTCAAAGAGGAGATCCGCGAATACTACTGGCGGCACAAAGTCACGAGTGATTTGCTCGAGCTGCGGAACATCGCGGACGTCGCAGAGTTGATCGTGTTATGCGCGAAGTTCCGAAAAGAGAGCCGCGGTTTGCACTACAACATCGACCACCCGGAGTCGGAAGACGGCGCGTTCCTCGGCGATACCTTGATCTGGCGGGGCTGGCAGCCTCGCCTGCAGGCCCTCGGGTGAAGCGCTGAGATGGCCTCGCGAATTGCGATCGCCGGCGCGCAAGGCGTGATCGGTATCCTGCTCTTGATCGGGATTTGGGCCGGGCTGCCTGCGCGCTGGTGGCCGGTCGATCTGCTGGGCACGGCACTCGCGCTCGGTGCGTTGGGCTCCGCGGTCGCCGTGATCGCGACCCATGGCCGTCCGAGCCACCCGCGTGCGATGCAGTTCGTGCGCATCGTGCTGTGGGCGGAGCTCGTGCTCGGAACGCTGACGGTTTCGCTACTCGCGACGAGCATGGCGCACCTCTCGGGTTCGTACGGCCCGGTCGGGAGCGGCGGCGCGCTTCTCATGGGTGCGATCTTCGTGCTGGTCCTGCCGTACTTGGTTGCGCTTCCAGCGATTCAACTGCACGCATTGGGGCGAGCGGGGCGAGCGGGGCCACCAAATGGAGTGGCCTGAGGTGCAGCACTTCACTCGCAACTGTCGAGCGCGTCAGTGCCCGTGAGATATCTCGGAGCTTGGCTGGCAGTCACGCTCATCGCCTGTGCGGTGGTCTACGCGCGGAGTCGCATCACGCTCGGGCCGATGCCGGACCGCGCGAGTCAGGCCTGGGCGTTTGCGTTTCTGACTGCCGCTGCAAGCGGCAAGGAGCGCCCCGCGGCGCCCGACAGCGCGCGAGCCTATCGAGCTTCCGGACCGATCCTCGTGAGCGCGTACGATCGCGGCCGCAGGATCGCGCGCTACGTCGGCACCACGGATCTCGTCGCGACCGTCGAGCGCGCAGTCCAGCACATGGACGCGGTTCCAAAGCGGACGATCTGGCGCGTGCTCGTGACGCGCGGGGAAGGGCCGCTCTTAGCGAGCGCGCCGGTGCTATCGAACTTCTCGCTCGTCCCGTTGCGCGATGGGCTTGTCGCACGTGTCGCGGGCGCCGACGAAAAAGAACCGCGCACCGCCTACCTCACGCCCGACGACTTGATGGAGCTCGAGTCGTACGACAACGCGGTGAAGCCACCGATTCCCGATCTCACGTTCGGGTCCAACCTCGAACCGCTGTTCGAGTCGCTGGCCGAATCGCTCGCGCTCGCCCCCGCGACGCTGTCTACGCATGCAAGCGTGAAGCGCGCCGTGTTCGCACCGCTCTCGATCGCCAACGACTACGAGAAATTCACGCGCGACGACGTGCTGGAGGCCGCGCGCGAGCACGCGAAGTTCATTCTCCGGCACCAGTCGCCCGAGGGCCGCTTCACGTACATTTACGACGCGCGCCACGACCGCGAGAGTCCGGGCGCTGGGTACAGTCTGGCGCGCCACTCCGGCACTGCATTTTTCCTCGCGCGTGCTGCGCGTGAGTTGCAGATGCCCGAAGCGGCCGAGGGAGCGCTGCGGGCGCTCGACTTTCTCCGCGCGGAAGCGCTCACGACCTGCGGCGCGCCGGATCGTCTCTGCAACATCTGGAATGACCACGTCGAGTTCGGTGCATCAGCACTCGGTGCTCTGGCCGCTGCGGAGCTCCTGCAGACCCGCGACGAACCCTCGGTTCGGGAGCTCCTACGCGGTTTGCTGGCGTTTTTACGTGCTCAGCAGCGCCCGGACGGCGAGTTCATGCACGAGTACGATCGCGAAGCCGATCGTCCGGTCGACATCCAGCGCATGTATTACAGCGGCGAAGCCGCCAACGCGCTGTTTGCCGGCTACGAGCGGCTCGGAGATCCGCGGGACAAGGCTGCGGCAGGGCGCGTAATGACGCATCTCACGGGCGCCGGCTGGAGCTTCTTCGGCTCGCGCTACTTTTACGGCGAGGAACACTGGACCTGTCAGGCCGTCGCCCGCGCAGCTGCGCACATGGACGTCTCGAGCGCGCTCGACTTCTGTCTCCGCTGGGGCGGTTATCAGGCCCGGCTGCAGTTCCTGCCGGGCGAAACCCCGTGGAACTCGACGGGCGCGTACGGTGTGACCCCGGTGCTGCTACCACGCGTGACGATGTCGGCGTCGCGTGTCGAGGCGCTCGTGCCCATTTATCGCTTGTTACTGCACCGTGGGCAGCAAAACGAGGAGCTCCGGCAGATGCTCGAGCGCAGCGTCGGGCTTCTCCTGCGTATGCGCTGGGATGCCACCGACGCCCATCTCTTTGCACGGCCCGACGCAGCTATGGGCGGCATCCCGAGCACTCTGGCTCAGCTCAATTCCCGGGCGGACATGGTGCAACATGCGGGCAGCGCGCTGCTCGGTTGGGCAGACCTGCTTACTCAGTCCGACTGATGCGGTGATCTGCTCGGAATCCCGAAGAACTTCCGCTTAGTTCGCATTGACAGCATAGTGACCCCTAGATAAAAGCGCGGCTCTGGCGCCACCTATATTGTTCGAGGAGAAAGTCCAATGGCCGGTTATCTGTTCACGTCCGAGTCCGTTTCTGAAGGGCATCCCGACAAGATCTGCGACGCGATTTCGGACGCCGTGCTCGACGCCTGCTTGACGCAAGACAAGCGCTCGCGCGTCGCGTGCGAGACCCTGGTGAAGACTGGCTTCGTGGTGGTCGCCGGTGAAATCACGACGAGCGCTTCGGTGGACTACCCGAAGCTCGTGCGCGATACCGTTCGCGAGATCGGTTACACCGACTCGACGATGGGCTTCGACGCTTCGACCTGCGCGGTGCTCACCGCGATCGAGCAGCAGTCGCCCGACATCTCGCAAGGCGTGACTGCCGGTGCAGGCCTGCACAAGGAGCAGGGCGCAGGCGATCAAGGCTTGATGTTCGGCTTCGCGATCGACGAGACGCCCGAGCTGATGCCGATGCCGATCCAGCTCGCGCACAAGCTCGTGAAGCAGCAGGCGACACTCCGCAAGAACGGCAAGCTCGCGTGGCTGCGCCCGGATGCGAAGAGCCAGGTCACGATCGAATATGACGACGACGGTCGCCCTTTGCGCGTCGATGCGGTCGTGCTCTCGACGCAGCATCAGGACAACATCAAGCACAAGCAGATCTACGAGGCGATCCTCGAAGAGGTCATCAAGCCGGTGATCCCTGCGCGGCTCGTCGACAAGAAGACGAAGTACTACGTGAACCCGACTGGCCGCTTCGTGGTCGGTGGTCCCTACGGCGATGCGGGCCTGACCGGTCGCAAGATCATCGTCGACAGCTACGGTGGCATGGGTCGTCACGGCGGCGGCGCGTTCAGCGGTAAGGACCCCTCGAAGGTCGACCGCAGCGCTTGCTACTTCGCGCGCTACGTCGCGAAGAACATCGTGGCTGCCAAGCTCGCGCGTAAGTGCGAGGTGCAGGTCGCCTACGCGATCGGTGTCGCGAAGCCGGTCGGCGTGTACGTGACGACGTTCGGAACGGGCGTCGTGTCGGATGATCAGATCTCGAAGGTCGTGTCGGAGCTCTTCGACTTCCGCCCGGCAGCGCTGATCGAGACGCTCGACTTGCTGCGCCCCATCTACAAGAAGACGGCCGCCTACGGTCACTTCGGTCGCACCGAGAAGTCGTTCACGTGGGAGCAGACGGACCGCGCCGCCGAGTTGGCGGACGCGCTCTTGCCGAAGTCCACGAACGGTAAGGCTGGCGGCAAGAAGGCGCCGAAGGCGGCCAAGTCGAGCAAGCGCGGCGGCGAGCTCAGCTTGCGCGGCTGAAGCGTACTGCGACGTACTTGCATGGAGACGTCGGCGCTGCCGGCGTCTCAAACGTTCCCATCGTGGAACATTGGCAGACGGGGTTCCCCACCGATTGCGGGGAACTTTCGGCGTGCCTTTGGCTACGAAGACTATATGCTGCCTAGACCCTGGCGGATGGGAGCGCGTTGCGACGCAACTCGTCTGTTCGAGAGAGCGTGGGGATGGAAATCCGTGTGAGTTTAGTGCTGCTCGTCGTGCTCGTCGTGACGGGCTCGGCGCTCAGTGCATCGGGGCCTACCGCTCTGGTCGACCCTGCCAGCGTCGAGGCCGTGCAGCTCTCGCAGCTGGAGGACGCGGCGTCGGCAGCTCGCGGCGACCTCGCGCTCACGCAACGCCTCGCAGCGACTTACCTGCGGTACGGGCATCCTGGCCTCGCGATCACGGCCGTGCGTGCTGCGCCGCCCGAGGTAGGTCGCGATCCGGTACTCACGCACCGCCTCGCACAAGCCTACGAAGCGAGTGGTCGCGTCGAGGACGCGCTCGGCACTGCGGAGCTCGCGCTGGCGCGCTGTAAGTGCGTTGCAGTCGCAGTCGAACGTGAGTTGTGCGAGCAACCTTCGCGCTGTTCGGCGTCGACGCTCGCAGCGCTCGAGATGCACCAAGAAGCGCTCACGATGTTGATGCGCTGGGGCGTCTCCGATCCGCGTCACGACACGCGGACTGCGCTCGCATATCGCTTGGCCCAACGCACTGCGCGCATCGCGTCGCTCGCGTTCCGAGCATCTGCGGAGTGACTCGCGGGCACGACCGTACATTGCTAGGGCAGCCCGGAGTGGTTTACGTTGGGGATGTGCAGCAACGTCGCGAGCACACTCGCCATCGACTCTGGTTCCCAGTGCAGCTCGAGGCGGGTGGCCAAGCCCGCATGGCGATGACGCACAACATCGGGGCCGGCGGGATGCTCATGGTCCTCGGCACGGACCTCCGCGTCGGTGAAACCGTGCGCGTGACGCTGCGGCTTCCGCCTGGTGACGTCGAGCGCGTCTTGCAAGGCACGGTGTCACGGATCGAGCCGAACGCGGAAGACCCCGAAGGCGCGTGGCCGATGCGCGTCGCGGTCGTGTTCGAAAACGTGGAGCCCGAGCTCGCTCCCATGCTCGAAGAAGTCGCCGCGAAGCTCGGTAGCTGAGCGCGCGTCGAAGCTCGGTAGCTAGAGCGCCGAACATATTGAAACGCCGCGCCTCCGCGGTTTATCGGGGCACTGCGGGCCCGCGGACCTCCTCAACGTAGCGCTAACTACGCCTCGTCGGCCCGCGGGCCCGCAGCACCCCGCTAAACGCGCGGATCCATCGACGTTTCAATATGTTCGGCGCTCTGCGCGCGTCGACTTCGTTGCAGCTGTCCGCGGCGGCCGAGCCTTGCAGCTACTAGCGGCGCTGGCACAAGCTGGCACGTCGCCCGACTGGAAACTGCTCGAGTTTCCCGTGGCATGTGGCTTGCTCAACGTTTTGCTCGCGCGCGTGTGCTGAAACTCGCGAAAGTCTGAGCAGCCTCGCACGACTCAGGATCGTATGCTGGAACATAGGGTGGGGCCTTCGGGCGGTTGGCGGAGGTGCGGTATGGCTTCGCTTCGAGCTTGGTCGTGGAGT
>Ga0193753_10001635_pt1 | contig 18927 bp, 12 predicted proteins | sample H1c2metaG_FD_144925 | JGI IMG/M metagenome (GOLD analysis project Ga0193753, IMG submission 144925) | Soil microbial communities from a riparian zone of the East river system, Colorado, United States - H1c2 | ecosystem: Environmental > Terrestrial > Soil > Riparian zone | place: USA: East...
GCGGCTATGAAACCCGTGCGACTGGCACTGAAAGGTCATATCCGACCTTCACCCAATCACCACCCTCCTTCGCCCCGGGGCTACGGCGGGTAACGAATCACCAAATCACCCAATTCTCATTCAAGCGAAACCTCATCAATAAAAATGGAAGCTTTGATGTTTTTTGGAACCTTGAGGCCCGCGGGCAGTGTTCTTGCATTTGTTGCTTTTAGCCGCACAAACCGAACTGATTGCGCTGGAAAACTTATCCGTATTATACCCTTGGATGCCGGCCTCTCATGCTGAGGAAGCGTATTCACAACCCTGCCCAATTTTGTCAGGTTATTTTTATTTTCTCCGCCCCACACCTCCACAGACGCCGGTGTTAAAACACCATTCTTGACATCTTCCAAAAAGCTCAAAGTTACTTGAGACACCTTCTTCGGATTATCCATTTGGAAAAGCACCTCATGATCCCGATTGATAAAGCCCAGATACTCCTTGTCATCGCGATTTACACTGCCCGATTTTCCATCTACGAGTGTACTGTCCAATTTTGCTGCGTATTTAGGATCAGGTTTGCTTTCAAGTATTACCCGGTCAGGTCTTATCCCCAGTTTGAGCAACGGGAAAGTTGCAACCTCACTATCTATCCAGCCATCCATAGTTGCCATGATTTTTAACTCACCTGACTGGCTAATTTGAAACGGTTCCTTATAAAGATTTGCTTTAAGGGTTGGTACAGTACCGTCCAACGTATAATAATATTTTACCTTTCCCCGTGACAACTTAACTTCGACCAATGCACTGCTACGGAAAAATGAACTGTCAATTTTGACTACTGGGACTGTAAGGTGAGCGTTGTAAACGGTATCGGTTAAATCAATTTGAGTGTTGTAAACTTCAAGTTCCGGATGAGATTTTTTAAGGGATGCAACAGCTTGTTCAGGCACTGCTGTATTGTATAAGAATAGTTTCTTCAACTGTTGCCAACGGGAAACCTCATCCAGGGTCTTAGCACTGACTTTTGTTCCTGAAAGATTTAAGACGTCCAAAAAGTTGAGGCCCTTTAAATGCTTTACGCCTTCATCTCCAATGGCGGTATTTTGAAGATGCAACTTTTGAACGTGGGGGAACTGTTTTAAATTGATGAGATCATCATCTTTCATTTCAGAGTTTCCCATATCTATCGACACGACCTGGTTGCCGATATCTTTGAGCTCAGTCAGATCTTTGGCGGCAAAATCTTTTTTACTTCCCAGAAACACTGCGATGTAGGGTTTCGTCGCTGAGATCTGTTGTACGGTCCTGTACGGATTGTTCAACTTTTTTATCTCATCGTAATCCGCGAAAGAAATTTCCAATAGATCAAGACCGGTCTTTGGATGAAACTTAGTAACCATTATTGTCTGTATACTATCTACTTTTGGAAGGCTCACATATTTTTGCTGCGGATCCGCTCCAGTGTTGATCCACCAGCCGATGAGCTTTATTTCCTCCCGATCCAATTGTAATTTTTCTTTGGGGGGCATGTGTAGAGAATCGCCCATTGGAAGCAAAGCATACTTATACATTAAACTCGCGGCAGCTTTGCCTGCTACTATCGCATCACGGGTTTTGCCTCCTTTCATTATACTTTGATAGTCAGTCAGGACGAGGTCATTCTTAGCTCTGTTCGCATTGTGGCAGTTCAGGCATTTTTCATTCAGGATCGGCTGGATTACATCTCTGAAAACAACGGCGCTATCCGCATTCTCTATTACAATAATTTTTTGCTGCTTTTGAAATGGCTCCGTCAAAAATCCTTTTCCGTGGGTAACCTCTGATCCCAAATGACCGGCCACAATAAGGCATACTGCACTTACGATCAGTATACCGTAGTAATAATAAACGACAGGTCTTTCCCTCAGCCAAAGTATCGCTATGGCCAGCAATGACACTGCAGTACCGGTCCACTTATGCAGGCCGACTTCATCACCCAGATAAGAACCTTCTTTGTAAAGAAAAAAACCAAACAGTGCCGTCAATGACGCACTCAATGCAAACAAATAGAAGACATACGAAGTAATTTTAGCCGTAGCAGGATGCTGAAAGTTTTTTCTGGTAATCAGCCACTCCAGTAGAATACCGACAAAGAGCAGCACAAGCGGAAAGTGCAAAACAAGCGGGTGCATCCTTCCGGTAACCTGCAAAAACAGGGGTAACCGAACCTTATCCTCAAACAGCAACAAAAAAAGCAAAAGGACATTTAAAAAATAAACCAGGTTTAGGGTAATCTGTCTGAGTTGAAACATCAGTGAACTTGCGGGAGATTGACGATTTAGTGATTTAGTGATTCATTGCCCGCCGTAGCCCCGATGTTATCGGGGCGAAGGAGGGTAGTGATTGGACAGACTGCCAGGTTCGCAGTCGATAAAATAATTTAGCATAGCTAGTAAAGCAACTATGGAAATTGCAGGAAAAATAATAAGTGACATTGAACATTAGGCAAGGATACCTTTTATTACATGACCGCTTACGTCCGTAAGCCGATAACGTCTGCCCTGGTGTTTAAAAATAAGTTTTTCATGATCATATCCAAAGAGGTTAAGGACAGTGGCTTGAAAATCGTGCACATGAACAGGATCCTTAACAATATTATATCCCAATTCGTCCGTTTCCCCGTATACAATTCCAGGTTTTACACCTCCGCCGGCCATCCAGATACTAAAGCAACGGGGATGGTGATCTCGACCATAGTTCCCTGCTGTGAACGTTCCCTGGCAATAGTTGGTACGACCAAATTCTCCGCCCCAGATGACTAACGTTTCATCCAGCATGCCGCGGTTTTTCAGATCCTGTATCAATGCAGCTGACGCCTGATCGACGTTTTTGGTAAAGAACCGTGTTCTTTCAGGTAGATCCGAATGCGCATCCCAGCCCATGTGATAGAGTTGAATAAAGCGAACGCCGCGTTCTGAAAGACGTCTGGCGAGGAGGCAATTCGCTGCGAATGTGCCAGGCTGAAGCGAATCAGCACCGTATAATTTAAAAGAACTTTCAGGTTCATCAGAAAAATTCATGACATCCGGCACGGACGTTTGCATCCGGTATGCCATCTCGTACTGCGCTATTCGCGCAGAAATCTCAGGATCACCAAACTCTTCTTCCTGCAGGCGATTCAGGGAAGCAATATGTTCAAGCATTTTACCCCGGCTTTCTTTGTCTGTGCCTGGAGGATTTTGAAGATACAATACCGGATCGTGTCCCGACTGTAAATGCACGCCCTGGTGAATTGAATCCAGGAATCCATTTCCCCAGTTACGTGAAGCAAGAGGCTGAATGTCGCCTTTTCCACGGGACAGCAACACGCAGAATGCTGGTAAATTTTTATTCTCGCTTCCCAGGCCGTAACTCAACCACGATCCCATACTGGGTCTGCCGGGTTGCTGATTACCGGTTTGGAAAAACGAAACTGCCGGATCATGATTGATGGCTTCCGTGTGCATGCTCCTGATGATGCAGATATCATCTACAATTTTGGAAGTGAACGGCAAGAGTTCGCCAAGCCACGTTCCATTTTTTCCATGCTGATGAAATTCCGTAAAGGAAGGTATCAGTGGAAATGATTTCTGCGAAGCAGTCATTCCTGTGAGCCGCTGGCCGTTGCGCACAGACGCGGGCAGCTCCTGACCCTGCATTTTGTGCAGCAATGGTTTATAATCAAAGAGTTCTAATTGTGAGGGCGCTCCGCTTTGAAATAAATATATTACTCTCTTGGCCTTTGGAGCAAAGTGCGTAACACCAAAAGGCAACGCTTCTTCGTCGTCACTCTTACCACTAAACAGATCCGGCACCAACAAAGAGCCTAAAGCGAGACTACCAATTCCTATGCTCGCACTTGATAGAAAGGTGCGGCGATTTATATTTAAGGAATGTCGTAAGAATTCGTTGGACATAAATTTTTCTTTTAAGATTTACTGATGGCCTCGTCTAAATTGTAAATGATACTCACTACGTGCATCATGGCAGCACATTCTAACGGGTCAAGTTTATCATTCTGTGGATAGGCACCAACCTGCAAAAATTTCTTTGCTTCGGCGGGATTGGCACTAAAGCGATCGTATTCTTCATGGTAACCTTGTAATAATATTTCTATTTCGTGGTCCTCTGGCTGACGGCTGATAATTCTCCGGAACGCCAACGCTATCTTTTTATCTACCGGAAGCGATTTGTCTTCTACGAGTTTGGATCCCAACACCCTGGCTGCTTCTAAGAGCTGGGGATCATTTAGCATATTGAGGGCCTGAAGCGGTGTACTGGTCCGAACTCTGCGCACTTCGCAAAATTCTTTCATGGGTGAATCAAAGATCAGCATGGATGGCGGTGGAATGGTTTTTCGCCAGTAGGTGTATAAACTTCTCCTGTATAATTTGTCACCGTGATCAGCGATGTATTCTGCCTCACCCCTTCCTTTAATACCCACAGAGATAGCTTCCCACAGTCCTTCCGGTTGATATGGTTTAACACTGGGGCCGCCCAATTCATTGTACAATAACCCGCTAGAGAATAATACATTATCTCGTATCATTTCTGAATTAAGTCGGTACCGCATACTGCGGGCCAGATAAATATTATCGGGATCTATTTCACGCAGTTTCTTATCGGAAGCCGATGATTGCCTATAGGTAGCGGACGTTACCATTAATTTCAGGAGAGATTTTATATTCCATCCCTTTTCCCTGAACTCTATTGAAAGATAATCCAACAGCTCTGGGTGAGAAGGCAACGCTCCCTGGTTACCAAAGTTTTCGGAAGTAGGCACGATTCCCCTGCCAAAAATTTCCTGCCACAACCTATTTACCATTACCCTTGCCGTTAACGGATTCTCTGGATCAAATAACCATTTTGTCAGACCCAGTCGGTTCGTCCCATACTTGTTTGAGTCGTAAGGCATTATTGCATTTGGCGCATGAGACGTTACGGCCACTTTAGTAGGCGCATCATAAACCCCCCGCTCCAGAACAAAAGTCTTCCGTGGTTGGTCATCGCCCATCACCATAACTTTTACTGTATCCTTCGCGCCGATCGTCTTTTTGTTTACAAACTGCAGGATGCTATTCACTTCAGATTGCGTGATAGCAATATTGGGTTGCGGGAATTCCCCGTAGTTGATCAATCCTTTTTCTTTAGCCTGGTTGAAAAATGAATAAAGGGAATAAAAATCTTTTTGGGAGATGGGATCATACTTATGATCGTGACAACGGCTGCACTCCACGCTGATGGCGAGAAAAGCTTTACCGAAAGTGTTTGTTCGGTCCACTACATATTCTGTACGGTACTCTTCGGGAATAGCACCCCCCTCCTGTGTTATTTTATGATTGCGATTGAATCCTGTGGCCAGAATTTGCTCAAGGGTTGCTGATGGTAAAAGGTCACCCGCGAGTTGCCACGTTACAAACTTGTCGTAGGGCAGATTTTCGTTAAATGCATGGATCACCCAATCCCGCCAAGGCCACATGACCCGCGGTAAGTCATCCTGATAACCATGAGAATCTCCGTAGCGACTGACATCAAGCCAGTAATCAGCCCATCGTTCCCCATAGGCTGTGGAGGCAAGCAGTTGATCGATCAGTTTTTCATACGCATCCGGTGAATCATTCTTCAGAAAAGCATCAACTTGTTCCAGCGTTGGTGGCAATCCTGTCAGGTCAAAGCTTACGCGACGGATCAACCGTTCCTTATCTGCCTCTGCACTCGGTTCCAGGTCCATCCCCTGAAGCTTGGCCAGTATGAAATGGTCAATTTCATTGACGGGCCAACCTGATTCTACTTCAGGTACTTCAGGTCTTACAGGCGGTATAAACGCCCAATGCTTCTTGTATTCGGCGCCCTGTTCGATCCACTTTTTAAGAACGTTTTTTTCCTGGTCTGTCAGCACCAGGTTAGATTCAGCCGGAGGCATGTGGAATGAAGGATCCTCAGAAAATATTCGTTTGACCAGAAAGCTCTCCTCGGCATTTCCCTTTACGATGGCAAAATGATGGGGATCAGACTTCAGTGCTTTAAACGCGCCCTCCTCAGTATCCAAACGAAATTCAGCCTGCCTTTTTTTCACATCGGGTCCGTGACAGGCAAAGCACTTATCGGAAAGAATTGGTTTTACATCATAATTAAAATCAATTCTTCCTTTATTTGATGCTACAGCACTTTTTTCTGTGGCATTTTTGTCAGTGCACGCTTGCCACATTACTGAGCTTAGTAAAATTAAAACTGAAGCCAGGCCGAATACTTTCATCACGATTGCTTTAAAGAGATCAAGCTCATAATCTACTAATTTAGCTAAAAGGCATAACAAAGATCAAATGATTACTTAGATGGAAGTTGCGATGCGCCGCCCGCGTTGTTATTTGCACAATAGGTGCTTTTTAGCTGATAAAATTGCGGTGAACGGGCCAGAATAGCGTTTCCAATTTTTACTGAAAAGATTGGTGAGAGGTTGGCGCAATCTACATTGATGTGCATAAGTTTTTATATTAACGGCCGGACATGAGATATTCTTCAGAAATTTTTGAGCTAGCTGCCACTGACTTGTCTAACCATTTGAGTTGCGCTCATCTTACGGAACTTCATCGAAAGGTTGCTTTGCGTGAGATCAAAGAACCCAACTACCGCGATCCATCATTAGATGTGCTTATCAAACGAGGTCAGCAACATGAGGCCGCTTATGTTGAATTTTTGGCTAAGAAAGGATTGACCGTTGCAAACCTAAATGGTCAATCTATTGAAAGTGTCGTTGGTGCAATGAAACAAGGCGTCGACGTTCTTGTTCAGGCAGGTCTACAGGGTGGCCAATGGATGGGGTATGCTGATATATTATTGAAGGTGCCCGGCAAGAGCAAGTTTGGCAATTGGACTTACGAAGTACAGGATACGAAGCTGGCTCAAAATACGCGTGCAGCAACCATTCTTCAACTTTGCCTATACAGCGATTTGCTTGCAGCGTTACAAGAACATTCACCAGAAAAAATATACGTGGTGAAGCCTGGAGATAATTTTCCTACAGAAGAATATCGCTTTGCTGAATTTCAGGCCTACTACAGACTTATAAAGGGAAACTTTGAACAAGTAATGGCTGTCCCTGCGCTGACTACTTATCCAGACCCGGTTGAGCATTGTAATATTTGCCGGTGGTGGCAAGTGTGTGATAAGACGCGACACGACGATGATCACCTCTCCCTGGTTGCAGGCATACGGTCCCTTCATATCGTAGAACTGCAGCGACAAAAAATTGAAACGCTGGAGCAATTCGCCAAAGCCGATAAACTCGAAAAGCCTGAACGCGGGAACAGGGAGGCATTCATGCGAAAGCAGGCACAAGCAAAAATTCAATTGAGTGGTCGTTACCAAAACAAATTACTCCATGACCTTCTTCCCCTGGAAGCAGGTCGTGGTCTCAATCGCTTACCAGAATTGAATGAGGGTGACATTTATTTTGACATTGAGGGTGACGCCTTTTATGAGGACGGTGGACTCGAATATCTACTTGGTTATGCCTATCTGGAGAATGGCAATTTGGTTTATAAAAGGTTGTGGTCTACAAATCGCTCTGAAGAGAGAAAAGCATTTGAGCACTTCATGCAGTTTATATCAGAGCACTGGAGGCGTTTCCCTAAAATGTATGTGTATCATTTTGCTCCTTATGAGCAGTCTGCTATCAAAAGATTAGCTCACGTTCATGCAATTTATGAGAAAGAGATGCATGAATTATTACGAGCGGAACGATTCATCGATCTCCACGCTGTATTCAAGGAAGCCTTACTGGCCAGTGTGGAACGCTACTCTTTAAAGGAATTGGAAAAATTTACGCAATACACGCGTAAGGTGGTATTGCATGATGCAAGTGTTGCCAGAAAATCTGTAGAGGTCGCGCTGGAATTGAATGAATTCAAATCATTGTCCAAAGAGGCCGTTCAAATAGTTGAAGATTACAATGAAGATGATTGTCTGGCTACCGAAGCGCTGCATAAGTGGCTGGAGAATTTGCGGGCTGAGTTTATTCAGTCAGGGCGGGAGTTTCAAAGACCCGAATTAAAGACTGGTGATGCAAGTGAAGATGTCCAACTGCTCGACAACAGATCACAGGCTCTTTTTAAATCTTTAACCGAAGAACTACCCGAAGACCGATCAACGTGGACTGAAGAACACGAAGCGAAGTGGCTACTGGCGCACCAAATTGAATATTTCAGAAGAGAGGATAAGAGTGCATGGTGGGAATATTTCAGGGTGCACGAGTTGGAACATGAAGATCTTCTGGATGAGCGAAAAGCAATAACGGGTCTTGAATTCTTAGCTGTACTTCCTAAAAAAGGTAAGGAGAGAAACACGACACATCGGTATGCATATCCGCCGCAGGAACTAAGTGTTGATGAGGGCGATATAGTAATGGCCGTAAAGGGAGAAAAGATCGGCACAGTAAAGGGTATCTCTCCGGAAAATTATACGGTAGATATTATAAAGACTAAGAACGCTGAAAACGTGCACCCCGCTGCTGTCCACGTATCTGAGCGAGTTGATCCCGGATCGCTGGCCACATCCCTTATGGATTTGGCGGCAGCAATTGACGAATATGGATTGGGTCACACGTGGCCTTACCATGCCGCTAAAGATCTATTGATGAAGAGAAAACCCAGGTTGGTGGGAGGCGGCGACGGGGCACATCTACTTCCAGGTGAAGATTTGGTTGAAGGAGCGGTACGCATTGCCTCCGCTCTTGACAATAGTGTGCTGGCCATACAAGGACCTCCCGGTTCTGGTAAAACGTATACCGGCGCAACGATGATCATTGAGCTGGTGAAGGCTGGAAAGAAAATTGGAATGACGGCCGTGAGTCACAAAGTGATCCGGAATCTTGCAGCAGCCACCATAAAACGCGGCAGCGAATTGAACGTCAAAGTTTCTTTTGTTCATAAGTTCAAAGAGAAGAGTGACAACCTCCCCGCTGAAATTGTTGAGGTAGAGAAATCCGATCAGGCAAGAGCGGCCTTGAGTGAAGGAAAGGTTGTATGTGGTACAGCGTGGTTGTGGGCAGAAGACGCCTCGAGAGAAGTCCTCGATTATTTGTTTGTGGATGAAGCGGGACAAATGTCTCTCTCACAGGTACTGGCCGCTTCGCGTGCGGCAAAGAATCTTGTCCTTTTAGGCGACCCACAGCAATTGGAGCAACCACAACGCGGGTCTCATCCGGAAGGCAGTGATGTAGCTGCGCTGACATATCTACTCGATGGCAACCCAACAATGCCAGAAGGTACGGGTTTGTTCTTAGGCATTACCCGAAGGCTGCACCCCTCTATTTGCCGGTTTACTTCTGAAATCTTTTATGAAGGCCGCTTAACACCGTTACCTGGTTTGGAGAAACAACGGATCGGAGGAAACACGCGCTTTGATGGAGCGGGGCTTTTTTATGTTCCAGTTGATCATCGTGGCAATCAAAATAAATCTTCCGAGGAAGTGAATACCGTGGCTGAGATCGTTGCCCAACTTCTTGCAAACGGGCAGTGGACAAATGCAGAAGGGGAAACTGCGCCCTTACAAAAGGATGATATCGTGATTGTTGCTCCGTACAACGCGCAGGTCGCAGCACTGACTGAAAAATTACCGGGAATGCGCATTGGTACGGTGGATAAGTTTCAAGGACAGGAAGCGCCAATTGTGGTTTACAGTATGACGGCCTCATCGGTTGAAGACGCGCCAAAGGGAATCTCTTTCCTTTTTAATCCTAATAGACTGAACGTGGCTACCAGTAGGGCTAAGGGCCTATGCATTTTGGTGGCTGCACCAAGATTGTTTGAAGCCGAATGCAAAACGATTGATCAAATGAGATGGACGAATGCGTTGTGTGCTTTTAAGGAGATGGCGAGAATCTATCCCTCTCCCCTGTTACTTTTTCCAAATATTGGATTACAGACGCATATCTAAGTAGAGCTGGAATTTTGGTTGTCGACGTAAATTCTATCCGTCGACTGCAAACCATCCGGTCCGCCCATTCACCCAATCACCAAATCACCCAATCATCCAATTCTCTAGTCTATTGGTTTTCCTTCCTTCAAATTAGCCACCACCCCGTCAGCATATCCTTTAAAGTACGTGTCCTTCGCAAAGGTGAGTGTCTTGTTCGCATACTTAAGCGCCTCCTTGCTATTTCCCTGCAAGGCATAGCTCCGCGTAATACCCAAACAGGAATAAAGATCATCTGGATTCCTATCATAGCTCATTTTATAAACAGCAATCGCTTCCGCATTGCGCTTTTGATTTTCGAGTCCCCTACCGTGTGAATACAGTTGAAGCGTGGTTGCTAAAGGGTATGCTTTCTTCATTACAGAATCAGCTTTAATCTTCAAGCCCTTTTTCTCCAACAGACCTGCATAGGTAGATAGCGTAGCAAAGTTCTTTTCGCCAAAATAAGTATTGATAGATCGGTCGGCCCAGCCGATTGCTTCGTCAATGTTGATGTTGTGTACGAGACAGTAGTTTGCTGCCATTTGCATATTTTGCCAGTAGCGATAAAAAATCCCCGAGTTGAATTCCCTTCTGAACGCTGCGATCTGTTCTTTTTCAAGATCCACAGAAACCTTGAAGGGTATCTTCATTTTCTCCCATTGCAATGATACAACAGCCGCGTCATCGGTTTCGTCACTAAAAACGTATATGAGTCGCTCAATGCTCTCAGTGAGTTTTACCACAGGTACTTCGGCACGAAGCGCATCGTCTTTGCTATCGTAATAAAAGCTACCCCACGCCGTGCTCACATTGGAAAAAATGATGGTCGCCTTTTCGGGCCCCATGGCAATGAAGAATCCGTACTTTCCGGCCTTCAGTGGTTCGCCCTCTATTAGCACGTCGGTGCTAAACGTAAACGTTGTGTTCTCATTTGCGCCTGCGCGCCATGGCGCTGCTTTACTGGTTCCATAGTGGAGGTCAGCAAAACCGTAATGAACCAGTCCTCCCCAAATTTTGCCTTCGCGACCATTCACGATCGGACGATCATAGTCGATGCGCACATCCGTGATGCCGATTCGCTGTGACACCGAGGCCTTCCGGTTTGTGCCGCCGGGTGGAAATGTGATTTGCCCAAAGGCGATTGCTCCGACAAGAATGAGACATAGGGTCATCGGTATTGTTCTGATCATAGAATTTTTTGGTAGTGGCTGGATTCAAATAGTCTGCCAAGGGCAAAAGGTTATTTCATCCTGAAAAACCGTGATTTTAGTAAACGCTACGACTCGTTATGTCCATTTCAGGACGATAACGTTCACTTCCGACCTTCGCTCTATGTCCTAAAGGGGATGAGGTTGGGCGTTTGTAGGGCAAAAAATGATAAAAGTTCAGATTAGGATTTGCTTCAGGTACATACTCCAACTAAACATGGTTCTTGTTGAATGGTCCAACCCAAATGTCAGCTACTAGCAAGCACACAAAACTTCCAATGGACGTGATGGTCCTGATTAGATTGTAGAAATCCCATTGCCGCAAAATCGTCAGCCAATTCTGTGGAGGAGAAGCCGGACTCCATGTTTTTATTTCCATGTTAATAGGGACGCTTCCAACCCTGGTTATCACCAAAGAAACAATCGTAAAAATTAAAGCTGCGTAGCATAAAGTACGTGCAATTTTCACTTTTCTCATGTGCCACGAATAAACGACAAGCACAGCAATTGCTGATACCACCAGTGACATCACAATAACTACATTGTGATGCATCAACGCTGTTCTAAAACTCAGATGAATGCTCGGCGGCACTTCATAAAATGTGGGTATTACAGTAAACGTACCGTAAAAAAAAGTACCTGCTATAAAACCAGTAAGTAGCAGAGAGAAAACGCGGGCGAGTTGAACAGGACTAAATTTAGACTGCATAAGCTTTTATAATTATAAAGTTTCACGGTTTGAACACGTAGTTAAAACCAATGTTAACACCTAATGAATTCAAGTATTCTTTTGAATGACCATCAACTATAGTAGAAGTTAAGAACTGGTGTATGGAGGGTTCTATTACTCCGGTCATCCTCTTTGAGAGTTTATACTCCATGCCAAAGCCAATCGAGGCACCAAAGTTTACTTTAGAGTACCCAACCTGCTCAACAGCGCTATCATTATTCCGATGTCCGTCCGGGTAGATCAGTTTTACTTTTGTTTTCTTTTGGAGGAATACATTTGTTGATATTCCGGCTGAAATGAAAACATCAACTTTTGGCTTGTGAAACACATAATAGTTTAGTACCAGGGGAACTTCCAGGTAATAGTATTTAAAGACGGTTTTATTTTCAGATGGAAAATCCGGATCGCTACTTATCCAGTTCAGATCATTTTTTTTGGTTTCAAATCCATTTTGCAAAAAAGCCGCACCGATTTTGCAGGCAATTTTTCTGGTTATAAAATAGTGATAGCTGATACCGGCTCTAAAACCAAAGGTGGTCTTTTCATTACTATTTCTGCTCTGCTCAACCCAACCAGCGGAATGGTCATAGTTCAAAAGGCGATAAGACAGATGGGGAGAAAAGAAAATCCCCACGCGATTTCTCCTGACCCAGGAAGTATCGGAAGTCTGGGCAAAAACGCTTATTGCTAAAACTAAAAGAATTGTTACGGCCGAAGTTCTTTTCACTGATTATAAATTTTCGACGTACGTTTTGATTAGCGCCAGACCTTCCTCGTCAATAATAGTAGTGCCTAACAAAGGCATTTCTCCTTTTTCCATACTTCCTTTGATATCATCTTTTTTTTCCGCAATACCTGTGTTCTGGAATAATTCCGTGAAGCCAAGCAATAGATCCGTACTCTCGGCCTTTCCTCCATGCTTATGACAATGCGAGCAGTTAATATCTAAATATGCACGGGCCCTGTCGGATAATGGTACTGTTACATCTGTCCATTTTGTTACTGTAGTGAAGGAAGCCGGATCGCATGGCGCCAGAACATCTATATTTTGCAAGTGGTTTAGTTGATTTACGATTTGATCATTTCTTACAACATCAATATTCAGATTCCTCATTTTCGGCCCGATAGGAACAATGGAAGAACTGGCATTGTGACAGGTTGCGCACTCGCGCTTTCCAGGAATATGATAAGCGATTACCCTGGGCTTACTGTTCTCATCGATCCAGTTGATCGTCTTAGTCAAACTTGTCGTGAGTAATACAGCATCGCCTTGTGTATCATTCCATAAATACGTAGAAGTATTCCATTTTGTGTCATGCTTAATTAGCAATCGGGTTTCAATTATTTTTTTTCCTTTGCCTGTATCCCTGTTGTCATTGTAGTAGAAGAAGGTTTTAACGAAGATGGTACCATTCGGAAAATCAGGCAGGTCTTCATCAATTGCAATCATCGAAGTATTTAACGGCACATAGATAAGTCGTTGCTTGTGCGCATAGTCCGTGAAAAGCTGGTTGGAAATTTCGTACAGATGAAAATTAGCAGATGGAACTAAATCAGCAGGATTACCGGCAAAAATCTGGTAGGATGACAACAAAGGATGAAACTCAAAATTCTCCGTTGGGCTATCCAATCCATCATCGCTGCATCCGAAAATAAGTACGGCAATAATGCAGTTGAGTACAGAAAACATTGTTGGTCTCCTTGAAATCATAAGCAAATTGGGTTACTGACACTAAAGACGATACATACATCAATATTGTTACACTATTATGTATACTATACCAATCGTGGTATATAAAATATCAAAAATGATAGTTTTAGAGTATATTTAAGCCAAAACTGATGTAAAATGAATGTACTTGTACAACTTGTAAATGAATGGGCTGAGTTTGAAAAACTGCATCCAGGAGAGAATATCGAGGCGTTTTGCAGATATCATTTAATAAGCCAGCGGGAGAAGAAAGGCGCGGCAATATTTCTGAAGGGTGTTGTTCCGGTGAAAAATACCTCCATACTAACCAAGCTACTCGTTAAGATAGTGAGGATGTATAATGTGTATGTTGACCTGGCGACAAAGGAATTGAAGATAAAGCAGTCAGAAGAATTCTATTTCCTCTCGGTGATTAAGAATTTGAAATCCCCGAAAAAAACGGAAGTAATAGCGCATACTGTTAACGAACGTTCCAATGGGTTGAATATTATCTCAAACCTGATAAAGCAGAGCTATATCGTAGAGCAGAATGATAAGGAAGACAGGCGGTCAAAAAGAGTAAACCTGACAGAAAAGGGTGATGAGATTTTAAAGCAGTGCTACGGCAGAATACACCAGGTTAGTGAACTAATGTTTGGTGAGATGACAGACGAAGATGTGGCGCTGTGCATTCAGCTTCTTAAAAATGTTGAAATGAAATTCTCCCCTCTTGTGCAGTCGCACAAAGGAAAGCGGTTTGAAGATATTTATGAAGAGGTTACAGTGACATAATGTATGGTCCATCGTTACAACATCTTTTGTGTCCGATGCCATAAAGTTTAGAACGAGCCGCACAGCAATTTCAATCAACAGAATACCATTACCAATCACTATTGCATATTGGAAAGTGATCGCGTCTTTTCGCGTGCTCTGGTCCGTTGCTAGTACAAGCTTTTCACTCGAAACCCTATCATCGTAAAGAGCAAGACGTATGTATATGACTTGGCACAGTCGCACCGGTTTTTCAGGTACTAACTATTAACCTTTGCTTGCCTTTATCATCGCTATATTCTTTGCAAGATCGTCGGCCTTCTCCCTCTTGTCAAGTTCGTCCAACTGCTGGTAAATAGATGCATTGTACTTCTGTATCCTCCCAGAGATTAAAAACACTTCGATAAACCACCATACTCCAAGTCCACCTATTGTAATCCAAAACAGGATCTGAATGCCCCATTTGCCGAGATACGCAAAGTGAGCTGCCAGGAAAAACCAAAAGAGGAAGGCAGTGGTAGTCGATTTTAATTTCCCTTGAAGTTCGTACTTATTCATAGCTTTTACATGGGTTTGGTGTAATGGCGAATTTGTCGAAAACTGGCGACAATCACAATGCAGCCCAATGATTCATCCTAAAAAACGGCGTCTCAATCATCGACTTAACATAATTACAGTGTACCAGGGCGCACGTTATGTTCGGGATGAAAGGCATCCATAAAATCCTTGAATTGATCGCACTAAAATTCCACGTGGGCGCGAATTCCTACAACATTGGCGGGACCTCGGTCTCGGTTGTAAGCGGGGTTGTTGACGAATTGAAAGTTTGGGGTTAAGAAGAATCCCTCGTGAAATAAATTCACGTTATAAAAAATTTCCGTCACCCACTCGTTGCCATAGTATAGTGCGCCATCACCGATAATAAAACCGAGACCGCCAGTAGCCAGGTAGTTACGATGGTGAGTTGAAAGTCCACTGATGACTGTTGCTATTCCGAAATGATCTTGTGGTCTCTTCCAGGTGTCTCCGGAGGTTAAGAATCCAATGCTAGCGGATCGGTCAATTTCTGTGAATGCCCAGGTTTCATTCCTGCCATCATTCCAGCTAGCTCGCGCAAACATGCCCGCATGTTCATTTATAGCTTGTTCGAGGTTCAAGCCAAACCCATACTTGGTTCGGCCATAACTGCGTGTAGTCGTTATGTCTGGTTGCGTCGGATTTTCTGCCACAGCCAGGTCATAGTTTCCCATATGAGCGTTGGTATAAAATCCTAAACCCCGGAGTACGCCAGGCCGCTGGCCTAAGCTAAAAGGAACTTCAACTTCAAGCACGCTGGAGTTTGCCTGTCCAATGTTTGTGTCCATTTCATTACCATTGGCTTCGGTAGGTACCATTACAGAGGCGGCCCGGATTTTTAGCGTAGGCATACCGTACTCGGCCATAATACCCCATGTATAGCCGCGCACATTGGCGGGGTAGTCCCATCCCCCATTGCTCATTAAGCCCCAATTGAAAAACTGTGAGCGCGGGTCGTGGCTATAGCTGTTATTATCAAAAAAGTCCGCGATGCTGAACTTGCCAAAGACCAAGGTTATGTACTTCTTCGGCCTAACCTTGTAAACTTGGTTAGCGCCTTCCTCGATAGCATCCTGATCATCCGAAAGGCTTAGGGTTTGTTTGAAAAAAGCTCTGGCTAAATAGATTTTTGGGGCGGGATCTCCTACGCGAAACGCTTCACCGTTGGTAAAATCGCTGATACCATGGGCACTGCTAATTCCGGATCCACCTGCCAGTTCGGGATTAATATAAAGCGAGGCGTTTTTCCAAAGCCGCACTCCCCAAAAGATCGTTGAGGTCAATGTCGTGGCGTCCTCAGAGGCAGGGGTTAAACTGTTGGTTCCTGTATAGGCGGCCGGCATGTCAAATTTGTGCTGAGTAACAGTCGTGAGTTGAAAGTGAAAATTCATCCGCGGAGTTTGGGTACTGTCCGTCGCGCTGGTTTCCTGTGCAAGTGTCCCAATGGTGATGAATAGAAACAAAAGTCCGATGCAGTGTCTGAAATTCATACAGCTTCCGTTAGTACTGACCAAAAGTAAGAAGAGTTCTTAAGGAATACAGTCGCGAAAATCCCGCAGATGTCGTAAATTCTGGTCGATATTTTTTCCCGTTGTATGCCAACATCTCTTGATCATATTCATTCCGATACCCCAATGGGGGCAAACCTCGTTGCCGATGGGGCAACTTTTAGAACGTGGGCACCGCATGCTCAGGCAGTCTATGTAATCGGTGAATTTAACCATCATGTACGAGATGACACTAGCTTACTGAACCGCCAGACTAATGGTCAATGGTTCGGTTTTATTCCTGGAGTTAAAGATCGCCACCGCTACAAGTTCTACGTGATCGGCAACGGAACTGAAGGACCTAAACGCGATCCATATGCCCGGGAATTAGACACGCCTTTCCCTAGCGATTGCATTGTCCGAAAACCAAATTTTCCCTGGCATGAAAGTGGATTTGTCACACCTAAGTTTCATAATTTCGTCATCTACCAGTTACATGTTGGAACCTTTTTTACGCCTAATTTACCAACGCAGGGTGGTACCTTTCTGGATGTCGCCCGTAAGATTCCCCACTTAGTCAGTTTGGGTATTACAGCTATTCAGTTATTGCCAATTCAGGAATTTCAAACTGAATTTAGCCTTGGCTACAATGGCACAGATTACTTTTCTCCCGAAATGGACTTTGCCATGGCCGATGTTGATCTTCCGGCTTACGTAATTCATCTCAATAAATTATTAGACGCACGTCAACAAAGAAAGTATAATATTGAGGCGCTGCGTGGTGAGGCGAATCAGCTTAAGGCGCTCATTGATCTTTGTCACATTTACGGCCTGGCCGTGATACTGGATGTAGTGTACAATCACGCTGGAGGGGAATTCGACGCAGAGAGCTTGTATTTCTTCGATAGGCAATCATTTGAGAATGGAGGAAATAACAATTCACAATATTTTATTGATAAAGGGCATGCGGGCGGACTTGTTTTCGACTTTAGCAAATTAGAAGTAAGAGACTTCCTTATTCAGAATGCCAAATATTTCATCGATGAGTATCGGGTTGATGGATTCCGGTATGATCAAGTAAGTGTGATTGATCATGATGGAGCTCCTTTTGGCTGGAGCTTTTGTCAGGACCTGACATCAACATTGCATTTTCATGCGCCGTCTGTTTTGAACAAAGCTGAGTATTGGGATGTAAACCCATTCATTGTGAAGGCTCCGCCACAGGGCGCCGGCTTTGACACCACATTAACGGATGGACTACGCATTGCCATACGCGATGTAATTGCAAACGCCAGTCAACCTGATCAGCGAGACCTTGCCATGACAAAATTGGCGATGAGTCTGTGGCCGCAAGGTTTCAACGAACAATGGAGGTTTGTTCAGGGTCCCGAAAACCATGACATTGTTTACCTGAACAGAGAGCAAAGGATAGCACGGTTAAGTGACCCGTCAAATCCACGGTCCTGGTTTGGTCGCAGCCGCAGCAAAGTGGCAACTGGAATTAGTCTCACAGCGCCAGGCATTCCCATGCTTTTTATGGGGCAGGAATTTCTGGAAGATAAACAATGGTCTGACAATTTAGAATTTCATCAGGATCTGTTATTGTATTGGGATGGTCTTGATCGTGGTGATAAGGAAATGCTTGATCATGTCCGTTTCACCAGTGAACTCATCAAGTTGCGGTGGGAGTATCCTGCTTTGCGGGGCCAAGGATTCCGTGTTGTGCATTATCACGATCAGAATCGTGTCCTGGCCTATCATCGTTGGGTCGAAGGTGAAGGTCATGACGTTCTAATCGTCGTGCACTTATCCATAGTCAATCAATTTAATTACCAAATTGGATTTCCTGGTGAAGGCAGATGGCGCGAAATCTTCAACAGTGATGTCTATGAAAATTGGGTCAATCCCAATGTCTCTGGTAACAACGGGGCAGTCCACGCAAGTGTTAACCCGTTGCATGGATTTAGCTATTCGGCCACGTTGACGCTACCTGCCAATAGCATACTGATCTTTAGCCGCTGAATGCCGCAGTGTATTCGTCACGTTGCCATACGTGGAGCGAGGCGCGCGATATACCACGCCCGAATCCGGACAAAAAAGGCCGCAATTGAACGTGTAAGTTTCATGGATTCATTCATTTCGACGATCTTTTGGGTGTGGCCGGTTTTTTGCAAAATGGACCACACACCCATTTTCAGACTATGATCTGTCACAACATCATCCTCGCGATCCGGTCACATCTTCGATACAAAATTCCTCTCTTCATTAACCTCATCGGACTATGCACCGGGCTCGCTTCTGCACTGCTGATCTATTTGTGGGTGAATGATGAACTTAGTTTCGATCGCTTTCATAACAATAGCGATCGGATATTCCAGGTGATGGAACGCCGGCAACAAGCAGATGAGATCAAGATCTCAGATGAAAGCTCCGGGATGCTCGCCGAAACTCTTGGCGATGAGATGCCAGAGGTTGAATATCATGCAGCCATAGCGCCGTCTTCATGGT
>Ga0193753_10001636_pt1 | contig 18925 bp, 12 predicted proteins | sample H1c2metaG_FD_144925 | JGI IMG/M metagenome (GOLD analysis project Ga0193753, IMG submission 144925) | Soil microbial communities from a riparian zone of the East river system, Colorado, United States - H1c2 | ecosystem: Environmental > Terrestrial > Soil > Riparian zone | place: USA: East...
GGTTGCGAAGTTTTGCCGAAAACTCTAGCCGTCCGCGCGCCCGATCTTTGGTCGTTGCGCATCGCGCGGCCCATGTCGTGGCTCCACAGCATCGCGCGTCCAGCGCAACGGCTCGCCCAGGCCTTTAATCATTTTTTTCTACATAACGTCGTGGCCCGCACCATCAAGCCGCAGACCGCCGCCAATGAAGAGGATTACCGGGAGTTGCTCGAACTCGCTGCGCAACAAGGCACGCTCGCGTTGCGCGAAAAGGAAATCATCGTCGAGATTATCGGCCTCGATAAAAAGACTGTCGCCGACGTGATGACGCCGCGTTCGCAGATGGCTTCCATCCGGGACGATCTCAGTGTGGAACAGATGATTGCCGCGGCCCGCGAACTGCGTCATCGGCGTTTGCCCATGTACGACGAGACGCCGGACACCATTGTTGGCGTGCTCGATACCAAAGCCTTGCTGCTGAATCCCAACGTGGATCTCGCCGAGGCGATCGAGTTCCCATCGTTCGTTCCCGAGAGCATGAACTTGCTCAAACTGTTCATCGCGCTTCAACGTCAGCGCCGCGGCATTGCGCTCGTCGTGGATGAATTCGGCGGCACCGCCGGCGTGGTGACGATGGAGGATATTCTCGAAGAACTCGTCGGCGAAATTCGCGACGAGGGCGAAGGAGAGCAATTGGTCATGGAACGAATCGCGGCCGGCAAATGGCGCGTCAGCGGCGCCGTGACGGTGCGTGATTTTCGCCGCGAATGCCCGGACATCGGCGACGTGCCGGAAGTCGAAACGATGGGCGGGCTGCTCACGATGTTGCTCGACGTGGTGCCCAACGCGGGTGACGCCGCCGTTTTTCGCGGATTGAAAATCGCCGCGACGCGCGTGGATGATCGCGCTGTGCGCGAAGTAATAGTGGAACGAATCGCGAAACGGGGTGCCGTGTGATGACGCATTGCGACCATGAACCCGTGCGGTGTAGCACAGCCGTCTTCGGCTGCGGGTTAGGGCGGCGTCTCGCCGCCAGTAGCGACACCCAGCGAGACGCTGGGCGAACCCGCAGGCGAGACGTCTGCGCTACGAAATGAACTCGGCGCTGTTCATCTTCATTGCGGTAGGCCTGACGTTCTCGATGTTCCTGTCGGGCATGGAAGCGGGTGTGTTCGCGCTCAGCCGCGTGCGCATCCGGCGCCTCGTACGGGCCGGCAGCGCGAATGCGAAACGTCTCAACCGTTACCTCGACGAACCGGAGGAATTTCTCTGGACGATTCTCGCCGGAAACACGCTGGCCAATTTTGGCGTGGCCAGCCTCGTAGTCGTCGGGTCGCAATATTGGATGCGCGAACATCCGGTGCTTTTCGCCTTGGGATATTTCACCGGCACCATTTTGTTTTATGCGCTGTGCGAATTGCTGCCCAAGATGCTGTTCCGCCTGTATCCGAACCGTTTGTGCCTCTGGTTCTCGCGGCCTTTTCAGCTCCTGCACTTTTTTCTCCGTCCGGTGGTGGCGGTGCTGCGCTGGCTCTCCGCGGGCATGCTGCGCTGGTCCGGTGGCAAGGCTTTCGTAGGCCGGCTCTTCGGCACGCGCGAGGAACTTCGGGTGTTGATGCAGGATTCTTCGCAGGATCTTTCCTCCGAAGAACGTGGCATGATCAATCGCGTGCTCGACCTCCAGCATCTCACCGTCTCGCACGTCCTGGTGCCGATGGCCCGCTCCGCGACCGTCAGCACGGAAACGCTGGTGGCAGAAGCGATGATCTTGTGCCGCGAGCGCGGCTTGAGCCGGCTGCCGGTTTGGCGTGCTGATGGCAAGCGCATCGTTGGATTGTTCAATCTTAAGTCGCTGCTCTATCGCGCTGACCTCGATCCGAAGAAAAAAGTGGGTGACTACGTGAAGCCCGCGACGTTCGTCGATGCGGACATGCGATTGGAAGAGGCGATGCGCCATCTGCAACGCGCCGGTCAGCGGCTCGCGATCGTGCTCGGTCGCGATGGCCGCGAACTCGGCGTCGTGAGTTTGCAGGATCTGCTCAAGGCCATCTTCGGAGAGGTGAGGCTCTAATGGACTTCGACGCCGCCCTGATCATTGCGCTGAAGCTGCTGGCAGTGGCGTTTCTCGTTTTCCTGAACGGCTTTTTCGTGGCGGCGGAATTTGCGCTGGTCAAGATTCGGGAAACACAACTCGATCCTCTGGTCGTTCGCGGCAACAAGCGCGCGCGCATGGCGCAGAAGATCGTCCGCAATCTCGACGCCTCGCTCAGCGCCACGCAACTCGGGATCACGCTGGCCAGCCTTGGCCTGGGCTGGATTGGCGAACCGGTTTTCGCGTCACTGCTGGAACCGCTGATGAACTGGCTCGGCGTCCAGTCGGCACAGGTCAAACATTCTATCTCGATTGGCGTTGGCTTTACGCTCATCACGTTTCTGCACATTGTCCTCGGCGAATTGGCCCCGAAATCCCTCGCGATTCAAAAGCCGTTGCTCACTTCCCTGTGGGTCGCCTATCCGATGGTTTGGTTTCATCGCATATCCTATCCGTTGATTTGGATGCTGAACAAAACGTCACTTCTTCTCTTGCGGCAGGTTGGCATCGAGCCGGCCAGCGAAGCGGAACTGGTTCACTCGGAGGAAGAATTGCGGCTGCTGCTCGGCACGTCGCAAAAGCATTCCGGCGGCTCCGCGCTGGGGCGTGACATTGTCTTGAACGCGTTTGACCTGCGGCTTCGCATCGCGCGCGAAGTGATGCGCCCGCGCCAGCAGATCGTGGGGTTGAATACCGACGCGCCAATTCAACAATGCCTCGAGATCGCCGAGCACACGCGCTTCTCCCGGTTTCCCATTTTGGAGAAGGGCAATCTCGATCGCGCGCTGGGCTTTGTTCACGTGAAAGATCTTTTCGCGGCGCGCAACAAGGCCGGTGCCGGGCGCGACCTGTTGCCGATGGCGAAGAAGATCGTTTACGTGCCAGAAACGGCCCGCCTCGAACGGCTTCTCCAGATTTTTCTCGAACGCAAAGTTCAGCTTGCCTTCGTGGTCGATGAATACGGCGGCACCGTCGGCCTGCTCTCGATGGAAAACATTCTCGAGGAACTGGTCGGCCAGATTCAGGACGAGTTCGATCAGGAAACGCCGTTGCTCGTGAAGAAGGACGAGAACACGTGGTCGGTCGATGGCTCGTTGCCGCTGCACGATCTCGCCGACGTGGTCGGCGAACCGCTGAGCGAGGAAGGCGTGACGACCGCGAGCGGCTGGGTGACGCACCGGCTCGGCGGTTTTCCGAAAATGGGCGATGTGATCCGCGTCGGAGCTTACGAGTTGCGCGTGGAACAGATGGACGGGCCAAAGGTGTCGCGCCTGACCGTGAAGCGCGTGGCGGGCGAAGTAATCACTGACGGAGTGAAATAGCGGCACGCGCGCCGTGGCGGCGATCAGGGCTGATGCATTCCCGCCGCCACAGCGGACTTCGATACCCCTACCGGACACTCTCCTACGCTCAATTCCTCGTCTGGCCCCGTGGCGCGAAAACAATTCGGGCGTAACGTATCAGGTGGAAGCACAAATGAAACGGAGACGGATTATGAAAAGACAATTGATCGGACTTTGCTCGCTATCCCTGTGGCTTGGCCTGGGAAGTCTGGCGCTCGCGCAGAATCGAGTCATCATCGGCGGCGGACCCGGCACCACTCCTTCGAGAACTGGAATTCTCACCGGCAACCCGCCGACGATCATCGGAGGTCCTGCATTTGGATTAAACAACGGCAGTGCGTTGGCCCCAGTGATTGGTGGCCAACCCGGCACGATTGGCGGGCTGGGCACTGGAAGCGCCGGCATTGGCACAGGTGTGAATGGTGTGGGAGGCCTGGGCAGCGGTAGCGGCGGCTTCGGCGCGGCGACGAATGCGATGCCTGGTTTGGGAACGGGCCTGGGCGGGGCCGGAACTGGAATCAGTCCTGGCGTTGGCGGACTCGGAACCGGAAGCGACGGCGTAGGCATAGGCGTGAGACCAGGTGTTCTTAATCCGCCTGGCGTTCAACCCGTTCAACCACTGCAGCCCGTTCCGCCGTTGCAACCTGGCCCTCAACCCGGGCTTCGCAACCCTCCTGCTGGAACAGGCGTAAACCAAAGGCCGTAAAATTCAGGCCGGCTCGCGCCGCGACGACATCAGGGAGTCCCAAGCCTGGCGGTGTTCGTCCGACACAAGCCGGCGAAGGTTTCCTCCGCCAGCGTGAGTCGGCGTTCGCGCCAGTGCAGCAAACCCCAGTTGCGTTTCAACTTTCGTTTGCCGAGCGAGAGCGTCACCAGTTCGCCTGACTCAATTTCTTTGCGCGCGATCCACGGAGCCAGGATGCTGACGCCCAGGCCAAGCTTCACCAGTTCCTTGATCGCTTCCATGCTCCCGAATTCCATCACCATGTTCAGCACCATGTCCTCGGTGCGGAAATATTCCTCGACCATCTCGAAGGTGAAACTGTTCTTGTTGTAGAGCACGTATTGCTGCCGCGGAATTTCCTCGCGCACCACGCGGCCCGCTTGCGCCCACGGATGCGATGGCGCCATCACGAACACCATCTCGTCGGTGAACAGAGGGATGAATTCAAAGTCGTCGTCGCGCTTGGGTTCGAGCGCCAGCGCCAAATCTACCTGGTTCGTGCGCAACAGTTCGATGGCCTCGCGGGTGTCGCCCGGCTCAACGCTGATCATGGCTTGCGGATAACTCTTCTTAAACTCGCTGAGCACTTCCGGCAGGATGTATTGGCAAGCGGTCGTGCTCGCGCCGATGCGCAATCTTCCGTAGCCCCACTTGCTGAGCTGTTGAATCGCTTCGCGCGCGGCGGCCATCTCCAAAAGAATTTTGTCCGCGTGCTGGAGCAAGTGTTCGCCGGCCTGAGTGAGCAAAACCTTTTTGCTCATTCTGTCAAAAAGACGACAACCGAGATCAGTTTCGAGCGCCTTCATCGAATGGCTGACAGCGGACTGCGAAAGGTGCAGTTCGCGAGCTGCCTGAGTGAAGCTGCCGCGCCGGGCGAGCGTGACAAATGCGCGGAGCTGCCGTGTATCGAGTGGTTGCGTCATCTATGAATTCGTTTGCGTGCCGCGATGCACACCGCGTCGAATTTGCCGCAATTCGTTGCGCGTCGTTGGCACGGTCGCGGCTTTCCGGCTTCGACAGTTCGTCACTTAGCAGAACGGGAGCCAAGCGGGGAGGAACGACGGTCGTGTCGCGACATCGCGGCGAACTGATTTGCCATGGAAGCCGCTGCCGAAGAACCAAAATCCAAGATCCAAGATCCAAAAAACACCAAGATCCAAACTTCAAACTTCAAACTTCGAACGACGGCCACGACGTTAGTGTTGGTGTTTTGGAGCTTTTCTGGATCTTTGGATCTTCGTCCTAGCCTTTCGGGAATTCGATGTTCCTTGCCCCGGAGGAATGAAAGAAAATTGGGTTTTGGAGTTGGACTTTTGCGTCCCTCCGGGACTTGTGTCCGTTCTCATCTCAACCCAGCTATTATCGGATGTCCCTCCGGGACAAACTTCGCTCGAATTCCCGAAAGGCATCAATCTTGATCCCCAATTTGGTTCTATCGCTTCGCCTTCTGTTTCCTCGCCGTCACGCTCTGCTTGACGGCGGGATTCACCTCGGCAACAGGCGCCTTTTCCGGCCTGCGGATGCTGCGCTCTTCCGTACACTCGGTCTTGGCGCGCGGCTGGAGCAGCTTCGCAATCAGCCCAGTCCAACCCGTTTGATGCGAGGCGCCGACACCCCGTCCCGTATCGCCATGGAAATATTCGTGAAAGAGAACGTAGTCGCGGAAGTGCGGATCGGTCGCGAGCTTCGAGTGGTACTTGAGCACGGGGCGGCCGCCGGTTTCGTCTTTCAAGAAGAGGCGGGAGAGGCGGCGCGAGATTTCATCCGCGGCATCATGGATCGAAACGAATTTTCCCGAGCCAGTCGGGCACTCGATTCTGAAATCATCGCCGTAGTAATGATGAAAGCGCTGAAGTGATTCGATGATCAGAAAATTGACCGGCATCCAAATCGGCCCGCGCCAGTTCGAGTTGCCGCCGAAGAGGCCGTTCAGCGATTCCGCCGGCCAGTAATGCACCTCGAGTTCGCACCCGCCGCAGGTGAAGCGATACGGATCGCGCTCGTGGACTTTGGAAAGCGCGCGCACGCCGTAATCACCCAGGAACTCCGTCTCGTCGAGCATGCGGCGCAGCAGGCATTTCATGCGATGGCCGCGCAGGAGGGAGAGCAGCGTGCGTTCGCCAACGCCTGTCTCTTCCCAGCGCGACACGAGCTTCGCCAGATCGGGACGATATTGGAGGAACCATTTCATGCGCGCATGGAATTCGGGAAGCCGCGCGAGCAACTCGGGTTCGATCACTTCCACGGCGAAGAGCGGAATCAGGCCCACCATCGAACGAACTTTCAGCGCGACCTCGCGCCCGCCCGGCGTGCGGAGTTCGTCGTAGTAAAATTCATCCTCATCGTCCCAAAGTCCCATGCCGTCATCCTCGGCATTGATCGCCGCGGCGATGCTGAGAAAGTGCTCGAAGAACTTGGTTGCAATGTCCTCGTAAACCTTGTTGTGCAACGCCAGTTCGAGCGCGATGCGCATGAGGTTTAGCGAATACATCGCCATCCAGCTCGTGCCATCAGCTTGGTTGATGTAGCCGCCGTTGGGCAGCGGCGAACTGCGATCGAACACTCCGATGTTGTCGAGTCCGAGGAATCCGCCCTGGAAAATGTTTCGATCCTGCGCGTCCTTGCGATTCACCCACCAGGTGAAGTTCAGCATCAGCTTATGGAACACGCGCTCGAGAAACGCGAGATCGCCGGGGTCGCTGGGGTTGTTCGCGCACCGCTGCTTCCGATCGATTTGAAATACGCGCCACGCCGCCCACGCGTGAACCGGCGGATTGACGTCGTTGAAACACCATTCGTAGGCGGGCAACTGTCCGTTCGGGTGCATGTACCATTCGCGCGTGAGCAGCACGAGCTGCGACTTGGCGAATTCGGCATCGATCATCGCGAGCGGGATGCAATGGAACGCGAGGTCCCACGCCGCGTACCAGGGATATTCCCACTTGTCCGGCATCGAGATGATGTCGGCGTTGTTGAGGTGTTTCCAATCCGCGTTGCGGCCATGCTTGCGCTCGGGCGGCGGCGATGGACTTCCGGGATCGCCCTTCAACCACTCCGGCACGTCGTAGTAGAAGAATTGCTTGTTCCAAATCATGCCGGCGAAGGCTTGACGCTGCACGAGCCGGGCGTCGGAATCCGCGATGTCCTTCTGCAACTCGCCATAGAAAACGTCGGTCTCAGTGACGCGTTTGCGGAAGATCGAATCGAAGTCACTGAATGATTCCCGGAGGGAATCAACGTGAGTAGCCCCGGGTGAAACCCGGGGGCTCGTGTCTTGAGTGGAGGCGACCCCGTCGAAGTCGAATGGTTGGACGTAGCGCAGACGCAGCCGAATCTCTCGTGAACTCTTTGCCCCAACGGTCGCCACGCAATGCGCCGCCGCCTTGGTCCCTCGACGCGCTGGGTTCACTGCGGACTTGTTTCCATTCACGAGGTATTCATGAAATGCGTCTTTGAAAAATCCTTTGCCCGACTGCCCGTACACACGCGGATTCGTGTCGTTCTCTGTGAACAGCCAATCGTGTTCGGCGTCGGCGATCAAGCGATACTCTCCCAGCCGATGATGCTCGGCGATAACCGATCCGTCGTCGCCGACCCGCAGCGAACGCACCTTCCCGTCCGGCTTCCACGACCAGATGTTGCGGAACCACAATTGCGGCAGCACGTGCAGCGTCGCTTCCTCTGACCCGCGATTATGGACCGTGATGCGCACCAGAATGTCGTCCGGCGACGCCTTCGCGTATTCCACGAACACATCCCAGTAGCGGTCATCATCGAAGATGCCCGTGTCGAGCAGTTCAAATTCCGGCATGGCAGAATTTGTTTTGCGCCGCGCGTTCTCCTCGATGAGTTGCGCATACGGAAACGCCCGCTGCGGGTACTTGTAGAGCATCTTCAGGTAGGAGTGGCTCGGCGTGGCGTCGAGATGCCAATAGAGTTCCTTCACATCCTCGCCGTGATTGCCCTCGCTGTTCGACAGGCCGAAGAAACGTTCCTTGAGAATGGGATCTTTGCCGTTCCAAAGCGCGACCGCGAAACAGAGCCGTTGTCGATCGTCGGAAATGCCCGCTATGCCATCCTCGCCCCAGCGATAAGCGCGACTGCGCGCCTGCTCGTGCGGAAAATATTCCCACGCCGTGCCGCCGGGCGAATAGTCCTCGCGCACCGTTCCCCATTGCCGCTCGGAAAGATACGGCCCCCAACGCCGCCAGTCGTCGTTCACGCGCGGCCCGGCGGCGAGTTGGAAGCGCATCGTGTCCAGGGACATCGACGAAGCATCCGTGGTGTTCATGCCATTGTGCATCTTTCCGTCGCGACCATTCTTCAACGGCCCCCGCTTGGAAAGCGAGAACCTCGCGGTTTCCCATCACCGCCTGAATGAGCCGTGAATCGTGGAATCAGGAACAGGCCGAAACGCTGTGGGAGCGACTTTCACAGGAATGTCAGATGTGGCCGCTCCACGCACCTCACGGGTCGCCCACCGATTGCCGGGTTTTGAATTTGATGTCACCCTCTCGCGCATGAACGGATTTGGCGCTGGCCGAAGAGCAGTGACAGCGCATTTGCGACGACCCATTGGAGCTCGGTGAAGCTGGCGGCACAGGAGGGACAGAGCAGTCAACACGCGCTCGAGGCACTGTGCCGTGCTTACTGGTATCCGCTCTACGCGTTTGCACGGCGCAGCGGACGCTCGCCGCACGACGCGCAGGATCCCACCCAGTCGTTCTTTAATTATCTGCTCGAAAAAATCTGCTCGCGAAAGCAGACGCGGACGCGGGGCGGTTCCGCTCTTTCCTGCTCGCGCCGTTCCGAAATTTTACCTCGAACGAAGATCAACGTGCCTTCGCGTTGAAGCGCGGCGGCGGGACGCTCGTCATTTCCTAGGACGCAGCGCCGGCGGAAGAGCTTTTCGCGTGCGCAATGGATTGCAGGACCAGCTTGGCGCCGTGACCGACAGTTTCATCGGAACGAAAGGGCCAGCCCTCATGACTGGCTTGCTGCTCACAGCCAAGATCCACGGCGCGCCGGAATTCAACGGCGATGCCATGCGCAAGATTCGGATCCAATCCCGGCCTCAGCCTCGCGCGCGGTCACGCCCTCACCGAAGCAATCACCGGCGCGCCGTGGATCTTGGCTGTGGAGGTAAATCTCGTCACCGGCGCGGCGGGCGCCGGTTCGGCTTACCACGGGGAAAGACTCCCGAAAATTGACATATTCTCTTTTTCCTCCCTGACCGGAACTCTGCCTTGACACTTGGAAACTGTAGATACCACTTTAGTTTCCTAAGTATATGAGGAGCGGGAGTCAGCGAACAGTCAGACGCGCCAGGAAGAAGGAAATGGAGGCAGAAAGTTCTCCGCGGTCACGAATCATCGCGGGCGCGCGGCAACATTTTCTGGCCCACGGCTTTCGCGGCGTAACGATGGATGATCTCGCGGCGGAACTCGGGATGAGCAAGAAAACGCTCTATGCATCCTTCTCCAGCAAAACCGAACTGTTGGAGGCCGTGTTGCTCGATAAATTTCACGACGTAGAGACGGACCTGGAACGCATCACCTCGGCTGACTCCTCTGAATTTCTGACCGCGCTGCACCAACTCCTTGTTTGTCTGCAAGGGCACATGGGCGAAATTCAGCCGCCGTTCATCCGCGACATTCGGCGGGAAGCGCCCGAGATGTTTCAACTCATCGAGAGTCGGCGACGCGAAATCATTCGGCGCTACTTTGGGAAGATCATGAAAGAGGGGCGCAAGGCCCGGCTAATTCGCAAAGACATCCCGGTCAATCTCATCATCGAGATTCTGCTCGGGGCCGTGCAGGCGATTATGAATCCGCGAAAGATCGAGGAACTCGGTCTCACGCCGAAGACTGGATTCATGGCCATCACGCGCATTGTTCTCGAAGGTGCGATCACGCGGAAGAGAAAGACGAAATCATCATGAATTGGAATGGTGGGGGACAAAATTTCTGTCGGCAGTTGATTCGTTGCACGGGAGCGATCGCGATGCTTAGCGTTCTCGCCAGTTGCGACCGCCAGCCGTCCAATCGGTTGCAAGGCTACATCGAAGGCGAATTCCTTTACGTGGCTTCGCCGCTGGCGGGTGAATTGGAAAAACTCGCAGTGCAGCGCGGTGCCCAAGTGAAAGTGGGCGATGTGCTCTTCGTGTTGGATAGTACGCCGGAAAAGGCCGCGCGCGACGAAGCGGAACGCCGGTTGGCGCAAGCCCGCGCCAGCCTGGAAGACGCGAAGAAAGGCAAACGTCCGTCCGAATTGGAGTCCACTGAAGCTCAGTTCAAGCAGGCGCAAGCCGCGCTGGAGCTGTCCGAAAAGGAATTGGCGCGACAGGAAAAACTCACACGCACGGCCGGCGCGACGACAGAGCAAGACATCGATCGTGCGCGTTCCGATCGCGATCAGAATCGTCAGCGCGTCGCGCAGCTTGGAGCCGAACTGGTAACGGCGAAGCTAGGGTCGCGCGCCGACCAGATCATCGCAGCAGAAGAAAACGTCCAGGCCTTGCAAGCGGCGCTGGCCAAAGCCGAATGGGACCTCTCGCAAAAGCGCCAGGCGGCTACCGAGGCGGGCGTCGTTTTCGACACGATGTATCGCGAGGGAGAATGGGTGGCAGCGGGCCGTCCCGTGGTCGCGCTGTTGCCGCCGCGGAACGTGAAGCTGCGCGTCTTCGCGCCGCAGACTTCTCTTGGTTCCATTCATATCGGCGATGCGCTCCAGGTGTTCGTCGATGGCGCGAAGGAACCGGTGACGGGCAAAGTCAGTTTCATTTCACCGCGCGCGGAGTACACGCCGCCGGTGATTTACAGCCGCGACAATCGCAACAAATTCGTTTTCCTCGTCGAGGCCGTGTTCGAACCGGCCGCCGCCCAGCAGTTACACCCGGGCCAACCCGTGGATGTGCAGTTCAATTTCCCTCGCCAGCCATGAGCGACGATCTGGCCATCGACGTGCGCGGGATGACCAAGCGGTTTGGAAAACTGACCGCCGTCGATCACATCGATCTGGAGGTTCGCACGGGCGAAATCTGCGGCTTCCTCGGACCGAACGGCAGCGGCAAGACGACGTTCATACGAATGCTTTGTGGATTGCTGCGCCCGGACGATGGCCAGGGAATGTGCCTCGGCAAGGACGTGATTCGAGACAGCGAGGCGATCAAACGCGAAGTCGGCTACATGACGCAGCGATTCAGTTTTTGGGAAGATTTGAGCATCGCTGAGAACTTGGATTTCGTCGCGCGCATGTATTCAGTGCCGAATCGCCGTGAGGTCGTGGGCGAAAGTCTTAAACGGCTGGGTCTCGAGGAGCGGCAGAAACAATTGGCCGGGCAACTTTCGGGCGGGTGGAAGCAGCGCCTCGCGTTGGCCGCATGTTTGATTCACAAACCGAAACTGCTGTTGCTCGACGAACCGACCGCTGGCGTTGATCCGAAAGCCCGCCGCGAATTCTGGGAACAGATTCATCAACTGACCGGCGAGGGCCTGACGTTTTTGATCGCCACGCATTACATGGATGAAGCCGAGCGCTGTCACCGGCTCGCGTTCATCGTCCGAGGCAAACTGTTGACCCACGGTACCGTGGGCGAAGTGATCGCGCAGGCGGGCTTGACCACGTGGGAAGTCAGGGGTCCGAAGCTGCTGCAAGTGGCGGAGCAAATTCGCGGACGTCCCGGCGTCGAGCAGGCGGTCGCCTTCGGCAATCTTCTGCACGTGAACGGCAACGACGCCGCCGCGCTCGAACAGGCCATCGTTCCGTTTCGCACCGATCAGTACAAGTGGCGCCAAGTCGAATCGGGACTGGAGGACGTTTTCATTCATCTGATGGAGCGGCCGCAGGAGGAGGCTGCGAAATGAAACAGAACGCATTCTCCTTCGCGCGTCTCCGCGCCATGGTCGTGAAGGAGTTCATCCAGATGCGCCGCGACCGATTGACTTTCGGCATGATGGTTGGCATTCCGCTCCTGCAACTCGTGCTCTTCGGCTTTGCCATCAATTCCGATCCCAAGCATCTGCCAACCGCCGTGCTGCTGGCCGATCACGGGCCGCTGGGGCGCACGCTGCTGTCCTCGATTCGCAACAGCCGCTACTTCGACTTCGTCCGGCAGGTGACCACGGAGACTGAGGCGCGCGATGCGTTGGCGCGTGGTGAAGTGCAGTTCGTGGTCAATATCCCGGAAAATTTCAGCCGCGATTTGCTGCGTGGCGACAGGCCCGCGCTTCTGATCGAAGCGGACGCCACCGATCCCGCCGCGACGGGCAACGCGCTCGCCTCGATGCGGACCTTGCTGAATGGCGCGCTGCAAAATGATCTCAAAGGTCCGCTCGCGTTTCTGGCCGGCACGGATGGCCCGATCGATCTGCGCATTCACGCGCACTACAATCCCGAAGCCATCACGCAATACAACATCGTGCCCGGCCTCATGGGCGTGGTGTTGACGATGACGATGGTCCTGATCACCGGGCTGGCCATCACGCGCGAAACCGAGCGTGGCACGATGGAAAACCTCATCTCGATGCCCACGCGTCCGCTCGAAGTGCTTGTGGGTAAAATCATTCCTTACATCCTCGTCGGTTATATCCAGGTGGGGCTGATTCTTCTCGCCGCCCATTTTCTTTTTCACGTGCCGATGGTCGGCAGCCTGGCCCTGCTTCTGTTCACCGCATTTGTGTTCATCACAGCGAACCTCGCGATGGCCATCACGTTTTCTTCGCTGGCGGCGAACCAGCTTCAAGCGATGCAGATGGCGTTCTTTTTCTTTCTGCCGTCGATCCTGCTTTCGGGATTCATGTTTCCATTTCGCGGCATGCCCTACTGGGCGCAACTCATCGGCGAGTGCCTGCCGCTCACTCATTTTCTGCGCATCGTCCGGGGCGTGCTGCTCAAGGGCAATACGTTCGCCGACGTTATTCTCCAGCTTTGGCAAATCGCGCTCTTCGCGGTCATCGCACTGATCATCGGCGTGAAGCGCTATCGTCAGACTTTGGATTAACATGGATCGAAGGTTATGAAATCGTTGCTGCAACTTTCCTTTCCGTGCGCGCTGCTGCTGCTGTGCTCCTGCGCCGTCGGTCCGAATTACCAGAAGCCCGATGTTGCGAAGCTCACGCCCGCGGACTGGCGCTGGAAAGTCGCCGAGCCGAAAGACACCTTGCCCAAAGGTGACTGGTGGAAAGTTTTCCACGATTCCATTCTCGATGAATTGGAAACCGTCGCGGTCACGAATAATCAAAATCTTCGCGCCGCCGTGGCCCGAGTGGATCAATCGCGCGCAGGCGCCCGGCTCACGCGCAGTCAGTTCTTCCCGGAACTTTCGCTCGATCCATCGGTCAGGCGCGAGCGCACGTCCGGCAATTTGCCTACGCCCATTCCGTTCGATGTGCCATCAGCGCGGTTCAACACGTTCAGTGTTCCCCTCGATCTGAGTTACGAAGTTGATCTGTGGGGCGGCGTGCGGCGCTCCTTCGAATCGGCGCAAGCCCAAGCCCAGGCGAGTATCGCGGATTATCACAGCGTTCTCCTCACACTGACTGCGGACGTTGCCGTGAATTATTTTTTGGTTCGGTCGTTGGATGCCGAGAGGGCCGTGCTTCGGCGCACCGTCGAACTGCGTAATGACTCCTTCCGCATCTTGAACGAGCGGTTCGCCACGGGCGTCATCCTCGAGATCGATGTCGCCCAGGCGAAGACAGAACTGGCCAGCGCCAAAGCGGACCTGGCCGACGTCACTCGTCAGCGGGCCGAAACTCTTCATGCTCTCGCGCTGCTCTGCGGCGAGTCCATCGGTTCATTTGAAATCGTCGAGCGTTCGCTGACCGCAGCGCCTGCAATTGTTTCGCCCGCGCTGCCGTCCACGTTGCTCGAACGGCGGCCGGACATTGCGCGTGCCGAAAGAAACCTCGCCGCGAAAAACGCGCAAATCGGAGTCGCCCGCGCCGCTTACTTTCCCGCGGTGCGTTTGGCCGGACAGGCCGGCTACTTGAGCGTCGAAGCGGAGAGTTTGTTCTCCGGCGACAGCCGCGTCTGGTCCATCGGCCCGAGCGTGAGCCTGCCGTTGTTCAACGCCGGACGCACCGCCGCGCAAGTCCGACAATCCGAAGCCGCCTATCAGGAAGCGCTCGCCGATTATCGGCAGACCGTGCTCGCCGCTTTCAAAGAAGTGGAAGATTCGCTCGCTCAAATTGTTTTGCGGAACGAGCAAGCCGCTGCCCAGACCGAAGCGCTCACCGCCGCACGGCGAGTCACTGAGTTGGCCAAGGCGCGCTACGAAGCCGGCGCCACCAGCTATCTCGAATTGCTCGACGCCGAACGAACCGCGCTGCTGCACGAGCGCCGACAAGCCCAACTCGAGGCCCAGCGCTTCGCCGCCAGCGTTCGATTGATCAAATCCCTGGGCGGCGGATTGGAAAGTGAGATGCAGGATGAACGCGCGCCCGTGCGAGGCATCACGGGCGGGAAAGGTCCTTGATGCATTCAACGAAGCGCCGGCCGACCAAGAGTGGCCGCATCGTTGTGGCGTGAACCGAACTGCGGAGCAGCGACAAGAATGCGTCTGCCCCGACAGCGAAGGACACGTTCCTTGCGCGCTCCAAGAATCATCTGATACGTTCGCGCCGCTGTTTTCGCAGCGTTGCGCGAGTGGTGAAATGGCAGACACGCCAGACTTAGGATCTGGTCCCGTAAGGGGTGGAGGTTCAAGTCCTCTCTCGCGCACCATTTTTGTTGAGAAATTGCGAACCCAACCAATCGAGAATCCCGTCCGCCTCCTTACGTCGGCGGCGACTTTTTGAACGGACCGGTAAGCCACTCTTGAAGTCACTCACGGCTTCATCAGCCGATAAAATCGTGAGTCCATTCCGGTGGAGCCGATCACAAACCTGTTTTGTCCGTTCGTCGTTGTGACGCCACTCACAGAGTTCCACTCGATTGGCGGAGAGAGCGAAGAAGTCGATTGCAGAATATAGCCGGTGGCCGAGGCAGGCCAGAGGATCAAGCTGCCGTTGGCCTGGCGCGCAATCCCGAGAGCGGGCGGAGAATTCGTGTACTCAACTACCCAGGCTTCTTCGTTCATCCGATCCAAATAAAAAAGGCGTCCATCGGCGCTGACCTTGACATCGACGGGGGCCGGGAGATCGGGTGCGAAGTCGAAGGCCGCGCCTGTATTTGGATCGAGGCGCCGAATCCACCCGCCGCAGGCATCGGCAAAGAAATACGTGCCGTGGTAAGACCCGGGATATTGAAAGGCGATGGGATTGTAGAATGTGCCGCCCGTGATGTCGCAACCATTCGTTGAGTGAGAGCCTTGGCCGTATTGAAAAATCGGGTCGCGATAATTTGAGTTTGCGGGCAGGCATTGTCCTTCGCAGTTGGGCCAGCCGTAATTCGCTCCGGCCACACCGTCGTTGATTTCCTCCCAGCTTCCCGCGCCCACGTCGTTGATCAAGAGACGCCCCGTTCCCGGCTGCACGGCAAACGTGAAAGGGTTGCGCAGGCCCAAGGCCCAGATGGCGCGATTATCTCCGCTGGCCGTTCCGAAAAAGGGATTGTTGGTTGGGATGGAGCCATCGCGGTTGATGCGCAGGATCTTCCCCAAACGATTATTCAAGGTCTGTGCGTTTGAGGCTGCGGCGTTTTCTCCAACGGCAACATAGAGCTGGCCGTCGCTTCCGAAATGGATCGCACCGCCGTTGTGATTACTCGCATTGAGATTTTCCAGATCGAGGATGGCCATCTCGCTACCGGCCACCACGAGATCGCCATTGGCAGTAAAGCGACTGACGCGATTGTGGATCGCGGGCGTGGCCGCGGTGTAATAGAGATAAAGGAACTGGTTGGTTTCAAAGCCGGGATCAAAGGCAATCCCCAGCAGTCCACGTTCCCCGGTGCTCTCCGTGGTAAGTGAAATGAACGGCGCCGGCAGTAGGGCCATGTTCTTGATGACGCGCAACTGCCCGCCCTGCTGGCAGACAAACAGGCGTCCATCGGGGGCGAATTCCATCGCGGTCGGACTGGAAATCCCCTCTGCCACCCTTGTCTGGGCAAAGCCGCTTGGGAACGTCGCGCCCGGCGATAGGATCAGCGCCAACTGCAAGACAAAGAGCCGCGTGCCCGCCGATAAAATTCGGACAAAACTTCTCGCAAACGATTCCATTATTATGGCGACGCGAAGATCGGGTGGCGCCCTTTGCACTTTTGGCCCCAACGAAACCTCCTTCGCGAACGAAAGTTCCATCTCGAGGCAGACTTCGCAACTACGCACCCGCACCGTCGGGCCAGCGCTTCCTGTGCGGCGCGGCGGAATGGCTCCGCCGCGCACCGACCGCTCCGCACGCTTTTACTCCTGTTCTTCGCAAACGTCCGGCACCACGCGGTAGAAGCGGCGCGCCAACTCGCGGCTGCGCGGCTCGACAAAATGAATGGTGTTGCCGGTGACGGTGTTGCGGCAGACGACCTCCCAGTTCGCGAGGTCGGTGCTGGCCTCGATGCGATAGCAGGTGCCATCGACGGCGGGTACGCAGAGATGCACGAGACCGTCGAGCAGCCGCTGCGACACGGGCATCGGGCGATCGTTGTCCACGATGATCGCGGCCGCGGCTTCGGGCTGGCCGATGTGATAAGTGAGGATCGGTGAGCCGGTCGGTGGCTGTTGCAATTGCAGGATGACGGTTTCAATCGCCTCCGGGCGGGCATCATCCACGGGAACAATCACGACGGGCGTCGAGTATCGGCCGGCGGAAATCGTCACGGAATTTCCGATGCTCACGTAGTCCGCGCCGTTCGACGCTGTGCCACTGATCTCATACCAGACCGTGAGCGCCGAGTTCGTGCAGCAATCGCGATGGATACGGAACGTCGCGGTGTTCGTCGGCTGGCCTTCACGTGCATACGAATCGCGGGCCACGATGGTCACTGTCGGAATCGACGGCGTATTCACGACGCGAATTTTCACCGGCTCAGAACACGCCGTCTCGCCGTGGTTGTCGGTGGCCACCGCGGTCAGGATGTAGTCGCCGACCGGCACGCTCGTCCAACGCAGGTCGAACGTCTGCAATTGTCCGGGCGGCGGCTCGACAATGAAGTTCTGGGTAATTACGCCGAGCGAATTGCTGTTGGCGAAGAACTCCACTTGCGTCACCCAGCCGTCAGGATCGAGTGCCTGCGCCACGATGTGAATGTTGGCGGGTGCATGGACCACCGCGCCGCTGGCCGGGCTGGTGATCGCGATGCGCGGCGCATGGCTGTCGTTGTCGCGAATGTAAGCGACAGCGCGTGCCGGAGGACCGACGAGATAGCAGTCGGTGGGAGGCGGCTCGATGGCTATGCACACCGGTCGCACCAGTTCCACCACGACGGATTCGGTGCGTTCGACGACATTGTCATCAAGCGGACGAACGATGATGCGCGCAGAGGAATCTCCCGCCTGGATGAGCACTTCGCCGGTAAGTTGGGTGTAATCGACGCCATTCGAGGCCGTGCCACCGACGCGATAATGCACTAGCAGCGGACGCTCGAAATGGCACGAGCGGCGCACGGTGAACGTCGCGGTATCGAGCAGCGCGAGCGAATTCGCACCTGGCTCGGACGCCACCGGATCGGTCGCGGTGATCGTCACCACCGGAACGCGGCACGAGTCGAGCACGCGGATGTGGATTGCGCCGGACGTTGTCGCGTTGCCGTGGTTGTCCGTGGCCTTCGCGGTGAGCGTGTAATGGTCGGGCGGCACGTCGCCCCAATTGATCTGGAACACTTGCAACTCGCCGGGCGGCGGCGGTTCGCCGACGAGAATCGCGAGGCCGCCAATCTCATTCGTGCCTTCGTAGAACTGCACCTGCGTGATCCAGCCGTCGGGATCGAAACCCACGGCGAGAATTTCAATGTCCGCCGGCGACATAAACGTTTGTCCTTCGTCCGGCACGAGGATGGCGATGTGCGGCGCGTCGCCGGGCGCGGTGTCGTTGTCGCGAATGTAGGCGGTGGCGCGGTCGGACTTGCCGACGAGATAGCAGCCGCGCGTCGCAATGGCGGTTGACTCCACGGACGGGCAATCCGGTTTCTCCAACACGAGCACGGCGGTTTCGATCGACTCAACGAGGTTGTCGTCGATGGCTTCCACCACGATGCGCTGCGAGGCTGAACCGGCGGGAATGGTAACCTCGCCTGACAGCTTGTGGTAATCGACGCCGTTCCGCGCGGTGCCGCTGATGTCGTAGAAGACCACGAGCGGATGATTCGTTTCGCCCGTGCGCTTCACGAGAAATGCTGCGGTGTCCGGCAGCGCGTCAATCAGCGGACTTTGTTCGGTCGCACTTTTGTCCACCGTTTCAATGGTCACAACTGGCAGGTGCGTCGCCGGCACGACGATGATTCTCACAACTTCGGAAACCGTTGCAGCGCCGCCGTCATCCGTGGCTCGCGCCCACAACTTGTATTCACCGGCGGGGGCATTGCTCCAGATGATCGAGAGTTTTTGCAACTCACCGGGCGGCGGCGGCCGAATAAAGGTGCGTTCATCCACGCCGATGCGGTTCGTGCCCGCGAAGAACTCGACCTTCGTCACGTAGCCGTCCGGGTCGCGCGCCAGCACCTCGATTTCAATGTCGGCAAACTCGCGGAAGATCGCGCCGTCCGTGGGCGAAACGATCTCCACCTTGGGCGGGATGGTGCGCTCGACAACTTTGATTTCCACCGGACGCGATTCGGAAACCGCGCCGTCGTCGTCCGTGGCCTCCGCGCTCAATACGTAATGGCTGGGCGGCACGTTCGACCATACGAGCAGGA
>Ga0193753_10001637_pt1 | contig 18918 bp, 10 predicted proteins | sample H1c2metaG_FD_144925 | JGI IMG/M metagenome (GOLD analysis project Ga0193753, IMG submission 144925) | Soil microbial communities from a riparian zone of the East river system, Colorado, United States - H1c2 | ecosystem: Environmental > Terrestrial > Soil > Riparian zone | place: USA: East...
GCGCAAGGCTTCCTGTCCTTTCTCGATGATCGAAAGGTGATTCAGCGAGAGATGCGAGATCAGCCGCCACTGCAATCCTCTGCGGCGCGGAGGACGCGCGGTCTGCGTCGGCCTGTGCAAGCTGCGTGCGCGGACCAGCGCCACGCCTTCTGCCTCCAATTCCCCAAACTCGCTCGAAAATTTCAGCCGCGGCGCCTGATCCCGATTCGTGCATGTCACACGCAGGGTGAGCATGTCCACCGCAGGAAGAGCCGGCTGAAAGTCCAAATCGACCAACGAAATGTATACCTCCGTGCCGTTATCGTTCTTGCGGAACGACGACCGCCGATGCGTGTACCAAAAGCGCTTCTTCGATTCATCTCGGCCGTGGCTCAACGAATAGAAAGGTTCGTAGCGCTGCGGCTCCTCCAGATACGGAGCCGTGGAAGTCACGCTATCCACGGAATAGATTTCGGTGCTCATTTGGCCGTGCTGATCCGGAATGATCCGGTATTCGCTCTTCGTCTGCGATATCCGCACGGGTTCGGCTGTACGCTCAAATAGATTCACGATGGGCGCGCAGCCAAGCTGAAACGTATCGGCGTGGACGCTTTGCTCCAACGCGCCGAGCCGATGTTTGTTGCTAAACTCGCCGAGCGAAATCAGAATCTCGAACGCATTCCCAAATTCCGCTAGGGCGATTCGATCCAGTCCGGTCACATCGAAGAAAAAGAATTTTTCGGGAAAACTAAAATATTCCTGCAGCAGCCGATAGCCGGGAAAACTGCGGTCTGAGTAGGGTAGAGTGCCTTCTTCCACCGAGAATCCCACTTGCCGCAAACTGCTGGCGGGAAGAACCGCCTGCGCGCTGGCTCCGGCTCCCGCGCCCCGCAACGAGACGCGCAAAGTGTTCACGAATAGCGACTCGTAGAGCGCATGTGCCGCGGCGGTTGTTCCATGGATGTAAAACCGGATGGAGCCAATCGGCAGTTGTGCCAGCCGCAATCCGCCCAAGCATTCCATTTGAATCCGAATCGTGGCCGCGACATCCGCCGATAAACCTGGTGAAGAAAAACGGTTGGCGGCCGAAACCGACGCTTGCGTCACTTGAAGCGGCCATAAATCTACTGGATAGACGGTGCGGAAAGAGCACACATGTCCATCGTCCGGTTTGCTATGTACTGGTGTTCCGGCTGCCACTCGCGTGACGCCCGGAATCGCGCTCTGCGCCGGATCTAACTGGAATTGGACGATACTCTGCGGCGGGATGGGCTGCAGATAGTGGGGGTACAAGACATCCAAAAGCGCTTCTGTAATTTCGGGAAACTCATCGTCGAGCTTGCGATGAACCCGTCCTGTCAATAGTGCGAACGCTTCGATGAGCCGCTCCACGTGGGGGTCGTCGCACGTGTTCGGTTCGAGTTGAATCCGGCCCGCCACCGCTGGATATTTCTCTCGAAACTCGCCGGCCATTTGACGAATGAACGTCAACTCCCGTTCGTAGTAGGGCAGCAATTCGTCGGTCATCGATCGGCTCCGGATACGGCAATCCGCCGGGAGTCGCGTTGTAAGGTAGCGTCGAACACCACGTCTTCGGCATCCGTGCCGTCGCGTAACTGCGCCTCAACCTGGAATCGCAGCGTAGGACGGACAAGGTCTGGCTTCTCGAGCGAAACCTTCACCCGCGCTAGACGCGGCTCAAACCGCCGGATCGCCTGCTCGATCGACGTGCGAACGCGTTCCTGTTCAAGCGTGTTTTTAAGATCGTACGAAGTGAAATCCGGAATGCCGAAACAGAGCAGGGAATTGGTCGCTTCTTCGTAACCGGCATCGAAGTCCTGTTCCGCCCGGCGCGTATTCAGTAGATCGGTCAAATCGCGGCACAGCGATCGCTCTAACTCGCGCCGGTGTTCCCATTGGTTGCGCGGTGATTCAATAGCGGCCAATCTATCGAGCAGTGAGAGCTCCATGCGTGATTCCTATTGACAACTGGTTGCATCACTCGCCACACGCGAGTGCTTGCCACGGGTCCAGCCGGCAAAGCCGGTCATAGAGCTTGCGGGCCCGCTCGGCGTCCGGCTGGCTACCATGCTTATACAATTTGTACAAGCGCGTCCAGACGCTCGCGACCAGATCCGACGTCTCCCATATCTCCAGTTGAAACTTGTCTATCTGCTCGGCGAGTTCTTCCAAGATCGCTCGCGCGAGTTGCTCACGCTTACTCGCGATGCACACCTCGGCCAACAGCAGCTTTCTCTGAAACCGATTGCGTCCGCTCGTTTCCGCCGCCGCAAGCCGTGTCATCTCGCCAAGACCCGCGTCCACTTGACCCGTCCGCACGAGCCGCTCGGCTTCTTGCCAGGATCCCGCCGTCGCCGAGCCGGATGCGCTCGAACTCAATCCCGACAGCGGAAAACGCATTGTTACCGAGTCCATATGCGGGTTCGAATTATCGGGATTACTCAGCGTGCCCGGCGCGGCAGTGGCCGGTTGATCTTTGCGTTTCTTCTCGACGAGGCTTGTAATTTCCTCTTGCAACTCTCCCAAAATCGTCCTGCAAGCCGATAGATTGGGCGCCGCATCGCCAAATTTGGCGTCGATAGCTTTTTCTAGCGCCTTGAATTCCTGGTATACGCGATCGAAATCCGATTCCAGATTTTCGAACGAAGCAAGATCCGTTTCCTTGACCGCCCACTGGAACATCTCCATCGAAATGCGGCCGCTGGCGATGGCAGCGTCGTACTCTCTCTTTTTCGGCTCGTCGATTTCGCCGTCCGGCGATTTGAATTTGGCTTCCCAGCCTACCTTGCGCGCATCCTGCAGGTCCAGGAGATTATAGTTGCGATCCTGGTCCGGGCAGCGCGTAATCGGCAGCGCGGCGATCGAGTCGACAAGCTTATCGTTCAGCCACGCGAGCGGCCCTGAGCGGTCTTCCGGACCGTCTTCGATCGTGGGATAGAGACCCTGGTCCCAATACCGATCGATCAATTCTCTGACTAAACGAAAGCCATCCGCTACACCCGCGAACCCATATTGCTTCAGGTTCGCTTCGGTCAGCCACATGGCTACCTGCAGATCTTTCGACTGTGTCCGCAAGATCGAAGTCGCAACTTCTTCGACCAGCCGCCAGTTCGGTGTCTTGCGTTCCTTTTTAGCCCATTTACCGGTATCGAGCCCATCGTCGGCTCTTCGCGCCTCCTTGATCCGGTCCCATTCCGCGGTCCAGCGCAGGTCTACACCGCAAGGCGGCTCCGTGGGGATCGGATCGAGGAGGTCGTCAATAACTACTTGTGCTGTTGGCATTGCCGAGCGTGAAACAAGCCAGCGCCTGGCCGTGCGCTATGCCGCGGCTCCTTGCGAGACGTTCCATTTCGCCGCCACGTTGCCGCCGGCCTTACCGTCGGGCTTCTGCTGCGTATACGTTTTCTCGATCGCGCCAAAGGTCATCCGTATCTCTTCGCTCGGGAATTGATGCTCGCCCTTCGGGTCCGCCACATGCACGATCCCGCTGATCAGAACTTCTTTCAGTTTGATCTCCAGATACTTGATCGGCGAATCGCCGCTGGCCCGGCTATAGTCGATTGTGACTTCCGGAATGTGTGTTCCTTTGCATGCCGCCTCGAATAATTTCGGCGACGCTTTGTCGATTAGTTTTTGGATCTTTAGCTCCGAGAACTGGACCGCCTCGGCGCTGCGCCCGCCAGCCGTTTGCTGGGTGACGGACGGTGGCTGAATGACTTCAAAGTGAACTTTGGTCACCATCACCCAATCTTTGTGATCTTTTTCGGTGGCTTCGCCTTTGATGTCGCCGAAATTAACGAACGCGCTGAACGCCATGGTAAAACTCCTTTTCTAAACCTCTCCGACCGAACCAAACATGCTTTCGAGTTGCAATCGTCCTTCCAACTGCACTCGTTATCCTTTGGGCTGCGGCAGCTTCGCCACCAAGCGTAGAGATACACCCAACGCTTCCAACTGAAAGTGCGGGCGCAGAAATGCGACGGCGTTGTAGGCTCCCGGTTTGCCCGCGATCTCGGCGACTTCGATACGCGCATCGCGCAGCGGAAACTTGGCCTTCAGATCCTGCGCGGCCATATCATCCAACAGCACATAGTGAGCGATCCACTTGTTGAGAAAACTCTCGCATTGATCCCGTGACATGAAGCTGCCGATCTTATCGCGCATCATCGCCTTCAAGAAATGCGCAAAGCGCGAGCAAGCCATGATGTACTGTAACTGCGTCGATAGCCGCGAATTGGCATTCGCGTCGTCGTCCAGATAAATTTGCGGTTTTTGGGTAGACTGCGCGCCCATGAACACGGCCGTGTCGGTGCCCTTGTAGTAACAGAGCGGGATGAAACCGAGTTTGGATAGTTCGGCTTCGCGCCGGTCGGTGATCGCGATTTCGGTAGGACACTTGGTCGCGATGTCGCCGTCGTCGGTGGTAAACGTATGCGCCGGCAGGCCTTCTACCAATCCGCCGCCTTCCACGCCGCGTATCGCCGCGCACCATTCATGGCGCGAAAACGCATCGGTCAGCCGTGCCGCAAACGCATACGCCGCGTTACTCCACAAATATTTCGAATGATCGCGCCCGTCCACCTTCTCTTCGTAGTCGAATTCTTCCACCGGCGTCGTCTCTTTTCCATACGGCAGCCGGGCCAGTACATGCGGAAGACACAGGCCGACATAGCGGGCGTCATCACTCTTGCGGAACATGTTCCACTTGAGATACGCTTCGCTCTCGAATATCTTTTCTAAATCGCGTGGTCCCGATAATTCGGTGAAGCTTTCGAAGTTGAACAACGCTGGAGTGGCCGCCGCGACGAACGGCGCATGCGAAGTGGCCGCCACGCCCGACATCTTTTCGAGCAGGTCGACATCCTGCGGGTGCCGGCCAAATTCGTAATCTCCCACCAACGCGCCGAACGGCTTGCCGCCGGCCGTGCCATATTCCTCCTCGTAGATCTTCTTGAAGATAGCGCTCTGATCGAATTCCGTCGCGGTTTTGAAATCTTTGAGCAGATCCGTCTTGCTGACGTTCATCAGCTTGATCTTCAAGCTGCTCGAGGTTTCCGTCTGTTGCACGAAGTAGTGCAAACCGCGCCACGAACCTTCCAGCTTTTGGAACGCTTCGGCGTGCATCACTTCGTTGAGTTGCTTTGAAATCAGTTCGTCCAGGTCCGCGATCCGGGTGTTGATCATGGCCTCGGTGTCATTCGAAACCGTCATCTGCCCGGTCATGACTTCTTCGACGAGATCTTTCAACCAGATTTTTCCGTTTGTACGTTCTTCCGGAGTTTGGCCGATACGGCCTTCCTCGGCGATAACGTCGAGGATACTGCGATTATCCGAAACCGCTTCGGCAGCGGCCTGCGGCTGCGGCGCCATTTTTGTCTCGGTGGCCATCTAGCTTTCCTTCCCGCTTTCCGCGCGAATGCCGGCTTCCGCCCCGGCCCGCTGCAGCTTCTCTTGGTTCTGCACGATATCTTGTAGAAGATTGTCCAGCCTTTCGTTGCCGATCAAGCTACTCCGTATGTTCGCGAGGCTTCTGCGAATATCGAGCAACTTGCGCAGCGGATCGATCTGCTGCGCCACCTTCGCGGGGTGGAAATCTTCCATGCTTTCGAATTTCAACTCGACGTTGAGGCGCGTATCGTCTTCACTTAAGCGGTTAGCCACCTTAAATGCGACGCGCGGGTTGATCTTTCCCATCACGTCGTCGAAATTGTCGCGATCGATATCCACGAATTTCCTTTTGGCAATCGCCGGCAGCGGCTTTTCCGGCATACCCGACAGGTCCGCCAGCACGCCTACGACAAACGGCAGGTCCCGCTTCTCAATAGCGTCACCGACCTCGACGTCGTAGGTGATATGAACCCTGGGCGGTCGAACTCTGCCCAGTTTTTTTTGCAAACTCTCTTTGGCCATTGGCTAAACTCCTCCAGGAAAGAACACGATCGAACCGGTCACCTGCTCATGAAAATCTGGCGCTGATTTTTGGGGACTCGGTCGGGAGCTTATCACACATCGCCAACCGCAGTAAACACAATTTGCTGATTTTCGAGTCGCCAGCGTTTCTTTTTCCAAAATCTATTCCGAAATCTTTGCAATTATTGGACCGCTCGACCCGGACACTCGAGCCCGCTGAAAAAATTGGGATTAAATACATCGATCCCGCCCGGAAATTCGACGACCTCCAGCCGCACCGGAGGCTGAATTGGCTCGAGACGCCCGTCGCCTCCGCGCAGGTACTTCCACTCCACCAATTTCCCGGAGAGCGGTCGCGGCTCAGCATCACCCATAATTCGGAAAATGCCCCAAATTCCACCCCTGGAGGCGAAGGGAACGGAAACATCGCTTGTTTTCAGCCGCCCTTTGGCGCCGACGTCTTTCGATCCCTGCGCAGCGGGCCAGCTAAATTGCTTTTGCAAGCTGGAGGTCCATTGATGGGTCTGACCGTCTACATCGAGCTCCAACGTCGTGTCCTTGATCGCCGTATCGAGTTTCGGGCGCAGCGTATAAGTGAGGCGGGGTTGCGTGGCGCCGGCCGGATAAAACGCGTCGGTTATCGCCTGCGCGCGGTTCAGAAACGACAGCATTTCTGGCGTTAGCTGCAGCTTAGCCCCGTCTTTTTGCTTCCAATGCGACCCGTCACGAACGATCAGTTCTCCTAAAGTCTCCGCGGCGAATTTCGAAATTCCGCTCTGTGGCGCGAACCATGCCGACAACTCTTCCAAGCTTAAATCTTCTCCGGCTGAACGAAAAGGATATTTATGAAGGCTGTTGCGAATACGTACGCAGAATGCGCGCAGCTCCGCGTTGACTTTATCCCTGCCAGCGCCGGTCGCATCGATCGGGATGAACGGATGCGCCATCTGAATAGGCGCCTCGATCAGCCGCTGCACCGTTCCATCCAGGCCCTCCACTCCCACCGGCTCAAATCCTCGGCTGAGTTGGCGAGCCGCCGCGAGCGCCTTATCGTAGTTTTGCGTCGCTGTCTGGTAAACCGCCGCCGCATCGGCGTCTCCGCCTTTGGCGATGTCCTGCATCGAATGCGCCAATTGCGAGAGCGCGTCGACATAGGCGCCGTTCTTCTCCACGACCCAGGTATCGCTCGCCGCGGGCACTACCCAGTGTACGGGTTGAAAAATCCGCGTGATGCCGCTCGCATCGTCGAGAGCGTTGACCGGGCGCGGTTGCGCATCGCTCGGCAAGACAGGCGCTTTCGGCGCGTTTTTGAGTCCGGGAAAAATCTTCGCGAGAGGCGGCCTGAATTTTTCAATTCCTTCCGCGGGAGCTGCCGGAGGCGGAAAATTGGTTTGATTCGACGTCATGGCAAGCAACCCCAGCAGCGCCGACTTATGATCGGCCAGCATTTCGAGTTTGTGCGCTGCATCCGCTGCGCCGGTGTAGCGCCGAATCGAAAACCCACTCACGAAATTCCGCCAATGGTCGACGTAGTCCCGAATGAACATCCGCTGGATGGCCCGCTCGAGACTGGCGTCATGTCTCTGTTCCCCATTTGCTGCGGGCCCCACCACACAGGCTTCGCCGAGGCTGTTGCCGGAAACGGTCTTCGACGCTTTTTCTGCGTAGTTCCAGCCATCCCGCGTAAAAATGCCGCTCACTTGCTCCGGACCACTCAGCACTTGCGCGTAATCGGGAACCAGATCGCTCAGCCGTTGCGGTTTGGTCAGCGCTCCGTCGGCGCGCGCCAGAATGCCGCCATAAATCCTGTCGATACCCTGAATGTTCCTGAGATATTGCCGGGCGTGATCGCGCGCGCCAAGATTCTCGCTCACCCGAACCGGGTTTCCAAACGCCAACTCGGCGCCATAGAAATCGATCTGCCGGTCCGCAAGGCTTGCCCAGGAGGAGCTGGACGCCTGCATCGTTTCCGCGCGCGTCTGCTTAAGTAAGCTCGCGACAAAAGCGCCTTCCGGCTTGCAGGCTCCCGACGAAATCATGAGATGCCCCTTCAGCAGTCGCGCTACCGGTTCGTAAGGGTCGTTCCCGCTGGGAGCCGAGGGAACGGCGTCCAAGCGGCTGGTCCACGTTCCGTTCAAATCGCTCAGCAGTAACTCGTTGAAGCGCCTGAAATAGAAATTCCTAGCCGCGGACGCCACATCGTTGCCGGAGTAAAGACCCCATCGCATACGCCACGGCGCCCCGTTCCGTGCATAATCGAGCAGCCGGTTGGTCTCGACACGTAGATTTTCGAGCGCTTCGAGATCGCCGAGTGTCGCGGGCTTGGCGTGTCTCGGAATGTCGGCCGCATTCTCCACCGAATGCAGCAATCCGAGATTTTGGCCCCAGGACGTAAAGAAGGCGGCACACAAAAGCAGACCTGCGCCGCAAACCGCGCCGCAAGCGACCTTGCGATACAACTCTACACGGCTATCCTTCGGCGCGGCGAGCTCGACAGGCCGGTCGGAAAGCACTACGCTCTGGAACAGCTCCGTGACGAATACCCAGTGCCGCGCCATCCCGCTCCGAGTAGTCTGTCGCGTTCCACGGCCTGCCTCTTCTCTGCGGAAAATCTGCGTCGCGTCGGCGCGAAAAATTCCGGTCGCGTCCGTAGCCTCGCTCTGGTCCCCCGCCCACGCGTTTCCGCCTGTGGAGCCGCCGCCGGTGCTCAGCTCTTCTTCCCTTGTCCCAGTGAAATAATAACCGCGCAGAAATGGCGTAAGGCGCAGCGGGTGTGGACGAAACACGTCCACCAGAAACTGCACCATCGTCGGGCGGATGCGCCGCAGCTCCCGCGGAAATTCATAGATCCCGGGCCGCCTCGACGGATCCGGTTCGTGCGCCAGTTGCGTCAGCCGCTTTTCCGCCAACGCATGCAGCAAAGGACTGAACGACTTCGTCAGCCGCTTACTTTCCGCCTCCGCCGAAGCATCTTCGAAGCGTTGCGCGGATCGTTCCGGCCGCGGCAGCGAGCATCCGAAAACCTGCCGAATATCGGGCTCACGCATGCGCGCGAAGTAGTCCCCAAAGCACGGAATCGTATCCGACTTACTCGCCACCAGGTAGACCGGAAGCTCCACGCCGAAAACTTCGGTAACCGCGCTCAACCGCTCTCGCCAATGCCGGCTTTGCCGGTCGCGATTCTCTCGGCCTTGCGGACTCGACGAGGCCGTGAATTCTTTCACGTCGCAAAACGCCAAAATCCCCCGCACGCTCAACCCCGGATCGGTCTCGGAGAACAGGCGCCGCCACAATGGCGTGGAAGATTGTCCGCGCAGCACGCGCAGAAGGCTAACCCAGCGGCCCAGATCGCCGCTAAATGTCCGCCCCGCAAGTTCCACGAACAGTGCATTCTTCGCAAGCCAGATATTGCCGAGCCGCGTCGAAATAGCCTGACCCGCGCTCGTCGCCTGGCCGGCCAGCGCCACCGGCTCCAGCCCGGCATTCAGAAATGTGCTCGTCTTGCCGCTATTTTCGGGCCCGATAAGAAGATACAGCGGCAGATGCGAGAGTCGCGTTCCCCCGTCGCCGCCAGGAATTCCGGCGCGCTTTTCAAGGGCCGCCCGCGCATCGGCGACGAGCGCCGCCAAGGCCGCATCATCTTCGTGAACTTCCAACAGCGGTTTCGGAGCCGCCTTCGGCTTGTCTGCGGCAGTCGCTCGCCAACTGCGAAACCAACTCCACAGCCGGCTGATCACCAGGAATCCAAGCACCGCAATCAGCCCAATGGCCGTCCACAGCAGGCCCAGTTCTTGCACCCGGCCCGGGTACAGGTAAGCCACGCCCACCCACACCAGGCATACATACAGAAAAATGCAGAAAAACAAGCTCTTGATGGTCATGCGCGTCAGAGCAATTTACGGTAGGCTGTGTCGCTGGCCCACCCCAGATGCAATTTCAAAGCCAGGAAGCACAGAATAGTTAGGATTACCGCGGCAAAAGCGATCAGTCTATAGCCGCCCACGTGCAAAACGGGAACGACGGCTTGCGGAACTTCTCCCGCGAGCAAAAGACCGTCCGGCGATAGCCGCTCCGTGCGCCCCCGAATGTTCTCAATCCGGGTCCGCACTCGTTCCGCAATGCTGTAAAGTTCGCCGCGCAGACCGCCCGAGTAGCGGCCTTCAAATCCCAGTAATAAACAAAGCAGGTAGACCTCGAGGATATCGGCCAAACGCTTTGAATCCCGCCGCGATCGAAAGCGCTCGAGCTTTTCGAAAAAAACCACCCCCGCATCTGTCTGCCCGAATAATTCTTCCTGCAGCGGCTTCCGTTCCCACTCCGCGCGCCCCGGCTCGGTCGAATTCAGCACCACGGAATCCAGAAAAGCGACTACTGCGAAGTGAGTATCGCGGACGTCGTCCAATTCGTAGCCCGCCGACCGGGCATCGCGCTCCACATCCTGCAGGGCTCGTATGGTGCGCCTGCGGAAAACTTCCGCATCCGGAATATGTTCACGCTTCGCCTGAAGGCGGACAATACCCGTCAGCAGGCCCTGGTACAGCAGCGCCAGGTTCTCAGAGGGACGCGTTGCTTCCTGATCTTCGGCGCGTTCTGGAGAATTCATGTCAATTCCTGAGTAATGTAAACACTACCGCGAGAACCCGGTGTTTGCAAGGACGAGCCATTTGATTTATTCTCGTGTCTCGGGTCTATGCCGCTGTTAAGCTCTTTTCTACCGCTTTTCTTACTCGTATTTGCGTTCGCCGCTGGCCAAACGCCCACGCGCGAGCCAAACCTCACCATCGAGGAAGTCGTCAAGCTCGCGCGCGCCGGATTCTCCGAAGACGTCATCATCACGAAAATAAAAAAGAACGGCAAGGCTTTCGATCTCAGCACCGACGAGTTGCTCGACCTCAAGAAAGCCGGACTCAGCGATAACCTGATCAAGTTTCTACTCGATCCATCGCAGCCTTACAGCCCTGCGCCTCCGCCATCCCCAGGTTCACCCGCCGCGCCTCCGCCCATCGCCAGGAAATATCCGGAAGACGCATTTGCAAGCCGCGTGCCATCCGAACCCGGTTTGTATCTATTCGCTGGAGACGCGCCGGCTAAGGTCGATTTCAAAGTGATGCTTGGCACCGAAGTAGGAAAGATGCCAATGAAGAAGGGCAAGGCGATTGCCTATCTGGTCGGTCCTTCGGCTAAGACACGCACGAAAGCTACGAAGCCAATTTTTTACCTCCGTCCTCCCGATGGCAAGGAAATTGCCGACGTCGTACTCGTCGTTCTCAAAAACAAGGGCGACCGCAGAGAACTTGAGCTCGGCCCTCCGGGACCCAAACAAGAGCTAAAGTCGGAAGCCATGCGGCAATTCGATTCCGTTGAAGTAGGACCAAGGTTGTTCAAGGTCACCCCACAACCGCTCACGGCTGCCGAGTATCTCTTTTTTCTAGTCGGTTCCGCTGAACCTCCCAAAGGAATCTACGGCAAGGGCTGCGACTTCGCAATCGATAGCGATTCGAAAGCCAAGAAATAAAGAGCCTACGGCGACGGCCTGACCAGAAACAGCGCATCTCCCTTGATTCCAACCCGCGCCCTGGACCAATCGTGCTGTTCATCGGCGAATTCATCCAACAATGTTCCACCCTTGCTCTTTATCTGGACGCGATGCGGTTCCAGACTCAGCAGCAACGAGTATGCCGAATCTCCGTCCTCGGCATCCGCCTTTTCGGCTAACTTGGATTCTTGGCCACCCAGCTTCGTCTTGCGAGTAAGTTGCCGGGCGTCGAGCGAGTAAGAAACCCGGTTATCCGCATCAAGAGCAACCGTCCATTCCAAGTGTTTCGGTTTGCGAGTGCCCGCGGGCATGTGATCGGGACGTAAGAAAATTAGATTGAATCTGGTCAATCCACTCCGGACCGTCAGAAAAGCGTTGCTCTTTCCGGTTAGCCACGAGCCTACGGGAAAGACCTGCTGTTCTATGTAACTGCTCGCTGTGGGCGGGGGAGTTGCAGGCCCGTCGGGCCGTAGCATAACGAGGTTCACTTCGTTTGGCTTCCCGGAAGACAGCGCAAACGTTTTTGTTAAAGGCACATAACCGTCGGCCTCGGCTTTGAACTCATAAGTGCCTACGGGCGACCGCAACGACGTGTATGTCGGCGCAGGGTGCCATTCTGCCTCGCCCGCGCGCCTCTGTGTCACTTTTGCGGTGCGTGGAATCACGCTGATTGTAAAGATGGGAAGCGCCGGCTTGAGCACGATGGTGTCGCCCGCCAATGGCGTGCGTTTTCCCGCGCTAAATGGCTGTCGCGTCGTCAGGCTGTCAAAACCTTCTTTCCGGAATTCAATGCTGTGCAAACCAGCCAAGAATCCCGCATGAGTGAAGTTCCCTGAGGCGTCTAGGGTTCCAATTTCCTCGCCATCGGCAAGAACTTGCGCGCCCGGCGTGCCGCCTTCCACCACGAGCATCGCTAAGCCGCCTTGCATTTCAACCGGTCGAACAACGTTCTCGCCCTTAGCGACTGGAATGCTAAGCTCGACATCCTGCATACCAGGTGCCACCAGCTTCACCGTGTGCGTGCCCGGAACGGTTTGGAAATACCATGACCCCGCCTTGCGCGTGGTCTTCTGCTTGCCGTCCACAAAGAGCGTCGCATCCTTGGCGGTCGTGGTGATCGTGATCGAGCCCAGATTCGGGCTCGCTTCAAGCGCAACATTCAGCAAAGGAGCGTTCCCCGGCGCGATCGCAACCACCTGGCGCCGTCTCGCATCGGAAATCGTCAACCTGTCTTGGTCGTTATCCAAATCGAAGTTCAAACCGTCCCTTGGAATGTCCTGGGCGCTCTTCCCCTCCGCCGCTGCGGACTTGGGCAGGCTTCCGCTCCACACCGTCGCCTGTTTTCCCAAACTGCTGGTTACAACCAGGTCTTTCGTTGTAAGCGGCTCCACCGCCGGTCGCGCGCCCGCCGTCGATTGAAAAGCGACTCGGAACAACTCGCCCGTCTTGCCCGTCGCGCTCAGCACGTGCCGCTTTCCATCCGAAGCGAATCCAAAATCCGTTAATTCGCCTTGCTGGAGATCCGCGAGTTTTTGGCCGTCCAGAAGCACCTTGCCCGACGCTTCCGACGTAAATACGTTGATGTGTAGCGGCTCGGCCTGCAGTGCAAACGCCCAGCCGTTTGTCGTGGGCCACATCGTCTGCGAGAAGGTCTTGAAACCGACTCGCGAAACCCTCACATCGTATTTTTTGTCTTTCTGAAGATGCAGCAATTGACCTTGCTGGGCCACGCCGGCAATTTCGACGCGTGCGTCTTGAGGAACCACCGTCACGCGCACATCTACATCTAGCGATGGCGGCGGTGGCGGCGGCGCCGGAGATTTTCGAAGCCGATACTGGATTGCCACAAATGCAAGCAGCAGCGCCAGGAGCCCGAGGACTGCGGCTTGTACCTTCCGGTTAGAAAAATCGATTTTCTTGAGACCCTTGCTCTGCGCCGCCGCCGAAGCCAGCAGCGGTTTCGCAAGTGCGACGCCTCGGACGCTCCATGCCGCCAGTCCCACACGCGCTTTACGCAACCACTCTGCCAGGTCCGGCACTTTGACCGGCTGGGCGCCGCCGCCCGTTGCAGGCTTAGCCTCTTGGACCTTTGGCTTTTCTACCGGTATGTCTACTGACCGGTCCAATTCCCGGCCGGAAAACAAATGTGTTGCCGAAGCGGAATTTTCCGGAGTGTAAACCTTCGTTGCGTCCGAGTCCACTCGCGTTCCACCTTGGCCGGCAGCGGCCGCACGTTTCGTTTCTGGAGCCTCTGGCCGCAGGTTCTTAAGGTTGGTTCGGTATTGCAATAGCCGAGGGTCGCCCTTGTACACCTCGAGCCCTCGTTCAAGGATCGTCAAAGCCTTGGCCGGATCCATCGTCTGCGCCTCACGGGCCTCGGAGACACACAACGAGATATAGTCTTTCCGCTTCGTCTCGGCAATGAGCGCTTGAATGCGCTTTACCGAAGGATGTTCGGGATCCAACTCGGCGGCCGACTGCGCCAACGGCTCTGCTTTCCGCCAGTCTTCATTCAGAACCGAGTGCGCGCGCTCTACCAATAAGCCGACGAGCATGTTCCGTATTCCGAAACTCCGCCCGTCCAATGCCAGCGCCCGCTGCAAAAGATTTGTCGCCTCGACGATATCCCCGCCCGCACGCTGCTTCTTCGCTTCTTCAAATAGCCGTTCCGCCTCGCGCCCGTGCTCCAATCCCTCGCGTGCAATTCGCGCGAGTATTGTAAATTCGCCATCCTGGGGAAATTCAACCAGTGCGTCTCGCGTCAGTTGCTCGGCCTTGCCGAACGCTGAATTTTCCAACGCCCGATCGATCTGTTCTACAAACCGCGCTTTCTTTTCCTCCGCGGCCTGCTGCTCGCGCCTGCGCTCGAGTTGGCTGACTTCAAACTCGACGCCTGGATATTGTGGATGAATATTTACCAGTATTTTCCACTGCCCGATCGCTTCGCCAAATTGCCCTTGCTCTTCATACTGCTTGGCCCTGGCCAGAATGGACGCGACCAGGTCCCGATGCTCCTTCACCAATCGCAGCGATTGCTGGAATTGCATTTCGCTCGGATGCCGCTTGCATGCCTCTTCCAAAATGCCCACTCGCCGGTCCAAATTCGGCTCGGTATCGACCGCCTTGCCTACCTCCGCGATATAGGCCGAAAGTTCCTGCCGCTGCGCCTGCTCAACTTTTAATCGCAGCGCCTGAAATTGAGCGTTCTTCGGATACTGCGCGAGCATTCCATCGCAAACTTCCAGCGCCTTCGCAAAGTTTTTCTCGTTCAGGTGCCGGCGGCCCTCCGTGTAAGCGGTATCGATGCTGTCTCGCTCGCTCCGCACGCGGTTGTAAAACGTCTGATACACCGCGTCCCGCTCGGGTACCGTCGCGCCCGGCGTGCGCCTCGATACCTCGATGATTTTTTCGAGCTTGCTAAGCGCCGTGCTGATTTCGCCGCTCTGATACGATTTCAGCGCCGAGCCATAAAGTTGCTCTTTTTCGGCACGCGCTTTCGCCGCCTCTCTCTCTTGAACGTCTATTTCCGATAAAAGCTGAAGCCCCTCCGCTTCGTCATAGCGAAGCTGGAACACTTCTTTGAGCGCCTGCCGCGCTTCCTGAAAATCATGCCGCTCAAAATGCTGCCGCGCCAGACTCATCCAGCGCGTGATCTGTTGCTGGCTACGCTGCTCTTCAATACGATTTCGCATCGCGAGCGCCTGCGGATTCTCGCGATCGAGCTCCAATATCTCCCGCAGCTTGTCGAGAGCCATCGGAATCTCATCCTGTTCGAGGCGCGTCTGCGCGCTTTCAAACAACTGGCGGACCCGGTTCTCCTTGATCGATTCCTCGATCTGCGAATGCAGCAGCGTGATCTCCGGATCGACATTCCCTTCCGCTTGCAACTCAGTAAGAATCTCAGACGCAAATGCGTAGTCGCCCTTCGAAAAAGCCGCTCTTGATCGTTCAATGCGTGGCCGGATTCTCGCCGGATCGAACCGATCGATCGGCTGATTGTGAAAAGCCTTCTGTAGCGTTTCGGAAAATTCCCGCGCGCTCGCGTACCGGTGAATCGGCTGCTTGGCCATGGCGATATGGATCACCTTGCCCACCGCTTGCGTCACCTTCGGATTGATCTCCGAAATCACGGGGGGAATCAGGTGCCGGATCGCTTCGGCGGTATCCTCCACCTTCTTCTTCCGAAATGGCTGCTGCCCCGTCAGCGCTTCATACGCCACCACTCCAAGCGCGTAAATATCCGACCGGCGGCTCGGCGGTTTGCCTTCCACCTGCTCCGGAGCCATGTATTGCCAAGTGCCCTTGAGCCCGGTTGCGGACTTTACGTCGGTCGAGTGCACCAGCCCAAAATCAATGATCTTGGCCGTGTCATCGTCCATGACGAAAATGTTGCTCGGCTTCAGATCGCGGTGTACTAGTTCCTGCTCATGCGCCGCCTGCAGGCCCAGACAGACTTGCCGAATGATCCCGACGACTCGCTCGACCGTCAGGCGCGCGCTGGAATTCCGGATCAACGACGCCAGCGTCACGCCCGGCAGAAGCGGCATGACGAAACAGGGTTTGCGTACTCCACCTTCTTCTATTTCGTCGACATCCCGTATATCTACGATGTTCGGATGCGAGAGTCGGGCGAGAACCGCCCACTCCTTCTTGAACATCTCGAGGGTATACGGGTCCGACGCGTCGCGCAAAGTCTTGATCGCGACCAGGCTGCCTGTACGGGTGTCGATGGCGCGATAAACCACGCCCATCCCGCCCTCGCCGAGCAATTCCTTCAGCTCGTAGCGGCCGGCTACGACATTTGCGGGCATCTCTGTATTTCCTGTGTGTTTAAGAATATCAGCTTGGAAATTACCAATAGGCCAAGGTATGCATGTTTCCTGCCCATTATTCTCTTACTGATCCAAGCGTGTTTTTCGCTGCAGGAAGGACGCGAATTTATCCATTTGGATAGCAGTAGACTATTTACTTTCCAAATGCCCGAGCGGATTATCGAAATTAAATCCAAATAGCCGAGGGTCCTCCCCGATCACCGCAGCCGACACAATGTAAAAGACATAATCGTACGTCTCCTGCGGAATTCTGTCGCGGTGCCCCGCTAGCAGCTTCCAGAAATTTCGCTCTCTCGGATTGGCCGGCATGCCGCGCACAATCGGAAGCACGTTGTCTTCTCCCCAGTTATAACAGGCCATTACCAGAAAACCCGACGCCTGCGCATCGGTGCTGTACAGCTCTTTCAAGTATTTGGCCGCCGCCTTAGTCGCCTTTTCGTAGTGATGGCGATCGTCCCCCGGGTCCGGCCGCCGCAGGTCCACCAGCGGTCCGAGATGTAGCCCGTATTTGACCGCTGTCTCGGGAATAAACTGCCACATTCCCTTGGCGATACCTTTCCTCGTGACTGGGCCGCTCGTATATGGATCGAAATCGCTTTCTTGCAGGGCCAGATAAAAGAATTGCGGCGGCAGCCCTTGCGCCAAAAGATCGTCGGCGATCGTCGCCGTATAACCGTTGGCGCGCGCTCTCTGGATCGCCTTGCTCAACCGGTCCGACGATTGCCATTTCTTGATGTACAGATTCACCTCGCCCGCAAAATCGCGCGGCATGGCAAGCTCGCTCTCTCCGAAGATGCGCGCCACGCGCAGCACCAACCGCTCTTTCGCCGTCATCTTGGGATCGTAAACGTGCAGATTGGCAAGGAATTGGTCATAACTTCGCTCCAGTTCGTTGCGCCTGTTGCGGTACTTGCGAATCTCCTCCGCCGCGACCGCGCTATTCGAATCCACCACCAACCTCTCGAGATTCGCAATATCGAGATCGAGCGACTTCATCGTGTAAAAGAGAGCCTGAGCGCTCGTCTTCTGCGACTGTAGCTGCCGGAATTCATACCATGCGTAGCCGCCCGCCGTGGCGATAAGCGCCCCCAGAACCAGGATCACTTGCAGATAGCTCGATCGCTGTTTCTTTTGCACCTGCTCGATGGCGCGCCGCACATACATCGTGTGTTCGCCCGCGATGGAACCTTCGGCCGCCTTTCCGAAGTAACGTTCCACATAGCGGGCGACCATCGTGTTTTCGCCGGCAGATTGGGCTGCCGCCGGCGGCTCTACTTCCAGGTGCACCACGGGACCGGCAATGCCAAGCGTAAACGTCAATTCGCCGTCGACGGCAATTTTTTGGACTTTCTCGCCGGCCACGAACACGCCGTTGCTGCTATCCAAATCGCAAACCCACCACTGCCCGCTTTCGTACGCCACCTCGACATGATTGCGGCTCACATAGCGATTCTCTATGCAAACGCCGCAGTCCTTCGCCCGCCCAATCCGGAACGACGATCGAAATTGAACGTCAACCGGCTCAGTCGCGTCCTCGCCGCTCCTCAAATGAAGCACCGGCGCTGGCGGATTGTCTTCGCGCAGCATGGCTACGAATACTGAAACTCGCCCCCATCTCCGATCCCGACCGTCAAATTGCTCAATTTGCGGCCTTCGGCGATTCCCGTAAGCAATCGTCTCGAAAGCTCCGGCAGCAGTGTATTGGTGAGGATATTGTCGACATTGCGCGCGCCGCTCTCTACCTCCGTACAGCGTTTGGCCACTTCCTCAATCACCTCGCCGTCGTACGCCAGGTTCACTTTGTGGTTCTCCAGCAGCCGCCGCTTGATCTTTCCAAGCTTTAGTTCGACGATCTTCTTCAGATTCTCATCGCGAATCGGATAGTAGGGAATTACCACCATGCGCCCAAGAAACGCCGGCTTGAAGATCGTATTCAGCTCCGGTCGGATGGCCTTCAGAATGTCCTCCGCGCTCGGCATTCGTTGCGGGTCGGCCGTCAGCGTCGCCAGGCGATCCGTGCAGGCATTAGTTGTCAGGATAATAATCGTGTTCTTGAAATCGATTTCGCGGCCTTCGCCGTCCTCCATCCTGCCTTTGTCAAACACTTGGTAAAAGAGTTCTCGCACGTCGGCATGGGCCTTCTCCACTTCATCTAGCAGCACCACCGAGTAAGGCCGCCGCCGCACCGCCTCGGTAAGAACGCCGCCTTCGCCGTAGCCAACGTAGCCGGGCGGGGAGCCCTTCAGCGTGGAAACCGTGTGCGCCTCCTGAAACTCCGACATGTTGATAGTGATAAGGTTGTGCTCCCCGCCGTACAGCAGATCCGATAACGCGAGCGCCGTTTCCGTCTTACCCACGCCGCTCGGCCCCACCAGCATGAACACGCCCAGCGGCTTTCCCGGATCGTCCAGGTTGGCGCGTCCCGTCTGAATACGCTGGCTGATGAGCTTCAACGCGTGATCCTGCCCGATCACGCGTCCGCCCAAATGGCGATCCAGCTCGAGAACCGTTCCTATCTCGTCCTTGATCATTTTGCCGAGCGGAATGCCGGTCCATCCGGAGATGACCTGTCCCACAATCTGCGCATCCACGCAGACTTGCATGAGCGCGCTTTCGCCCTGTGCCGCATCCAATTCCGAA
>Ga0193753_10001638_pt1 | contig 18917 bp, 13 predicted proteins | sample H1c2metaG_FD_144925 | JGI IMG/M metagenome (GOLD analysis project Ga0193753, IMG submission 144925) | Soil microbial communities from a riparian zone of the East river system, Colorado, United States - H1c2 | ecosystem: Environmental > Terrestrial > Soil > Riparian zone | place: USA: East...
AACGAAATGACCATCGAGACGGCCATTGAAGCGGAGCGGACGCTCCAGGTTGACGGCGGATCCCGTCTCGAGGTCGCCGAGATTCGTGCGCTTCAGGGTTTCGGGCGACAGATCGGCGCTAAATTCACTAGCGGTCAGCTCGATGGCGGTGAGGCAGGCTCCGTTGACGGCGATGCTTGCTCCGATAGTGGCGTCCACGAGGACGGCGGAACAGGCGACGGTAAGGCGCGCTCCGGTCGATTTCCGGTCGATGTGCGCGACGGCGCCCACTTCTTCCACAATTCCGGTAAACATCAGGCTTGCCCTTTGACAACGTAGGCTTCGACCGCAAACTCGTTTTGGGAAACGGAATGCACCGTCAAGCGGTCGAGCAGGATCGCATCGATACGGCGCTGGCGGCCCGCTCCTCCAGCGACCGGAACGCTCTTGAGACCTCCCAGAATTTTCGGCGCGTAGTAGAAGAGCACTTTGTCGGCAATCTGCGAATCGAGCATAGTCCAGTTCACCCGGCTTCCCGCCTCGACCATTAACGACAGATAGCGATGCCCGGCCAAATATTCAATAACCCGTTGCGGATCCGTTCGCCCGCCCGTGCCATCGGCGATCAAGACCTGGACACCGGCTTGCTCCAAGGCTTTGCGGCGGGAGGCCGGAGCCGCTGATGTTCCTACGACGAGCACATCTTCGCGCGCGCCCGCAACCATTTTCGATTGAAGCGGAAGGCGGAGCTGCGAATCGAGCACGATGCGCAGCAGCGGCCGGCTGCGCCGAAGACCGGAACGGTCCGTGAGCAGGCAGTCGTCTTCAAGAACCGTTCCCAAGCCAGTGAGAATAGCGTCGGAGAAATGCCGCACGCGTTGCACATCCGCGCGGGCGACTTCACTCGTGATCCAACCGAAGTTATCTTGCGGCGCCGCGATCTTGCCATCCAGGGTCAGCGCAGCCTTAATAGTGACCAGCGGCCGGCCGGTGCGCATGAAATGGTTGAACGGTTCGTTGAGTTTTTCAGCCGCGGCGGTGTGGGACTCATCGAGCGAAACCTCGATGCCGGCGGCCCGCAATTTGGCAAAGCCGGCGCCACTCACTAGCGGATTGGGATCCTGCATGGCGGCAATGACACGAGTAACTCCGGCCTGAATGAGAGCGTCGGCGCAAGGCTTGGTGCGGCCTTGGTGCGAGCATGGCTCGAGCGTCACATAGAGCGTGGCGCCGCGCGCGGCTTCTTGCCCCTCGTGAAGAGCGGCGATTTCGGCGTGATCGACGCCGCTCCAGGTGTGAAAGCCACGGCCAACGACAACGCCGTCGCGCACCAGCACGGCGCCGACGGCGGGATTCGGGCTGCTCTGGCCTTCTCCCCGGCGCGCCAGTTCCAGCGCTTCCAGCATGGGATCTAGTCGAATAGCGACTCCACAAACTTTTCCGGGTCAAACGGAATGAGATCGTCTATTTTTTCGCCAACGCCCACGAAGCGGATCGGCAAGCTCAATTCGCGGGCAATCGCGACGACTACGCCGCCCTTCGCCGTGCCGTCGAGTTTCGTTAATACGATGCCGGTAACGCGCGCCGATTCGGTAAATTTGCGCGCTTGTTCCAGACCGTTTTGGCCAGTGGTCGCGTCGAGCACCAGCCAGACCTCATGCGGCGAGCCTGGAATGACACGGTCGCAGGTGCGCCGCATCTTTTCGAGTTCCGCCATCAGATTCTCTTTGGTGTGCAGACGGCCGGCGGTGTCGACAATGATGTAATCGACGCCGCGCGCCTGTGCGGCTTTGAGCGCGTCGAAAACCACGGCACTCGGATCGGCGCCGGTTTTTTGGCGAATCAGATCGACATGCGCGCGCTCGGCCCAGACTTCCAACTGCTCGATGGCCGCGGCGCGAAATGTGTCGGCGGCGCACAGCAGGACTTTGCGGCCTTCGCCCAGGAAGCGATGCGCGAGTTTGCCGATGGTGGTTGTTTTGCCGGCGCCGTTCACGCCGACAACCATGACCACGGCCGGAGGCGCGGGCACGGTGTGAACCGGAATCTCGGAAGCGCGCAGAATTTCGAGCAACTGTTCGCGGATGAGATTGCGCAATTCCGCCGGATCGGCGGCGAGTTTGCGATCGACCCGCAGGCGTATCCGCTCGAGAATATCGTCCACCGTCGCGACGCCGAGGTCGGCGGTGATGAGCGTGTATTCGAGCTCTTCGAGTAGATCGGCGTCGATCTCGCGCTTGCCGGAAAGCACATCTTCCAGGCGGTCGACGAAGCCGGAGCGAGTCTTCTGAATGCCCGCTTTCAACTTCTCGAGCAGGTTGGGCTCGACGGGGACCGAGCCAAAGAGCGTTTGAATGGCCATTCGGAGTGGGGGCACAGGGCGACTGGCGCCCGTTGTGCGTGATGCAAAGGATTTCGGCTTCAGTGTAACAAGCTCGGCTGGTTTGTTAGGCCGTTTGTCAGGGAGGATAGGCCGTACCGGAGGTAACCACGCGCGCGGCGAGGTACCCGTTGGACTAGGCACGCGGCGAATTTGCCCGGATACTGGCTGCTATGCCGGACGTGCGTTCCAAGCGCCACACGGACATGTGGTTCCACGCGACGCTACTGCTGATTGCAGTAGCGGTCGGAGTGCTGCTCGAAGCGGTTGGACCACGCTGGGTGCAGGCGATCTTCGGCAGCGTGAATTTCGATAGCTTTGCGAATGCCAGCGCGATCCTGGTGGCATTGGCCGCCGCGGTGGTAACGCATGAGGCCGGGCATCTGGCGATGGCGTGGGCATGCGGCTTCGCGATTCTGGGCGGCAAGCTGGGACCGCTGCGCTTGGAAAGATTGCATGGTACGCGCAAAGTATCTTTTTCGAACAGTGGGCTATTTTCCTGTGCCGTATCGGCCGTGCCGCGAAATGGCGCGCATTGGCGAAGAAAGATGCTGCTGGTCGTGGCGGCAGGGCCGGTGGCCACGTTGCTCGGCTCGATCGGAGCGGCGAGTGTAGTTGTATTCTCGGCGCCGCCGGCATGGCTCGGCGCATTTTGGAGTGCGCTGGCGCTATTTCACTTCTTGATCTTCGCGCTGGGATTGATTCCGAACGGCGAATCGGCGAAGGCGCGGAATGACGCTACGTTATTCCTGGCGCTCTATCGCAACGGAACCGCGGCGCAGGAACTGAAACTCTATCATCGGCTCACACAACTCCGGTTGTCTGCCATCCGGCCGTGCGACTATCCCGCGTCCCTGATGTCTCAAGCGGCGCAGTGGAAGGGCCGTCCGGAAGCGAACTTGCTGGCGGCGAGAACGCTCACCGAATGGGCTCTCGATTCGGATGACCAAGTCCGCGCGAGCGTCTGGGAGCGGCGGGCTCTCGAACAAAGCGAGCAATGCGATGCGCGTCTCCGCAACTCGGCGTTAGCGGCTTCGGCATGCTTTGACGTGTTGTTTCGCGATGACCGCGCCACCGCGCGCGAGAAGTTCCGCAAAGTTGATTTGGACGCTTTGTTTCCGAAGTATTTCGCGTATCGGGCGCGAGCCGCCTCGTTGCTCGCTAATAACCGGACTGAGCAAGTGCCGGCGCAGGTGATTCGCGCGCAATACGCGCTGCCGCTGGGTCTGCCTTATTACGATTTTGAGCGGATGCTGCTCGGCAGGCTGCATCTCAAGGCATTGGGAGTTGTGGAGGATCGGCTGGCCACTTCGGCCGCCGCCAGTTGACCCCCAACTCACTTTTCGGGCATCGGAGAAGATAGTAGTAATGCCTTTGCCCGTACCCACCAATACCCGGCGGCGCCTGGCATTTCTGTTTTCCGTTCCGCTCGCGTTCAGTCTGGTTTTCTTCCTGGTCCAGCTTGCCGCCGAGCGAGCCGATATCTATCTTCTCGAAATTCAAAATCTGCAATCGAGCGTCCGCGAGCTGCGGCTGTTGGCTAAACAAGCCGAGTCGAGCGAGCGCGGATTTCTCTTGATCGGCGACGACCGTTATCTATTCCCGCTGGAACAAGCGAATGCGATCTTGCCTACGCAAATCAAGTTCTGCCGTGGCTACGCCAAAGATTGGCCGGCACTGCAACCGGACATCGAAAAGGCCGCCGCACTGGTCGAGAAGAGACTGGCGCAGGCGAACAAGATCATGCAGACGCAGCGCACCAAGGGATTTGCCGCCGCGCTCGAACTGACCCGTTCGGGCGAAGGCGACAAAACGATGGACGATCTGACCAAGGTCACGAACGATTTACTGAAAAATGTAAATAATATCGAGGCCACCTATCTCGAGCATGAGCGCACTCTAAATCGCTGGACCTTCGTTTTCTTTTCGGTCGGCACCCTGGTGATGATTGGCGTGATGATGTGGCTCTACAACGCGCTGCTGTCTTATCTATATGCTCGTGACGATGCGCGCGAGCAGCTCGAGAAGATGAACGCCGGATTGCAGGCGCATATCGAAGAACGTACGCGCGAGCTGCGGGACATGAACGAGGAGCTGGGTCAGTTCGCCTACGTGGCAAGCCACGATTTACAGGAACCGCTGCGCACCATCACCAGTTTTTCGCAATTGTTGGTCGCCCGCTACAAGGGCAAGCTCGACGACGACGCCGACGAATTCATCGGATACATCATCACGGCCTCGCGGCGCATGACGGATCTCATCAACGGCTTGCTGCAACTAGTGAGACTTCGTAAGTCAGGTCAGCCGACATTGCCGGTTTCGTTCGAAAAACTGCTCTCTGAAGCGGAGATTAGTTTGCAGGCGGCGATTCGCGAAAGCCAGGCGCAAATCGAACATGGACCGTTGCCCACGCTTATCGTGGACCAAGTGCAATTTTCACAGGTTCTGCAGAACCTGCTATCGAACGCCATCAAATACCGGCGTGAGGCGCCGCCGCGCATCGACGTGCAAGCCAAGCGCGAGCGCGGGAATTGGATCTTTTCGGTTGCCGACAACGGCCGGGGTTTTCAGCCGGAATTTTCAGAGCGCATTTTCGGATTGTTTCAGCGGCTGCACGGACGCGATGTGGAAGGTACCGGGATGGGCTTATCCATCACCCGGAAGATCCTCGAACGGCATGGCGGCCGAATCTGGGCGGAATCGAAGGAAGGCGCAGGTTCTACTTTCTATTTCAGTTTGCCGACAAGTCTTGAGACGCTGCGATTCCTGTCGCCCCACTCTACAGAACCGGCGCCGAGTGCCGCTGCGCGCGAGCCGGTGTCGCGGATGCCTTAAAAGCAGTCAGGACGCTTGCAAACGAGTCACAACCCGATGTCGAGTCTGTGGCCTGATTTCAGGCTGGCGATTCGGAGTCTTAGGAAGTCACCCGCCTTGACGGTGCTTGCGCTCGCCTCACTTGCCCTTGGCGTCGGCGCAAACAGTGCGATATTTAGCGTGCTCAACGCCGTTCTGCTTCGACCGCTGCCCGTTCCAGCCCCGCATCAGTTGGTCCATTTGTCCACGACTGTCCCAGGTGAGCCGGACCGCGATGAAATGTTCAGTTGGTCCATGTTCGAAGCGCTGACCCAACGACGCGACATTTTCTCTGATGTCTTCTGTTGGAACGGGGGCGGTATCAGCAATTTGGACCTCGATGGCGCGCGCTACAGGGCCGCTGTTGCGCGAGTTTCGGGAAACTACTTTCACGCGCTTCAAATCCAGCCCCTACTTGGCAGATACATCGGCTACTTGGACGTGGGCGTGCCTGGTTTCATGCGGATCCGAGTGTCATCGGCCGTAGTCTTCGGATTGATGGCATTCCGTTCACGGTAATCGGTGTGCAGCCTGAGGATTTTCGAGGTCTCGTCATCGACGGCGCGTCGGATGTTACTGTTCCGCTGTTTCCGCCCGGCATGCTGCCCCCGGCACGTGACCCAAAAACGCTGGCCTTCACACTCTTCGCCCGCCTCCAACCCACGATCACTCACTCCCAAGCGGATGCAAGGCTCAGAACGATTTGGCCGCACATCCTGAAAACGACCGTGCCGGAGGATTACACTGGCGCGCGGCACGCGCGATTCTTTTCGCGGAACATCAGAATGGACCTCGCCAGTACGGGAATTTCTTTCTTGAGGACGCGCTTCAATCGTCCGTTGCACGTCCTACAGGCAACGGCTGGAATTATCCTCTGCATCGCGTGCCTGAATCTCGCGAACCTGTTCTTGGCCAAAGCCGCCGCCGCCCGTCATCAATGCGCGGTGCAAATGGCAATAGGCGCCAGCAAGTGGGATCTCATGCGCCCTCGGCTCATGGAAAGCCTCTTACTTTCGGTAACCGGAGGACTCGCTGGAATCTTGCTCGCCTATTGGGCTGCAAACTTCACGATTCAAACAGCGTGGACCGGGTACGTAGCGACGCCTTTGTCGGCTTCCCTTGACAGGAACGTACTCGCATTCACGACGGCGATCTGCGTAGGTACGTCCATTTTGTTTGGCATTGCACCAGCACTCTATGCCGCCCGTGCCGATCCCGCCGACGCTCTCAAGCGCGATACTCAGCATGCGGGAGCCGGCTTGGGATCACGGAGGTTCTTACTCGTCGTTCAGATCGCGATGTCTGTCGTGCTCGTAACTGCCGCGTTGCTGTTTGCCCGCACGCTCCACGCGCTGCGCACGCAAGATGCCGGTTACAGGCGAGACCATCTGCTTACGCTTGTCCTCTTTCCGCAATCCGGCGTTTCTTACCCTAAAGATCTGCTTCCTTACTATGAACGGCTAGCCGACAAGGTTCGCCACCTTCCTGGAGTGCAAGGCGTCAGCTATTCAGAAGGCGGCCCGGCAAATGAATTCGAATGGTTTAGCCCGGTCTCCCTGCCATCAGGCGCGGCGGCGGACGCGGTTGACGAAACGGTAGCGCCCGGGTTCTTTTCCGTTGCAGGAATGCGGGTCCTTGCCGGCCGCGAGTTTAGCTGGTCCGACGCCCACCATCCAGCCCGCCTGGCGGTCATCAGCCAAAGCCTGTCCGACCGTCTTTTTGAAGGCCAAAATCCGCTCGGACGTACCGTTCAGGTCGGTCCGGCCGCTTTGAAACGTGATGTTACGATCGTCGGCGTCGTGAACAGCGCTAGCCTCTGGAAGGTCGAAACGTATCATCCGATGGCAATCTATTTGCCCTTCGGACAGGCGAGGCAAGAATACGAACCCATCCTCGATGTGCGAACAACGGAAGACCCCGGCCACCTGAAACAGGTGATAGAACGCGTCATTCACGGTTTCGGATATCACGATTCCATTCGCAGCATGACTGTCGAAGAACGCCTTGAAAGCTATATCACGGTCCAGCGCCTCACCAGTCTGATTTCCACGTTTTTCGGAGCCCTGGCATTGCTCATCGTCTGCGTGGGCGTGTACGGGCTCACTGCATTCAACGTTGCCGGAAGGACGCATGAGCTTGGAATCCGCTCCGCTCTCGGTGCGCGCAGAACACAACTCATCCGTCTAATCCTCCAAGAATCCATGTTGCTCGCCGGGATTGGTTGCGCGTGTGGGCTTGCGGCAAGTTCTCTAGCGGCTCGATGGATCCGCGCGCTCGTTTTCGGCATTTCTCCGATGAGCCCAGCCGTATTGCTCCCAGCCCTGTTGGGGCTCTTAGCCGTTGCGTTGATCGCCGCGTTTCTGCCGTCGTGGCGAGCATCGAATTCAGATCCAATGAGCGCACTGCGATCGGAGTAGCAGGCGAGCTACGCTTGCTTGAGCTGTCGCTCGACGATGCGGGCAGCCCGTTGGCTGATCAGGTCGGCCACTTTGCCAAGCAAATTCGGAAGGTCCTCGGATTCGATCAAGAACGGAGGATGGTCGGTCGCGCGCTTGGTCTGATAGGTGGTCAGTATCGCGGTCGCGGGTTTGTACTCCATCAGCCGCGCATGCGCGATGACTTTGTATCCCGCTTCGGGCGATTCCATTTGCAGATCGCTCAGGACTAACTCATATTGGCGCTCGTCCAGCTTGCCCACGGCTTCGGCGGCCGACGCCGCGGAATCCACAAAATAGCCACCCGCTTCGAGCACCGCTTTCAAGGTCAGACGCGAAGCAAGATCGTCATCCACTAACAACACCCGCGCCAGTTCGAGTTCCCGGCGGGGCGGTTTTCGTCTATGCTCTTGCATCTCCGCGCTTTCTGCCTCAGGCAGGCAGCTACAGTGTAAACGAAAATTGCAAAAATACACATATGCAATTTCCGGTATGGCAATTAACTTGCGGGTTGAAAAACGCGGTCGAAAATGGCGTGGACGTTTTTTAGTTGCCTCTCCAGCGAAAATGCGTGCGCTAGCTGAGTTTCGCTTAGATACCGAGCGACGGTCGCATCTGCTTGAATCGATTGTCGAAAGTCGCCGTCTGTCCGCCAGGCTTGCATGGCGTGCCCTTGTACGAGCTGGTAGGCGTCCTCGCGCAGCATGCCGGCGGCTGCCAGATCGAGCAAAAGTTGGCCGGAGAAGATTAAACCCTTTGTATTGTTCAAATTACGCTGCATCCGGTCGACATTGACGACCAAGCCCGAGATGAGCCAGGTGGTCTTGGCCAGCAAATAATCGATCAAAATGGTCGAATCGGGCAAGATCACGCGCTCGACCGAGGAATGCGAAATATCGCGCTCGTGCCACAGCGCGACATTTTCAAAACCCGCTTGCGCGTTCGACCGGACGACACGCGCCAAGCCGCAAATTTGTTCCGCCGTAACCGGATTGCGCTTGTGGGGCATCGCCGACGAGCCTTTCTGTCCGGCGGAGAACGGTTCTTCGGCTTCGCGAATTTCGGTGCGCTGGAGGTGGCGGATTTCGAGGGCGATTTTGTCGAGACTCGAAGCGATGCCGGCGAGAACAGCCAAATAGTTGGCGTGCAGATCGCGCGAGAGGACTTGGGAAGAGATCGGGGCGGCTTTGATGCCTAAACGGGCGCAGATTTTCTCTTCCGCTTCCGGGCCGATGTGCGCGAAGGTGCCGACTGCGCCGGATATTTTGCCGAAGCGCATCTCTTCGGCGGCAGCGGCAAAGCGCGCCCGATGGCGGGCGAATTCATCCCACCATAGGGCGGCTTTGAGTCCGAAGGTGATGGGTTCGGCGTGCATGCCGTGGGTGCGGCCGATTTCCACCGTGTCGCGATGCTCGAAAGCGAGTTTCCGCAGCGCGGCGGAAAGGCCGTCGAGACCGCGCGCGATGAGCGCTGACGCGTCTTTGATCTGCAGCGCCTGGGCGGTATCGACGACGTCGTTCGAAGTAAGACCGTAGTGCAGCCAACGGGAAGGGTCGGACGCGCCTTTGGCGCGCATGCTCTCCGAGACCGCGGTCGTGAAGGCGATCACGTCGTGGCGCACTTCGCTCTCGATTTCCTGTATGCGATTGAGGTTGAAGCCGGCATGCGCGCGCAGGCTTTGGGCGGCTTCGGGCGGCACTTCGCCCAGCTCGGCAAGAGCCTCGGCCGCGGCCAGCTCGACTTCGAGCCAGCATTCGTACTTGTGTTGTTCACTCCAGACGGCGCCCATTTCCGGGCGCGTATAGCGGGCAATCATTACTTAATACTGAAACACTTCCGATTGCACGCCGGGCTCGGCGACCACCAAGCGCGTGAAAAGCGTGCGGCCACGTAGCGCTTTCATAGCGGAATGGCGAACCAGTTCCGGATGATTGTTGTGTTCGCTGATGTGACCCAGGATCAAAGTAGAAACGCGCGTGTCGAGGTCGTCGTGAATGAAGCCGGCGGCCACTTCATTCGAAAGATGGCCGCGGCGGCTCATCACGCGCTGCTTGACGGACCAGGGATACGGGCCGACACGAAGCATTTCGAGATCGTGGTTCGATTCGAGGATCACCACATCGCTCGAGCGCAAGTGTACGCGCAGCGAGTCCGTCACGTAGCCAAGATCGGTAGCTACCGCGACCTTGATGCCGTGCGCGCACAGCGTGTAGCCGACCGGATCGGTGGCATCGTGCGGAATGGTGAAGCTGGCAATGTCGAAATCGCCGATCGTGAAACTGCGGCCGGCTTGAAATGTTTCGAGCGGCGGCTTGTTTTCGCCCCAGTCGATGTAGGGCGCGGTGCCGTGCGTCAAATAGACCGGAACCGGACGCTGGCGGGATTTCGCCAAGGCCGGCAAACCGGAGACGTGATCGTGATGCTCGTGCGTGACCAGAATGGCGTCGAGAGAGGTGATGTCCTCGCCAATGGCAACCAGGCGCTTGGAGATCTCGCGGCGGCTCAGGCCGGCATCCACCAGAATGCGGGTGCGGTCCGTGGCAATGAACGCCGAGTTACCGGCGCTGCTGCTCGCGAGAATGCAAATCTTGACGATGGAAGGATCCTTATCTTCTCTTCGGACAGGCTCTTCGGTTACATATAGCAGATCCGGAACAGAAAGTCAGGGAATTGTTTTAGTTTCCGGCTTCTACAATGGTAGTTCCTCACTATGACCGCGCGCGTATACGTTTCCATGAAGCCGACTGTCCTCGATCCCCAGGGCAAAACGATTTGTTCCGCATTGAATGGTATGGGGCACCGGCAGATCGCGGCGGTGCGCCAGGGTAAATACTTCGAAATCGGCATCGCCGAAGGCGCCTCCCGCGAAACTGCCGCCCAGATGCTCGAAGAAGTGGCGCGGGACGTGCTCTCGAATCCGGTGATCGAGGACTACCGGGTTGAGATCTTAGACTAGTCCTGCCCTCTTTCTCTTTATGTGTGGAATTGTGGGTTACATCGGCAACCGGGAAGCGGTTCCGCTTATCGTAGACGGGTTGCGGCGGCTCGAATACCGCGGATATGACTCGGCCGGGGTGGCGGTATTCGCCGAGGACCAGCAGCTGGACGTACGGCGCGCTTCGGGCAAACTGCGCAACCTGGAAGAGGTTATCCGCAACAAGCCGCTTTCGGGCTCCTACGGCATCGGGCATACGCGCTGGGCCACCCACGGGCGGCCAACGGAGGAAAACGCCCACCCGCACCGCGACTGCAAGGGCCAGATTGTGGTGGTCCACAACGGCATCGTCGAAAACTATCTGGCGCTGCGCAAACAATTGACGGCGGAGGGGCACCTATTCGTCACTGAAACCGATACCGAGGTGATTGCGCACCTGGTCGAAAAACATCTGAATGGCAGTCTGGAAGCGGCGGTGCGGGCGGCGCTCAAGGAAATTTCCGGCGTATTCGCGATTAGCGTGATTGCGAGCAGCGACCCGCACAAGATTGTGGCGGCGCGTTCTGGCCCACCGGTAGTAGTCGGGTTAGGGCAAGACGAATTCTTCGTCGCGTCCGATGTGCCGGCAATCTTGAGTCATACGCGCGACATCATTTTTTTGAACGATGGCGATGTGGCGATTCTCACGCCCGAGGGCGTGCGGTTTACGGATTTCGACGGCAAGACGGTGCGGCGTACGGTTTCCCGGATCTTGTGGGATCCGATCATGGCGGAAAAGGGCGGCTATAAGCATTTCATGCTCAAGGAGATCTTCGAGCAGCCGCGCGCCATCAAAGACACCATGCTGGGCCGGGTGGGCCAGGAGAGCGGCCGCGTGTTCCTGGACGAAGTGGATATTTCGGAAGCCGATTTCAAGGCGTTCGAGCATGTGAAGATCGTGGCGTGCGGCACGAGCTGGCATGCCGGCCTCGCTGGAAAGTTCATCATCGAAAGGCTAGCCCGGGTGCCGGTCGAAGTCGATTACGGCAGCGAATTCCGCTACCGCGATCCCATCATTCAGCCCAACACGCTGACCATCGTGATCTCGCAATCGGGAGAAACGGCGGATACCCTGGCGGCGCAGCGCGAAGCCAAGCAGAAGGGCTCGAAGACTCTCGCGATTTGCAATGTGGTCGGATCGATGATCACGCGCGAGGCAACCGGCACGCTGATTACGCACGCCGGGCCGGAGATCGGCGTGGCGTCGACTAAAGCGTTCACTTCGCAGATTACCGCCTTGCTCATCGTAGGCATGTACCTGGGCCAGGTGCGCGGCACGTTGACGAAGGCCGCCGCCTGCACGCTGGTGCAGGAGATGATGCAGATTCCGGGCAAGCTCGAGCATGTGCTTTCGCAGACGACGATCTACGACGAGTTAGTGAAGGATTTTTCGCGCGCGCAGGATTTTCTGTATCTGGGGCGCGGCATTCATTTCCCGATCGCGCTCGAAGGCGCGCTCAAGCTCAAAGAAATTTCCTACATTCACGCCGAAGGCTATCCGGCGGGCGAGATGAAACACGGGCCGAACGCCTTGATCGACGAGAATCTGCCGGTGGTCGTGTTAGCCACGCGGGATCCGGAGTCGGAAGAGAGCCGTGTGCACTACGAGAAGACGCTTTCGAATATTCAAGAAGTAAAGGCGCGCAGTGGAAAGGTAGTGGCCGTTGCCTGCGAGGGCGATGAGGAAGTGGCGAAGATGGCCGATTACGTGATCACTATTCCGGTGACACGCGAATTATTGCTGCCGCTGCTCGAGATGATCCCGCTGCAACTGCTTGCCTATCACATTGCTGTCAAGCGCGGCTGCGACGTAGACCAGCCGCGGAATCTGGCGAAAAGCGTTACGGTCGAGTAGGTAGCGCGAAAGCGAACAGGTCGCAGCCTGAAGCGATGGCGACATATTGCGCGCCATCGACTGCGTAGCTCATGGGCGAAGCGTGGACGGACTGGCCGGTATTGAAGTGCCAAAGCGACTTTCCGGTCAGGGCATCGGCGGCTTCAAAGCCTTCCGAGTCGTTTCCGAAGAACACCAGACCACCGGCGGTAGTCATCGTTCCGGCCCAGGACTCTCCGTCGCCTGTTTGAGGAGCGCGCCAGGCGAAATGGCCCGTTTCGGGATTGAACGCGACTAGAATTTTCTGTTTTCCCGCGCCCGGAATGTTCTTGGCGCCGGTGGCGTAAAATGCCCTGCCCTCAGCGAATTTCTGCGGCTCCAGAAAATACTTTTGGCAGCTTTCGAGCGCCATGAAGTACAGCAAATGAGTCGCGGGATTGTACGACGGCGAGAACCAATTGGTAGCGCCCGTCATATCGGGGCACACCACGGTTCCTTCCTTCGAAGGCTTTACATCCGTGCGGATGGGGCGGCCGTTTTTATCGATGCCCGTCGCCCAATTCAGCTTTTTGACAAATGGCGTCGCGCTCAGAAATTTTCCATTGGTACGGTCGAGCACATACACAAAGCCGTTGCGATTCGCCTGGATGAGCAGCTTGCGAGGCGTATCGATGAGCACGGGAGTTTCGGTGGCGTCGTAGTCGAACAAATCGTGCGGCGTGAACTGGAAATACCATTTCAATTTGCCGGTGTCGGGATCGAGCGCGAGAACACAATCGGTATAGAGATCGTCGCCGGGCCGCGGATCGCCGTCGAAATCGGGCGCGGGATTGCTGGTGCCCCAATAGATGGTATTCAGCTCGGGATCGTAGGTGCCGGGCATCCAGGCAGTTGCGCCGCCGCGCAGATACATATCTCCGGGCCAACTGGACGAGCCGAACTCGCCGGGGCCCGGAATGGTCCAGAAGCGCCAGGATTCCTTTCCGGTCTCGGCATCAAACGCCGCAATGAAACCCCGCACGCCGTCGTCTCCGCCCGAGGTACCGACCAGAACCTTATCTTTTACCACCAACGGAGCGCTGGTCGCACCATAGTTTTTATTACCTTCCGCGTACGACACGTCCCAAAGCAACTTGCCGGTGCGGGCATCGAGACACAGCAAGTGGGCGTTGTCGGTTTCGGTGTAGAGGCGGGCGTGCCAAAGCGCTACGCCGCGATTATGGTGTGCGGAGGCGTCGTCGATCAGTCCCTCCGTGATGGGACGCTCAAAATGCCAGAGGCGCTGGCCGGTGCGCGCGTCGAGCGCGAACACGTCGTTGGCGGAGGTCACGAACATGAAGCCGTTCAGGACTACCGGCGTCATTTCCAAATTGCTCGAATTGCGCGAATGGAACACCCACTGCGCGCGCAGGTTCGCTACGTTCGTTGGCGTGATTTGCGAGAGAGGCGAGTGGCGGCGGCCGGTGTAGTCACCGTGATAGGAAGGCCAGTTGTCTTTAGAACTATAACTATCAATATGCGTATCGAGCGGAATCGCGATCGCGGATTTGGCATGGGCGGGCGGCTCTAACCGGCGCAGATAGGCGACTACATTCGTTATCTCGAAGGGCTGCAGCAATTTGCCGAAGGCGGGCATGCCCTTCGATGGAATGCCGTCCTGGATGATACGAAACAATCCAGGGTCGGACGCTTTTTCGACGATACTCGGAGCGTGTTCTCCGCCGCGGGCGTCCAGGCCGTGGCAGGGTGCGCAAGTAGTGTTGAAGAGTTGCGCTGCGTCTTGCGCGCAGGCGGCGCTCGCCAGGCAGAGAATCAGTCCAATGCGCATAGCGGGTCTTGGCCGATGGTGCCGGATAACTCGGCCAGGTAGGCGTTACTCGTGACTCTACTCAATTGCGCTCGAGCAGCAGCCAGGCGATCCGGCCAATCGGACTTCTCGAGGGCTTTCGCGTGCCGCGTCCAAAGCGCGATGTCATGGATCTGCTTGGCCCGCAGGCGCGCCTTGTACCAATCGCTCGCGAGCACCGTTTCGCGCGTGAACAGGGCGCGGAACTGTGGGGACTCTTCGGACATTCCTTTATATGTTCCATGCGCCATGAGGTGCAGCAACGCTTTGATCGGAGGGCAGGCGCTTTCCACGCTGCCGTCTTCAAAATAGTTGAGCGCGACTTTGCGCTGCGCTTCGACTATGGCGTCGACACCGGCTGCGAAAACCTCCAAGTCTTGTGTCTCGGGCCGTAAGAGCTCTTCGGAAAAAACGGCGCCCGGCACTTCGAAAATGCGGCCGAGAAAATGATCGACGAAAGACATCGTGATGCGATAGCCCAAGCGGCTGGCTGGAACGGAACGGCCCTCGAAGTCGAAGTTTTCTATTTTCTCGAGATAGCCGTGCTCGATCAGAAATCGCGCATCGCGCTCGAAGACTCGCATGCGGCACCATAGCTCGGGGACGAGCATGCTGTTGTCGTGATCGATGCGATACTTGGGGCCGATGTGTCCGGCGGCAGTGGTGAAGCCGTCGTAGCCGGTGACGACAGCGGAAACGAGCGCGTTATTGATGTCAATCACCGGCGGAAGGGCATTGAACGGACCTTTGGTGAGCGCGCCTTCGCTGCCGAAGCCGGTAGTGGATGGCGATTTACCCGTCAAGCTGCAGATGTAATCCATGAACAGCTCGGGCAGTTCCTGGTAGTGGATTGGATTGTAGACGGCGAGCGGTGGAATGCCTGCTTTTAAATCGGGGGGATTGTTGCGGCGGCCGGCGAGCACGGCGTTGACCGGGAAATGGGCGGCATGCCCGGAGGGAATTTCGCGCGCGAGGCGCGTACCGATCTCGGCGATGTAGGAATCGCGCGGATGCACGAGGTCGGGGCGCTTTTGCAGATAGCGCGGGTTCTTCGAAGGACTGCCGTCCACGAGGCGAGGATGCGCGGAGGAGACGACGAACTGGGCCTTGGGATCGGCGGCAAATTCGGTGAGCAACTGCTTCATCGGATCGGTGTAGCGATCGAAGGCGACTACCTCGTCGAGAATTGCCTGCACGGCGGCTTTGTCCAGCGGTTCGAAATTCGAAAGGAAAGTTCCGGGCGAGGCGATATCGGCTTCGGCGTCTTTATCGAAGCCGCGATGGATCGCGTCGTCGGGCCGCTGGAACAGCATGGTCTCGCAATTCGAAACCAGCTTGACGCTTGGATTCGGATATTCCGGATCGAGATTTTCGAGACTGTCTTTTGGAAGCACAACCGAGGCCGAGATATCGTCTTCGACCTGCACTTTGTCGGCTGGGTTGAAGTCGGGGCGGAGCTTGTAAATACGCCAGGAGCCATCGGGATCGTACCCCATGCGCAGGTAGTTGGCCAGCAGCTTCTGGTTTTCGAACTTCAGCTCGTTGCCCGGCGAGCCGTTGATGTAGTCGACGCTGAAGTGCTCGCGCCAATTGTCGCCCCACTCCTGCTGGTAGTAACGCTTGACGGTGATCAACAATTGACGGACACCTTGCGGCACATCGGCGATCCAGGCGTTGTGCTCGTCAGTATATTCAGGCGACGGCGTCAACAGCTTGATGACGGAGCCGAGCGAGCGTTCGTGGCTGAGTATGGGGCGCGCGGCGCGAACGAGCGACACTGGTTTTTTATAGATGGCCGAAAAATCTTTACGCAGAATCTCAGCGGCTTTGGCCATGTCGGCGTGATAGTCGCTGACGAAAATCGGACCTTTCAAAATAATTGCGGTGAGCGATTTTGAGATTTCCGATTTGCCGCCGCCGGAAACGGTAGAAGGCTTGTGGCAGAGAATTCCGTCGGCGCGCGAAGCCACCAGGCGCCAGGCCGTTCCTTCAATCTGTTTTTGCAGGCGTATTTTGGTGCCCCACGGAAGCATATAGGTAACGTCCGCGCGCAAGACGAGTTTGTGCCGCAATCCGCCGGGCCGATCCCATTCGATCGAGCCTTTACGCACGCTGAATTCGGCATTTTCCGGGACGTAGAAGATGTCGGCGTAGCGCCGGTCGACCGCGTAGCCTTCGGTCTGGATTTGGACACGAGGCCCGAGCCAATGCATGGCCTCTTGAAAGGTGACTTTCTTCGTGAGCACGGTGCGGCCGGCGTAGAACTGTTTGCCGAGGACATAAGCCGGGAAGGCGATCGCGCCACCGGCGTGCTCCTCTTCGCACAGGCCGAACAAGTTCGCCGCGTAGCTGATTTGCGTTTTAACTTCTTTTTTGCAATACCCGAAATAGTTGTCGGCGATGAGCGTGACGATGACGCCGCGGCGATCGCGGCACGTCAACTTGAATGCGTTTCCACTGTTGTAGGGCTCGGATTCTTCGCGCCAACACATGCCATCGCGGCGCTGCAGCGCGGTTGCGGCGTCGTAGTGCGGCAGTCCGAGATCCTTTTTCTTGAGCGTGGTGAGATGCGGCGCGAGAATCACGCAGCCGGTGTGCCCGCTCCAGTGGATGGCGTCGAGCGCCGCATCATTCTCGGGAAGATCGGGGTCGCCGGCGTTGCCGAAGATGCATTCGACGAAATCCAGATTGCTGATCAGGCTCCCCGGAACGAAGAAGCGCGTCTCCATCGTTTTAGCGGGCTCTCGGCCGGTGGCGGGGCAAATCAGCGGGCGCAGCAGAAGCGTAGCGAAGACGCGAACGTGTTCCTTCTGATGCGCGGTAAACGGAAGCGTCATCACATCGGCAGGCGGAGTAACGGCGGCGGCGAGCAGACAAGCGAAGGTGCGCTTGGGGACGCCGATTTTGTCGGCAGGCACCGGCAGCCCGCCTTCGGCGACATGAAAGATCCCTTGCGTGGTGCGGCGATCGCTGCGTGGATTGTGAAGCACGCCTTGGCGCACGCGGTAGGACTCGAGATAGGGCGAGGAGATGTGATCCGAATCGGCGGGCAGCGACATCACACGCGCGAGGCCGGGACGATCGAGCACGAACGTATGCCCTGGTAAACGTGGCGCGCCACCAGGCAGCACATCGCTGAGATAGGAATTTAGAAAGGTTTGAATGCGCTCGTCGGCAGGACACAGCCGACCGCCCAGCAATTGATCTTTCTGATGATAGTTGCGCAGCAGCGGCCCCGCGATTTCGAGAAAATACGCGTCCGCGCTACTGGGATTCACCGGCTGGCCAAGCGCGGCCAGCTTCAGATTGATGTAGCGGACCAGCTCTTCGTCATGAAGACCGCCGCTCACGACCGTGGGCCTGTGTCGCTGGACGTTCCTCCGGCGGCCGGCACGTAGCATTTGAGCGTGTAGTCCATCACCATGCGGTCGGCATTAAAACGCCAGCCGAGTGTGCGAATGGTGCGCTTCATGCGTTTGATCCAGCCGCGCGGCAGGCCGTAGCTATCGCGCTGGTAGTAGAGCGGAATCACGGTGTCGCTCAACACCTTGTATAAGTCTTCGCCGTCGCGCGCGTCGTGAACCTCCAGGTTGGAGTTCGTGCGGCCGGTGCCGATCGCGAATCCATTGAGACCGTCGTAGGCCTCCGCCCACCAGCCATCGAGGACAGATAGGTTAAGGCCACCGTTCAGGACGACTTTTTGTCCGCTGGTGCCCGACGCCTCGAGCGGGCGCCGTGGATTGTTCAGCCATACGTCGACGCCTTGCACGAAGTGGCGGCCGACGTTGATGTCGTAATCTTCGACGAACACGAACTTGTCGGCGAATTGAGGCGAGCGCATCATCTCGGCGATTTGCTGCAACACGCGTTTGCCGGGCTCGTCGCGCGGATGGGCTTTGCCCGCGAAGACGAATTGCACCGGGCATTTCGGGTCGTTGACCATCGAGGCAAGCCGCTCCAGATCCTTCAAAATCAGGTTGGCGCGCTTGTAAGTGGCAAAGCGGCGCGCGAAACCCACGGTGAGGGCATCGGGCCTGAGCACTTGTCCGAGCGTCTGCAAGGTTTCCGCAGACTCGGCGCGGCGACGCGCCTGCTGGCTGGCGCGGGCGCGTACAAATTGGATCAGCTGCGACTTCAGGCTGAGATGGGTCTCCCACAATTCGCCGTCGTCGATATTTTCGATGCCTTGCCAGATCTTCGTTTCGGCGCTGTGCTCTTGCCAGCCCGCGCCGAGGTGGCGATCGTACAAGCGGAACATTTGTGGCGCGAGCCAGGAAGGGACATGCACGCCATTGGTAATGTGACCGATCGGGACCGCGTCTTCCGGCTTGCCGGGATAGAGGCCTGTCCACATGTGGCGCGAAACTTCGCCATGCAGCGCCGAGACGGCGTTGGCGCGGCGCGAAACCTTCAAGCCAAGCACGGTCATGCAAAAGTCTTCGTGATGATCGCCCGGATTTTCGCGGCCGAGCTCCATCAACCTCGAATGGGAGAGCCCGAGCTCTTCGCGCAAAGGCCCGAGATGCTCTTCGATGAGATCGGCGCCGAAGCGGTCGTGACCGGCCGGCACTGGGGTATGCGTGGTAAAGACGACTTCGCGGGCCACGCGCGGAACG
>Ga0193753_10001639_pt1 | contig 18897 bp, 19 predicted proteins | sample H1c2metaG_FD_144925 | JGI IMG/M metagenome (GOLD analysis project Ga0193753, IMG submission 144925) | Soil microbial communities from a riparian zone of the East river system, Colorado, United States - H1c2 | ecosystem: Environmental > Terrestrial > Soil > Riparian zone | place: USA: East...
ATAGCCGAACCATGCGGGGCTCGGGTCCTTCGGCAGCAATCGTCGTCCATCGGTGAAGACTTGCCGATAGGAGTGGATGGCCTCGTAGAGGATCAACGTGACGCCCGGCGTCTCGAAAATCTTGAGCGGGTAAGGCACGAAGTCCGAGCGCGGCACGCCGCCGACGATGCAGTTCGACGTCGGGTCGTCCTTCGCCAGGTTCGCGACGCGCTCCTTGTAGATCGCTTCGGCCCAGGGCTGATACGGAATCGCCTCGCCCGGCGGCATGGCGGTGGCGATGTCACCGATGGCGCGCGCAGGCACTGGCTTCCACAATCCGCCCAACGCGGGATGGCCGTCGGCCGTGCGCGGCGTCGGTGCCGCGAGATCCGCCTTGCCGTTGGCCGTGCGCGGGATGCCAGGCGTGGGGATCTTCAGCCACTGCCCGTGCAGCGACGCGGCAGCGAGGAAGGCGACCGTCATAACCAGCAGCACGCGCTTCATAACGACCCCCGGGCAAAGGAGTGTATCTGAAGCGAGCGCTTGTCTCTGGAACAGCGAGTAGCTGCTCACGGGACGACTCCATGGGACGATCACACGACGACAAAAAACCGCTGGGCTAGTGACTTCACAGCCCCTTCCAAGACCTCCGCGCGATTTTGCACGAGAAATTCAAAGCCGAAAAATAGGAATGCGTCTTGCTAGCGGAACGCCGAAAACTCTGTCCACTCACGTACGGCGTCCACGTTCGGAACGAAAGTCCATGTTCGGAACGAATGATTAGGGGGAAGTCACTATGTTCAGTGCGTTGCGTCGATCGGTTACGGTCGGCCTTGTAGCTCTCAGCTTGTCGTTCCTTGCGTATCCCGCTCAGGCGAACCCCGTCCTTCCGAATTTGACGAATCTGAACTTTCTGGACTACTCGGGAAACGATCCCAAAGACGCGTTCACGGCCGTCAATCCAACCGGATGGACGGGAGGAAATGGCCTGATTTTCGTCACATCTTCCGGCACGTCAGCGGCCGATCCGGCGACGGCCTGCGGCCCGACGTATCTCAGTACCTATGGGTGTCCTAGCACCCTGGCCATTGCCGGGGGTTACAACCAGGTCGAAGCGGACGGCAATCCGGTTTTTGCAAGCGGGTTCCACTACCTCGTGACCGGGTTGACTCCGGGACAGACCTACGACCTGAGCTTCTATCAGGCGGCGAGCCAGCAAAGGGACTTTACGGGGGACACGACCGAACAGTGGATCGTCTCGTTGGGTACCAGCGGCCTGACGGTCTGCCCGGGTTGCGGCATTTTCGATGTCGAGTTTGGCAGCAACCAGAGTACCTATGCCAACGCGGATCCAAATGCCTCCTTCGCGGTGACGCCGTTGATGCACACACCGTCTGGCGGCATGACGGATTGGAACTTCGTCAAGGTCTCTCTTACGGCTGACGCCACGGAAAACTTCCTGAGTTTCTTGGCGTGGGGCAACAACGGCACGACCGCAAACCTTCCTCCGATGGTGTTCCTGACCGGCGTTAATTCAGGGCCCGGCCTGGACGTCCCGGAGCCTGCGACGCTGGGGCTTCTGGGCACGGCCGTTCTCGCGGGCATCGCCAGGGCGCGGCAACGCGCCAATCGGAAGAACACTCCCGCGGTCTGATATCCTGTGACCGAGGGACCGGCACGTGCCCGGTCCCTCGGTACACTTGGACGGCGCGTCCACAATCGGAACCTCGTTCGTGCCTGAATTTCTAGACCGCGCCCATCTTCTCGGATTCCTGAGCGACCTGGTCAGACTGTCCGTTTGGCTATTGCTGCTGTCCCTGATCTTTGTGCCGCTCGAGAGGCTGTTCGCGGTGCGGCCGCAAAAATTCTTCCGCAAGGCGCTCGCCCAAGACCTCGGCTACTACTTCATCAGCGGAGTCGTGCCTGCGCTGCTGCTCATCGTGCCGCTGTCGATCGCGGCATTGGTGGCTCGCGCGATCGTCCCGTCCTGGATGCAGGCCACGGTCGCAGCCTGGCCGCTTTGGCAACGCATCGTCGTCGGGTTCGTCGTCGGGGAGATCGGTTTCTACTGGGGTCATCGCTGGACCCACGAGATCCCCTTTTTGTGGCGCTTCCATTCCATCCACCACAGTCCCGAGCACGTCTACTTCCTGGTCAGCTCCCACGCCCATCCGATCGACAACATCTTCATCAGACTGTGCGGCCTGATTCCTGCCTACATTCTCGGTGTGGCGAGTCCATTGAGCCCTACGGGCAGCCTGGTCCCGGTGCTCATCGTGCTGATTGCCACGATGTGGGGCTTCTTCATCCATTCGAACGTGCGCTGGCGGCTGGGTCCGTTGGAATGGCTGATCGCCACCCCCGCATTCCATCACTGGCACCACACTCTGGGCGAGCCACGAGATCGCAACTACGCGTCGATGCTGCCTTGGATGGATCGGATCTTCGGTACCTACTATTTGCCGCGCCAGTGGCCGGCGGCGTACGGCATTGACACGAAGTTGCCCGATTCACTGGGCCGGCAACTCGTGCACCCCTTCTTGCCGCAATCCCCACCGGTCCGTTTGCCGGAGTCGGTTGGGGTCGACCCGACGTGAACGTGACGAAGACGAGAGCGCGGTGTCCTGACCGGCGCTAGAACCGCACACCGAACCGAACACGCGGCGCATGGCGCATGACATCCGCATCGCCAAAGAAGCGCTGCACCTTGTATCCGGCGTCGATGGTGAAGTGGCGCCCGAAACGGACGTCGACTCCGATGCCGACGGTCGACAACGGCACCACCTGCGTCACGTGGAACGGGTTGGCGCCCGTCTCGACCTCGGAATCCATGTGTGCGACGCCGGCGCTGCCCTCGGCATAGGGCTGGAACCGCCACGCGCCCGGCAGCCCGAAGCGGGCTCCGGCGGCCCCATACCAGGTGCTGGTCTGCCGCGCGAAGCCCGGCCCGAAAGACCGGCGGATGAGGTCGGCCGGCGTCACGTCGATCAGCCGGCCACCCTGGACGATCGGTTGGAGCCCTCGCCACGACCGTGCACCAAAGGTGACATCGAGGCCGACGGTGGGACCAACCCCAGTGAACTCACGGTTGGTCCCCCGCGCCGACAGCTCTGTGGACAGGAAGGGCTGGGGCTCGGCGTCTTGCGCCGACGCCGTTCCAGCTGATGCGAGCACACACGCCGCCAGGACAATTGGGCGCATTCGGCCTCCTCAGGTCAGGACTGGCCGGTTAGACGAACGCAGTGCCGCAGTGGTCTGGAGGTCGGCGGCCCTGACGTCAATGCGTCAACGCATACAGCACGATGTTCGTCGCGAGCGCGTAGCCCGCAGGCGAGAACTCGGCGAAGTACTGCGGATCGTCCCCTTCGCGCTCCATCGAGTCGCCGATGTCGGTGTTGTGCGTCATCGCCACCATGATGCGCCCATGCCCATCGGCGATCATGCGGAAATCAGCGTGGGGGCTGTCGTTCCCCCGTTCTCTCGGGTCGCTGCCTGGTCCGCCCCACGAGAAGATGCTCGGCACCTGCTTCACCTCGGTGATGGTGAACAGTGCACGCCGGATCGGATCGGCGGACGCCACGTCGACGATCGGGAACTCAGGTAGCACACGGGCGATCTGGCTGGCCCACTGCTCCCACGCGCGCGTGCCCCAGAAGTCATCCACCCAGAGGAACCCGCCCTTGAGCAGGTATTGTCGCAAGCGCTGCACCTCCGCGTTCGAGAGCCCCGCAGTCCCGACATCCGACCCAAGCAGCAGCGGACACTGGAACAACTGGTCGTCGGTGAGCCGTACGACCCAGTAGTTGACGTGGCGAGCGTCGTCCCGGCTGACGCGGATCTTGGTCAGCTCCGCGAGGCGGGTGAGCAGGTTGATCTCGCCAAACGGGTAATCCGTGCTCCACCCAATCCCGCCGGGTTCCGAGCGCTCGCTGCGGAACATCCATTTGCAGATGGTGAATCCACCGTCGTTGAAATCCACGGGCGGAACCCGGATGCCAGCTCCTGCGCCTTCGCTGACACCAAACCGCTGCGCCACCGACGCCGCTCCGGTGACGGCGATCAGTGCGAGGACAACGGCGACGCTGGCACGCGGGCGCGGCATGGATGGACAGGATACGACGTCCTGCTGGGGTTTGGCGTGGCGAGGAAGCGAGTAGACTCCTGCTTTGTTCGCAGGAGCAAGGGACCGGTTGAGGTTCTCGTCATCGACGGGGTCGAGAAGCCGACGGAGGACTAGAGCGTTTCTGGATTCCGATATCCTACTCGTGGGGGAAGTCACATGATCCTGATCAGCCGAGCGCGAATCATCATGGGCGGCGTCGCTCTCATCTTGCTCCTGGGCGTCACCAGCATCCAGGCGGCTCCAATCACATACGAATACACGGGAGAGTGGACCGGTCTGAGCACAGCCCCTTTCGGCCCGATGTATGTCGTTTCTCTGACCTTCGACAACGGCGGAACCACCATCGAGGACCAAAGCTTCGGGCTGTCCGATTTCCTCTCCGCCACCGTGAAGAGTGGCTCCTACGATGTCACTGTCTGGGCGGGTGACGACGCGCTGGACTGGATCACAGACTTCAGGAGCGATGCGCTCGGACGATTGGGAATCGGCTATTTCAATGTGTGGTTCAGCAACGGAGACCGCTGGCATTTCGATCACGTGTTCGAGGACGAGGGCTTCAGAGCAAGCGGTGGATTTGCGGGCTACCTCGAGAGCCACGTCAGCAATCCGGGGCACCTGACCGCGGTGCCGGAGCCGGGGAGCCTGGCCATGTTCGCCCTGATCGCCGTCGGCACTGCCGTGCGCCGGCGGACGGGCCCGTGACTATTTCGCTGCTATGGCTTCAGCACTTGCTCTCGTCCGTCCTCGTTTTTCAACTTCAGCGAGCTGGTCGTACCGTCAGCGTTCAATGACAGGTAGGTCTCACGAGTTCCGGATTGACCGGCCAGGCTCAGCCCAGAGCCCTTTTCTGAAGTGCTGAATTTCGCCGAAGGTCGACCAGTTCTCGGATCCATCAGGCGCAAGATGACTGTTTCTGGCAACGCGTCTCCGCCCTGCGGGGCCGCCAGCACGCCGAGAAAGGCTCGAAGCTTGCCCTGCTCGTCAACGATCTCCAGCGAACGGCCCCGCAGTACCGGCACGACTCCCTGTCCCTGCGCCGTGACCGGTTGCATCTGAGTCAACTGGAACGCGAGCAGCGCGAAATTCACCACAGTCAGGACAACCGCGAATCGCTGGCTCTTCATCAAGTTCCTCCTTGGCAAGAATCAAAGTCCCGGATCGGCCGCGAGTAGCGCCTCCTTCTTCGTGCGCGTCCACGTCTTGATCTGATGTTCGCGCCTCAACGCCTGGCTGAGTGACTCGCAGGACTCTCTGTAGACGAGAACGACGGGGAGCCGAGCGGCGGTGTACTTGGCACCTTTGCCTGCGTTGTGGACAGCGACCCGTCCTTCAGCATCGCGTGCGAATCCCGTGTACAGGCTGCCGTCGGCGCATCGCACCATGTAGACGAAGTACACAGGTCAATTATGGAGGCTCGCGTCATTCGTGCCCTTCGATTCGCATAGACTAATGCGCAATTATGTCGTTCACAGCCATTCGAGTTGGAGAATTTTCGGGGGGTGCGGTTGGTGAATTGGCGTTCGCCCGCAATCCGCACGACACTCCCCAAATGTTCAGCGTTGTCGCGACGGGGGCTGCACGAACCTATTCGTATTGGGATCTGATGCCGGATGGTTCCTTGTTTGAGACCCCGGTGCTCACGCAGAACGGTGGAGAACTGGAACTGGCGGTGGCGGCCTACAACCAGCAACGGGTGGTAACGGCGCACCGGTCGGGTCCAAATGCGGCGCTGAAGTTGTCTGCCTGGAAGACAGCCGGATTCTTCGAGCTGAGTGACGATCATGTTTGGACCAACGATCAGGACCCGGTGATTCTTCCGTTCGGGGCGAATGCTCCCAGGGTGGCCTCGGCGATGCCCGTGTCGGGCGGCGGGACGGGGGCGGCCACGGGTCCGGTGACGGTAACGGTGGTCGAGGGCTTCGGCGCCACGTACGGCCCGAAGGCGGGGCGGGCCGTGGTCGCGTCGCGGACCGCTGACGATCACTTGCGGCTTTCGTTGTGGATGTTCGACAACGGCGGCGAGGTCAAGCTCAACGTCACAAAGGGACCGGAGGTGGTCAGCAGCGCGGCGACGGCGGCGACCATCGTCAAGCTGCGCGAGTTCTGGTCGGCCGACCTGAAACACCCGACCGGGCTCGAGGTGATGGCGGTGTTGCGCACGACGGGCGCGAAATTGCGGTTGGAGCGTTGGAAGATCGATCTGGGAGGGCAGGGCACGCCGGCGTCGTTTGAACTGATCGGCGACGTGACCGCGCCGGAAACCATCGTGACCTTGTCGGCCGCCACGGTCGACAGCCTGGGCGGAACGCAGCTGGTGACACCTGTGCGGATGTTCAAGGGTGACGCGCTCAAGGTCATTGGCTGGAAAATGGAGCCGGATGGAGCCATCACGCGGCTGTCTGACGCGAGCGCAGGCGCCGTCAGCTCGGTCGCGTCGGCCTCGGTTCGGGGGCGATGTTTCGTCACGGCGACGCGCGAGGCGAATGGCCATATGAAAGCCAGGTATTGGCTGTTCCCGAACAGCGTCGCCGGATCGTTCGAAAACAAGGCGGGACTGCAGGAGACGCTGATCGCCGAATCTCTTGATCGCATCACGTGCCTGCATTTTGCGGGCACCGCCCAGAACCTCGGCGATACGGTAGTTGCGGCCAGGGGCCCCCGCGGCCAACTGCGTTTGTGGCGCTATCACGTTTCCGAGTAAGGACCGGTTCGCGACAACGACGACGGGCACATTGGTGAGCCGCGCCAGATAGTGCGCCTCACGAAGCTCCGACCCGAGGCCAAGGAAGCGGTCGGCGGGTCTTGATCAGCCCGAGCCTCCAGAATCGCCGGAACGAGCGCGTCGCGACTCAAGCCGCCCGGCTGCGTTTCCATCGCGTCATATCATCGATTCTGGGGCCGCCAGGCGGCGGCGATCATCCTCCGGACAACGGGCTCGTCAGCGTTGGCATTGGCCGCGCAACGAAAAAGAGGCGGCACGGTCGCGCGATCAAGCGAGCCCACCGGTTCGCCCGGTTTACGCGCGCGCTGTCAGTCGCGATTCCAGTATTCGCGTACATCTGACGATAGAGCTTCGACATCAGGACGAACCCTACGCGCCCGCGCACGGTAGGCAGGCAATTGGAGCGCGCCCACACGCGCCGAAGGCTATAGAACCGATCCCACACCGCCTGGGTTCTCTCGCGGATTTCGTTTGGCGACATGACCGGATGCGGCGAATACACCTTCGGCCGCTGTGCCTGTGGGATCAGCCAATGGCGTGTGACCGGAATGCCGGCTACCTGTTCGACATCTGCGCCCATGCGCTTTTCCCACGTCTCGAAATCAACAGTGCCAGGATACGGAGTCAACATCACGAACTGTGCGAAGGTGACCCCGGCGCGCTCGGCGACGTCTGCCGTCGCCTCGAACGTCGCGGCACGGTCACTGGGCAGTCCGAAGATGAACGAGCCGAGCACGTGGACGCCATGTTCACGAAACTTGCGCAGACGCTCCACGAGCGCCTCGCCGACCTCGTTGAACCCCTTGTAGACATCCTTCAGGCCTTCGGGTGTGACCGCCTCGACGCCGACCAGTGCACCTTTGATATTGGCTCGGCGCATCGCGTCGAGGAACGCCCCGTCCTCGGCGGCTTCCATCGTAATCTGGGTGAAAAAGACCATGTCTGACGGCAGCTGCGCGAGCCGCGCCATCAGCTCGAATCGCTCGGACCGCAGCGCCCGCAGCTGTTCGAGCCTCGGCGCGTTTCCTTGACGTTCCGCCATGGCCAGGTCCGCCAGCGTGACCGGATAAAAGTTGTCGTCGGCAAGCGCCACGAACCGGAACCCTTGACGCCGGAGCTCGACAATCTCCGCCACGACACTGTCGACCCCGCGCTGCCGCGGTTTCTGGCCGTCCGTACGCCACACCGAGCAGAACGAACAGTGCTTGGGGCACCCGCGGACGGTCTGCACGGACCCCCACATGTAACGGCCCTGCGGCAGCAGCTCCCAGCGCGCCGGCACGAAGCGGTCGGCATCGACACGTCCGCCCTCATATGTCTCTTGCAGCGTGCCGCGTACCGCGTGGTCGAGCACCAGAGGCCAGACGAGATCGCCGTCGCCACGAACGACGGCGTGCGCACCCCCGAGCTGTTGGGCCTCGCCTGGATACAGTGTCGCGTGGATGCCGCCGAACACCACGGTCGCGCCCCGGGCGCGCGCAGCGTTCCCAATCTCGTAGCCACGAAGTGCGTTGCCGGTATGGATTCCGATCCCGACAACGTCACCGGGCTGTACGCCGTCGATATCGAACGGCTCCAGAGTCTCGTCGACAATCTGTGGCCGGCCATACGCGGCCGGGGTCGCCCCGGCCAACACGAACAGCCACCGAGGCGTGATGACGCCGACGCCGAACGACAGATGACTTGGGTTCACGAGATACACGGTCATCGCGTTCGAAGCGCTCGAGGCGTTAGAGGGGCTCGAAGCCCTTTGCAAAACGGGGCAGACCGTCGGTCGCACCACAGTCTCGTCGGATCGGGAATCGGGCATGTCGTGGTTTCGGTTTCTGGACGTCAGGCATCGCACAGGGATGCGCGCTGACCGGACCGGGCAAGATTGCCCCTATGCTGACGGCTCCTGTACTCGTCGGCTGTTCAAGAGTGAACAGACGTCACCGCAAGTAGTTTGGCAGCGGGTGCGAGGGGCCACTCGTGGGATGAACGGCTGGACTGGGGTCCGGACGAGACACTTCTGCGACACCCTGCCGAAGGCAGATCGCGAGAGCGAAGCGCCTCGCCGCCGGTTCGTCTACTCGTCAGGCGATCGGAAGCGAACCGTGTGCCCATCCTGGTAGGTGATCGCGACGAGGAGCCCGACCGGGCTCTTGCCGTCCGCCGCTGGCGTGCAGGTCACAGTGATTTCATCGCCGACGTGAAGAGCATTCGGTCCCTCTTTGAGACCGAACCTCGCGATTTGGCCGACACTGCCGCCGACGAACGACCACTCGACTATCGAGCCATCGGTGCCCTTGACCTCGAGTTTCATCGACGAGTGGGGATTCACCAGCCTGAATGCCTTGAACGTGCCGGCTACTTTCGCTTCCTTTCCCATTGCGTACACGCCGGCCAGGGAATGATGCGCGTGCACCGACACACCGGCGATCAGAAGCCCGCAGAGGACAACGCACCCCAAAGTCCACTTAGTCATTCGTAACCTCCTCAATGCTCTTGCCTCCGCTAGTGCCGAATCTGTGTGGCGGCCGCCTCGGTTTCGAACGACGTCTCGCAGTTGCCACGTTCCGAGATGAAGCCGCCGCCGCCCGCCTGGCGGCGAATGACGCGGGTTGGAAACACCAACGGTTCCGCCAACACCTCAGGGTCTTCGAGCGTCACGTCGTAATTGATCGCATCGCCGACACGCGTGAGTTTCTCCACGATGTGCATCTTGTCGGAATGGAAGTAGCCTCCGCGACCGATCCACGTCGTATCGACGAAGCCGAGGGAGTCGAGCACGAGCGTATCACCCTCCCAGCGCCCCACCGTGTCGCCGTAATACTTGTTCGCGTACTGTGCGTCCTGGCCGTGTTGGTTGCCAATCTGGACCACGCGGAATTCCGCGAGCCCACCACCCGCATCGGCAAATTGCCCGTAGAGGAACGTCACGTCGTTCTCGGTCTGATAGATGCGCCGCGGCGGGCCCTGACGTGGCAGCCCCAACGGCTGGCACGTCATCACCGGATCTTCCTTGTTGGTCCACATGTCGAGCTGCTGAACCTTGTCCCAGTGCTGCGGCTTGTAGAGAGGACGGCCCAACATCCCGAAGCGCGAGGGTGAGTAGAGCTCGAAGTCTTCGGTCTGGTTGGTCCCTCGGTTACACGGCTTCTCCTGGTTCGGGGCGCATCGGCGTCCGCCGTTCCCCATATAGTTGCCAATCCAGTCGTTCCACGCCCACGTGCCCGTCAGGTCAGGATGCGCACCAAGCCGCGGCACGGTCGCCGTGGTGTTCGCCGGCGGCTCCTGCTTCGCCCACACAATCGTGGGGGCCTTTGTCGTGACGTTCATGGCCTTCTGCACGCTTGGCGGCACGGGCGCCACCACGTACACATTGCCGGTCTCCGTCTGTGCCGTCGTCAGGTCGCGGACCACGGCGCCGTTCTTCTTCTCGATCAACCGGCCAGCGTAGAACACCTCGATTTTGTTCAGCGAGCTGTTCCAGTCCTTGTAGTCGCTGTAGGTGAACTCGGTCGTCGTCGCGCCCTGGGTGACCACGACCTTCTCGGTCATGTACTTGGCATCGAGGGTCGCCACGCCGGTGGCTCCTGGAACGCCCGGGATCGGGAAGGTCACGACCGGCCTGCCCGCGGCGTTCCACGACACCGACGTGTTGCCAACCTTGTCGACGCCATCGGCGACGACAGTCCCCGGGTTGGCACCCAACGTCCAGGTGTTCATCGTCCCCGCCAGCGCGGACTTCGGCGCGCCCTGCGGACTGGCCCAGAGGCGAATCAGCCGCTCCTGCACGGCTGCCGGCATCGCCGCAACCTTGCCTTTCGTTCCGGCGATCTCTGCGCCCGGGGTGTCTTCGTTCCACGCGTACTGCCAGCTGACCACCTCGATGTTCGAGGAGGTCTGCTGGTTCGCGCGCGTGCAGGAGTAATTGATCCGCTGGCTCAAGGTCTGGTAGTTGGTGCTCGCGCGATACTTCGTGAGCGTGCACGGCTGGCCGTCCACCTGAATCGTGCCGCCCTTCGCCTGATATTCGAGCATTCCGACCATGTCGCGTTCGTCGGTGCCCTTCAGCATGCCCTGGTGCCACATCCAGTTGAAAAGCACGGCCCTCAGGTCCTTGGCTCCTGCTGCCGGTGTGTAGGGTGCCCCGGCGTTCGGGTCAGCGCCACGACCCCGGCCCTGTGCCGCGTCTGCAGCGGGCGCACCGCCCGGGCCTTGCGCTCGACCCTGCCCAGCAGGAGCCTGCTGTGCACCGGCGGTCGATGCCGTGCCAATCGCGAGGAAAAGCGCCGCGATCCTTCTCCAACCATTCCCTCTACGACCATTCATGGCAGCTCTCCATCCTTCAACGCGGTCCGGATCGATGGGGAGCATGCTCCTTCAGATGGACTGTGGTCAAGATCTGTCAGGAGCCGGGATGGCGTCGAGGAGCGTGGCCGAGCAGCGCTCGAGGAGCCGAACCAGCCCGATCTCGGTCGTAACTCAGCCGAACACGCTCGTCGGCAATCAGGCACGCCTGTGCGACACTGCTGAAACGCGGCCGGACGAGCGCCGGTCACCAGCGCACAATCATCGCGGAAGCATGGACATCGCGATCGTCGGCGGCGGCATCTCTGGACTCTACTGTGCTCTCGAGCTCGCGCGTCGCATCAAGCGCGAGCAGCCGCCGTTTGTCGGCGGCAGAACGGCTGGAGACGGCCGGACGACCCCGCACATCCATCTGTACGAGGCTCGCGAGGCCTTTGGGGGCCGCATCGAGACCTGGACCATCGACCTGGATCCCTACAGCCCTCACGTCAAATCGGTCGATGAGCCGTACGACGAAGGCATTCCGCCCGAACGCAAGCGGCACTTCTATCGCGCCGAGTTCGGACCAATGCGCATCGAACCGCGAGATCAACCGTATCTGCGGCGCCTGCTCGCCGACCTGGGGATTTCGGATCCGGAGTCATCGGAGCACCGGGACGAGGACCTGATCAAATTCCCGCCTTACACATCCGAAGAGCCACCCGAGGCGAAGTATCACCTCCTCGGCGAAGAGGCCGAACAGCACTCGCTGCTGGACATGCTGTTCCTGGCGGTGAGGCGCATCTGCGAGCTGATCAACGAGGACGCCGCGACCCATGGACGCCAGCTTCTGTGGCGGAGCGCTGCGACGACCGAATGCTGGAAACAGGTCGCGGCGACGGCGTCGCGTCACCGGCGTTACTGGAAGGGAGAGCTGCACGATTTCATCATCAGCCTCGGCGACGCGGACTACGACACGATCCGCAACGACGCGCGGATCAACGGCGTGCACCTGCGCAACATGGGGTTTTGGAATCTCCTGAGCGACGTACTGAGTCATCTGGCTGTGCTTCGCATTCGCGACTGGGGCAGCTACTACCATCTGATTGGCGAGAACCCGAACGCAGCAGAACATCTGATCGTGTGGCTGCGCAACATCAAGAGCAGCGATACGCTCCGTGGCGTCAGAGGCGGGATGGGGCTGATCGTGCACAAGATGGTCGCGCGGCTCGAGAGCGACGAGTACCGGGATGTCGTGACGCTGCACCGCGGCCATGCGCTGGCCGCCCTCAATCACATCGAGGACCGCGGCGTGGACAAGGTGCGGCTCAATTTCGCGGGGATGGAGCCCGTCATTGCCGACGAAGTGGTTCTGGCGCTGCCCAAGCGGCCGCTCGAGCGGCTCAACCTTCCGGCGGCCGTCTCGAGCCAGCTGGGAAAGGTGCAGGATATCCCGCTGCTCAAGGTCTTCTTTGTGATCGATCAGCCATGGTGGGAGGACAACAGGCCGCCAAACCGATTCGCCGGCGATCTGCCGACGCGTGAAGTGCACTACGCGAAGAGCGAGGACCGGACACGCGGCATCATCATGCTGTACACGGACCGGCCGGCGCTCGAGTTCTGGACCGACTACCTGACCGAAGACCAGGAAGGCCTGGCTCGCGACAACCCGACTGCCGACACCAGGAAGGAGCCGACAGCGTTCGTCACGAGGCAGGAGTTCGCCGAGCGATGGATCCTCGAGCGGAACGAGGTCGATCGAACGTCGCCCAAGGGCATCAACGCTCGACTATGGCGGCGTTTCGTGCAGTACGCGCGCGACTACGAGCACAACGAGTTCACCATGGAGCGCCTGCTGGCGTGCGGCATTCGTGACTGGGGCAAGGAGCCCTACGGGGCGGCGGTGCACGTGTGGAAGCCGCGAGCCAAGCCGGCGGAGGTGGGCGCCATCCTCCGGGCCTTTCCCCTCGAAGGCAGCCGGGTCGCCAATGTTCATATCTGTGGCGACGCGTACTCCGACTTTCAGGGCTTCATCGAGGGGGCCTTGCGCTCGACGGCCGCAGTGCTGGAGCGCCTGGATCGCGGCAGGCTCTCAGCGCTCGCCGCCTCAGGCCGCGGCCAGCTGTAAGTCAGCGCTCTTCGCGGCGCCGCAGGCTGCCCCACGACCAGCCGTCGGACATCCGCTCGATCCGCTTCAACCGGATGCGGCCGTCGCTGGGATTGCGGTTGGGCGACGCCCAAATGCGGACCCTGTCGCCGGCGCGAAGCGTGGTCTTGGTAATGTCCTGATCCTTGAGGCGCGACGTCCCCGCCCACTCCGCGGCGTAGGTCCTCATGGCCCCCAGCCCCTCCCGGCCCTGGACGAAGACCCACGAGTGCGGGTTCTTGAACTGGAACTCTACGATCTCGCCTTCCACTTCGATCGTTTCGGCTTCGAGGTAATACTCGGCGAACGAATGGTGCGCGAGGAGCGGCGTCGCCAGCGCCACAGCCGCCGTCAGCACGCACGCCAGCCTCAGACGCGCCATTCAGTTCGCTCCTTTCGCCAGCGCCAGGAGATCAGCCTTGGTCATGGGACGATCCGGGTTCGGCGGGTGCACCATGACGTGCCGCTCGAAGTCCAGCTGCAGCCGCTCGACGTTCTGCACCAGCGTCGCAATTGACGGGCTGATCGGCTGCCCCGCCGCTGGCACGTTGAAGTCGGCGGTGAAGAGGATCTTCTCCTTCGGCAGGAAGGCGATCAGCATGCCCTCGCTATGCTCCAGCTTCTCGACGTGATGAAGCTCGATGGTCCTGGCGCCATCGGTGAGCACCAGTTTGTCGATCACGCCTTCGACCTTGGGCTTCTTGCGCGCCTTGGCCAGCGTGTCGCCCACCAGGGTGCGCGGCTGCGACAACGAGGCCTCGACAAAGAACTTGTTGTTGTCGTCGGTGAGGATGGTGATGCCCTCGGCGACGAACGGCGGCAGCCCGGCGGCGTGATCGAAGTGAGGGTGGGTGTTGACCACGTACTTGATGCGCTTGGCCGGAAACAGGCGCTTCGTTTCGGCGAGGATGGCCAGGCCACGCGCCTCGCTCTGGCCGCCTTCGAGCACCACGACGTAGTCCTTGAGTTCCACCGCGAGCGCGACGTACCCGCCGGTAATGCGATAGACGCCATCGGCCAGACGTTCCGAGGCGAGCGGCGCCGCGACCGGCGCCGGCCCGCGCGCAGGCGCCGGCGGCGGCGTCATCAGATCGGCGATGTTCGACGGGTTGGCGCGGGCTTCGGTGATGACCACGACAAACGACTCCATCCCCTGCTGCCGCAGCGCGATGCGTCCTGGCACCTTGAGCCCTCCCGCATCGCGGTACCCGGAGTAGAGCGCCTCGACGTGCAGATCACCCATCCATGGATGCTCGACCCACGTCTCGACGCGGTCGATCAGATGGTCGGGGCCGATATAGCCGGCGATCTGATACGGCAGGCCTGACGGCGCCTTCTGTGCGGGGCTCCAGGTCACGACCTGATACGACACGTTGTCGATCTTTCGAGACTTCACCGTCGCAGTGTGGGCGGCGGCGCCCCGCAGAAAGCCCCACGGCGTGAGCCAGATCTCCATCTGCTGCGTCCACTCCGGCGTCGCGGAGGCCGCGGCGCGCCACGGCCCGCCGGCCCCACCGTGTCGCCGAGGGCCAGCGAGGCCGGCTGGGCGAAGTCGATGGCCCGCGAATAGTTCAGAATCGAGGTCGAGGCCAGCCCGTAGTTGATGTTGCGGCTCTGCCCCCAGTTTCCGGAGGCCGCCGACCCGGAGTAGGCGATCGATGCCAGGCCCGAGGCGCCCATCGCCTTCGCGGCTTCGTCGATGACCGGCTTGGCGTCTTGAGCCGCGGCGTTGGCCGCCAGGACGGTCGCGAATGCCACCGCCGCCGCGGGGATCTTCCACATGGCGAGCCTCCACAGGTGCGCGCGGCCATCCCGCACGCGAAGCGCCGCCCCGCGACAACGCACGCACATCATCGGTGAGCCACCGACGACGGTCAAGCACCGAGGCCCGTGAGCCGCTTTCGGCGCCAATGACGCGTACGCGTGAGTCTGGGGACCGACCGTCCCCCGCAAACCAGGAGAAATCGTCCATGCGGAAGTTGATGCCCGCTCTCGTGACATTAGTCTGCCTCCTGCCGACAACCGCGCTCGCGAACGCCATCATCGGCGTCACCTGGGCAGGCGACGTCGTCAGGATCGACTCCGTAACCGGGTCCGGTAGCGCGATTGCGCCGACCGGATACTTCGGCCTGAACTCGTTGACTCGCGACAGCAGTGGCGCCCTGCTGACCATTGGCTGGGATGGCGCCCTCTCCGAACCGGTCTTCCTCGCCATCAACCCGCAGACCGGACAGGCGACTAAGGGCGCGATCACGCGAGAAAACTACTCGCTCGCCACCTCTCCAGCGGGGGTTCTGTACGGGACGTCACGCATCGATCCCTTGGACATAGACTCGATCGGCCTCTTCACCTTCGACGAGCCGAGCGGAAACGCCTCCGTCGTTGGCGCGTTGGGCGCTCGGATCACCGGCTTGGAGTTCTCGCCGACGGGCATCCTGTACGGATGGGACGTGTTCTTCGGTCTTTTCACGGTGAACCCGACGACCGGTGCGGCCACCGATGTGAACGCCGCCGTCAACGCGGGCGTCGAGATTCAGTCGCTCGCCTTCTCGCCGGACGGAGTCCTGTACGGCGCCCGCGATGCGCTCTACACGATCGACCTGGTTACCGGCGTGCCGATGCTGGTGGGTTCGGGCGGATATGCCGACGTTCGAGGGATCGCGTTCGTGCCCGAGCCTGGAGCGCTGCTCCTGCTGGGTTCGGCGCTGGCCGCTCTCTGGGCGAGACGGAGGTCATGGCTCTCACGGGACTAGCCGCGCTACCCATCGGCTGCGGCAGCCTGTTGGCGTCTCCGCTGAACGTTGCTACGGCGAAGCCTCCGACACCGTCCTGCATGCACATCCGGGCCTTACCTGTGCGTTTGTGGATAGCAGCCGCGGTCGGAGCGGTGATTCTATGGACGCTGACGGTAACTATCCGGACCGGGCTGCTGAGCTCCTGAAAGCGACGCACGGACGACAACCTCACCTGCCACGACGGCAGCGAGAGTTGCGATGGCTAACGACTGAGCGGGCGTTGAGCTCTCTGCCGCACGGAGTGATCGCGGCTACGCCAGACGCGCAGCGGTGTTTGCAAGAGGTAGGCATGGAAGACCAGAAACTGGCGTCCGACGAAGCCCGCCGTGGGGCGCAGCACAATTCGATCAAGAAAAAGGTCGAAGGGGACGTGAACGCCGAGCTTGCGGCGCACGCCGATCACACCACACCCACCGAAGCCAGGAAGATGGATCAGGTCGCCGGCGACTTTCGTGTCAAGGCGATTGACAACGTGGTCGGGACCGAGCGGGAAGTCGAGCGTGCGCGCAGCCTGGCGCGCGTGTCGCAGGTCATTGACTACATCTTTTTCGTCGCCTATGCGCTGCTGGCGATACGCCTCGTGCTCGCGCTGCTGGCCGCCCGATCGAGCGCCGGGTTCGTGCAATTCGTACGCGCGGTGACCGATCCAATCTATGCACCGTTCCGCGGGATCGTCGCAAGTCCGTCTGTCGAAGGCGGCTACACGCTGGCGTTGCCCATCGTGATCGCGATCGTCGTCTATGCCCTGCTCCATGCCGGCATCAACGCGTTACTGCGGTTGATCGCCCATCGCAAGACCGCGATTTAGCGACTGCTCTCTCACCTCACGCCCGATCTCTCCGGGTGCTGTAGCCAGTCGACCTCCACCTCGTTCGGACCGTAGAGCCGTCCCCAATCCGTCTTGAGTGCGATGGCGGGTTCGACTGAGATCGCTCGCCGCGCTGGAATCAACCTCGCCGCGAGCGTCGCGAGCAGCAGCGTCGCGACCACGCCAGCGAGCACGAGCGGATCATCGCTGGCCCGGACTTGGCGCAAAGCCTGACCGAACTTGGCCTGATCGATGAGTATCGAATCTACCTGCACCCCGTCGTCCTTGGTCGCGGCAAGCCATATTTCGCCGGGTCCCGACCGCCGCTCCGCCTTATCGCCAATGATCGGATTGGCGGGATGTGATCAGGCTGGCTTACGTTCCTGCCTGATCTCGCGCCTGCTTCAGCGTGCCCCGGCCGGATTCGCCCCGGGCGGCGGAGCCGCGGCAGGCTCGGCGGACCCTCCGGTTCGAAACGAACGCTCCTTCGTGTCGTTCGGATCGACCGAGACCGGATGGTCCCGCCAGAGCCAGCGCATCATCTCCGGCAGCATCGCACCACCCATGTCGTGGCTGTGAACGCCGATGCCCCAGACGTAATTGACGTCATAGCCCTTCGCAACCAACGCGTCCTTGAGCCGCACATTCTGGTAGAACCAGTCGCGCGTCTGGTCGTACTGGCCGGCGGCGTTCACGCCCCGGTTGTCGTTGCGGCCGTCGATCATGAAGACGCGAATCGGCTTCCGCTCGCTCGCCATGACCTTTTCCGGGTAGACGTGGCCGCCGGCGAGGTTGACGTAGGTGCCGATGCCGCTCAGCACTCTGCGGAACTGATCGGGCCGCTCCCAGGCCACCGTGAATGCCGCAATCGCACCCGAGCTCCAGCCGGCGATGGCGTGGCGTTCCGGATCACGGGTGATCCGGTACTCGGCGTAGAGCCTCGGCAGGAGCTCGTCGACGACCACCCGTGAATAGCGGCCATCGGGCGGGTCGTACTCGGCCTGCCGGTTCGAGGCGCCATCTTTGGTGAATTTCCCCGGGTCGATGAATGCCGCGATCATCACCGGCAGCTCGCCGCGGTAAATCAGGTTGTCGAGCACGTTCACTGCGCGGTAGTAGCCGTCGGGCTGCGTGTACGTGGCGCCGTCGTTGAACACCATGAGGCTCACCTCGGTCTTGCCGTCGTACTGCGCGGGCACGTACACCCAGTAGTCGTGCGCCACGCCCGCGTAGACCTGGCTTGGCAGCCTGACGGGACCTTTGACCGCCCCCTTCGGCACGCCACGGCGGATGAGGGAGTCGGGCCCGAGTTCGTAGAAGGCGTCGAAGTTCGGCGGGGCCGGCGGCCGGCGCTGGGCGTTCGCGACGCCAGTCGAGGCTGCGATGACGAGGCCCAGTACGGTGGCAACGCGGAGCGAAGATGAATTTGTCATTGGTGCGGCGCCGATTATAGGAGACGAGCACACCTTGCGACCGTACGCAACCGATCGGTCCATATTGTTTTCGGCCGCAAGGACCCCGTACTATCGCGCGCAAAATGCGCCAGGTTGAAAGGGACGGCATGAAGGCCTTCAAACCAGTGTGCGTTCTCGGTCTAATCGCAGTGATGGGCCTTGTGCTGCTCGCGGCACCCCAGGGCGCAGGCGCCCAAGGGCCTCCCGCGGCCCCCGCTGGCGCTGACGGCGGAAGGGCCGGCCAGGGGAGGACCGCCAGGACCGGGAGCCGGAGGGGGAAGAGATGGCCCCCGGAACGTTCACGTGCTTGGTGCTCCGCCGATCCCCGAGACCATGCAGTCCTTCGTGCAGGCCTTGGGCCTGCTGGACAAGGGCACGTGCGCGTACTGCCACGTTGGTGACCGCCGTCGGCTTCAAGCGGATGTTGGCCCGCAAGCAACGGCTACAGCACAGATGCCAACACCGGTTCCAAATCATTCCAGTATTCGTCGTCCTTCGGAATAAGCAAACCAGTCCCGTCTGTGGCATTGATCGCAACGAACATCTCGGCGTCTTCTGGCGGCAAAAAGATCTTCGCGACGATCCATCGTCCCGG
>Ga0193753_10001640_pt1 | contig 18896 bp, 15 predicted proteins | sample H1c2metaG_FD_144925 | JGI IMG/M metagenome (GOLD analysis project Ga0193753, IMG submission 144925) | Soil microbial communities from a riparian zone of the East river system, Colorado, United States - H1c2 | ecosystem: Environmental > Terrestrial > Soil > Riparian zone | place: USA: East...
GAGGCTCAGATCCGGCGGCCTCCTGTTGTGCAGTGATGGCCCGAACCAGCACGGCCACGCGATCGACGTAAGCATCCATCGTGAGCGTGGTTGCCTGCACCTGCTTCATCGCTTCCGCATTTATCTGATCCTCCACGGCACGCCGTCCGGTCTCGTATGCGACGCCGAGCGTGGCGATCAACAGCGCACAAACGGCGGCGAGAAAATAGAGGACCAGCTTCTGCGATAGCGTGTGGAGGGTCCACCAATGTGTACGGCGTGCAAGTGGTTGCGTTTCGCTCATGCCGCCTACCAACGGATCTTCAACGCCAGTTGAATCTGCCGTGCCGGATAGGCGGAGACGAACGACAACGGCTGGTCAGCGGGCCCGCTCACGCCAACGACAGGGCGAGGCAGGTCATTCACGGTCACGGCGTCCACGACGTTGTTCAATCTTCGGAAATTCGTACGATTTAGCAGGTTGAAGCTTTCGGCGATCAGTTCAAGCTGCAGTCCTTCACGGCGAAACGAAGGAATCTGAAACGACCGGCTGACCCGCATGTCGACGGTAAAGTATGCGGGACCTCGACCGATGTTGCGGCCTGCTCCCACCGGGCGGCGCAGCGACAGATCCTGTCCCGTAACAACATTGAAAGGATGGCCGCTCGCCGCCACCAGGATGGGGGAGAGTGTGAACTTGCCGGGCAGACGCAGGACGGCGCTAGCCACCAGACGATGCCGCTGATCGAACGTGGATAGCGCGCGTTCCTTCCGTGTATTTAGTGAATCATCGGGGAGCGAGTCAATGTCGGTGGCTTCATCAATGGATTTGCTGAAGGTGTAGTGAGCGTCCAGCGTGATATTGCCGCGATACCGGCGAGTGGCCTGTACAATCAGCGCGTGATAGAAGGAGTTTGCGCCGCTCTCATAAATGAGCGACTGTCCAATGAGCGGATCGCGCGGCACAATGGTTGGCAGGCCTAATGGTCCAGGCGGGCCATAGACGGCATTGAGGTCTCGCAGACGAGGTAGATGCGCGCCGCGCGTGAAGTTATAGGCGAGCGACAGCGCGGTTCCGCCGAGTGCGCGCTCAATTTCGAAGCTCGCCTGCTCGGAGTACGCGTTGACGAAGTTCGCCGGCTTCTGAAACACTACGCCGAACGGCATGCCGGCGGCAGGAACGATTCCGAACTTAGAAAGATCGGATGCAACAATCGGACGGCGTCCGATAATTCCTTCCCTAAGCAATGTCTGATAAATATCAGCGGAGGTCACCGGCAGGCCAGTGGCCGGATTCGACGATCCAGGCAATCCCGATAGCGGAACTACAACCTGCCGGCTCTCTTCGGGAGAATCCAGCTCAGAGGCAGCCGCTATTTGCGTTTGATGCCGCAGGTAGAACAGGCCGTATCCCGCGCGCAGCACTGTGCGGCGGTCACCGGTGACATCCCAGGCGAGACCGAGGCGGGGCGCAAGATTGTTCGGGTCGAAGCCGAGCACGGACGGGGCGTGTTCCACCTCGTAACGAATCCCGGCGTTCAGCGTGAGACGCGGATTCAAACGAATTACGTCGTTGAAGAAGAAATTGAACCGGTTGAACCAACCGTTCCAGTTCCCGGGGGCGAAATCCTGTATGTAAAGGCCCGGCGCCCCGATGTTGTAAGACTGCAATGCGCTCAAAGGCGTGGCCAGCGAGGGAATGAGCGCCGCATTGCCGCTCTGCGCCATCGCAAGTGCAATGTTCGCTGGCGTGTTCGAGTCGTGTGTCAGAAAGCTATAGAAGCCTCCCAGAGGCAAGTAGCTGTCGAAGACAAAGCGCCCGCCGCTATTGGTGCGTAGGCTAGTAGCGGCACGAACAGGGTTGATGTCCGCTCCCAAGCGGATGCTGTGCCGTCCTGACGAATAGAAGAAATTCTGCTGGCCCTGCAGGTGCCACTCGCCTGAATCCGCCGGAAGAAGCCAATTCTTGCCGAAATATCCAAAGCGTGCGATGTCAATCGACGGACCCATGCGATCGCGATTCCCGACGTCGAAGCGCGTGCGGTTCATGGAAAATCGTGATTCGCTCACCAACCGCGCGGAAAACACCCGCGTGTCATTCACCATCATGGTCTGGTCACTGACGTTCGTCACGACGCCGCGGCTATAGCCGTTGAAGCCGTCGATTTGCTGCTGATCATTCCCCGCGCTGGCGTTGAACCGCAGGAACGCGTTGTGATTATCCGAGAAGCGGTGATCGATTCGCGCCGAGCCAAGGCTGCTGTGCGAGCTGAACGGCAGCATGCCGCCATTCTGCTGGAACAAGGCCGTCGTGATCGGAAAGTTATCGGTGATCAAGAGCTGATTGGTAAGGGCGCTGAGTTGGACCAACTGCGGACTGCCTGTCGCTTGCAGGAACGATGCAACTTTCTGCTGCGAACCGGAAAGACCGTGAAACGGCGCGCGGTTTTGACCAACCGCGACATAAGCGGTTTGCTGGCGGTCCAGCCGTTCGAAACCAAGATAGAAATAGGTCTTGTTCCTCCGGAGTGGCCCTCCAATCGTGCCGCCGGCCTGCGACCAGGTATCGGACTGCTTCCGCGGGAAAAAATAGTTGCGCGCTTCGAGCGGACTAAGGCGCAAGAATTCGAAGACATCACCGTGAACTGCATTCGATCCAGATTTCGAGATGATGTTGACGATACCGCCGATGCCGCCGCCAAATTCGGCGGAATAGTTACCGCGATCGACTTGAAATTCCGCGATGGCCTCCTCGCTAATGGAAGGGCGCACACCGCCCGTATTGATGTAATTTTCTCCGCCATCCAGCCAGAAAACATTTCCGCGGCCATTGTTTCCGCCAAAACTCAGGCCGGATTGAGGCGCCTGCACCAGCGGAGCGTCGGTGATGCCCACGTAGTCGTTTACGGCGGCGACTCCGGGGGTGAGCGCGGCGAGGCTCAGATAGTTCCGTCCGTTGATCGGCAACTCCGAAAGCTGGAGATTAGTCAGGAAGTCCGCCTGATCGGTGCGTTCCGTATCCACAACGGGACGGTAGACTACAGCGCGCTCGTCCGAGCCGGAGTCTTTGCGCGTCAGCTTAACGTCGAGAGGCGGACCAGGAACAGCGGCCGTCTTTATTGTTATGGCGTGCCAATCTCGTGACCGGAAAGCAACGCGATACGTTCCTGCCGGCGCGGATAGCTCCCAGGCGCCGGCGGCATCGGTCGTGGCAACTCCGGTCTCGCGGCCTTGATCGTTGAAAGCTCGCACTTCGACACCTGAGAGCGGCGAGCCAGAGGACGAACGAACCACTCCACGCAGACCAGCCGCGGTTTGGGCGAGCAACGCGCTTGCCATGCAGAATGCCGCCAGTATTCGTCGAAGGTGCATGTCCTGTTTCCTTACATCTGAAAGTTGAATGTGATGGGACCAACCGCGCGCGTGGGTTTACCTTCGGCGCGAAACGGGTTAAAGCGCCACCTACGGACGGCCTGCACGCTCGATCCCGAAAGCAGCGTGTTCCCTGAAAGCACATTCACCTTTTCCACCGCGCCGGACGGATCGATGAAGATCTCGAGTTCTACATCGCCGGTCAGCCTGATTTGCCGCGCCACCGCGGGATACTCCGGGTCCACCTTGCGCATGGCTGAACTGCGCAAGTCCTGCTCGCTCACATGGATCACCTTTTCGTCGGCCCCTATCGTGATGCCAGGAGCAAAAAGCAGGAGGCAAGCGACGATCCGGCCGGCGGCAGTCATGATCGAACCTCGAGTTCGCTCGCGCATCGGATCGCGCTGGCGGCAACGGGCATTCGCGGCGCGGCATGCTCTCGCGCTGCTTCGGTATTCGGGAAAAGCCTTTTTGCTTCCGCCACAATGGAAGACAGCTCGTCATCAGTCCGCGCCGGACTATGGTGAAAGAGCACGAGCCGCCGCACGCAGGCACACCTGGCCACACGTGTGGCTTCGAGCCAGGTGGCGTGCCCCCATCCTTGATGCGCGCTGTATTCTTCCGGCGTGTAGTGAGCGTCGAAGATCAAGAGGTCTGCGTTGGCTGCGTGCGACCGGAGGACGTCGTCGCGAGTCCGGTTTCCGTGCTCATGGTCGCTCGCGTGAACAATGGACGAGCGGCCTTCCTCCACGCGATAGCCGAAGGAGCCCTGCGGATGATGCAGCTCGAAGGCGCTCACACTGAGGGCGCCCAGGCGAACAAAGGAGTCGAATTCGTCGAATTGAACAGTTGCCGCGAAGGTTTCGAGCGTAATGGGTGTATAGGGGCTTGTGAAAAATCCAGCCAGTGCGGCGCGAATGGAGCCGAGCCGCGCGGGGGCATGAAAGATCACCAAGTGGCGGCGGTCGAAGAGCGGCGCGAAGTGTTGCAGGCCTTCGATGTGATCGCGATGGTAATGCGTGAGGAAGATGTGATGCTCGGTGGCATCTCCAACGGGCAAATGAATAATGCCGGTGCCTGCATCGATGATGAGGCGCTGCTGGGATTCGCTCCGCACTTCCACACAAGACGTGTTGCCTCCATGCGCGAGCATCCGTATATCGGGCGTTGGCACCGACCCGCGGACCCCATGAAACCTAACCTCCATCATTGGGGGCCGCCGGCGAGCGACGCCGGAAAAGCCGGAACATCGCGATCGAAGTAGGCGCGGTAACGCCGGGCGAAGGCAGGCGGAGGCAGTCCAGGGTCATCACCGAGAAGCTTGGGCTGCAGTCCGCGGACAAAGAACATGTCGATGCTCTTCTCCTGCTTAAGAGCCATCGGGCCGCGCGCTTCGCAGGTGAAGAAATCCTTCACCCGGCTGAATGCGCGTTCGGATAAATTCACCCGGCCAGGCGCGCCGCACTGTTCCATACGGGCGCCATAATTCACCGTTTCGCCCCAGACATCGAAGGCGAATTTCTCAATGCCCACAACCCCGGCGATTACCGGACCGGTGTGCAAGCCAACGCGGATACTCCAGCCCGTAACGTTCTGCCTGCGGCGTTCCACGGCATCCAGAATTTCGAAGCAAGCGAGCACAGCGTCTACCGGATGAGAAGGATTCCGCGGTGGCAGCCCGCCGATAAATACGTAAGCGTCGCCGATGGTCTTGAGCTTTTCGAGCCCGTAGCGGCGGACAATCTGATCGAACTCGGTGAAATAATCGTGAAGCATTTCGACGAGTTCCTCGGCCGCCAGATTTTCCGTAATCCGCGTGAAGCCCACAAAATCGGTGAAGACGATGCTAATGTCATCGAAATACTTGGGTTCCACGCGGCCGGTAGAACGTAACTCGTCCGAAATCCGCGCCGGGAGAATATTGCGCAGCAGCGACTCGGCGAGGCTCCGCTGCTCCTCCACTTCACGAAGGGCCGAGCGGAGCTGCTCCGCGCTTTTGCGCTCTTCATCCCGCAGGCGCTTTCGTTCCAGCGAAGCGTTGAGGCGGGCGCGCAGCAGCGTGGGATCGACAGGTTTGGTCAAATAATCGTCGGCGCCCAGTTCCAGACAGCGGGCCGCCGTTTGTACTTCGTCCATGGCTGACAGCATGATCACGGGCAGCCAGCCTGCCTGTTCCAGGCGGTGCATTTGCTCGAGAGTCTGAATGCCATCGAATTCGGGCATCACTACATCGAGCAGCATTACGTCGAAGGAGCCGCCGGCAATCAGCTCGAGCGCGCGGCGTCCGCTTCTGGCGCGCACCACCTCGTGTCCCTCGCGTTCGAGGCGGCGCGCCAGCAATTCGAGATTCGCTTCATCGTCGTCGACTAGAAGAACGCGGCCCTGGAAGTTCTCCTGCCGCGAAGCGGCGTTCTGCGCGGGTGCATCGGCCGTCGGCGGATAGACGACAGCGAGCCGGGGAGGCGGTTCGGGGATATGAGTTTCATTGACGAGAGCGCGCAATTTACGGGCGGCGTTCTGAACACGCTCGAGGTCCGCGGTCATTCGTGCCGCCGAAGCGCCGGAAAGGAGAGTGGCGGACTCTCCGGCAAGAGTGATAACACATTCAATCGGTTCGGCCAAAAGCAGCGGAAGCACGGCAGCATTGTTGGCGCTGTCATCCGCCGCGGGAAGAGCCTGCTGAACCAGCGTCATCAATTCCCGGGCTGCCGCATGGAGATTGCGGAGCGAGGGCAGCGCTTCATGTCCGGGCTCATCTTCGAGCTCCTCGATCAGCATCTCGGAGTACCCTATTGCCTGATTGATCGGGGTCAGGAGGTCGTGACGGAATCTCGCTGCGAACGGAACCGTAGCCGGCGGACACTCCATATGTACGAAAGGGAGAGCGGCTGGCGAATCACGCCACAAAGCGGCGGATTTATTTAGGTCGAATGGTAATTATTCGCGCGAATCGGCTCCGCCGAACTGGCGCCGGAGCCAGTGCCGGGCAAATTGCCAGTACCGGGCAACGGTTCGCGGCGCGCAATCGAGTTTGATGGCGATTTCCGGTTCCGTTAAGCCGCCGAACACCTTCAGCTCAACCACCGCGCGCAGCTTGGAATCAAGAGCCTCGAGCCGGGACAATATAATCTCCACTTCGCTCGACGAATCGCAAGGAAGCTCCACTGCGTCATCCTCGGTGTCCATCGATACACGATCTACCCGCTGCGAAAGAGGACGGGCGTGATGAATGAGCAGCCGCTTCATCAAATGACTGGCAAAACCCAGGAACGCGGCTCGATCTTTGTCATCGTTGACTGGACGCAGCTTCCTGACTTTACGAAGCTCGAGATAGAGCTCATTCAGCAGAGCAGTAGGTTGCCAGGAGTGCTCCGGGCGCTCTTTGCCAAGATGCGCAGCGGCCATCCGGCGTAATTCCGGATAGAAGATGTGCATGAGCTCATTTGCGGCCTGCTGATTGCCCGAGCGATAGCTTTCCAGCAGGTCCACAAAGTCCGCGGCCGCGGAAGGCGGTGCGGTATCGCCGGGACGCGAGATCCCGCTGCTGTGATTGTCCTCCGGATCGAGCACTTACCCCCCAAACTTGCTTCATGGTAGCGCGCAAATTCAGGTACGGGCAAGCGGTTCACGCGTGCCCACGGAGGCGGCGCTGCAAATCGTCGAAACGGAGTCCGGCCGTTGATAGGCGCTCCAGGGCATCGGGGTCTATTTCATCCGGCTCGGCATGAGACGCGTCCGGAGAGCCGTAGCCCAGCTGCGCAACGCTGGCGCGGAGACGGGTAGCGAGAAAAACGGCAAGCGCCCTGTAAAAACGCGCGGCAAAAGGCGCGTCGGATTCAATGCGCTGCTGGAGCAAATCGCGCGGAATTGCGAGCAGCAAAGTTCTAGTACTCGCTTGGACCGATGCCGATGGCGGGCGCGAGTCCACGAACGACATCTCGCCAACCACCTCACCAGGCATCAGCTCAGCAACCTTGCGCTTGCCGCCAACGATCACTGAGCAGGAGCCGTCAATAACCAGATACACAAACGCGGCGGGCTCTCCTTCGCGAATGACGATGTTACCGGACTCAAGCTGAACCAGCTTGCCGATGGAGCCCAGCCACTGGACATCGGTATCCTCGAGAATTCCAAACAGGAACAGAACTTTTCTCATAGCTGCCTTTCACCGGTCACGTGAGTTGCCGTTTCGCCAGTTCCGCAAAGAGACCGGGCTGTAAAATCAATTCCTCATATGTGCCGGTTTGCACGACGGAACCGGCTTGAATCACGTAGATTCGATCGGCATGGACCACGGTGCTCAGACGATGCGCAATGACAATGCGAGTCGCTTTTAACCTTCGCATGCTCTCGCTGACAATCTCTTGCGTCCGGTTGTCGAGCGCGCTGGTGGCCTCGTCGAAGATAAGAATTCTCGGGCGGTTTGCAAGAGCGCGCGCGATCATCAATCGCTGGCGCTGCCCTCCCGATAACCCACTGCCGCCTTCGCCGACGGTAGTGTGCATGCCCATCGGCATGGCCTTGATATCGGCTTCGAGGCCGGCTAATCGCGCCGCATCCCAGGCGTCCTCGAGCGTCAGCGGCGCCGATCCGGTAATATTCGTTCGAATGTCGCCCGGCAATATCGTACCGTTTTGGATGACGACTCCCATTTGCCGGCGAACCGACTGCACATCGAGCTGCGATAGATCTTTATCGTCAAAATAGACTGCGCCAGCCTCCGGCTTTTCGAATCCCAGCAGTACACGCACGAGCGTGGACTTGCCACAACCGGAAGCGCCGACAATGGCGGCGAATTCTCCGGGTTGTACCGTCAGGGTTACGTCGTTCAGTACAAGCGGAGCATCTTTGTGATAGCGAAAGCTGACATGGTTCACTTCTACCGCTCCAGTCAGATCTCCCGGATCGGCATTGCCGTCGGCGACCTCGGGCAGCGTATTGAGGAGAGGCCGCGCGCGTTCAAGCAGCGGGATCACGCTGAGTACCCCGAGCAGAGAGCCGGTTAGCGAGAGCATCCCTCCGAAATACTGCCCAAACGCAGCACTGAATGCCAGGAACTGGCCGGTAGTCAACGCTCCCATCCCGGCATCGTGTGCGGTTGTATAGAAGATCGCCACGGTTGAAAGGATGGAAAAGGCGCTGTTAAACACGTTCAAGCGGTTTGAAAGGAGAGCCGAGCGGACGGCGAGCGCGTTGTTCTTGGCTAATTCGCGCGCCCAGATTGCCCAAGCCCGGTCCTCCGCCGCCGCCACACGGAGCTTGGTCACTCCCTGAATGATTTGCAAAACAAGTGTGGAGAGGCGTCCGTTCGCTGCAATAATCTCGCGCTGGCGCCGGAGCGCGATATATCCGGAGAGGAGAGCGAGGACGATCGCGATGCCGGTGATTCCCGTCGCCAAAAGCGCCAGCCGGGTACTGTAATAAAACAGCAAACCAAAGCTGACAAGTGAGAACAGGCTGGAGAAGATGCCGGACATTACCGTGCCGGTCAGCACCTGGCGAATGGAATCGATTCCCATGGCTCGCATCGCGAGATCAGCCGATGTGTAGCGGCGAAAGAAACTCGCCGGCATGTCGAGCAGGCGGTCCCAGACTGCAGCCTGCACCGCGTGACTGGCACGGCTCTCGGCGCGCATCATCGCGATGTTTCGTGTCATCGCAAGCAGCGTGGAGGAAATCGCGGCGACGATCAAAATGGCGGCGACCTCGATGAGCTGAACCCTGTCAGCGTTCGGAATGACGGAGTCAAAGAGTATGCCCGTGAAGATCGGAGTAAACAGGCTCAGCGCTCCCGCGGCAAGACCCGTAAGAAGGATCGCAAGCCCATCGCGCGTGCATCCGTGAATTCCAAAGCGCACGAGATCGAGTGGGGTGATGGACCGCGCGGGTAGATTTCGATAAAAGCAGTATGCAATCGGATCGAGCGCCTGAGCCGCCGCGGCATGGACGCGCGAACGGCGTCCCGTTTGCGGATCTAGTAGGTAGTAAGACGATGGGGAATCCGGAATGAGAGCCACCGGAGCGCCTTGCTGAAAGGCCAGCAGCGGCCCTTGATCCGCCCGCCACCATTGATCGCGAAGAACAACCGAACGATAACGAACTCTCGAAACTCTCGCGATACGCTCCAGGTTTCTTTGTACCGTTTGGGAGGTGCTCGCCACCTCTCGAAATTCAATATGGAGGAAATCACCGATCGCCCGGCACGCCGTCAAGAGGGCATTCCCGGACGTAGAAGCCGGGGATTCAGGTGGCTGTTGGAGAAACGGCGCGGCCAATTGTTCCGCGCCGTGGGCGATCATGCGCCAATCTTGTTCTCTTTGCGCGTGGAGCCGTGTGGCTGCCGCCGCCCGCCGCTGTTCGGCGGCGGCAGCAAGTTGCCCGAGTATCCGCCGATGAAATGACGATAGCGCCAGCCATTCGTTGTCCGATTCGTTCCACTCCGCAAGGCTCACGCAAGCGACCCGGCACTCACCGGCCGCTACGATCCAATCGTGTTGCGTGATGAGAGTTCCTGGCGGTAAGGGCTCCAGCGGATATTCCGCCATACCAAAAAATGCCGCGGATCCGCTGACGATGCGGGCCAGAGCCATCCCTGAATTTAAGGCCGCTGCTTTACTTGCCTCTAGAGTGGTTTCGTTTCCGACCTCGAGCGCTTCGCCGCGAGTTGGCGCGATTGCGGGGCGCGCTGCTTCCGAGAGCGCGCGGGACCACCGCTCCACGTACTGAATGGCGAGCCTGGCGTCGGTTTCACGCAGCGCGGCAAGGCTGAATTTCGCAATGCGAGCGTCCGCTGTAGCGCAGGCCAACAAGCCGTAGCTGCCTGTAACCTCTGCCGCGACACTGAAGGCGCAAGCGCCGGGTTCGACTCTGAGCACGTGAAAGCGTGCGCTGTTCGGTACGCCGTCCTGTAGGCGCACCAGGAAAATGTCCAAACCTCCGTGCTCCACCAGCCAAGCCACGTCGCGCCCGGCCAGCAGGAAGGGCTGATTCGCGCCAAGGCCGGCGGATTGCTCAGAGGAATCGAGGCTGTGAGTCCCGAGTGCGCTAGTCATATGCTCAGGTAGCCTGAATCAGACGGCGATAGGGTCCGTCCGTCCGGATCATTTCATCGTGCGTTCCGCGCTGCACTACTCTGCCGCGTTCCAACACGATAATTTCGTCGCAATCGCGGATGGTGCTCAGACGATGCGCCACAATCAGGCAGGTACAGCCGCGCCGGTGAAGATTATCGTCAACGGCTTTTTCGGTTATCGGATCGAGCGCGCTGGTTGCTTCATCGAGGATGAGGATCGAGGGATTACCAACGAGCGCGCGGGCAATCTCCATCCGCTGCCGCTGACCGCCGCTCAGGTTCCTGCCGCTTTCCTCGATGCGCTGGTCGTAGCCATCGCGGCGTTGCACGATATCGTCGTGAATCGCAGCGTCGCGCGCGGCCTGGATCAAATCGGTTTCGGGAATGGTGGCGTCCCATAGGGCAAGATTTTGCCGGACCGAACCTTCGAACAGCAAAATATCCTGATCTACATGCGCCAGAGAATTCGCGAGCGCGCGGCGCGGCCAGGAGGAAACGGGAAGGCCGTCGATCAACACCTCGCCCTGCCAGGGGGCATAGAGGCCCGCAACAATTTTCGCGACGGTAGACTTTCCGCTGCCGGAACTACCTACCAGGGCGACGCGATCTCCTGGCCGCAGCCGCAAACTGAAATTGTGGATGAGCGGCGGATCCAGCCGGTTATATCCAAAGGTGATTCCGCGAAGCTCAAGCCATCCTTCGGGACGCCGATCGGACGGCGCGGTTAGCGTGTGGGCCTGTGATAATGATTCGTCGGTCCGGTTGCCCAGGATGTCATTGAGCTGATTCAGATCCGCTTTGGCGCCTTGCACGCGGGGACCGAGGCCCATCAAGTGCTGAACCGGGCCGAGGAAACTCCCCATCAAGGTTTGAAATCCGATGAGCATGCCCATGCTCAGGACTCCGTTCATCACCCGGCTAGCGCCTACGCTCAGAAGGGCAACGCCGTTCAGCGCCGCAAGCACTGGAGCAATGGCATCCAACAGGAGCCCGCTTTTGGCCAGCGCGGTCGAAGAGTTGAAAACCTTCGTATACTGGCCCGACCATTTACTGAAAAAGTCAAACTCGGCGCCGCCCGCCTTGATGCTTTCGATCGCCATCAAACCTCCCATCGACACGCCGGAGAGTTTGTTTTTGTCGATGGCCGTCTTTACGCTCGCCTCCGCCAGCGTTCGCGAAATAAGCTTGAGTGCTAACAGATTGAGCAGCGCGAATCCCAAGCCGAAGGCCGTAAGCACCGCGTCGTACGAAAACAGGAGAGGCAAGAAGCAAGCCACCAGGATCAGGCTGGCGGCAGTCGAGGAAATATCGCCGGAGAGCATACTGGCTACCCGGCTGGCAATGGACATGCGGCTGACGATATCGCCCGCGTGCCGCTGCATGAAGAACGGAATGGGAAGGCGCAGAATATGGCGGAAGGTTTGGCTCGCGCCGCGCAGCGACAGTTTCTGCTGCAGCCGCAGAATTGCGCGCTGCTGAAGTGCAAGAAGCCCGGCGGCGGCCAGTGCGGTCACGCACATGATCGCCAGCAGGGGCTTCAGCCACAACAGCATGCCGCCAATGAGAAACTCGTCCACATAGATGCGGTTAAACGCCGGCACAAGCAGCCCGGGAATCACCAAAGCGAGCGTCGCGAGCGTGACATAGAGCATGCCGGCGCGAGCGCCGGAGAGTTGTTTCAGCAAGCCCTTGAACGCCGCGGATTTGCTGCCGCCAGCCTTGAAGGACGGACTTTTTTCGAAGGTGAGCGCCACGCCGGTATAGGATTCATCGAACTCCGCGGCAGTAACGGCGCGTCTTCCCGACGCCGGGTCGTTCAAATAAGCCTTGCCTTTGCCAAAACCTTCCACGACAACGAAGTGATTGAAGTTCCAGAACACGATGAAGGGCAGCTTCATTTCGCGCAGTGCCGCCACATCTTTGGTGAAGCCCTTGGAGACCAGTCCATAGGCGCGCCCCGCTTTTACAATGTTGCTGGCCTTGCTGCCGTCGCGCGACACACCGCAGGCGATGCGCACCTCTTCAAGCGGCGCCCAACGGCCGTACCAGGCCAAAACGATCGAGAGCGCCGCCGCGCCGCATTCCGAGGCTTCCATCTGCAAGATGGACGGAGTCCGCACGCGCTGTCGTGGCGCTCCGGCTTGGAACAAACGAAATGCCATTGGCTACCACGCCCCCAGCGCGTCTTTGAAAATGGGCAGCACCAGACTGGCGGGTTTGCGCTTGCGCGTTACGATCTGGACGCTAACTAGCGTCCCGGTATCCACTCGCAGCGATGGTCCACGCGAGGAAGACCAACGAAAGCCGCTGGTGGTTCTTGGATCTGTCTGGAGACGGATGCGAAGTTCAGTGACTGCGGTGGAGGCCAGCGTTTTCACCAGCGCCTCGTTCTGCAGCGTTTTCATGATCGCTTCCGGAGTGGCCGGAAAATCGGCCACCCAGATCACGTCTCCCGGAATGAAGCCATACTCTTCGCGCTTCACGCTCGCCGGGCTCACCTCGGCAACCATGCCTTTTCGCACGCTTTTGGCCTGAGCCGATGTCACATACGCGAGAATCTCGAGACCCCGGTCCTGCGGTTCCAGGCTGATTACCGGCGACCCGGCCGCCACCAGGGCTCCTTCGTTCGCCTTTACTTCAAGTACCCTGCCTGCGTATGGGCTGATCACTTTCGATCGCTCGGAAAGATCCAAATGGAGAAGCCGCTCCGCCTGTTCCAGGTCATGAACGTGATTGGTTAGTTCCCGTTTGGCGTCGCTCAACTGAGTCTCGAGCGTTTGCTGTTCAGCCGCAATCGAGCTGAGCTGCGTTTCGAGCCGGGCCGTCTGCGATTCGAGCGCCGCCAGCTTTTGCCGGTCTGCGATCACAGTCTGTTTGGAGAGAACGCCACGCTCCTCGAGACGTTCATCCACTGGGATCTGCTCGGCCGCGAGTCTCTCCTCGTGCTTTGAGTTTTCGATGTCGTGCGAAATGTCGCCGCGCTGGCGCTTGAGGATGTCGATTCGCATCGTCAGGCTTTGTGAGCGTGCCGCAATTACTTCGTCCCGATCGGTGCGGGCGGATGCAAGCTGCTCTTCCGCGTGGCGAATCCGCTCGGTGAGTTCCGGCTGCGCCACGAGTCCGATCACCTGATCCACGCGGACAGGATCGCCGGGCTCGACGTGGAGTTCGACTAGCCGTCCCGCGCCCATCGCCGCAACGCTGAAAATTCCGCGCGACCGCACCAGCACGCCTTGCGCCGGCACGCGGGAAGACACCGAGCCGATGAATCCCCATAGCACTCCGGCGCTAAGCAGGACAACTACGGCAAGCAGCGCCAGCCACGATCGCGGCGCGATGACGGTCAGCAACTGGTCGAGCTGCTCCGGCGAAGCCAGCCGGTCCATCGAGCTCTTGCGAAAGATCTGCTCGCTCATGACGGCCCCCCGAACAATGGCGGCGGCTCAACGAAGATCGTCGCGTTAACCGTGTTTACCTGCTGGTGCGGGTCGATGAAAGTGCCCGTGGCATAGCGAGCCTGTGCAATTGCCACTGCATAGGCGAGTCGCGCATCTACCTCGGCTTCCTGGGCGCTGCGCAGCCGGTCTTCTATCGTAAGAAGCTCAACCAGCGACGAGCGTTCCAGGGGAAACTTCTCTCTCTCGATCTCGAGCGCCGCCTGATATTGCAGGACGGCATCGTGGGCGTTGCGCACCTGCGCGATGCTCGTGAGCAGCGCGCTGAACGATGTGACCACGCTCGAAGCGATATTCCGCGCGGTTTCGTTCGCTTCGAGCGACGTTTGCCGCACCTGTGCTTCGGCCTGCACCAGACGCCCGCGCGCAACGTTATTCTTCGGCGGAAATGTGTAGGTGATCCCTCCGGTGAAGTTAGCGCCTCGAACATTCCAAAAGGGCGATCCGAGCAGCTTTTGTAATCCGGTTCCTTCCTGCAGCCCCGCGTAGCCTGGCGCAAGCGTCACATCGAGACGCGGCAGCAGTCCGTTTTTGGCGGCCACGGAAAGAACGCTGGCCGATTGATTGCGGCTCCTCGCGGCGAGAAGATCCGCGCGCCTTTGTAGCGCCCCATTGATAGCCTCCTGGATCCTGCGCTCCTGAAGAACGGGAGCGTCCTGCACCCAATCCGGGAATGGGTCGCGAGCTATCGGTATGAGAGCGATGGAACCGGCAGGCGTTCCCATCGAAATCGCGAGCTGCTGGCTGGCCGCAAGCGCCACTTGCTCTGCTGCAATCCGCGCCGCATGCCTCTGCGCCAAGTTCGCATTGAGCTGATGCAACTCGCCGGCGGCCACTCGTCCCGCATCCACGAGCAACTGCACTTCCTCGAGAAATCGGGCGCCGCGCGATTCCGATGCCCTGGCGATTTCGAGGCTGGCAAATGACGCACGGTCATTCCAATACGCAATCGTGGTCTGTAGCAGCAGATCGGATACCGTTTGATTGCGGATGAACACGCTGGCCTCGAGGTCAAGCTCCGCCGACGTTTCAGGAGCCGCCACAACGGCGCGGCCACGGCCTTGGAGCAGCGGCAACGTAATCTGAAACGCGGCAAGCGACTGATTCAGCCCGGGCTGGTTCAGGATGTTATCCGTCGTGCGGTTGACCTGGAGCGTAGGTCCCACGGATATACCGTTACGAAATAATTTCGTTGCCCCGGCATCGAGCGTGGTCAAGTTCGCCGCGTCCGAGGAAACCTCCAATCCCGATTCGAGTGCGCTCGCCTGTTGCGCTGCCGTCAGCGGCGTGGTCGTGTGTGTTTGCAACAAACTGCCGGTGTAGGCAATGTCGAATTGTCCCGTAGCGATCTGTTTCTGGCCGCGGCCAATTGCTACGAATTGCTCCTGAATCTGCAGCAATGGATTTTGGGCGAGCATCCGCTCCACCGCTTCGAGCAGCGATACAGGGTGGCGGGTCAAGTCCGGCGTAGTCTGCGCCGCTAACGTCCAAGCGATCCACAGCGAAGCGGCGATCGAACTGGCGCGGCGCATTCACGCATTTACCGGGACGGCCGCATCATTTGCCGTCAAAGCGATTCGTGTCTCGCTGGATATTCGAAGCTCGTCCAGCCAAGGCTTCATTCGCCTTTGGATAAACGCGCTCATGGCGGCATAGCGGAACGGCGTGGCCCAAATGCCATAGCTTTCCGGCCCCAGCGCCGCGAGTTGCCTTTCGATTCCGGCGATCATCAGCCCCACTCCGATTGCCTGGCGCTGCAAGTCTGCACTCACGAATGCGCAGGTGTAGCGAATCGTGTCCGGCGCCACGCGGTGGGTCAGAAGCCACCCGATCAAAGAACCGTGCTGCCGGATGAGAATGCTGTTCAAGGGCTCCAGCGGGTAGTGTTCTTGTTCCCAGTCGAGCGGAAACAGCGTTGCCGGAATCCGATCGCGGCGTCTGCGCAGATCTTCGCGTTCTTCCGGTGTCACATCTGACCACGGAGCAATTTCGATATCCGAGGGGAGACGGTACCGTTCGATCCACGGCGCCTGGAGGATCTTTTTGCCCGCGCGGCACACCAACATCCGCGGCTTCGGATCAGACCAGCCATTTTTGGAAAGGAACCCGCCAATGAGATCGGAGCGCCGTGAATCCGACGTGTAAATCGCGTCGAGTTGAGCGCAGCCACGCTCCTTAGCCGCGATTTCGACGGCGTGCAGCAGTTCGGTCCCGAATCCGCGCCGCCGAAAAGACGGCTCGACGTAAAGAGAGAGCAATTCCGCCCGGTCAGCATCCCGTTGAACCGCCAATCCGAGCGCGGCCGCCCTTCCGTGGACTCTGGCCCCGACTGCGATCGCGGCGGGATGGCTGTTCTCGAGCGCCGGCCGAAAGAGAGGGAACGTCATGCCCGCGAACTCAGAACGAGCCTGCAAAGCAACCTCTTGTAACGTGATCATGCGCGTCACTTATCCGCTTTTCCGCTCAGGGAGGAATAGGCCGGCTGCTGCGCGGTCAAATCGCAGAGGCCCGAAATCGGCACGGCGCCCCCTGCTACCCTCCCCAGTTGAACGTCTGAGAGCTCATCGCCTTGCGTCAATTGCAGTGGTAGAACGAGGTGAAGCCGGGCTGCGGTCTCCTCGTGCACCTCCACCGAAACCGTGTCAGCGAGAACCACGCCTGTCTCCGCCGCGATCGTCTCCCGCGGATGTTCGATCAGCGCCCGGCGGAACTCGAAATCCGAACAGGCCTTGGAAATGAGCTTCTCTTCGATGGCCACTCGGGCAATCTCGAGACTCGCCTGCGGAAAGGACGAATGCGGCATTTCTCGCCTCAAACGGACTTCGCTATTTCGACGAACCCGGGTTCGTAACGAAGCTAGTGGCGAGACCTGCGCTCGGGGTGCCGACTGTAACGCCTTTGGGCGTAACCGTCTTAAACTCACCAATAACATACGACGAGTTAGTAAGAGCTCCTGGTTGCGGCTTGCTGGGATCGATTACCGAGGGAGATGCTCCCGTGGTAATGGATGGCGCTGAGAGTGTGCTGTTCACAATCGATATACCGGCGCTGGGGTTTGCAATATTAAGTTCCGCCGCTGAGCTTACAATTGCGGTGCCGCCGGCGACGGCTTCGAGATGTTGGTCGGACAATTCTCCCTCGGAGAGGCGGAATTGAACCGGCAAAACCAAGTGAAGTTCGTCGGGCGATTCCTCATGTACGACCACGCGAACGTTGTCGCCAAACCTGAGACCATATGTCTCGCCAATGGCCTTTTTAGGATTGGCGGTCAGTTCAGTTCTGAAGTCCTGATCGGTCGCCGCCCGGCTCACCAGGGCGGTTTCAATTTCGTGTCTGATTACTTGTAAGTCCATTTGTGCTCCTCGCAGTTTTTGTCCCGGCAAAATCGCGCCGGTATTCAGTAAAGGGGGAACAAGTCCAGAAATCACGCCATTCGGTGAAAAATGTTTTTTTCGGAAGTAGAGGAACTCCTGAGGAGGCGTGAGCTGGTTTAGGTAAACGTGGCTAGATTGAGTCGCGAAGAGCTTCGCCGCGGAAAAAATTGCGTGAGAACACCTTCTATGTTGCGTTTCCTGCCCGAAGTCGAGCGAACGCTTCGAGAAACGTACGGTATGAATTCGGGGCGATCGGAGCGCGGCCGACGATCCTTCTCGCCGATTGCCAAGCCCTGCTTTTCGGCCAATCGCAGATATTGACGGGCGATGCCATGCTCCTGAAGGAATGAAAGATGCTAAGTCCTTGATTCTTCGCCGTGGTGGCGGAGCGAAAAACGCATTCGACCCATCCATGCTGGTGCGTCGCCGAGCTGAGTCGCCCCGGAGGTTACTGATTGTATGGTGCGGAGAGGGGGACTTGAACCCCCACGGAGTTACCCGCTAGCACCTCAAGCTAGTGCGTCTGCCAATTCCGCCATCTCCGCGTTTTAACTTACTTCTTCGTTGGGCTCGGCGCCTTTTGGGCCGGCTTGGTCTGCTGTTGCGCCTCATGTCGGCGCTCGAGGATGCTGCCGGTGGTGGGAGCCCGGTTGTTGTCGAGGATCACCAGCACCAGCGCCGTGATCATGAAAAGAGCCGCTGCGATGGTGGTGGCTTTCGACAATATCGTCGCCGTGCCGCGCGGGCCGAACACGGTTTGCGAACCCATGCCGCCGAATGCGCCGGCCAAATCGGCGGCTTTGCCGCTCTGCAATAGAACTACGATGATCAGAAAAAAGCAAATAATGACGTGCAGAGTGGTAACGAGGTACAACATGGCAGTTTTGAGTATAACAATGGAGAAGGGATGGCGCATTTTGCGAAACGAAACGACTACGGGCTCGGCTGCCTCTCGGAAGAGTCGTGCGATTCGAACCCAATCCGGCAGTTCGAGAAATGGCTAGCAGACGCGCAAGCCGCTGATTTAAAAGAACCTACCGCCATGGTACTGGCGACGGCGGGGCCGTCGGCACGGGTGGTGCTGCTCAAAGAGGTAACGGACGGTGGGTTCGTTTTTTACACCAACTACGAGAGCCGGAAGGGACAAGAGCTAAAAACGAACCCAAATTGCGCATTGACCTTTTACTGGGCGGAGCTCGAGCGGCAGGTCCGGGTGGAAGGGCGGGCGGAACCGGTGGCACGGGAGACATCGGAGGAGTATTTTCGAAGCCGGCCGCGGGCGAGCCAGTTGGGGGCACTCGCGTCACGGCAGAGCGCCGTCATCGGGAGCCGGGCGGAACTGGAGGAACGGGTTAACGAGCTGGACCGCCGGTATGCGGAAAACATCCCGATTCCCGAGAATTGGGGCGGATACTGCGTGCGCCCTGAGAGAATCGAGTTCTGGCAGGGGCGGGCGAACCGGTTGCACGACCGGATCGTTTTCGAAAGAAAGGGCGAAGGAGAATGGCGCGTCGAACGACTTTCTCCTTAGTAAACGCTAGGGTTAGGCCGCGCGTCTCATTCTTGTGTTCCTGATCGTTTTTGCACTTGCCGTGGCCCTCGGGGCCCCTACCGCCGATGAGTTGATCAGGCAGGTGCCGGCCC
>Ga0193753_10001641_pt1 | contig 18894 bp, 19 predicted proteins | sample H1c2metaG_FD_144925 | JGI IMG/M metagenome (GOLD analysis project Ga0193753, IMG submission 144925) | Soil microbial communities from a riparian zone of the East river system, Colorado, United States - H1c2 | ecosystem: Environmental > Terrestrial > Soil > Riparian zone | place: USA: East...
GGGTCTTTACTAAAATGCGTGAACTGCTTTTAACGCATAAAGACATATTGCTTCAACTGGAAAAAATGGAAAGCAAACTTACTTCACACGATACCGATATTACTGTCATTTTTGATTACCTGAAACAATTACTCAATCCACCGGTTCCCCCGCGCAATAAAATCGGTTTCAGAAGAAAAGATGAAACTGATTAAGAACGCGGATTGTTATGAGCTTATGGCGATCCGCCGTGGCCGGTGTCCCCACCGGCCACTTTTTGCACTATATGAAATCCTCCAGCATTTAATAAAAAAAAGCACAGCTATCATAACAACCTGCGTTCTATCATGCCGTTTAGTAACGTTTCAATTTAAATCTTCCTTCTATGGTAGCGGATGATAATTGTTTATTATCCGCCGCTGAATAATAACCGGAAGGCGTCAATGAAAATGAACCGGAACAATATTCACCCGGCTTGCCCATTTGTGTTATGGTTACGCCGCCACCGCTGGGGTTATCAACATTATCAATTTTGTAAAAGCATTTATAGAATTTGTCACGTGTCTCCGGGAAATAATTAAAAGCTGCCATGTAATTATCAGTTCCCCATGGAAAAAACATAGTACCCGTTGGCCAGGTAATAGACAATGAAGTATTTCCTGAAACAAAAGCAATTGCTAAACGATCCTTGCCCAGGCTTACCAGTTTTGCATCCAGTTTTTTCCAGGCGCCTCCATTAAAGCGCCATTCAAAAAGATCTTTTGATAGCAAGGTTATATTAGAAACCAGTATAAGCTGGTGTTTCGATTTCAGGTGAAGGCTTACTGCGGTCGTATAAGTTACGGGTATGGCAGCAGGCGCTTTATAAAAAGCATAATTATCCGTACCGGCAATCATAAAGCCCGGGCCATTTAATTTCCATTCTTTAACATATTTCCTGTCAAGCGGCTGCGGTGCTCCAACAGGATAGCCCTTATCCACAGGCGGAACAAGAAAATCATCATCGCAATTGCAGTCCTTCAGCGGATATACTGCAATGCTTCTATGTCTACTTCCTCATCTTCACTCACTATTTTAAAATAAGGACTTAATACCAGCCAGGGCATCAGTGCCCAGTCGCTGAAATGGGTGCTTTTATAAGTAACTGTTTTAGCTGTTGTATCCAATGCGTGGTTGCCCATGAAATGCCAGATGCCTTTTTCATCCTGGTAAGAAAGGCCCAATGCTTCCTGCATAGCGATACTGTCTTTTTCATCCTGGTAAGAAAACTTTAACGCTACTGGTTTTGCAAACTGCTGCCCGTGTGGTGTCAGGCGATAAGCTTTACCAAGACCGGCAAGATTGGTATTGGTTACCGGCTCTATACCAATAACGGTATTAGCGCTCAGCGCACCGGCGGGGATGCTAATGGAAACGACATCATCGGCTGTTTTGATGATACCACCTGCAGGTCCTATTTCTTTGGTGATGATGGTGCCCAATGAAGTTCCTGTTGGGCGAACAGCGCCTTTTACTTCATCCACCGGGGATGGTTGCAGGTTATCTTTTTTCTGGCAACCTGTTATTGTAACAAATATAATAGCCAACAGAAAAAAAGCATTCAATGTTTTGGCGAAGAAATGTTTCATGTCATTAATAATTTTGAAACAAAACTGCCACTGTTTTTATTATCCGGCTATTGCTGGCTGTATGAATTGATTAAACAAATGCCTGGATTGGATAGGAGGGATCTTTATTTTTTTTACGATCCGTTAAGATAAAACGCTTAGAGATTAAAATTCCGGGGTATAATAAATTCAACATTCAATCCCAGGATGGTAAAATTTTTTCCGGTATAAGGAATCGAACAGGCCTGGACAATGCCATTTTGTGCGTAAAATTTATTGGCACAGCATTTGAAAACAACTACTTGGTTTTTCATAGGATATTGGATTAAATACGGGGCTGGATTTTTATCCTGGTCCCTTTTTTATTTTAATTTATCTCAAATCCTGTATCCTTTTAAAAAACTACCGGCTAAATGCTAACAGCTAATAGCTTTTCCAAAAATCTTCAGTATTTATTCAGAATTCTACCCCATTTTTGCAGCCTGATGCAAAAACATTTCCTCCCCAAGTATTTTACAGCGCTTTCTATATTAATGCTAACAGGCTATATAACCGTTGCGCAAACAAAAACGCCCGATAAAAAAGGAATCATTTCCGGTAAAGTGATGGATGTAATTTCCAAAGCGTCTATTGAATACGCCAGTATTGCTGTATTTACCAATGGCAGTAAGAAACCTGTAAATGGTTCTACTTCTGATATAAGGGGCGTTTTCTCCATTGCCGGGCTAGATACAGGCAGTTACCGCATTGTAGTAGATTTTATCGGTTACATGGCCGATACCCTTACCGTACGCATTACTACTAAACAACTAACTGTAAAGCTGGATGATATCCTGCTGGCAAAAAAATCACAGACGCTGCAGGGCGTTGTTGTGGTGGCACAAAAACCACTGATAGAAAATAAGATTGATAAGATGGTGTACAATGCAGAAAGGGATGTAACCGCGCAGGGAGGCGTGGCTACTGATTTGCTGAAGAAAATTCCACAGGTATCTGTAGACGCAGATGGCAATGTGGAACTGCAGGGCAATGCCAATATCCGTTTTCTTATCAATGGCAAACCAAGCAGCATATTTGGTAATTCACTTACGGAAGCATTGCAGTCGATACCCGCCAGCCAGATAAAAAGTATTGAAGTAATTACCAGTCCCGGTGCAAAATATGATGCAGAAGGAACCGGTGGCATCATAAATATTATATTAAAAGATAGCCGGGTGCGTGGCATTAATGGTAATATTAATTTATCGGCGGGCAGCCGGCTGGAGAATGGATCACTTAACCTGCATGTACGCAAGGGCAGTTTTGGACTGAACGGGTACATAAGCGGCAACGGCCAGCTTTCTTCTACCACCATTAAAAGTTTAAACCGGAGTTCATTTGATACCCTACAGCAAACGCATACCAGTTTATTACAGGATGGGTACAGTAAATTTCACCGCAAGGGTATGAACGCGGGTCTTGGTTTTGAATGGGAGATGAATAAAAAGAATAGTTTATCGGGCAATTTTGGATACGATTATTTTGGCAACCAGAGCCATGGCAGTAATAACCAGCAATTACTGGTAGAAAGCCTGCCATCGCCCGGAACACCCCTGGCTGCCACTACAACTATTTTTCTTCCTCAGAATCATTTCCAGGTAAGATCATATGATTACAGCCTCAATTACAAAAAGAATTTTAATAAAGAAGACCAGGAGCTGACCGCACAGTTCAATACAAGTTATGGATACTCAAACCAAAATTTTGTACAGCAGCAGCTGAATGCAGGCGGTGATGCTGTTTTCAGCGGTTTGCAAAGCAGTAACCCCGGCCGTGAACATGAAACGGAGATGCAGGTTGATTATACACAACCGATTGCCAGCAATGTAAAATTAGAAACAGGCGCCAAAGCCGGTATGCGTGATATTCAAAGCGCGGCGGATGTATTGGCTTTTACACCAGCCAGCCCTGATTATAAATACGACAGCACACAATCAAATGCATTGCATTACAAGCGGCAGGTCTATGCGGTATATGCATCACTCAACTTCCCTGTTGGTAAATGGCTGGAAGTAAAAACCGGTTTGCGCTATGAACGTACGGAAACACAGGCTGATTTTTCCAAAGCTGCCAGCACAAAGGTTCCGGGGTATAATACGCTGGCGCCTTCTTTGTTATTTGCGCATCATTTTGGCGATAACCAGACATTGAAGCTCAGTTATACGCGGCGCATACAAAGACCGGGTTATGGATTTTTAAACCCATTTGTAAATACGCTGGATCCAAAAAACATCAGCCGTGGTAACCCCGACCTGCAACCGGAATTGGGCGATAACGCCGAACTGGGTTACAGCCGTAATTTTGAAAAAGGCGGTTCGGTAAATGCCAGTTTGTTTTACCGTGGCAGCCGGCGCGATATACAACCCTATATTATTTATTATCCTTCATTCATGATAGGAGATTCTGTATACAGCAATGTATCGGTAAATACTTTTGAAAATATTGGTACCGAGCATACGTTTGGACTGAGCCTGTATGGGTCTTTGCCGGTTGGCGAAAAGTTTACATTGCGCAGCAATTTTTCTTTATTTGATAAGTATATCATAAACCGCTTTGTAAGCAATACCAGTGTAAGCAGTTTTAATTACCGCGTTAACCTCAACGCCAGCTACCAGGCCAGTAAGACACTGGTGGCCGAATTCTTTGGCAGCTTTAATTCACCGCGCAATGAAGTGCAGGGAAAATATCCTTCTTTTACTTCATACAATTTTGCTTTCCGCAAACTGATATGGAATAAAAAAGGAAGTGTGGGCTTTACCACTACCAATCCTTTTAATAAATATGTGAAGCAGGAAACAGAAGTAATTGGGCAGCAGTTTGTGCTGAACAGCCTGCGGCAAATGCCATTCCGATCTTTTGGTGTAAGTTTTACCTGGAAGTTTGGCAAGCTGGAATTTAAGAAAGAAAAAGAAGAGCCAGAGGAGCACCCGAATGCGCCCGACACGAATTGAGAAAGGTGTAAGGTTTATGGTATAGGGTATAAGGTATAAGGTATAGGGCTAGGGTACAGAGGTCCGTCAGCATTCAGTCTGCCTGCTATTAATGGCGCTCTCGCTGTCATGCTGCAAGCATCCCGTGACAATTTTTATTAAAGCGCCTAAGCAAGTATTCATCATCTTGCTATGGCAAGCCTCCAGGATTCTTACAGAATGACAGGCAAGTGGTTGACAAATCTCAGGCATTTCATCATTCAATCCGCCTGCAAATTATTACGCACTTGCTGTCATGCTGCAAGCATCCTGTGAAGATTTTTATTGAAGAGTGATGCCAATATTCAGGCATCCTATTATGCTGTGTCCACGAGTTTCTTACAGAATGACAGGCAAGTGGTTAACAAATCTCAGGTATTCCATCAATCAGTCTGCTTGCTATTAATTACACATTTACTGTCCTGCTGCAAGCATCCTGTGAAGATTTATATTGAAGCGCCTAAGCAAGTATTCATCATCTTGTTATGGCAAGCCTCCAGGATTCTTACAGAATGACAGGCAAGTGGTTGACAAATCTCAGGCATTCCATCATTCAGTCTGCCTGCTATTAATGAGGCTCTTACTGTTCTGCTGCAAGCATCCCGTGAAGATTTTTATTAAAGCAGGTTATAATTAGTCGGGTATCTTGCCAGGCTGATCCAAAAAATGCCGCAGGGGCTACGGAGAATAATCCCGGCCATCTAATCAACTTTTGTATACGTAAACTTTGTAAGCGTAGAAGACATAAACAGGAATAGCTGGTAGCCCAATACTTCAAATTCTTTTCCCTCTTGTTTCCATGTAAAACTGTCTATATGGCTGAAGGCTGAACTGACAGGGGCCAGCACCCTGGACAGTTTACCGTTTTTAAATGCATACTCCTCATCCTTATAACTCGTCAACCCCGGGTTAAAAGACTGGTTGCTCCGCATGATATTTTTGCCATCCTTTCTCAGAAACCACAGGGTATCTCCTGTCTGGGTGCCCTTTATCCAGGTGCCGTATAAAAGGCTTTCATTACCACTGTCATTTTTGGAGCAGGCGATGGCCAGCAGGGCAAAAGCCATGAACAAACAAATAAGCAGGCGTAGCATTAGCGGGGGGTTTTTGGGTTGACAGGAGGAAAGGGGCAAGCGTTGCATGTTTACATGATCAATGCTGAATATTGAATGAATACCTGAATGCTGAATACTTAAATAGCTGAATAGCTGGATACTTGAATAGATGAACGCGTGCCTGAATAGCCGATTATTTGAATATCCGGATGACTGGATGCTGCAAAAGCCCATCGGGCTTAATATGCGTAACCCCGGGGTGCAACCCGGGTATGTGAAACAAACCAACAACTCCGAAGGAGTTGAATATTGAAATCTGCAGTAAAGGTTTGTCACCAGGTTGAAGGCCGCTCCTAAGCAGGATCTTTTGCAATCATAATAAAATACCTTTTTTTGACTTCTCCGCAGTGTCTCTCCAGTCGGGATCAAAAAAAATAGAGACTTGCGGAGGACTCTGCGGCATTGCGTTTGTATAATCACCAATAGTATACCGGTATTATTATCATATTAATTAATTATATGAATAATATATGCTGTTTCCGCTAGCCGCAGAGTCCTCAGATGCTTTGTATTCGTTATTAAGTTTCTATTAGAGAGACTCTGCGGAGAAACCAAGAATAGCCCCGGAATAGCATTCACATAAGTTAAGAGGAAAAAAGCATTCAATAAGGGGGAAAACACCGCTCAACAAGATTTTTTGCAGGATACATTCCAAATTGCCGCTCCCAACCGGACCCGTCATTGCGAGCGAAGCGAAGCAATCTGTGTACGCCATTGTTAAAATTGAATAACTGAGGTTGTTGCACCTGTGAAGATATTACCCGTTTAATACTTTTTTGATAATTCATCAGTGTGATTATTCGCTTCACAGATTGCTTCGCTTCACTCGCAATGACGACAAATTTGAAATGCACACTTTTTTAATACACTTTAGATAATTTGTAAATTCGCTTTATGCCATCATCAAAGAAAAATAAAAAGACAACAAACAAAAAAATTCAGGGCATCATAGATCCATCGGTTCGTAATTATGGAAATGATCCTTATTTTGTAATGAAGGCCAATGAAATGAAGGAATTGATTGAGAAAGTTGGTCTGCCAAAGGAATTCTACGAAAAAAAGTAATATCCTCCTATAAATAATATAAGCCCTGTTTCATCCTTGAGACGGGTTTTTTGTTTACTGCAGACTTATGGAAAAGAATGAGCATAGCATGCCGCCAATTATTTTTTCTTTTTCTTACCGTGTTTTGTGGTTGGCCGGTTTTTGTGCAGGGCATATACTGCGCTGAACAAAACGGCGCTGCATTCATAAAAAAAGATCATATTGCTACGGTGCCTTGCTTCTATCTCATCAGAATCATTACCCAGCGCCATTACCAGCGTATACCAGGCGCATTCCTCCGGCCCTTCTTTTCCAAAGCATTCAAAAACTTCCAGTATGATAGCCCAGGCATGTTGCTCCTTGCCGCTTGCCTGCAGCTTGTTATAATGATCAAGTATGGGTAATCCGTAAAGGGTGTTCATAAAATGAGGTTTAGGCATAAAAATACGCTTATTTATTATATAAATACGCTTTTAAATGCTATATATATGCCTACAAGTAACTTATATATGTGTTTTGGATTGATTTTGAAGAATTTAAAAGATCCAGAATCTGCTTAATTTGTCGGGAAATCAATTCAACGGAATAGTAATGGCGGATAAAACTTACAATCGGATAAAAGCTGTTCTTGCGGAAAAATCAAAAACCAATATCTGGTTAGCGGAAAAAATGAATAAAAATGTAAACACCGTTTCTAAATGGTGTACCAACAAAATGCAGCCAACAATTGAAACATTATTTGCAATTGCGAAAGTACTTGATGTAGATGTACGTGAATTATTGGTATCAACAAAGTAATTCATCGGAGCTTTTAAATACTCGCGCCATCTCCCCGTCTTATATAAACAAGGTTATTTGGGATTTCTACAACCCATTTGTCTTCGGATACAGCAGCACGTCACCGCTTAAACAATGTTGCTAACATATGCACATTGTGTCCTAAAACATACAGCTTTATAATACACATACAAATAAGTTTGAACCATGACAATTCAGGAAAGAATTGGAAAGCGCATTACTCAATTGCGTAAAGAAAAAAAACTATCGCAGCAAAAGTTTGCTTACGAAGCAGATATAGAAAGAAGTTTTCTAACGCATATCGAAAAAGGCAGAAAGAATATTTCAGTAGGGACATTGGAAAGAATTTTTGCAGGACTTGAAGTTTCATTTAAAGATTTTTTTGACGCGGAAATTTTCATAAACGGAAAAAAGAAAAAAGCATGATTGGTGTAAAAGTTGACATTAAGGCATATCAGGCAAAAGGGAAAGCTAAAAAGCAAAATACATTTTCTATTGAAGAAACTATATTAAGCCATTATGACTCTTTACCTAATGATTCAAAAAAAATTGCAAAAACATATTTTAGGGAATCGCTGCATGAGCATAATGGTTTCAAAGGATTAAAGCTTGAGGAGGCTATACAGCAATATTTATTTGAAATCAAAGAAAACATTCCTTTTCCAGGCCCAAGTCAGGAAGAAGCAAATTTTACGTTTATAGATTTGTTTGCCGGTATTGGCGGATTTCGACTTGCACTTCAAAGCTTGGGAGGTAAATGTGTCTTTAGCTCAGAATATGACAAATTCGCTCAACAAACATACAAAGCAAATTTTGGCGAAATTCCTTTTGGGGATATTACCAAGCCAGAAATAAAAAGTTTTATACCCAAAAAATTCGATCTGCTTTGTGGTGGATTTCCTTGTCAGCCATTTTCCATTGCAGGAGTTAGCAAAAAAAATAGTTTAGGTAGAAAACACGGATTCGAAGATGAAAAACAAGGAAACCTTTTTTTCGATGTTGTTGAGATTATTGGAAAACACAGACCTAAGGCGTTCTTTTTAGAAAATGTAAAAAATCTTGTTTCACATGACAAAGGCAATACTTTTAAAGTGATTAAAGAAAGCCTGATTCAATTAGGATATTCTTTTCATTTTCAAGTGTTGAATGGAAAGAGTTTTGTGCCTCAAAATCGGGAAAGAACATTTATGATAGGGTTTGATTCAAGTGTGTTTAATTATAATGAGAATTTTGCGTTTCCTGTATTGCCCGAACCTAATAAAAAAATAAAAGATATTTTGGAAAGTAAGGTAGACCCAAAATATACACTGACAGATCATTTATGGAAATACTTGCAAGACTACTCAAAAAAGCATAAAGAAAAAGGTAACGGCTTTGGTTTTGGACTTGTTGATTTGAATGGAACTACAAGAACAATGAGTGCCAGATATTATAAAGATGGATCTGAAATACTGATACCTCAAAAAAATAAAAATCCAAGAAGGCTTTCAATCAGAGAATCAGCAAGATTACAGGGTTATCCAGATCAATTTATTGTCAATGCTGTTTCTATGAATCAAGGATACAAGCAATTTGGAAATTCTGTTGTTATGCCTCTTATTGAAGTAATAGGTGAAAAGATAATTGAAGTGCTTGAAACTAAAAAGTCAAGAAATAAATAAATGGAAAGTGTGTTACAAAAAGTAATTCAATCGGTTCAACAATCAGAGATTGCTTTTTCAAAATATATAACAGCAAACGATACTGGAGCAACCGGTGGCCATCAATCAGGTTTTCATATTCAAAAAAATGCCTGGAAACTTTTTTTTGAAGAAGCAGGAGAAAAGGGCGCGAATAAGGATAAATATATTACAATTAAATGGCAAGATGATATTGAAACATCTAGTCGGTTTATTTACTATGGCACTGGAACAAGAAATGAATATCGATTGACACGATTTGGTAAAAATTTCCCTTTTTTGCAAGACGAAAACGTAGGTGATTTGCTTGTAATAAGTAAAAAGACAGAAGGTTATTATGAAGCGTATGTCTTACAATCAGATGAAGATATTGATGATTTTTTTGCAGAACTTAATATTTCTTCCACGGATACAAATGGAATAATCCCTAAACAGTTTGAAAAAACAGCAGAGAGTAGTTTGTATGACTGTTTTTTACATTTTCTTGCATTTCTTAAAGTTGATTTTCCAACTACAATGGAACTGGCAACAAATGCTCGTAATTGTTATAACAATGCTTTTTCAATAACAGAAAAAATTATACGAACAAACCCAGATAAAGAAATACTAAATTGGCTTGATGCAGAGTTTCAGTTGTTTAAAACAATTGAGAACGATCGTTATTCCAAAAGGATACAAACGCCATTTAAGACCGTTGAAGAACTTATAGTAATTGCTAATACAATTTTGAATAGGCGGAAAAGCAGGGCAGGCAAATCTCTTGAACATCATTTAGGTGAAATATTCAAAACATTCAAGCTGTCTTTTGAATCTCAATCAATAACAGAAGATAATAAGAAGCCGGACTTTCTATTTCCAGGCATTGAAGCCTATTTAAATCCAAAGTTTGATGAGAAAAAAATAATTGTTCTTGCAGCAAAAACAACTTGTAAAGACCGTTGGCGCCAAATACTTAATGAGGCAGATCGGGTTAGAACTAAATATCTTTTTACTTTGCAACAAGGAATATCCAAAAATCAACTTGTTGAAATGTATAAATATGATGTTTGTCTAGTTGTTCCAAAGCCTTACTTAAAAAGCTTCCCTGAAGAATTTAGCGATAAGATTTTAACTCTAAATGATTTCGTAAAGGGCATCATCTTAATGCAGCAATAGCTCAATACCCTTCCCGCCGTACAAGTGTGCGACGCAACCAAAGCCTGAAGCGTGATGAGAAATTCACTTTTGCAGATAGAAGACGAAGATAAACAAAGATGAAATTCACTTTTGCAAATAGAAGATGACGATAAATAATTTGTTTTTCTGAGTTGTCTGCATGTTGTAATGCTAAAATAAACTGGAAATCAACTTAATATATATTCAGCAGTTCTTAAGAAAAGGAATATCGTAAGAATTTCACTTCCCCTCTGCCGAAGTGTTCAGAAATAGTGGAAATAAAAAAGAAGGGTGTATTTAGGATGGCTCGATAACCCCCCCACCGTACAAGTGTGCGACGCAACGATGCCCAATAGCAATTCTCCCGCTTGGCTCATAAAAACATTATCTCTACTGCTTCACCCTTATATAAATGAGCTTAATGGTTTTTTTATCGGTTTCGCGCTCGTCAATATCAAAGCGGTTGAGTGATTTGATGAGAGGCGTTAGTTTCACAAAACCATAATTGCGGGGATCGAAATCTGGTTTTTTCTTTAATAGCAAAGCACCTACTTCGCCCAAAAAAGCCCAGCCGTTTTCATCGGCCAGGTCGGCAATGGTGGCAGCTATCAATTGTATCAGTTCTTTATCTTCCTTGGCTGGCGGCGACGGCTTAGCAGGCGTTGCTGTTTCTTTGGTAACCGTTACGGTTTCGGCAGAGAAGGAGGCAATGATTTCGAGATAGATAAATTTATCGCAGGCAACAATAAATGGATGCGGTGTTTTCTTTTGCCCAATACCATAGACCTGCATACCCGCTTCACGCAGGCGGGTAGCCAGCCGGGTAAAATCACTGTCGCTGCTGACAATACAAAAACCATCTGCACGGCCGGAATATAAAATATCCATGGCATCAATGATCATAGCCGAGTCTGATGAATTTTTACCCGTGGTATAACTGTACTGCTGAATAGGTGTAATGGCATTCTCCAGTAATACCGTTTTCCAACCACTGAGCGTGGGCTTGGTCCAGTCGCCATAAATGCGTTTAAATGTGGGCGTGCCGTATTTGGCAATCTCTTCCATCATTCCTTTTACATTGCTGTAAGGAATATTATCCGCATCAATCAGGACCGCCAGGCGCAGGTCTTTTTTTGTTTCCATGGCTTAAAGGTAACGAAAACCTCACCCCCGGCCCCTCTCCAACTCCGTTAGAGAGGGGCCGGGGGTGAGGATGGCAGTCTTTGGGGTTGAGTAATAGCAAGTTTGATTTTGTTGGGTTGAATGGTAATTGAAAAAAAAGCACCCCGAACGCCGGGGTGCATTGTTTATAGATACGGGTAAATATTTTTAATGGCGAACTTCTACCACCACTCTTGCATGATGCCTGATTGGACGGTGATGCCTGTAATGCCTGTAATGATGGCGCCTTACATAATGAGGATGGTACCTCGCTCTTCGAACACTATTATGATGAACCTGGCGAATATCGCGGTGCGTTCTTTCATGATAAGCTACTGCAGCGCGATGGTCGGCCCTTGCTCTTTCAGGCTGGCCAGTTAAAATATCGCGCGCAACCTCGTGCCTTTTATTTCTTTCCCTGGCTATGTCGTTCCTGACCACTTCTTTTTCATGAGGCGTTGCCTGGGCCATTGCGGTTGCAGCAATGATAAGCGCTGCCAGTAAACCATATACTCTTTTCATACAAATGATTATTAAATTATAAAATTGGGTAGTAATAGTCTATAGTGTATGAAAATGATGCCGGAATCTTTTCAATTCATTATAAGGGGGTTAAATAAAGAAAGATGAAGGGTATGTGGAATAATGTCTACGTTAATTATTATTTTGTATGTTGTATTTTAAATTTCGAATGCCTGACCTATAATGCTTTACAATGAAATGAAGACGCTTTTCAAGTGTTTGAATACAATTCCCAGTTGCACATCACGGTTTATGTATTTTAAGCATTACTGACTCTCCGGCATTCAAAATTTAACATTTAAAATTCAAAATAAATTGATTGCTTACCTTTAGCATAACCTACACAATCACCATATGAACCGCTTTTTATTATTCTTTGCTGTATGCATTTTTTGTAACCAGTCAATGAGCGCACAAAACCTGGTGGATAAAGCCAATGCATTTATTGGTACACTGAATGATGCGCAAAAAACAGAAGCCCTTTATCCTTTTGATACCGCAGAGCGTTACCGCTTTATGTATGTGCCGCTGGATGACCGCAAAGGCATATCCATGAATGAACTGAATGCTGCACAGCAGTCAGCAGTCATGGATTTATTAAAAACAAGCCTGAGCGAAGAGACGGTACAAAAAGTAAAATCCATCATGCTGCTGGATAATGTATTGAAAGAACTGGAGCACCGCAAACCGGAAGACCATTTCCGTGATCCGGGCAAATATTTTCTTACCATATTCGGCATTCCCTCTGCTACAACTATCTGGGGCTGGCGCTTTGAAGGTCACCATGTAGCTTTTCATTTTTCCGCCGATAAAAAACAACTGGTGGCAGGCACACCTTCTTTCCTGGGATCCAATCCGGCTATTGTACTGACCGGACCCGAAAAAGACAAACAGGTATTAAAAGAAGAAACAGACCGGGGATTTGCATTGCTGCATGCCCTGTCTGCCGCTGAATTAAAAAAAGCCATTGTTGATTCTGTTGCACCGGGCGAAATTATTACCGCCGCCAGCAGGAAAGCCATGATAGCCAATCCAGCGGGTATCCGTTACAGCGAGTTGTCGCCGGGCAACAAACAATTATTGCTGCAGCTGCTTACCATGTATGTGCACCGGTATACCAAACTGTTTGCCGACAATATGCTGAAACAGATACAAACAGCAGGTTTGGATAATCTATGGTTTACCTGGGCAGGTTATACAGAACATGTGTTGGGCAAACCTTATTATTACCGCATACAGGGCCCTTCTATAATTATTGAATATGATAATTCGCAAAACAATGCCAACCATATACACACGGTCATCCGTGATTTGACAAATGATTTTGGGGGAGATATTCTATTGCAGCATTACAGGGAGAGCCATTAGGCTAAGAGAACAAAGAGAAAAGGAGAAAAAGAGGAAAGGGATTTTTTTGTCGCACAGAGCTAACAGGGCTAACAGAGGAAGGATGCAAATGTTTTTTTTCTTTTGGTTGTGGAAAATGGTTCTTCGCGAATTCGCTAAATGATTTATCATTCATTTATACAGGATTGTTGAGATCCCTCCTGCGTCGGGATTGACAAAAGAGTATACGGGATGACAAAAGCCCGGGATGACAAAAATCCGGAGGTGACATAACCGTAAAGCATAACAACCTCTTTTTCTCTGCTGGCTCTGCGCGACCATATTTACCCTCTTAGTCCTCTTTTTCTCTTTCTCCCTCTTAGCCCCCTAATTCATCTTTTTCAAACAGCAGGATTCTTCCATACTTGTTATCATAACCGGGTACAATTTGTTTTACCTCGCCGGCACGCATACGGCTGATAGCTTGTCCGAGTAGCGGGTGATACCGTTCAATATCCGTTACGGGTGTTTCTTCTAGTATCGCAAACTCATTGCCAAAAGCAGCAATGGCTTTGCGGAATGCAGTGGTCACTTTTTTAGTGTCTGCACCTGCCCCATGTATTTCTGATAATATTTCCTGCAGGGGAATAACATGATGAAAACCTTTGTTATCATTCTGCCGGCCAGCAAAGCTGCTGCCGGTCAGCCTGTCAAGCTGGTGCATAGCGCCAATGGTTACCTGCTTTTTGCAAACCGGGCAGATGGTGCCGCAATCCCTGCTTTGCTCCGGTGATAAACATACACCGCATTTGCGATGACCATCATAGGTGTATTTACCTTCTTCCGGGAAAAATTCAATGGTGCCGCTAAAGCCTTTTTTTGTTTTTACCGCATTGAATAAACCATCATAGGTTTTCTCCGTATCAAAAAGGTTAAGCTCCCTTCCCAGTTTGTTCAGCGAATGCGCATCAGAATTAGACATCATGGCCAGGTTATCTAATTTATTCCAGCGGCGGTTCATAGCAGGATCGGAGGAAAGCCCTGTTTCCAAAGCAAAAATATGATTTGACAGATCTCCATAACAGGCTGCAAGGCTATCGTGTCCATTTTTTGAACCGAAAACGGCATTCCAGGGCGTCCATGCATGGGCAGGAACCAGGTAAGCGCGATCGGATGATGCCAATATAATTTCCAGTAAACTGCCGGAAGATAAAATGATGCTGGGCCTTCCGTCTGCGGATAAATCAGCATAGGCACCCAGTTTTTTATTGATCTTTTTCACCGTATCAAAATCCGGTGCATATAACAGGTGGTGGACAATGTGTTTTTTATTTTCGTGTATGTATTCGGTACTTACTTCAGCAGATAAACAAAAACGTAGATCTTTATGGCTGGGTTGAATGCCATGCAATGCAGTTGTTGCCGGTGGTTTTTTTAAATAGAAGAAACCATTGCCATCGGGTGCCAGTCTTTCTTTTAATTCTGCCAGCCATGCGGGATGTGTAAAATCACCGGTGCCTATTACATCAATACCTTTTACCTGCGCCCATTGGTAAATGGTATCAAGATTCAGGTTAGGGCTGGTACCCCCGGCATAATGAGAATGAATATGGAGATCGGCTGTATAAAACATTGTATAAAAATTATGGTTGATTGATACTAACAAATTTAGTAATAGACGTATGATAATGGAGATTATTTTTTTGTAAAGATTTGCACATATAAATTTCTGTTTTTGTTAATCTTGATCATTGAAATACTTCGTTAATGTTTGCGGGGTTTATCATTTCATTTATGTGTGATTGAGATCCATCTTGCGTCGGGATGACAAAGGCCCGGGATGACAAACCTACAGGGATTACAATTGTTCACGGTACAGCTTTCTCTTTTTGTTAATTGGGATTGTTGAAATTCTCCGTTAATGCTTGCAGGGGTTTATCATTCATTTATGCGTGATTGTTGAGATCCCTCGAGCCTCGGGATGACAAAATCGTATGAGATGACAAAAGGGCCTCGGGATGACAGCTTTCTCTTTTTGTTAATGGGTTCGTTGAAATTCTCCGTTAATGCTTGCAGGGGTTTATCTTTCATTTATGCGGGATTGAGATCCCTCCTGCGTCGGGATGACAAAAGGACGTCGGGGATGACAAAAGCCTTGAGGATGACAAATGCGTTGGGATGACAAACTCTAAGAAGCTGTTTAAAAATGTGGCCGGTGGGGACAGCTTTCTCTTTTGTTAATTGGGATTGTTGAAACTCTCCGTTAATGGATTTATCATTCATTTATTCGGAATTGTTGAGATCCCTCGTGCCTCGGGATGACAAAAATCGGCGGGGATGACAAAAGCCTTGAGGATGACAAATGCGTTGGGATGACAAACTCTAAGAAGCTGTTTAAAAATGTGGCCGGTGGGGACAGCTTTTCTTTTGTTAAATAGATTATTTGAATTCTCCGTTAATGCTTGCAGTGGTTTATCATTCATTTATGCGTAATTGTTGAGATCCCTCCTGCGTCGGGATGACAAAAGCGCCGGGATGACAAAGGCCCGGGATGATAAAAGCCCGGGATGACAAAATCGTCGGGGTGACAAAACCGTAGAGCATAACAACCTCTTTTTCTCTGCTAGCTCTGTGCGACCATTTTCCCTCTTTTTCTCTTTGTTCTCTTAGCTTAAATATTTGTTAATGAAGCAATCTGCACCTGAAACTGTCTGCTTCCTGTCAATTTCATAGACTTTGTTATAATAATTTTACATTTTATGGGAAATCCAAACAAGCTTTGCTCCGTATATGTTGTATACTAAATCAATTTAATATGCGCCCACTTCTTTTTCTTATAGCATTATCGGCAGGCTTGCTTGCCGCCAGTTGTGGTTTTTCTCAAAGCAAAAAATATCCTGATCCGCCGGTAGCCAAAAAAGGCACGGTTTATCCTATCCAGTTGAAAGAGGAAGAATGGAAAGCAAGGCTGACGGATGATCAATTCTATATCCTGAGAACACAGGGTACGGAACAGGCTTTTACCGGCAAATATGATCATTTCTATAAAAAGGGAACGTATTATTCAGCGGCTTCCCTTCAACCGGTGTTTAGTTCGGATACCAAATTTGATTCGGGCACGGGCTGGCCAAGTTTTTTTGCTCCCATTACACCGGATGCCGTTAAGCTGGTAAATGATAACAGCGATGGCATGGAACGCTGGGAAGTGGTAGACAGTAAAAGCGGGTCGCACCTGGGCCATGTATTTGATGACGGCCCTTCACCTACTGGTAAACGTTATTGCATGAATTCTGCTGCATTGATTTTTGTGCCGGAAGGTGGAAAGCCGCCGGTTAGTGCGAAGGAGTAGTATTTACCTCACCCCGGCCCTCTCCAAAGGGAGAGGGGGTAAGATCAGTTTTAGCATGTAGTTTTTATATTTTAAAATTTTATAATTCCAATTATGAAAATATTTATTGTATCCTTATTTTTTGCTTTCTCGCTGCTGGCCTGTGCCCAGCAACAGCCTGGCGCACTTGCCATTCCTTTAGGTGATGCAAAAGCGCCGGTTGGTAAAGAAGCGGTAGCCAATTTTGCTGAAGGTTGTTTCTGGCATGCAGAAATTGTTTTCCAGAGTTTGAATGGTGTAAGGGATGCAGTGTCGGGTTATGCAGGTGGCAAAGACCGCCATCCCAGTTATGAAAAAGTAGCCAGTGGTGAAACTGGTCATGCAGAAACGGTACAGGTATATTATGATCCAACTAAAATTTCTTATGAAACACTGGTAGCCGCATTTTTTGCCAGCCAGGATCCTACCACGCTTAACAGGCAGGGCAATGATGAAGGCACGGAATACCGGTCCATTGCTTTTTATAGAAATGATACAGAAAAACAAATCATTGAAAAAACCATTCAGCAATTGACAAGTGCAAAAAAATACAGCAGTAAAATTGTTACCGAAGTAGTTCCGTTTACCCAATTTTACCCGGCCGAAGATTACCACCAGGAGTATATTTACCATAATCCGCAGAATCCATATGTACAAAATGTATCCATACCGGATTTCCTGGCATTCAAAAAGGAGTTTAAGGGAAGCTTTAAGCAGTAGCCGGATAAAAATCCGTGTTCAGTTTAGCCGGGTGCATTTCAAATTGTCGCTCCTTTTTGATTGCTGTGTAGCCTTTCCCTTCCCTGTTTCCTAAACTTTATTTACCTTTAAGCCATGGCAGAGAAGAAATTATCCAAAAAACTTATTTTAAGTGTGGCGGAAACCGCAAGGAATCCCAAAAACCGCCTGCATGTAATTTCAAGAAACGGCAAATGGGTGGTTAGAAAAGAAGGTGCTAAAAGGGCTTTTGGTATATATCCAACACAAAGCAAGGCCATAGAAATTGCAACCGCCAGGGTGAAAGCTGGTAAAACGGATGATGCAGTAGTACATGACCTGTTCGGTCATGTTTCCCAAAAAATTGTTTAATGCCTTTTGAGTCTAATGTTTTTATCAATTGCCCATTTGACAAGTTCTACGTTCGCCTGCTGCAACCGCTTATATTTACAGTAGTTTACCTTGATTTAAACCCACTGGTTTCAGAAACAAAATCCTCCGGCCAGGTAAGGGTTGAGCGAATTAAAAAGCTTATTCTCAATTCAAAATATTCCATTCACGATATTTCCAGGAGTGAAGCACTGCAGGGCAGGGATCTGCCGCGGTTTAATATGCCGTTTGAAATGGGGCTCGATCTCGGCTGCCAGTCGTTTGGAAAGAGCAAATTAAATTTTAAAAAATCCCTGGTACTCGAAAAGACCAAGTATCATTACCAGAAAGTTATTTCCGACATTGCCGGGCAGGATATAGAAAGCCACAATGATAATCCGGAAGAACTAATAAGAAAAGTACGCAACTGGTTTGCTGCTGTTTTGAATAGTCACCAGCCCAGCCCAACCTTAATCTGGGATTCCTACAACGATTTTTTAGACAGGATGAGTGAGCAGCTAAAAGCAGAAGCGTTTTCAAAAGATGATATAGAAAGCCTGCCTGTGTCAAATTTCGTTATACTGGCAAAGCAATGGATAGGATTGCACAGAAAGGACAGCAATAAGAAATAAACAATTACTTTATTGTTTGACTAACGCCTGAAACCCTTACTGCGCCTGTGTGACCTCACCCCGACCCTCTCCAAAGGAGAGGGCGCCAGAACCTTTGCCAGTAAGAAGATCATAAATTCTAATTTTTTTAACCGAGGTATGATGAAACAATTAATAATTTTTTAATCTGCTGTCTGCAATAAACCCACAGGCATTTATCCCGTTTTTTTAAGTTTCCCCTTATTGTTTGTATCAACCAGTTGATTTATATTGTTGCCGCAATTAACGGGCAGAAAACTGCCCGTGAAAGAACCCTTAACTATATACCCTGAACTGCTCCCGTGAAATTAAGTAAGACCGTTGTTCTGTTAACTGCAGCATTGCTGTTAATCAGCTATATAACTGTTGCACAGCTGAAGGCCGGCTTTACAACGGA
>Ga0193753_10001642_pt1 | contig 18885 bp, 16 predicted proteins | sample H1c2metaG_FD_144925 | JGI IMG/M metagenome (GOLD analysis project Ga0193753, IMG submission 144925) | Soil microbial communities from a riparian zone of the East river system, Colorado, United States - H1c2 | ecosystem: Environmental > Terrestrial > Soil > Riparian zone | place: USA: East...
AACGTCTCCTCCGTAGTGGGCGCGATGCACGGCTTCAAAGCCATTCCAAAACAATTCATCGACCCGCTGCACAATCGTATCTACGGAGACCACATGGGACCGCTAAAACTGGGCCGCACCATAGACGAGCGCATCGACGATCTGGCCCGCCGTGTTGCCGAAGCGGGTCAGAAAAACCTGCTCGCCAATGGCGCGAAGCTCGCGAGCGGCGCTCTCGTCATTCCGCGGCAGCTTGTCCGCGCGCAGCCTCTAGAGTATTTCGACATCAACGACTACGGCAACCTCTGGAACGCGGATTGGCGTCTCGAGGGTGCTTCTCGCGGTGGGGCCGGTGCCACTTATTTAGACGACAACGTGCTCGTCACCTTCCCGCGCGATACCCGTCCCTGCATGCTCGTACGCTCGCTGAGAGTGCCTGCCGGAAAACCGCGGCTGATGTTAGACATCGGGAACATTCCGAACCGTCCCTGGCGTCTCCAGGTTTTTATCGATGACGACAATCTCACCACCCAGGTCGTCGGCGCGGAAGACAGCAGCATATCGACCACAGCGCCTACATGGAAGGAGGTCACGTTCGATCTATCTCCCTACGCCGGTCGTACCGTTACCGTGCGCCTCTACCACTGGTTGGCTGAAAACTCTATTCCCGGTCAGGCGTATTGGCGTTCGATTCAAATTCAATAAAAAATCAATCCAAACGCCCGGCTTTTTCGTATAGCAATGCATACAATAGTTTGATCCGTATGCGTCTTCGGCTGGCCTTCGCGCTCCTGCTTCTCCTAAAACTGCCGCTCCTCGCCCAAAATGCCGAGCTGCAAGGCGGCATCACCGACCCACAAGGCCAAACGGTCGCCGGCGCTACAATCAAGGCACGCAAGGCCACGGCCAAGGCTACTTAGGCGCTCTAAAATCGCTCAGCCCCGAACTCATCCAAGACGTCACCATCATCAACGGCCCCTTCAGCCCGGAATATGGCGACTTCAGCCGCCTCGGCGTCGTCCACATCCGCCAGCGCGAATCGCTGCCCGATCAATTCACCGCGCGTTTGCAAGGCGGCAACTTCGACACCGGCCGCGGGTTCTTCGCCTGGAGCCCGTCCCCGCAAAACGTCGACGCCTATCTGGCTTACGAAGGCTCCTATACCGATGGCCCGTTCCAAAGCCCGCTCCGCTATCGCCGCGACAACATAAACGGCAACTATACAAAGACCCTCGACGACACGCAAAAACTCGGCTTCCGCTTCCTCTTCGGCCGCAACAATTTCTACTCTTCCGGCCAAATCCCCGCTCGATCTCGTCGACGCCGGTCTGCTCAATCGCCTTGGCGATATCGATCCCCGCGACGGTGGTCGCGTCAAACTCGGTACGATTTCCGCTTACTACAGCAAAGTGCGCCCCAACGGCGACACCTTCAAAATCGATGGCTTCCTCGGCCGCTCTCTCTTCGACCTCTATTCCAATTTCACGTTCTATTTGGTCGATCCCGCGCATGGCGACGCCTTCCAACAGCACGATTCGCGCCTCCAGCAAGGCAGCAATTTTCAATACGCGCATCCGCACAAATTCTTCGGCGCCCAGGCAACCTTCACGTCCGGCGCCAATTTTCACGACAATCAAATCAACGTCGGTCTGTATCCGCGCGACGGTCGCGATCCTACCGGCGTAACTACCCGCGCTCACGCGCACGTCACCAACGAAGCCGGCTATGCGCAGGAAAGCGTCAGCCTCTTCAGCAATCGTCTGATCATGAGCGGCGGTATCCGCTACGATAAGTTCCGCTACAACGTCGACGACAAAGTTAATCCCGCATCCAGCGGTCTCGAGTGGGCCGGCCGCTGGCAAGGCAAAGGCAGCATCGCCTATGCGCCGTCCCACAAAATTCCGTTAACGCTGCACGCCAACTACGGCCGCGGTATCAATAGCGTCGACGCGCGCGGTGTCGTCCAAATGCCCGATCAACCCCGCCTCGCGACGACCGATTTCTATCAAGTGGGTGCATCCGCGAATTGGCGCCGCTTCTCTTTCTCGACCGATACGTTTCTAATCGATCATTCGAACGAGCAGGTCTACATCCCCGACGACGGCAGCTTCGAATTCAAGGGCCCCAGCCGGGCGTATGGTTACGAAGCGAAATCCTCGGTTGATCTCACCAGCCACCTGTCACTGAACGGCGGGCTCACGAAAATCGCCAATGCCTTCTTCCGCGGGGGCGATCACCGCGTCTATGTCGATAGCGCCCCGCACTTTGTCGCCAACGCCGGCCTCACGCTCGCCGGCTACCGCGGTTGGAGCGGTTCGTTCCGCATGCGCGCCATCAATCACTACCGGCTCGACGGTGACGATCCTTCCATCGTCGCCTCCGGCCTGACCGTGTTCGACGCCGGCGTCTCGAAGCAGCTCAATCACACCGTAGAGCTAAATCTAAGCCTCGATAATCTGCTGAACAAGAACTACTACGAAACGCAGAATTACTTCGAATCGCGCGTTACGCCCGACGCCCCAATCATCGCCCGCATTCACGCGACGCCGGCCTATCCCCTTACCGTCATCGCCGGCATCACTCTACACTTCGGCGCGAAGTAAGCTGAAAGGATAGTGCGATGGTCCTGGAAGATCGGAAGAATTGCTGGCATCGACGTTTACGTCCACGCCACTTTCTTCCTGCTGATCCTGTGGGTGGTTCTTCTGCACGCGTCGCAGGGACGCAGCCTGCAAGCGGTCCTAAGCGGCGTGGGTTTCATCCTCGCTCTCTTCGCCTGCGTTGTCCTGCATGAATTCGGGCATGCCCTGACGGCGCGCCGCTTTGGAATTCCGACCAAGGACATCACTCTGCTGCCCATCGGCGGTATGGCCCGCTTGGAGCGCATGCCGGAAAAACCGTGGCAGGAATTTTGGGTGGCCATGGCCGGCCCGCTGGTGAGCCTCGCCATTGCCGCGGTCATCTATCTCGCGCTCTTTCTAGCGGATGGCTTTCAACCGGTCACCGGCCTCAGCATCACCGGAGGACCGTTCCTCGAACGCATCCTGGTCGCCAATGTCGTGCTTGCCGTATTCAACCTGGTTCCCGCCTTCCCGATGGATGGCGGCCGGGTCCTGCGCGCCCTGCTCGCCACCCGTCTCGATCACGTGCGTGCCACGCAAATCGCGGCCTCCGTGGGGCAAGGCCTCGCTCTGGTGTTCGGCTTATTCGGCCTCTTCTTCAATCCGTTCCTGCTGTTCATCGCATTCTTCGTGTGGATTGGCGCCGCCGCCGAAGCGCACTCCGTTCAAATCAAAGATGCATTCTCCGGCATCCCGATCAGCGCCGCCATGCAAACGGATTTCACCACCCTGACGACCGAGCAAACCCTGGGGGATGCCGTCAAAGTGATTCTCGCCGGCTCGCAGCACGACTTCCCGGTCATGTGGGGCGACCGCGTCATGGGCATTCTGACCAAAGGCGCTTTGTTCGCCGGCCTCACGCAATACGGCGCGGAGGAGCTCGTAACCAAAGTGATCGAGCGCGAATTCGAAACCGCCGAGCCCAACGAGATGCTCGAAACCGTATTAACCCGGCTTGCCGCCGCGCCCACGCGCGTCATTCCTGTGCTTCAGGACGGTAGCCTGGTTGGCCTGGTCACCGCCGAAAATCTAGGCGAGTACATGATGATTCAGAACGCGCTGCAGCGCAGACAATTTGCCGCGCGCGCTACGGCAACGGACGCGAAATCACACACGCGTTGATCCCGCCAATCCCCATCGAAAGTTTTCCCGCCAGTCCCGCAGGCGCCTCGCAGCCCACATCGAAAACAAACTGCTCGTGAACCTGCCGGATGTTCGCGTTGAGCTCGTCCGCCTTAAGCGGTGTCGGAAAAAGTTTTCCGTCCTCGTAACCCAAATACTGCGCCGTCAATTCCCATCCGCCGCCTGCGCTCATGCCATGCCCAAACGTGCCTTTACGCGCCGCAATCACCACCGGGTCAGGGAAAATAGATCGGAACGTCGCAATCTCCGAATAATCGCCCGGCGTCGCCGTGGCATGCAAGTCCCAACTCGCCAGGTTCTCCGGTTGCGCGCCGGCATCCTTGAGCGCACCAAGTATCGCCGCCTTCGGACCTTCTAAAGAGGGCGTAATAATATGCTCAGCGTCGGAGCTTACACCCACCGCGAGCGGCTCCATTCCCAAAGGCTTGAAACCCTTCGCCGTCATATACTCGAAATCGCCCACAATCCATAAAACCGCGCCGCCCGCCACATGCGTCCCTTGCAGCCGCGTCAGCGGGACCGAAACATTGCCGCTCGCCGATAATACTCGCGCGGAGTAAAACGATCCAACCAGTAGCGGATGCGGCGGAGGATCCGTCGCGCCGACGACCACCGCCTTGGCATCGCCGCTCTGAATCGCCCGCATCGCGAGCCGCAGCGCCACGCCGAACGTCGAACACGCCGCCACCGGTGCAAACGATAGCCCCTTGATCTTCCCCAATATCGAAATCTGCGCCGCCGGCGTGTTGTGAATGTTCCAAATTACATCGGCCGTCACGCTCCAAGGGGGCTCCGGCGCATTCCATTTTTCCTGCAGCTTCGCGCGCCGCTTCTCTTTCTCGCGAATGGAATGCAGTTTCCCCGCTTCGATTTTCCCTTCGATTCCTAAGTTCTCGATCTCGGCCAACTCCGCGAGATACTCCGCAAGCTCGGCCGCACGACCCGCCCAAAACGCGTCCCAGCACTGCTGCGCTTCATACAGCCGGATACTCGCCCGATACGTCGTGTCCAAACTTCCGACACCCGTTCCCACGTATACATGCGCCTGCTGCGCCAGGTTCTGCAGCTCCGCTTCCATGCCCGGATTCTGCCCCAGCGCCTGAATGAAGCAGCCCATCGCGTACTGCGCCGGCCAGTCCATCTTCTCTTTCAGCTTCTGAAAATGCCGCGGCGCAAAACGCTCTTCAATCCACGCCTGATAGTCGGAAAACCGGAACTCCGGCTCCCCCACTAGGAAATTATTCGGCCCGAATCCTTCAAACGGCGACAGCCAGCTCTCCGACGACGCCAAATTCTTCCGAAACGTCGGAATATCCGGCGACTTCGGCGCCACTACGCCCCATCCGAAAACTCCAACTCTTACAGCCACGTGGCCCTGTTATCCTTCACGCCAACATTGTTACATCACGCTGGCGTTACAAGCTCGCCGGGACGTATACCTTATCGGGAGCGGCGATCGAAGCGTCCTTCTCTGGAATCGAAATCCGCACGGGCTGCAAACCGGCCTTCTTTTCCGGGCGCGCGCTGAACGTCAGCACATACTGATGTCCAAAACGCTCCAGAATAGAATCGAGAAACGGCTGAAACGAAACGGGTGAGCCAAACCCGATATCGTATGATTCGCCGCCCGTCTCATCCGCAAGCTGCGAGAGAAAGTTCTGTCCCCAGCTACTGCGCCACATACTATGCCCTGCATGCCCCACGCTCGGGCTGTAAATCGTGTACACCGTCACGCCCGCTGTCTGCGCGGCACGAATACCGGCGTTCACATAAGGATTATCGGAAGTATAGCCTCCGCCCAAAGCTTCAATCCCGCTGCTGACCATGACGACGATTTTTCGCTCCGCCCCGCCGCCCGGCCATTTCTTGATCGCATCTGTTAACGAATCATAAGGGCTCACGTCCGCTCCGCCGGGTCCGAGCGCCAACCGGATACCGTTCGCCGCGGCAGTGTGATCTTTGGTGAAATTCGCCGTCACGTCCGCCATGCCGTTTCGCATGTACGCTACCGCCGTCTCGGCATTGGGCGGCAGCGTATTCAGCCATTTCTTCAACGTGTCAATTTCCGTATCGAATGACCCTTGCGCCGAATCGTCCACCAACAGCATGAGCTGAAAACGTCCTTCATCTGCGCGCAAAGGCCTGAGCCCCGTCACGGGCCGCTGCTCCTTGCCCTGCTGCACTCGGACATCCGGCGCCTCTAGCGCGGGAATCGTCTTCCCGTGTTTCGCTTCGAGCGTCACCAGTACGCTCACCTGCGGCCCAGGCGGCTGGCCAAACGCGAGATACGATGCCGCAATGGCTGCCAACAACCCGGCATACACTGTCATACCTTAAGTATTTCAGATGAATTACCCATTTACCGCCGTCCCCGAAAGCGCCATACCCCGCGCCAAAAATCCGCTCTTCCAACACATGCTCGATACCTACGCGAGCGAATCGAACAAGGTCATCTCCACCTGGCGCGAGTTCTCCGATGCCGATCTCGCCTTCCGCCCACACCCGCGTTCCGCCACCGTCTCCGAAATCCTCAAACACCAATTGCTCTCCGAACGCCGCTTCTTCGGCCAATTCCTCGGCACGCCCGAACCGTCCGCCGACGCAGTTCTTCCGGCCACGATCGATTTGGCCAGCGCCCAGTCGCGCTTCGTCGAGTTAGCTTTGAAGCGTCTCGATTTCTTCGCCGCGCAATCCGACGCCTGGTGGCTCGAAATCGTCCCGTTCTTCGAAGTGCGCCGCGAGCGCATCTGGGTGTTCTGGCGCCGCGTCCTGCACACCGCGCACCACCGCACCCAACTGACCGTCTATCTTCGTCTGCTCAATAAAACAGTGCCATCCACCTACGGCCCCAGTGCCGACGTAACCTGGACAGCCGCCGACCCCACCAATTCCGTAGAAGCCGCCGGCCGCTAGGCAAAAACGGGGACTGGCGAGCATTCGGCCGCCTTTGCCGATCCGACGCCTGTCCCCGTTTTGTCCGTATCTTTTCTGTTACCCGCTACGAACAACTTAGTGGAGTATGAGAGTTACCGAAATTATGAAGCGCTGGGCGCCTATCCCGTTGCGCCTGATCGTTGGCTTTGGTTTCATGCAGCACGGCTACGCCAAACTGGCCAGAGGTCCCGATACGTTTGCCGCTGTCCTAGGCGCGCTAGGCGTGCCGGCGCCGCATTTCATGTCATGGATCACGATACTTACCGAGTTACTCGGCGGCTTGGCAATCCTTCTGGGCGCTTTCGTAACGCTCGCGAGCCTGCCGATGGCCGTGCTTTTATTAGTGGCTGTATTTACTGTCCATCTGCCCTATGGTTTCAGTTCGATCAAACTCATGGCCGTAACTGCCGACGGTCCGCAGTTCGGCAAACCCGGCTACGAATGCGATCTCCTCTATGTCGCCTGTCTCGCCACACTTGTCATGACCGGCCCCGGGCGGCTAGCTCTAACTAAAGAAGTAATAAAAAAGACTGGTCAGAAGAAATCGTGGGTTGACTCCGGCTCGGGCAGCTTACCAAGCGACTGATAGAGGGCCAGTTCTCCCGATCACGGAGAGATACCAAGCCATCTTCACTCCGCCCGCAACATCGCGACGGGATCGATTCGCACCGCGCGAATCGCCGGGGGTACGGCAGCAAGAAACGCTGCCGCGAAAAGGATCAGGGATGGAAGTGCGAGCATGCTCACGTCCGTCGCCTTCACCTGGTAGAGCAGCGCCTCGACATATCGAATCGACCAGAATCCGAGAGCGAGGCCCGCGATCGCTCCGATTGCAACCATCGAAAAGACTCCCACCGTCACGAGCCGGACGATGCGACCGCCGGAAGCGCCGATTGCCAGCCGAATTCCGATTTCGCGGCGGCGCTGAAGCACCGCGTAGTCAAGCACGCCGTACAATCCGATCGTGGCCAACAGAAGCGCGACGCAGCCGAAGAATATCGCGAGCATGGCCAGCAAACGTTCGCGAAGCGTCTGCGCACGGTTCAGCTCTTCTTGTGTGTCGATGCTGCTCACGCGAAAATCGGAACGCGCGCGCGCCACCTCCAGACGCATGGTCTGAGCCAGGGCGAGAGGGTTCGCGCCGGTAGTACGGATGATGAAGCTCGCGTGCCCATAGCTCCCGGGAGCGCCGGCGGAATCGACCTGGCGAAACGGCACGTAGGCTACAGGAAGAATGGGCTCTCGGATGCTGCGGTATGGCGCATCCGCAACCAATCCGACGATCCAGAAGGGTGCGGCGGGACCTCCCCGCAGGACCGCTTTGCCAACCGGATTTTCGCCGTTGAAATATTCCCTGGCGAACGTTTCGTTCACCAAAGCCGCGCCGGGAGTCGTTTCGTCGGGGCGAAAATCGCGCCCGGCGATCAGCTTCAGCCGCATGGTTTCTCGCCAACCGGGGGACACGCTGAGGAAATACGCGAGCACGGGGCCTGGCGGCTCGCCATGCAGCGAGATGAAATTGTTCATCGAATTGGCGGTGAAGACGGCCCACCCGGCGATAGCGACTTTCTCGACTCCCGGGACGCCACGCAGACGATCAGCGACGTCGTCCCAAACCACAGCTTGCTGAGGACGCGACAGGACCACGTTGAGAACCAAGAGACGGTCCGAGGAGAAGCCCATCGGCCGATTCGACAAGCGATCGAATGTGGCCACAAAAAGTCCCGCGACGAAAAGAATGAGAAAAGAAAATGCGACCTGCACGGCAATAAGCCCGTGAATCAATCGCGGCCGCGCATGAGGATCTGCGCAGCCTTTGAGCGCACCCGCCGGTTTGACACCAGATGCGCGCAGCGCTGGCGCGAGGCCAAACAACAGGATTACGGCAACGGTCAACAGCAAACCAAATGCGAACACCCGCCAGTCCGCTGGCAGCAGCAATTGAACGGGTTTGCCTGGACTGCTGATCAGGCGAACCACCAATGGAGCGGCCCACCACGCGAACAACCCTCCCAGGGCTGAGGCAAGCAACGCAAGGCAGGCGCTTTCGACCAGTACCAATTGCACCAGTCGGGCTCGCCCGGCGCCGATCGAAACACGCAGGGCCATTTCTCTTGCCCTCGCCGATGCCTGGGCGGTCATCAGGTTGGCGACATTCGCACACGCGATGAGCAGCACTAGCACAACCAAAACCCCGAGCGACAGCAGCGAGCGCCGGTAGTCGCCCTGCAAGTTCGAGGCGCCGGCCGCTGCCGGCTCCAATATCACGGTCTCCGCCAGGAATCGGGCAGTTTGTATCTTGCTCATACCAACGAAGTGTTTGGCCCGCTCCTCTTCGAACGCGTGCGAGATGGCGTTGAGTTTGGCCTGAAGAGGTGCGATGGCTATGCCGGGCTTTACTCGCGCGATGGTGCGCATCCAGGCCGCATCGTCGCGCTGCGTCTTTCCGCTCATCATGGCAGGCAGGAAGACGTCCGTCATGGTGCCCGGCGACGTGCCCGTGAACGGTGCTTGCACGACGCCGACGATCTGGTAAACGGTATCGTCCGTGCGAAGCGTGCGTCCGACGACATTCGGATCTTTGCCAAAGCGCCGCGCCCAGTAATCGTGCGACAGGACGGCATAGGGATGCGCGCCGGGCATCAAGTCGTCGCTGGCGCTGAGCAGCCGGCCGGCGACGGGCCGAAGTCCGAACGAATCGAACATCCCGCCGGAAACGTAATCCAAGTTCGCCTTTTCCATCTCCTGGTCCGACCGGTAGGTCAACTCCACCGTCAGGGTGGACGAGATCGCGATCAACTCGGCCTGGTCTTTCACAGCGTCACGCATCCGGCGGAACGCGGGATATGCCCACAAGTCGTAGCTGGCGGGTTTGCCATCGAAGCCGATCAAGTGCCTGGTCAAGTCGTAGAGATGCTCCGGATTTTTCACCGGCAGAGGCCGCAGCAGCATCGCGTCGATCAGCCGAAACGCGGCGGTGCATGAACCGATCGCAAGCGCTAGGGAAAGGATCGACGCGGTGGACGTGACTCTCCTCTTTACGAGCTGACGGCAGCCGAAGACGAGGTCGGCACGCAACGAATCAAGCCAGGGGATAATACGAAGATCGCGGCTTTCCTCACGGATTTGCAGCGCGGGTCCCAAGGCTTTGCGGATTTCCGATGCATCGCGGCCCTCCGCGATGCCTTCCGTAACGTGGGTAGCGAGTTCTTCTTCGATCTCGCGGCTCACTCGTTCACCGCGAAATAGGTTGATCGCGCGCGACCAAAGCGACATGTCACACCGTCCTCAGGACTCGGTTTACCGCCGAAGTCACAGTTTGCCAGCGGGATTGCTCAGTGGAAAGCTGCTTGGCGCCCTCCGGAGTCAGCCGATAGACGCGTAGCCGCTGCCTCTGGTCTTTCGCGATCCACTCGGCGCGGAGCCAGCCTGCTTCCTCCATTCGGTGCAGCGCAGGGTAAAGCGAACCTTCGTCTGCCCGCAGTACGTCGCCGGAACGCTCTTTGATCGCGGACATGATGGCGTAGCCATGGAGTCCTGGCTTCCGGGACAGGATCTTGAGAACAAGCAGATCAAGCGCGCCTTGAAGGGAGTCCGTTCTGGGCATATTGAGACTTCTTAGTACTGAGACGTCCAAGTAGCTAAAAGGTTAGCGCATTCCAGGCGAGACCCTAGAGCAAACTGGTTCTCCGACGAGGCATAAAAAAAGGGCAGGCCTAGCGATGCTAGCGGCCTGCCCACCTCTCTTCCAGAACTACACGATTACCGTAAACGTGTAGTGGAACTGGTTGTAGTACACCGGGTAACTGCAATTCACGATGTTGCGCTTCCACACCGTCAACCGAATCAGGTAACAGCAGGTCTCGTTAAAGACCTTGGATGCGTCGTTAATATGCAGCAGCATGCTTCCGCCATTCCAGATTGGTCGCACCGCCCCCTGCGTAATCGCGTCCGCATAAGCCGGCCCTTTCGGACCGCCCGATGTCGCCGTCAGCGTAAACGTTCCCACGTCTGCCGTGCTCAGCAGATTGGCAGTCGCGCCCAGCCCATGTTCGGCGGTCAATTCATAGTGGTCCAAGTGGCCGTCCGGGTCGGTTGCGAAGAACTCGATCTCGAGCGGCGTCCCATGTTGCAATTGTTGGAATCCGCAAGCGCCCACGTTGACCCCGCCGATCCGCACATGCGTAATCCCGCAGTCCGGCTCCGTCGTCGGCAAGTGAACCGTGCCCGCAATCGGTGAAAACGGCGTCCGGTTATCGAAGCGCAGCACCAGCAGATTGTTATCCGCACTGCCGCCGCAGCCATCGATCACCTTTCGCGTGCTCTCATCCGGACCCGGATCGATCCCGCCGCCGGCCGCCCGATATCCAACGATCCGGAAATCGTAAGCGCCGTCCACAATCGTGTTCGCCGTCCCGACATACGCCAGTTCGTTGACGTTCTGATACCAAGCCCGCCCTGTCAGCGGCGAGCCCCAATTGGCCGGCCCATGATTCACTTCGTAATGGTGCCGGCTCTCGTACACATGCTTCGTGCCGAAAGTCTTCACCGGAAACGGCACCGGCGGCGGATACTGAAATCCAATCGGAAGCGTAGCGTCGAAATAGCTCCGATTGAAATCGAGCATCGCAGAAGAGGGCAGCGGCGTCCAAGCCGCCGTGCCATGCGGCGTGTATTCCACCTCGTAGTAATCGGCCTGCGAAGCCGTGCCGAATTGCCCGATCAGCGAAACCGTTTCTGAAAACGGATGATCCGCCGAGCCCGCATTCGCATAGCCGGCCGTCGCGCCCGTGCGTCCGATATTCGGCACGGTAATGCCGGGATCGCCGCACACGCCCGAAAGCAATACGCAATCGCCGGGTGGCGGAGGCGGTGGCTGCGGCACGCAGCAAGCGTCCTGGTTCGCCACCAGCGTCACGTTCAAGTTGGTCGGAATATCCCAGCGCGTCTGGAAAATATTTTCAGACACGATGACCTTCGTCCCGTTTCCGCAGTTCTGCGTCGCCCTAAAGATAATGTCTGGCGTACAGTCAAACCAAGGCGTCCACGGATACCACGGCCAAATCCGCAGCCGCTGCAATTCGGGAACCGCCGGTACAACAGTCAGCAGCTTGTCGCGCAGCGTGGGAATCACGGTCGGATCGATCTTGCCCATCGTCGGCAGCGTGCGAATCGGCAGCACCGGCGTCGGCAATACTCCCACGGGCCGAGTGAGGACCGGCTGCGTAAGAACCGGCGCCGCCGTCAAGCCCGCGAAATCGAGCGTCGGTACCGGACTCGGCTTCGGAAACTTCAGCGCCGGATTCAACTTCAAAATCGGATTGATCTTGTCTAACAGCAGTGGCTCCAGGCGCCATTCTCTGAGCTGCCACCAGTACCAAGGCCACCAGCCGCAGCACCAACGGAACTTAATCGTAAAGTGGCCGGCCGGGTCGGTAATCACTGGCGATCCAACCTGCGAGCTCGAAAGCCACCACCAGAAAAAGTTCACATCGTAAGCCCGAACCTCGGCTCCGGGAACCGGGCTGCCGTCCGCGCACACCACGCGTCCGGAAATCACAAACTCGCGGCACCAGGTCAGCCAAGTCGTCCACCATTTCGGCGTCACCACGATCGCCGGAATAGCCAACTCCGCTCCCGTCCACTGCGTGGGCGTAACACTCGCCGTCAGCGTCTGCAAATGAAAAACATCTTCATCCGTCGCGTTCTCCGGACCCACCGCGATCGATGCGGCCTGCTTCGGGTCCACATCGAGCGTGACCTTCGCCGCGCCGCCCTGTATAGCGACGATCTGTGAATGGATCGTCGTCCCCTGCTGCACCGCGACTTTCACGCGCTGCTGTTTCTGATCCGCCGCCGCAATCTGCGACGCGTCAATAGATAAATTGAGCTTACTCATGGAACTCTCCTCAAATTTGGAATGGAAACAAAGGATGCAACATCGGAAGCGTCAACGCGCAAACGCGTGCCGCGCCCCCGGAAGGTGTAAAGCTTTCCTGTCAACGGGCCGGTAATTGCCAGCTCCCCGGCTCCCGTATATTCAAATTCATGCGCGCGCGGCACAAATGGCGCGCCCGCCTCTCCGCCAATATTCGCGGTCCCCGCCCGCAGCGCCGCTCGCTGACCACCGCAGCATGCCATCTTATTTTTCCTCTCTCTTTTCTGTCGCGCGTTCGAGTAAACAAGCGCCGCCCGACAATGCGAGCCACACCAGCGCGCGCTCCCGCCAGGTGGCCGCAAGTATCCAGGCAAATGGCACCGCAATCCAAAGGCTGAGGCAGTAGAAACAATCGAGCATCTTCCCGAAAACGCTATTGCCAAACAGCCGCCGTATGCGAACCAACACATCGAAAGGCCCGTCCTCTCCCCAAAACAGGTGAGTAACTCGCCAAACGCCTAGAACACCGACAACCAGATAAGTAAAGGAGTAGGCCGCGCCCATGAATACCCGAACTTGCGATGAATACTGCCGCGCGCGCCCCAAGCGTTACACTTAACAACTGGGTCATGCGTTCACGATTTCTACCGGCCGTAACCGTAGCTGCCCTAATAACACTAGGCGCTTGTGGCTTCCGCCAATCAGAAGAAGAACAGCATCGTCAAGCGAACACGGCTGCGGGCAAAGCCGGCCAGGTGGCGCACAAAATAGCCGTCCAAGCCGGTAAGGCCAGCCAGCAAATCGGTCAGGACTTGAAGAAGGCCGCCAGCGACGCGCACGCAGGCTGGAAAGAAGCCGCCCGTAGGGACGAAGCCAAGAAAAAGTAGCCGTCCGCGGAAGCTATTCAGCGCGCCTCTACCGAAACATCCGAAAACACAACGGTGTCCGCCGCATCCGTTCGATGCGAGCAAACCGCCAGTCCAACCATCACCGGGTTCCGGAACGAAACCTCGGTATGTGCGATTTCCTTCGGCTCCGCGCCATCCGCGCCGATATGCATGAAAATCCGGACGCCTGTGCGGACCAGCTTGATCTTAAACGTGCCCGGCCCGTCGAACGGAATATCGAACACGTTGGTGTCTTCGCCCTGTTTACTCCGCCATTGCAGCCCGGGCATGCCTGTGCCGTGAATCACAACGTCGGCGTAAGCCGAATCCGTGTCCAGCGTCTGCCGCACCATAATTCCGGCCTTGCGATGATCAGCTCCCTGACCAAGAAATCGCATCGTCGCCGCGACACTGAAGTTGCCGGTCATCTCGCGCCAAACATAGTGAAACTGATCCTGCTTCTCGAACATGTTCGCCCCGGAGCCGGTGACCCGGTATTGCCCGTTCGCAAACTCGCCGGACCCCTTAATCGCCGGACCGCCCACGTCCCCGGAATGAGTAAAGATGCCCAGACTAGGCGAGGCCGCCGCCGGCAATTCTTCGACCGACACATCCGAAAACAAAACAGTGTTAGTCGCCGCCTGGCTATGCGAACTAACTCCAAGTCCAACTAATACCGGACTGCCCAACTGATTCGTCGTATGTCCCAGTTCCCGCAACGGAGCTCCGTCCTTCGCAATCCAAGCCGTCACAGTAGTGCCCCGCCGCACCAGCTTCAGCTTCCAAGTCCCCGGGCCTTCCACCCCAAAATCAACCGTGTTCGTATCATCGGCCTTCGTGTTGCGAAACTGAATCGCCGGCATGCCGTCGCCGTGAATGGCGAGATGGACGAACGGCGAATCCGCATCGAGACTCTTGCGCAGCATAATGATCGCCTTGCGGTGCGCGATTCCGTCAGTCAAGAATTTAGCCGTGGCAGTGACGGCAAAGTTGCCCGAGATCTCCCGCCAAACATAGTGGAACTGATCCGCCTTACCCCAAATATCGGTGCCGCTGCCCGTGATCTTGTACTGCCCGTTCGCGGCGTCGAACTCCGCGGATCCTTTGAGCGGCGGCGCTCCGATGTCATCGGAATGCGTGAAGCTGCCAAACTGTCCAAAAGCCGAACCAGCCAATACGGACAGGAGCAACAATTCGCGCATCCCGAGATTGTATCCGAATCCGGAAAACGCTCAGCGAGCGGCAAGCTTCTGCCAGTAATCGCCGCTAATCAACTCCAATACATGATCGTCGAGGTCGCGAAAATAGAGGCTCAAATCGTCCTTTCCCCAATCGACGCGGCTCTCAATATCCACCCCGCGCGCTTTCAGATGCTTCACCCACTCCTCCGCATCGGCAGTTTGCATCGCGAACGCAATATGCGCGGGTCCGGAACCATCGTGCGCCGGAATCACGCCGCCGGGAAGAGCCGTTGGCGTGAGCGAACCGCCCTCTCTAAAAAGCAGCAGCACCTGGTCGTGTCCCACCTGCAACACACGCAGCCGGTTCTCCTGCTGAAAGATGATTGGAAAATTGAAAATGTCGCGATACCACGCGGCCGCCCTGTCCACATCCGCTACGTACAAAGCAGTCTCGACAATTCTGCTGGTTGAAGGTCCCATACCACCTCGATGCAGTTCGCGCTATCCAGGATTCCTGGCGCTTCGTAACCAAAGCGCAACGTTGTTATGAGACAACAAAGGGGAGCTATGGAGACTCGGCGCAACTTCCTTAAACTCGCTGCCATGCTGTCGGGCGCGGCGGGTGTGTCTGAATTGATTCCCGAAGCGGTCCAGCGCGCTTATGCCATTGAGCCGCCACCTGGATCGAGCTATCTCGATGCCGAACACATTGTGATCCTCATGCAGGAGAATCGGTCGTTCGATCACACGCTCGGCACGCTCCAAGGCGTCCGCGGATTCAATGACCCGCGCGCCATTCGTAAGGCAGACGGCAATTCGGTTTTTGTGCAAACCGATGCGGCCGGCAATTCGTATGCGCCCTGGCGCCTCGACATTCACGATACGCGCATCACGTGGATGGGCTCCATTCCGCACTCGCGCAATAGCCAGGTCGATGCCTGGAACGATGGCCATCATGACGGCTGGCTCGAAGCCAAGCGGTCGCATGTAGCCGGCTACGGCGAGCTGCCTCTCACCATGGGGCACTTCACGCGCGAAGATTTGCCGTTCTATTACGCGCTCGCCGACGCCTTCACTGTCTGCGACCAGAACTACTGCTCGGTGATGACTAGCACTACGCCCAACCGCAGCTATTTTTGGACCGGCACCGTGCGCGATAAACAGCGCGCCGATTCGCGCGTCTTCATGCGTAACGACCAGTACGCGCGCGGCGGCGTGCCGTGGAAAACCTATCCGGAGCGGCTCCAGCAGGCCGGCATCTCGTGGAAGTATTACCAAAACGAGCTGACTCATTCGAGCGGACTGAACAAAGACGAGCACGCCTGGCTCTCGAACTTCGGCTGCAACATACTGGAAAATTTTTCGGCCTACAACGTTGAGGCGTATCCAGGAAGCGTCGAGGGTCTCAAGGCGCGCCTGGAGTTCCTTCAAAAGCAGGTGCCGGAGCTCGAGGAGAAGTTAAAGGGCGAACGCGATCCGGATGCGGCCGCACATCTGCGTGTCTTGCTCGCGCTCGACCATGAGCAGATCGAGCGCCTGAAAGCCGTCTGCCAAAACTGCGGCGAGGAGCGTTACCGGGAGCTCAGCGATCGCGAGCGCGCTTTGCACGATGCGTGTTTTTCCGTGAACTCGGGCGATCCGCAGTATCACGCTTTGCAAGAGCTGACCTTCGACGATCAAGGCAAGCAGCAGACGATGCTCGTGCCGAAGGGCGACGTCCTCTATCAATTCCGCAAGGACGTGAATGAAGGAAAGCTGCCTGCGATTTCCTGGCTCAGCGCGCCCGAAAAATTTTCGGATCATCCCACTTCGCCCTGGTACGGCGCTTGGTACGTCTCCGAAGTCATGGACGTGCTGACAAAGAATCCGGAAGTCTGGAAGAAGACGATTTTCATCCTGACCTACGACGAGAACGACGGCTACTTCGATCACGCGCCCTCGTTTGTAGCGCCGGATCCGAAGCGGCCTGAGACCGGGCGAGCTTCACGCGGGATCGATACGAGTCTCGAATACACATCCGCGGAAGACGAACTCCGGCAAGGTGTCGTCAAGGCGGAAGCGCGCTCCGGGCCGATCGGCATGGGCTTTCGCGTGCCGATGATTGTGGCATCGCCCTGGAGCCGCGGCGGGCGCGTTAATTCCCAGCTTTTTGATCACACCTCGACTCTGCAATTCCTTGAACACTTTGTTGAGCATAAGTTCCGTAAAGCAGTGAAAGAAGAGAACATCAGCGCATGGCGCCGCGCCATTACGGGCGATCTGACATCGGTCTTCCGGCCCTACGATCCGAAAGACGGCGCGCTCGAGTTTTTGAACCGCGACAAGTTCGTAGTCAGCATTGAACAGGCGCGCAATAAGGAAATTCCTTCGAACTATCGCAAGTTGACGGCGGATCAAATCGCCCGCTCCGAATTCACTTCCTCGCAGGAGCCGGGTGTGCGGCCTTCGTGCGGCCTGCCCTATGAACTCTATGCGGATGGCGTATTGAGCTCGGACCATACCAAATTCGCGCTAACGATGAAAGCCGGGAAAGCGGTCCATGGCAAGCAGTCGATGGGCGCGCCGTTTAACGTGTACGTTCGCAACGGCCAGACGATGAGAGCGGCGACTTTCACTGTGCGCGCGGGCGATGCGCTACACGAAGAATTCCCGCTATCTCTTTTTGCAGGCGGGAAATACAGCATCGACGTATATGGACCAAATGGGTTTTATAGATCGTTCACCGGCGACGCGAAAACGCCCGACGTGAAGGTGTCGGCCGTCTACGAACTTAAGGGCACGTCGTTAACCGGCAACGTTTTGCTGAATCTCACGAATGCGGATGCCAAGGCCGTTACCGTGATGGTGGCAGACAATTCGTACGGCGCGGCGACAGTCGTAAAAACTCTCGCCGCTCGCGAGACAAGATCAGTGCTGCTCGATTTCGAGAGAAGCCACGGCTGGTACGACTTCACCGTAAAAGCCGAGGGCTCCGGAAGCGCCGCGCATTTTGCCGGACGCGTCGAAACCGGGCGTCCGAGTTTTACCGATCCCCTAATGGGACGAGTGCAACTGGCCTGAGCGATTACGGCCGAGGTCCGGTGTGCAGGACCATGCTGACCGTGCTGCCCGCATCCACGATGTGTCCCGCGACGGGCGATTGGCTGAATACCCAGGACCCCGTTCCGTTTTGTCCCGAGAACTTCGCAAGCAGACCTGCGGCTTGCACGTGGCTCGCCGCGTCGGCCGCCGACAACTGAATCACATTCGGCACGGTCTTATTCACCGCGCTGCCGACTTGAATCATGTGCCAATTGACAATGTAAACGGAATTGCGGCCGCATCCCGTCGGCGAGTCCGTGCCGGGGTGTTTGGTGCTGTGCGCAAACTGGCCGTGCGCAGTGTTGGCAATGAGATCGGTGTACTTGAGCATGTCCTGCTCGGCGGCAACCGGCCCATCGCAATTCGCGCCAAGAATGCCAAGCAGTTCGCCGGCGAGCCAACCCGCGGCCGCTCCCAATATCGAGCCGCCTATTCCCGGCACGATCACGTTACCCAGCACCGTTCCGCCTTGGGTTGCGAGCTTGGTGGCTGTGCTCTCAATGGTCGATATGACTTGACTCTGGCCTTTGTGGCCGGAATTAACGATCAGATAATTGAGCACGACCGTATCGGTCGGGTTCACCGTGACGTTCGAGAACGACAAATTCACCGCGTGAACTCCGTTGTTCACATCGCCCATGGATTTGGTCAACGTGCGCGGCGTGCCGCTGCCATCCTGGGCCTTGACTAACAACGTGTATGTCACGTAGTCCGTATCGTTGTGCAGCGACCTGGTATCCGTAATCTGGAACGAGTCGAGCGTGAATGTAAAAACTGCCATAATTTACCTCTCCTTGTGGAAGCCCAGCGGCTTCTCACTTAAGGCCTGCGAAATCCGCCAAGAGAGTTAAATGGATTGCCAAATTTTTTCCCGCTCGTCCAAGGCAGGAGATCGCGCAAGATCGTACAATAGCCCAAATGTCATGCGTGCCTCTTACCTGTTTACAGTAGCCATCAGCCTGGCGATTGCTTCCGCGCAAACCACCAAGGATCCATTCCCGAGTCACATAAACTCTACCGACGACGTGATCCTCGTCAAGTCAGTTGATTTCGCGCAGATCCCATTCGCCGGCACGGAAGCGCCGCGCCTCATGCTGCTCATCAATGAGCCCGGCACCCATCGTCTATTTGTCAATACGATGCGTGGCCCGATTTACTCGGTCAGTTACGACGGACATTCC
>Ga0193753_10001643_pt1 | contig 18872 bp, 12 predicted proteins | sample H1c2metaG_FD_144925 | JGI IMG/M metagenome (GOLD analysis project Ga0193753, IMG submission 144925) | Soil microbial communities from a riparian zone of the East river system, Colorado, United States - H1c2 | ecosystem: Environmental > Terrestrial > Soil > Riparian zone | place: USA: East...
GCTCCACCTGCGACATGCATTTCCTCGAGTCGCTGTCGCAGGTGGAGCGTGCTTACGACGACTGGAAGAACGGCACGTGGTCGAAGGAGCCGTACCTCGACCTGCTGATTCCGTCGATGACCGATCCGACGATGGCGCCCGCCGGCAAGCACTGGATGAGCGTGTTCGTGCAGTACGTGCCGCCGACGATCCACGGCCGCCCCTGGACCGACGAGGATCGCAACGCCTGGAAGAACACGGTGCTCGACATGATCGGGCGCTACAGCCCCAACTTCAAATCGCTGATCCGCCATGTCGAAGTGCGCACGCCGGACGTCATCGAGAACGAGACGGGCCTCACCGAGGGCAACATCTTCCAGGGCGATTTGTCGCTCGACCAGATGTTGTTCAATCGTCCGTTCCCGGGCTACGCGCAGTATCGCGGCCCGACCAAGGGCTTCTACATGTGCGGCTCCGGCACGCATCCCGGTGGCGGCGTGATGGCCGCGCCGGGTGCGAACGCGGCGCGCGAAATCCTGCACGACCTGAGACGCCCGAACCTGGTTCCCGAGGGCTGGCACGATGACTGACGCCAATGTCATCGTCATCGGCGCCGGCCACAACGGCCTGGCGTGCGCGGCCTATCTGGCCAAGGCGGGCAGGCGTGTCACGGTGCTCGAGGCCGCCGCGCAGGTCGGCGGCGCCGCGGTGACGCGCGAATTCGCGCCGGGCTTCAAGGTGTCGGCCTGCGCGCACCTGTCCTATCTACTGGACGCGCGCATTGCCAGGGAACTCGATCTCGCGCGCCATGGCCTCACCTCGGCCCGCGACAATCTCAAGACCGTCGCGCTGCAGCGCGCGGACGAGCACCTGGTGCTGAATGGCGGCACGCTCGAAGGCGGGCGCGTGAGCGAAGCGGATCGCGCCGCGCTGGCCACGCATCACGCGCTGATGCTCAAGTTCGCGCGCGTGCTCGGCAAACAGCACAACCGCATTCCGCCGCGGCTTCTGGGCGGCGGGCGTTCCGATTTCATCGGTGCGGCGCTGCTCGGCCTCGACATCCGCCGTCTCGGCCGCGACGACATGCGCGAGTTCATGCGCATCGCGGGCATCAACATCTTCGACGTCGTCGAAGAGTCTTTCGAATCGCCGGCACTGAAGGCCGCACTGGCCTTCGATGCGGTGCTCGGCACCAATCTCTCGCCGCGCGCGAACAACTCCATGCTCGCGCTGCTGCATCGGCTTTCGGGCATCGCCTGCGGAACGACTGGCGGCACATCTGTGCCCACGGGTGGCATGGGCGCCGTGAGCGATGCGTTCGCGAAGGCTGCGACCGCGGCCGGCGCGACCATCCGGCTTTCGAGCCCCGTCAAGAACATCACGCTCAACGGCGATCGCGTCTCCGGCGTCGTTCTCGCCAATGGTGAAACACTGGCCGCCGACGTGGTCGTGAGCAACGCAGACCCGAAGCGCACGCTGTTCGAATTGCTCGGCGCGCGGCATCTCGAAACCGGTTTCGTGCATCGCATCCGGCATTTCCGCATGCGCGGAATGGCGGCCAAGCTTCACCTCGCACTCGACGCCTTGCCCGAGTTCTCGCGGCTGTCGGCCGCACTCGCGGGCGAACGCCTCGTTGTCGCGCCGGATCTCGTCTATCTCGAGCATGCGTTCGACGCCGCGAAATACGGCGAGAACTCACCGCACCCTGCGCTCGAGATCAACATTCCTACCGTGCACGACCGCACGCTCGCGCCCTCGGGCAAACACGTGCTCTCTGCGGTGGTGCAATACGCGCCGTATGACGCAGCGGCGAGCACGGACGCGGCGCGCGCGCAGCTGCTGGAGAACACGCTCGCAGTACTCGAGTCCTATGCCCCGGGAATCCGCGGCAAGGTGGTCGCCTCGCAGTTGCTGCTGCCGGCCGATCTCGAACGCGAATTCCGCCTGACGGGTGGACACTGGCATCACGGCGAGCTCGCGCTCGATCAATTGCTCATGCTGCGGCCGGTGCCCGGCGCGGCGCAGTACGCGATGCCGGTCAATGGCCTCTATCTATGCGGCGCGGGTGCGCATCCGGGTGGCGGCGTCATGGGCTGCGCGGGCAAGAATGCGGCACAGGCTGTCATCCAGGCGGGGCGCGCGTGAACGACCTCATGAATCAGAAGGAACACTTCCGGACCGCGGTGTACCAGACGCCGTTTCACCCGCGCACGTCCGCGCTGAACAAGCTCAACGTGTGGCACCGCTGGAAGGACTACACCGTCTCGGATGCCTATTACAACATCGCGCTCGAATACGCCGCGATCCGTAATGCCTGTGCAGTGTTCGATCTGTCGCCGATGACCAAGCACCGCATCACCGGTCCCGATGCGCTGGCGTTCCTCGATCGTCTGATGACGCGCGACGTGTCGAAGATCAAACCCGGCAAGGTCGGCTACACCGTCTGGTGCGACGACAACGGCCGCGTGATCGATGACGGCACGATTTTCCACCTGAAGCCCGGCGACTATCGCCTGTGCTCGCAGGAGCGCCAGCTCGAGTGGTTGGAGCGGTCGGCCTTCGGCTTCGATGTGAACATGGTCGAGGAGACGCACGACGTCGCCTGCGTCGCGTTCCAGGGGCCGACCAGTTGCGCCGTGTTGAAAGCCATCGGCTGCACCGGCGTTGAAAACATGAAGCCCTTCGACATCGCCTATTGGCCGTTCGCCGGCGGCGAGTTGATGGTGTCGCGCACCGGTTTCACGGGCGATCTCGGCTACGAGTTGTGGGTCGACAATTCGCGCGCGGTGCCGCTGTGGGATGCACTGTTCGACAAGGGCTCCATTCACGGGATCCGCCCCATGGGCACGCATGCGCTGGAAATCGCGCGCATCGAGGCGGGGTTCATCCAGGCGCACGTGGATTTCCTGCCCGCCGATCAGGCCATCCATCTGGATCGCTCGCGCTCGCCTTTCGAGCTCGACCTGGGACGCCTCGTCGATTTCAAGAAGCCCAACTTCAACGGCCGCCGCGCGTTGCTCGAGGAACAGAAGCGCGGTTCGCGCTACCGCTTCGTGCGTCTCGAGATCGCCGGCAACAAGGTCGCGAAGGCTGCGTACATCTACAACCGCGAGCGCAAGGGCGAGATCGTCGGCACGGTGACGTCGGCGCAGTGGTCGCCCTCCGCGAAGAGCAATATCGCGCTGGCTTCGCTGCACATGCCGTGGGGCCGTCCGCAGGACGACCTGTGGGCCGACGTCTACTACCAGCGCGAACTGCAGTGGTCGCGTGTCATGGCTCCCTGCCGGGTAGTCGCGGGTGCGTTCTTCGATCCGCCGCGGCGTCGAGCCACGCCGGCAGCCGACTTCTGATCAGGGTGACCGCGCCCCGGCGGTTTCAGGCTCCCCGAGCAAGTAATCCAGATAGACCAGGTACAACGCCATCAGGCGGTAGGTGTCGTGGTAGTAATCCAGGTTCATGGCCGAGAGCTTGTCCTTCGAGGTGTGCAGAATCTGATCGTTCTCGCTCTTCTGGGTCAGCGAGTGGATGGTGATCCTGGGTATCTTCCGCGCCTTGAAGGATTCCGAGTCCGTCGAGCCGACTCTTTCGAAATTGAGCCCGTTGAGGGGCAACTTCATGTATTTCGCGGCGGACACGAGCGCCAGTATCAGGCGTTCGTCCGAGCGACTCGTCCACACTTCGGTGGGTGCCAGCCCGAGTGTGTCCATGTTGATCATCGCGTCAGTCGCCGCCACTTGTTCGGGGGTCATATTGCGCGCGTAGAAGCGCGAGCCGACCAGGCCTGTCTCTTCGTCAGTGAAACCTATGAAGACGTAGGTGTGCCGTCGGGGCTCGAAACTCAATGACTCATACAGTGATGGCAGGAGCGCCGCGCCGCTCCAGTTGTCGGCGACCCCGGCACTCTCCGGCACTCGGTCGAAGTGAGCACCTACGATGATGACCCGACCGGATGTGCCTGGTAAAACACAGATGACGTTCGGCGGTTTCGAGAACCTCACGCGTTGCTCGGACAGATGTTCGCCACAACCCGCGTCGACGAACATCCGATTCAGGGTGGCTCCGCGTTCGAAGTTCGTGCCGCCGTATTCGCGCAACCGGCTTTCGATCGATTCGCGGAGCACGTAGCGGACGCGAAGGTCTTCGGCTCCAGCGCTGCCCGACGAGAGCCCGAGCAGCATCAAGCTGATTGTTTGCAGGCTGAATGACCCGCTGACGGAAGCCGGCCTTTTCAGGAGGCCTCCAGCCCCAGGAGTGCGCGTGCTTCCGCGGGTGATGCGACAGTGCGTCCGTATTCCTGCGTCAACGCCGCGACGCGCGCCACGAGCTCGGCGTTGCTCGCCGCGAGCCGGTGCTCGTCGAAGCGCAGGTTGTCCTCGAGTCCCGTGCGCGCGTGGCCACCGAGCTCGAGCGCCCAGTGGTTCACGACCAGCTGATTCTTTGCCATTCCTGCAGCCGTCCAGGTCGACCCGGGAAGAATCGCCTCGAGCTCCTTGATCAGAAATTCCAGCAGCTCGCGTCGCGCCGGCAGCGCGTTCTTCAACCCGAGCACGAACTGCACGTGCGGTGGGGCTTTCAACAGGCCACGCTTCACGAGCTCCGCCGCGTTGTAGAGCATCGCCACGTCGAATACCTCGACCTCGGCCTTGATGCCGCGGCCGATCATGTCGCGCGCGAGGTCTTCGACGAAGTCCGGCGGATTCTCGTAAATGGACGTCGGGAAGTTCACCGAGCCGGTGGCCAGCGACGCCATGTCGGGTTTGAGATAAAGCATCGCCCCGCGCTCCGAAAGCCCGCGGCCGCGGCCGCCCGTGGAGAACTGCACGATCATGCCGGGGCAGTGCTTTCGGACACCCTCCTGGACGCGCGCGAATCGCTCGGGATCGGAGGAGGGCCGGCCTTCGTCGTCCCGCACATGGATGTGGACCAATGCCGCGCCGGCCTCGAAGGCCTCGTGCGTGGATTCGATCTGTTCGGCGGGCGTGATCGGGACCGCCGGGTTGTTTGCCTTCTGCGGCAGTGATCCGGTGATGGCGACGCTGATGACGGCGGGGTGTGTCACGCGCGGATCATCGCCCAGATTTCCGAAGGACTACAATCCCGCATGCTCTTTGAACGCGACACCGTCCTGCATAGCTGGTGCCGGCAGGCCGACTGGTCCGCCCCGACTGTTGTCGGGGGCGCGGGCGCGCGGATTCACACCGCCGACGGCCGTTCCATCCTTGACATGAGCAGCCTCGCCGAGTGCTGCAACCTCGGTCATCAGCATCCGAAGATCGTCGCCGCGATCCGCGAGCAGGCGCAGAAACTGTGCTTCGTCACCAGCAGCTGGGGCGCCGAGCCAAGAGCGCGTCTCGCGGAGTTGCTGCTCGAGAAATCGGGATTCGCCGGCGGCCGCGTGTTCTTCACGCTCGGCGGCGCCGATGCGAACGAGAACGCGGTGAAGTTCGCGCGGCAGGCTCAGGGCTTGCCGCGCGGCCGCATCATCGCGCGCGACCGCTCCTATCACGGGGCGACCTACGCGACGATGGCGTTGTCGGGCGACAGCCGCACGCGGCACCAGGTCGACCGCGAAGCGTTTGGTGTCCTGCACGCGCTGCCTCCATACGCCTACCGCTGTCCGTTTGGCAGTGCTACCGCCGAAGAATGCAGTAGCCGCGCCGCCGCGCATGTCGGCGAGCTGATCGATAAACACCAGGACGTGGCGGGCGTCTTGATGGAGCCGAACGCTGGCACGAACGGCATCGTCGCGCCGCCCAACTACTGGCCCGCGCTGCGTGAGCAGACCCGCGGCCGCAACGTCTACCTGATCGCCGACGAGGTCATGAGCGGGTTCGGCCGCTGCGGCGAGTGGTTTGCGTGGCAGCGCTATGGCGAGGAGGGCCGACCGGATCTCATGACGCTCGCGAAGGGCCTGACGGGTGCGCACCTGCCGCTGGGCGCGGTCGTGCTGTCGGCCGGGATTTCACAGCGTCTCGAGCGTGAGATGTTGTACACGGGGCTGACCTACTGCGGGCACCCGCTCGCTTGCGCGGCCGGCGTCGCCGCCATCGAAGCGTATGTCGACGAAAACCTGATCGAGCGATCGCGCAGCCTCGGTGCGCTCATGCTCGAGCGGTTGAAAGCGATGCAGGCAAAGCATTCCATCATCGGCGACGTGCGCGGCGGCGACGGTCTGTTCGCCGTGATCGAGCTCGTGCGTGACCGGGGTACCCGCGAATCTCCGTCCGCGTGGCCTGCATCTCCCGATGCCTTGAAGCACCTGGTGCGCGACGCGTTGCAACGGGACGTATCGTTCGCCATCCGCGGCAACCTGATCCTGCTCGCACCCCCGCTGGTCATCGCCGAAAGCGAACTCGGCGATGCGCTGACCCTGCTCGACGAACTGTTGGCCGCAGTACAATTCTGACCGCCACGGTGTCCCATGACGTACAAACTCACGTATTCCACGATGTTCGATCCGCCGCCCGAAATGCACACGCGTTTCGAAGCGGCTTTGAGCGAGGTGCGCGGCATTCTCGGCCGCAAGCATTCGTTGCACATCGCGGGAAAGGACGTCGAGACCAGTGCCAGCAAGGACAAACGCAGCCCGATCGATCGTGACTGGTTGTTGGGCTCGTTCGCCCAGGCGAACAGTGAGCACGTCGATCAGGCGATGCGTGCCGCGAGCGAGGCGTTCCCGCGTTGGCGCGCAACACCGCCGCAGGAAAGAATCCGCCTGTTGCGCCGGGTTGCGCAGCTCATCGAGGAGCGCGTGTATCAGATCGCCGCCGCGGTGGCGCTCGAGGTCGGAAAGAACCGCATGGAGGCGCTCGGCGAAGTGCAGGAGACGGCCGACTTCTTCAACGTGTACTGCGACAGTTTCGAAGCCCAGGGCGGATTCGACCACGTGCTGCCGAACGATCCGCTGCCGAACGTGGTGTCGCGCAACCGCAGCGTCATGAAACCGTACGGCGTCTGGGTCGTCATCAATCCGTTCAATTTTCCGTTCGCGCTCGCCGGCGGGCCGGTGGCCGCGGCGCTCGTCACGGGCAACACGGTGGTACTGAAAGGCGCGAGCGAAACCCCGTGGTCCGGCCGATTGCTGGCCGACTGCCTGCGCGATGCTGGACTGCCGCCGGGCGTATTCAACTATCTGATGGGACCGGGCGCCGCGATCGGCGATGCGCTCGTAGCGCATCCGCAAACCTGCGGCGTCACGTTCACCGGCTCGTACGACACGGGCATGGGCATCCTGCGCAAGTTCGCCAACGGACGTTATCCGAAGCCCTGCATCGCGGAGATGGGCGGCAAGAACGCCTGCGTCGTCACCGCGAACGCCGATCTCGATTCGGCGGCCGCCGGCATCGTGCGCAGCGCGTTCGGCATGGGCGGGCAGAAGTGCTCGGCGCTGTCGCGTTTGTATGTCGAAGAATCGGTCGCGGACGCGCTGGTTCAAAAGCTGCTGCAGAAAATGCAGGCGATCGGCGTGGGCGATCCGACGCGCAAGGAAAACTGGCTGGGCCCGGTAGTTAGCGAGAACGCGCACCGCAAGTTCGCCGGTTACGTCGAGCGTCTGCGTGCGGGCGGTGCAAGGATCCTGTTCGGCGGCGAGGCCCTCTCGACGGGCGACCTCGCGCGCGGCTTCTATGCGACGCCGACGCTCGCCGAGGCATCGCTCGATCACGCGCTGTGGCGCGAAGAAATGTTCCTGCCCATCCTGATGCTGCATCGGGTGAAGGATCTGGACGCGGGTATCCGCCAGGCGAACGATTCGGATCTCGGCCTGACGGCGGGCGTGTACGGGTCGAAGGCCGACGTGGCCGAGTTCCTGGAACGCATCGAAGCCGGCGTCACGTATTCGAATCGCCCGCAAGGCGCGACCACCGGCGCATGGCCGGGGTACCAGCCGTTCGGCGGCTGGAAAGGCTCGGGCAACACGGGCAAGGCGATCGCATCCTTTTATTACCTGGCGCAGTATCTGCGCGAGCAATCCCAGACGGTGGTCGAATCATGAAGTCTCCCCATATCCGCACCGCGCTGCCGGGCCCGAAAGCCAAAGCGATGCTCGAACGGTCCGTCGCGGTCGAGTCGCCGTCCTATCCGCGCGACTATCCATTCGTCATGTCGCACGGCAAGGGTGCGCAAGTGTGGGACGTCGACGGTAATCGCTTCCTCGACTTCATGGCCGGCATCGCGGTGGCTTCGACCGGTCATTCGCATCCGCAAGTCGTCCAGGCGATCAAGGATGCGACGGACAAATTCCTGCACATCTCGAGCGACTACTGGCATGAAGGCCAGATCGCACTGGCCGAGAAGATGAACGCAATCTCGCCGATGCGCGAGCCGACGTTGAGCTTCTTCTGCCAGAGCGGCACCGAATCGGTCGAAGGCGCGCTCAAGCTCGCGCGCTACGTCAGCGGTCGCGGGCGTTTCATGGGTTTTCTGGGTGGCTTCCACGGCCGCACGATGGGTTCGCTCGCGTTCACCTCGAGCAAATACACGCAGCAGAAAGGCTTTTTTCCGACGATGCCTGGCGTCACGCACGTTCCCTATCCGAACAACTATCGCCCGATCTTCGCGGGTGACGACCAGGGCGCGGCGGTGCTCAACTACATCGAGAACGTGCTGTTCAAGTCGAACGTGCCGGCGAGCGAAGTCGCGGCGATCCTGATCGAGCCGATCCAGGGCGAAGGCGGCTATCTGGTTCCGCCTGATGGCTTCCTGCAGGGCCTGCGAGCGCTGTGCGATCGCCACGGCATCCTGCTGATCTTCGACGAAGTGCAGTCGGGCGTTGGCCGCAGCGGCAAGATGTTCGCGGCAGAGCACTTCGGGGTCGCGCCGGACATCATGACGCTCGCGAAAGGCCTAGGGTCGGGTCTGCCGATCGGCCTGGTCGTCGCGAAGAAGACCATCATGGAGAAGTGGCAGCGTGGAGCCCACGGCAACACCTACGGCGGCAACCCGATCTGCTGCGCGGCGGCGCTCGCGACGCTCGACCTGGTCGAGCGCGAGTACGCTGCCAATGCGGCGCGCACCGGCGAGTATTTCATCAACAAGCTGCGCGAGTTGAAGCTGCGCTACGACTGCATCGGCGACGTACGCGGCAAGGGCCTCATGCTCGGCATGGAGCTGGTGGAGAATCGCTCCACCAAGGTTCCGGCGGCCGCTCTGTGCGATCGACTGATCACGCGCGCCTATCACAACGGTTTGCTGTTGCTGTCGTGCGGGCAAAGCACGATCCGCTTCATGCCGCCGCTGTCGATTTCCAATTCGGATGTCGACGAGGCGTTGACCATCCTCACCGCGAGCCTCGACGAGGTACTGGCCGATGACAGACAGAATTCCGGCGCTGCTGGGACTGCTGACGCTCTGCGTCGCTGACGTCACACTCGCCGCGCGCGTCGCGGTCCTCAGGCAGATCGATCTCCCGCACTCTTATTACTACCGGGAGATGTTCCTGCCGCAGCTCACGAGCGGCCCGTCCAGCGTGGCGTTTTCGCCGGACGGGCAGAGCGTCGTGTACAGCATGGGCGGTTCTCTGTGGCTGCAGGCGATCGACGGCGACACGGCCGACGAGCTGACGTACGGGCCGGGCTACGACTATCAACCCGACTGGTCGCGCGACGGACGCTTCATCGCATTCGTGCGGCATCGCGCCGATGCGATCGAGCTCTGGCGATTGGACCTGACCAGCCGCAAGACGCAGCAACTCACGAGCACCGGCGCCGTGCTGGTTCAACCGAGAATTTCACCGGACGGGAGCCGCATCGTGTTCGTTTCCACGGCGGGCACCGGCCACTTCAATCTCTACGTCGCGGAGCTCACTCAGTCCGGGCTCGGAACTTCCCGCGCCGTGATCGCGCCGCACGAGAGTGTGATGTCGCGCTACTACTATTCGACGCACGATCACACGATCAATCCGTCATGGACGCCGGATGGCAAGAGCCTCGTGTTCGTTTCCAATCGCGAGGTTGCCTACGGCTCGGGACGGATCTGCAGCGTCGCGCTCGACGCGGGGAGTGCGCCTGCGTGTTTCATCGACGAGGAGACCAGCTGGCGCGCGAATCCGGAAATAGCGCCCGATGGCAAGCGGGTGCTCTACAGCAGTTATCAAGGCCGGCAGTGGCATCAGCTGTGGTTGACGACGCTCAGGGGCGAGGCCACGCTGCCGCTGACGTTCGGCGAGTTCGACGTCACGCAGGCGCGCTGGTCGCCAGACGGTCGCCGCGTTGCGTACATCAGCAACGAATCGGGCAACGTCGCGCTGTGGATTCAAGAGTTCACCGGCGGAGCGCGGCAGAAAATCCTCGCCAGGACCCGGCACTACGCGCGACCCACGGCCCAGCTGTCGATCAAGCTGACCGACGAGTCAGGAAAGCCGGCGTCCGGGAGAGTCAGCATTCGCGGCAACGATGCGCGCGCATATGCGCCCGACAACGCATGGGTGAGCGCGGACGACGGCTTCGATCCGTCGACCCAGATCGAAGAGACGCGTTACTTCCACTGTCATGGCGAATGCGTCGTGAGCGTGCCGCTCGGCGAGGCGAAGATCACCGCGTGGCGCGGAATGCGAAACGCGGTGGTGCAACGGAAGGTTGAAGTCCGCGAGAAGCTGGGCGCCACGGCGGAAATCTCGTTCAAGCGATTGTCGATGCCGCCATGGGCGCCGGCCAGCGTGTCGGCCGACCTGCACGTGCACATGAACTATGGGGGTCACTACCGAAGCACGTTGCAGACGCTGGCCGCACAGGCTCGCGCCGAGGATCTGGACGTCATCTACAACACGATCGTGAACAAGGAGCAGCGTTTTCCGGACATCGTGTTCGCCGACGGCGGCGTGACGCGCGAGAGCGACGTGACGATCTTCCAGGCGCAGGAGTATCACACCAGCTATTGGGGACATCTCGGCCTGCTCGATCTGAAACATTTTTTGACGCCGGGCTTCAGCGCCTATCAGCAGAGCGCACTCACATCGCCGTATCCGCACAACGGCGCGGTGGCCGACCTTGCGCATGCACAAGGCGCGCTCGTCGGCTACGTGCATCCGTTCGATTGGGACATCGTGCCGGAAAAGGAGAAGTCACTGACCAATGCGCTGCCGGTCGACGTCGCGCTCGGCAAGGCCGATTACATCGAGGTGGTGGGCTTCTCGGATCACAAGGCGACGGCTGCGGTCTGGCATCGGCTGTTGAACCTGGGATTCCGGCTGTCGGCCGGCGCCGGCACCGATGCGATGACTAACTACGCTTCCTTGCGCGGACCGGTCGGCATGAATCGCGTGTTCCTGCAGACCGGCGGCGACACGAATGCTTCGGCCTTGCATGACGCTCTGCGCGCGGGACACAGCGTCGCGACCAACGGGCCGTTGCTGGCGCTGCAGGTCGACGGCAAGAATCCCGGCGACACGATCGAGCTGGCCGCGGGCCGCAAGCTGAGTTACCGCGCGGCGATGCGCTCGCTCGCGCCGCTCGATCACGTCGAAGTGCTCTACAACGGCCGCGTCGTCGCGCGCCATGGGAAGAAGGACGCGATCGCTGCCGATCTGAGCGGCGTGATTTCCGTGACCCAGAGCGGCTGGATTCTGCTGCGCGCGTGGAACGACGAGCCCGATGCGCTGATCTTCGATCTCTATCCTTACGCCAGCACGAGCCCTGTCTACGTGTCGATCAGCGGCCAACCCGCGAGGTCGCCCGCGGATGCCGAGTACTTCCTGCGCTGGATCGACCGGATCATCGCGTCGGCCGAGGCGCGTCAGGACTACAACGACGCGCAGGAAAAGAAGGACACGATGGACTACCTGCGTGCAGGTCGCGCGGTATTCGAGAAGAAGGCAGGGCGCTGAGATTCCGTCAGCGTGGCTTCTTGTCCAGTACGGCCTTGTGTTCTGTCAGCAGCTTCATCAGCGCCTTGTGATCGATCGCCGCAGCCTTGTTGCCGTCGTAGCCGGTCATCGGCTCGGCGGCGATCATCGCGTTGATGATGCTTTCCTCCACGGCCCGCGCCGTCGCGAGGAACAGCGCATCTAGCTGCTCGTTGCCGAGCGCGGTCAGGGAACTCACCGTCACCTGGTTCGCGGCTTCGTTCGCGGTCGAGAACGCGATGAAGATGTCGCCTGAGCCGTTGCCCGAATAGCTGCCGTTGCGCGCGATGCCGAGCGCCGCGCGTCGCGCGAGCCGCTTCAGTTGATGCGGCAACAGTGGCGCGTCGGTCGCGACGACGATGATGATCGATCCCGTGTCCTTCGGCTCCGACCACAGCAGGTGGTTCTGCAATACCTTGCCGACCGGCACACCGGCGATGCGCAACTCGCCGCGCACGCCGTAGTTCGCCTGCACCAGCACGCCGAGCCGATATTCGGTCTTGTCGACCTTCACGACGCGCGAACTCGTGCCCGTGCCGCACTTGAACTCGTGGCAGATCATTCCCGTGCCACCGCCCACGTTGCCTTCGGCAATCGCGCCGCCATGCGCGCCGTCGAGCGCGGCGAACACGTGTTCGGGCTTCACGTGGAAGCCGTTGATGTCGTTCAGATGGCCGTCGTATGTCTCGGCGACGACCGGCAGCGACCACCAGTAACCCGAAGCGTCCGCGGCTCCATGGTGGATGCGCCACTGGATCGTGGCGTCGCGCACGACGCCGACACTGTGGGTGTTGGTGATCAGCACAGGACCTTCGAGAAACCCGGATTCCTCGATCCAGTGCGTGCCCGTCATCTCGCCATTGCCGTTCAGGCTGAACACGCCGGCGAACACCGGCTTGTCACTGCTGGATTCGCCGCGCGGCATGACGGCCGTCACGCCGGTGCGAACCGCGCTTTTGCCTTCGCCCTCGATGAGTGTGCTGTAGCCGACCGTCACGCCTTCGACGTCGGTGATCGCATTGAAGCGGCCTGGGGCGCCATCGAAAGGAATGCCGAGCGCACGGGCGCGAGGTCCGTCCGCGAACGACGGTACACCCAACGCGCAGCCGAGTGAGGCGACGACCAACCAACAAACCAGCTTCGATGTCTTCACGGGCAATCTCCTCTGTGGCGCAGCGATCATGACTGCAGCGCGGTCTCGCGCGCTACACTGCGGGATGAGCGAATCGACACCGGCTCGCGGCCTCGGCTTCTGGATGTGCCTGGCGCTGGTCATCGGCAACATGATCGGTTCGGGCGTGTTCCTGCTGCCGGCATCGCTCGCGCCCTACGGCGCGAACAGCGTCCTCGGCTGGCTGCTCACCGCCGCGGGCAGCGTGCTGCTCGCCTTCGTGTTCGCAAGACTGGCCCGTTCCTATCCGGACGCCGCCGGGCCCTACGAATACCCGCGCAAGGCCTTCGGCGAAGCGGCGGGATTCCTGACGGCCTGGGGATACTGGATGGCGGTCTGGATCGGCAACGCCGCGATCGTGACCGGCACCGTCGCGTATCTCTCCGACCTCATTCCGGCAATCAAGCAGACCGTCGGCGGCCCGGCGATCGTGTCGTGCGCGATCATCTGGTTCCTGACGTTCCTCAACTGGCGCGGCGTGCGGCAGATGGGCGTTCTGCAGATCGTCACCACCGTGCTCAAGGTCATGCCGTTGCTGGCGATGGTCGTGCTCGCGGTCGTGCTGCTCGGCAAAGGCGATGCGTCGGTCATCCGCGTCGACCCGCAGCCGCTGAGCCTGGCCGCCGTGACGGCATCCGCGACGCTGACGTTGTGGGCATTCCTCGGACTCGAGTCGGCAACGGTGCCGGCCGGCAGCGTGATCGATCCCGAGAAAACGATTCCGCGCGCGACGCTCTGGGGCACCGCCATCACCACCGTGTTGTACGTCCTCGCCTGCTCGACGGTGGTGCTGCTGCTGCCGACCGCGGAGCTCGCGCAATCGACCGCGCCGTTCGCCGACGTGGTGCGCATGTTCTGGGGCGGCAATGCCGGCACGTTGTTCGCACTGTTCACGTTCATCAGCGGCTTCGGCGCGTTGAACGGCTGGATCCTGGTCCACGGCGAAATGCCGGCCGCGCTGGCGCGTGCGGGCGTGTTCCCGAAGTTCTTCGCGCGGCAGTCCAGGTACGGAACTCCCGGCACGTCACTGTTCATCACCAGCGGCCTGCTCACGGTCGTGGTGCTGTTCAACTACAGCAACTCGATGGTGACGGTGTTCACCAAGATGCTGCTCATCGCCACGCTCGCGACGCTCGTGACCTACCTGTGCTGCTCGGTGGCGGCGCTGAAGCTTGCGTGGCAGGGTCACCTCGGGGTCAAGGGTAAAAGCCTCGGCGTGTTGTCCACGGTCGCCATTCTCGGGGCTATCTACTCGATCTGGACGATCTTCGGCGCCGGCCTGGAAGCGTTCTATTGGGGCATCGGCTTGATGGCCGCCGGCGTGCCCGTGTATGTCGCCATGAAGGGCCACGCCGGAACGGTGGCAAGGGCGCGTAGGGCTACGACGCCGGCACGGGGAGATCTATAACGGCGCGGCTGGAGCGCCGCATTTCATGCCGGTGCTACCCTGAGCTCGAGCAGGATGTTCGCCGCGTTCCACGCGGCATGCGGGATCGTGCCCGGTGCTCTTATTGTTCTGTTGCGAAGAATAGACCGCGAACGCTAACTAAACCACGGGTGGGTATGCCGAATGAGCAAAGTCCATGTCGTTGCCGCCGCATTGGTGTCGCTCGCTTGCCATCCGCTGGCATTTGCCGATACGAAGACCGAGCCCATCCCGCTGGCGGCATTCAGCGACGGCATCAAACACTGGCAGGATCGTCACGGTACCGACTACGCGCGCTACCAGCCGCAGCAGGTCACCGAGATTGCCGACAACCTGCTGCTCTATCAGCGTGACAACGGTGGATGGATCGAGAATCGGGATCCCGCGCGAATCCTCGATGCCACGGAGAAAGCGGCGCTGGTCGCCGAGAAGGCTGAAGGTCGCGGCAGCTTCGACAACCGGAACATCTACTCGCAAATCGAATACCTGGCGGCCGCGTTCGGAAAGACCGGCAAAGCGGCCTATCGCGACGCGGCTGCGCGAGGACTCCACTACGCGCTCGCGCAGCAAATCGCGAGCTGCGGCGGGTGGCCTCACACGGTTCCCGGTACGGCGAACTACCACGGTTACATCACGATCGCCGACGAAGTGACGTCGGGGTTGCTACGGCTGCTGCGCAAGATCTCCGCGGGTGCCGATCCGTTCGGCTATCTAGATGCAGCGACACGCGCACGAGCGAACACAGCGCTGGACCGGGGTGACGAGTGCGTCTTGAAGCTGCAGATCGAACAGGGCGGGCGGCTCACGGGATGGGCAGGGCAATACGACCCGAAAACGCTGCGACCCGCCATGGGCCGTGCGTTCGAGCTCCCGTCCATCGTCTCGCAGGAAACGGTCGAGATGCTTCGTTACCTCATGAGTGTCGAGAAGCCCAGCGCCGCGCAGGTGAAATCAATTGAAAGCGCTGTCGAATGGCTGCGTCGTTCGCAGATCGGCGGAGTCAGGCTCGAGAAAGTGATGCTGGAGAAAGCGGTGCAGTATCAATATCACGTCGCCACATTCGACTACCGACTGGTGGCTGACGCCAACGCGCCGCCGTTATGGGCGCGCTTCTACGATCTTAAGGACAACAGCATCGTGCTCGCGAACCGGGACAGCGTGCGCGTGAAGAACTTTTCGGAAGTACATCCTGAGCGCCGCAGCGGCTACTCGTGGTTCGGAACCTGGCCTGCGGCGCTGTTGAACGAGGAATATCCGGCGTGGCGTGTCCGCCATTCGCAATGACTCAACGTCAGTTGCAATGCACGTTCGGCCCGGGCTTCGACGCGCAGGTTCCCGGCAGTGTCACCGACGTCTCGACCAGCGCCATGTTGCGCGCGCCGTTGCTTCCCGTCGCCTTGAGGAATCCCGAGAACGTGATCTTCCGGTCGTACTGTGGCGGAAAGTACGTCAACGCGAGCGTGGGACCCGTGCCCGTCGAGCCAATCTTCCACCGGTAGCTTGCGCCGGACACCACCGGAGTGGCACGGAAAGTAAACCCATAAGAGTATTCCGGATAGTCGAGCCACCAGCCCACGGACGGCGGAAATGCCGACGCGGCAGCCACCGACTTGTTGTAGAGCGCACTGCTCCATGCCGCATCGTCGGAGATCAGGTTCTGTGTCCCCGACTGCCAGTTCACTGCGTCGAGGAACTCATAGATCGTGGGTTTGCGGCCGGCATAGGTCTGGAACGAGGCGTTGATGCGCGTGATCAGGCCCGGCGCGTAGAGCGTGGTGCGATCGGGCGTGGTGCCGCAGGCATCTGCGTCGACGTTCGCGCGCAAACCGTAGCTGCGGTTCAACGCTTCGTATTGAAAGCCCGGGATGATTTCCGGGTAGTGACCGCGGTACCACTCCACCGCCTGCTTGTACATATTCGCGGTGACCTTGCATTGCAGGTTGACCGGAGCGAGGAGAAACGGATCGAACTTCGAGTCGCAGCGATCCTTCATCTTGCTGAGGAACTGGGAATCGCAGGATCCATAGTCCGCACCCAACTGGGTCCAGCATTTGTCGTGGAAATCGCAGGCCGGCGTGAACGTGGACTTGAAGAGTCCAGCGTCAGGAACGAGCCAGGCAAGATCGATGCCGTTGTATTTGAGGGAGCAGCCATCGCCAATGCCATCGTCTGGCGAGGGCACCTTGTTGCTCACCGGGCAGATCTGCGCCAGCAGCGGCACAGGCACGATAAAAAAGAGTATCAGCGCGAGTTTGCGAATCATCTAACTCTCCTGTTCAGCGTGACGTGAGTGGCTCCCCGCGGCGGATTTGCCGCGCCTCTTGCTCTCTGTCGAGAGAGACGTATTTGTGACATGCCACGCAGCGCACCAGCGGGTCGGCATTCGCACCCGAGCGCTCGATCGAAGAACCGCTGCGTCAGCTGCTGAAGTTTTCCCGCTTACCTTTCGTCGCCGTACAGGTTCAGTTCCCTGATCACCCAGGGTTGCCAGCCTTCCTTTTCCACGATGGCAATGCGCAGGTGCCGCGATTCAACCGGGGCGGGGAGATTGAAGCGCGCATGGGGTTCGCCCACCGCCTTCGGTGCGACCATGGTCCAGGTCTTGCCATCGTCGGACACTTCGACGCTATAGAACGGAGCCCAACCAAGGTCCTTGCCGTTTTCGCCCTTCTCACCACGGGAATCGACGTCGATGGCGATGATCCTGCTGCGCGCGGGCAGCTCGATAGTGAGCCACTCCAGGGGGAAGGGCTTGACGTCTTGCGTGAAGTATCCGGTTTTCGGGTCGCCATCGAGAATGGCCTCGAGCGGGGAGTTGTCGCGCGCCGCCATGTTGGCGGCGAGTTTCCACTCGGCGCGACGCTTGAAGCGCTCGCGCGGTACGTCGAGCGCCGGGAGCTGGCCGCTGAGTTCCGCGAGCGTCCAGTAGTTAGTATGCCCGGCATCGGCTGCCCGCCGCGCGGCGACGGCCTCGGGCTCCACCGCGGGCGCGCGGTTGCCGAAACTGTTGCGGACATAGGTGAGCACGCCGGCCAGCTCGGCGTCGGAATACGAATTCATGGGCACCATGGGCGCGCCGTAGTCGACGCCATCCACGGTGCCCTCCAGGCCGTGGAGGAGAATCGCGATAGTGGCGCGTTCGTCGCCGAGCACGCGCCGGGAGTCTGCCAACGACGGCGCTATGGTGCGGCCTTCGGCGGCGGGCATGGGCGCACCGCGACCATCAGTGCCGTGGCAGGCGAAACAGACCGAACCGAAAAGCGTGCGGCCCGTGCGATAGGACTTCAACCCGTTGACGCCAAGCAGGCGGATGAGCTGCGGGTCTTCGTTGTTGGCTTCGTCCCAGAGCTGCTCATTGATGGCGTAAACGCCGGTGGACCTGGACGCTTCGGCGGTGGCCCTGATGATTTTCTCCGCATCGGGCAACCCGGCGCGACGCACCGAAAGCATGTCCTGGATGACGACGCGCGGATCGGCGTCCCGCAGCGCGCCCCGCATGGCGACCACGAGCGGAGCCTTGGCCGCGGATTTGGCGTTCACGCGCAACTCCGCCAGGCGAAGGCCCGCGACCCGCACCTGCGGATCCGTGGACTTCAGCGCGCGCAGGACGAGTTTGGTATCGAGCGCGCCGAGACCGTCGAGCGTCCACAGCGCGTGCAAGCGCGGGCGGGGATCAGGGGAGTCGCTGCCAGCCAGTTTCTCGAGCGCAGGCACGACCGAGAGATCGCGACGCAGGACGAGGAGCTTCTGCGCGGTGTCGCGCCACCAGCCATTGGGATGGGACAGGTGCCGCACCCACTCGGCAGGTGTTTCGTCGAGCATCCGCGGTTTGGGGCCGGGCTCCAAACTCTCGTGACGCAGGCGATAGATGCGGCCCCGCCCGATCTCCTTCTGCAGATCATGGGCCTCGATCTGTTCGCGCAGGTACGAGCCTTTGCGCGTCCAGTTGGCCTGCTGGATGATGCCGCGATACATGTCGACTAGATAGAGAGTGCCGTCGGGCGCCGTAACCATGTTGACGGGCCGGAACAGGGGATCGGTGGCGCGAATGAATTCGCCGTGTTGATCTTCGTAGGCGTTTGCCAGGCGGGTGACGCCATCCTCGACCGTGATCAGCGTGCGGCGGACGAGACGGCCAACGGGCTCGGCGAACAGCAGGTTTCCACGCAACTCCGCCGGCAGACGGTCGCCGCGGAAGATGTCCTGGCCGCAGGTGGCGGTGAAATGGTTGAGGGTGTCGTCAGGGCGCAGCTGCCCCGGGCCGCCCTGCGTGTCGGGCATGCGGGCGATCGGCCAGACGACCTTGTATTGGCCGATGTGCTCGTCCGGCGCGGTGAACTGGCCGTAGATGATGTGTTGCTGGAAATGCACCGGGCCGGTTTCGTTGCCGGCGTTGACGAACCAGACCTTGCCCCAGTCGTCCTGCGTGAGTCCCCACTGGCCGCCGTTGACCGGGA
>Ga0193753_10001645_pt1 | contig 18851 bp, 18 predicted proteins | sample H1c2metaG_FD_144925 | JGI IMG/M metagenome (GOLD analysis project Ga0193753, IMG submission 144925) | Soil microbial communities from a riparian zone of the East river system, Colorado, United States - H1c2 | ecosystem: Environmental > Terrestrial > Soil > Riparian zone | place: USA: East...
GCAACTATCTCGGCACGTACCAGGTCGGCAGCGGGGTCGGGACCGGCCGTCGGGTCGCCAGCTGATGAGCGTAGAGCGCCATCGCGAGGAGGACCGCGGTCGCCATCCACGCGGTCCACAGGGTGTGGCCGCGCTGGCCGAGCGGCTTGGACCGGCGGGCCAGCGCGAGCGCGACGAAGTAGGCGACGATCGCCAGCACGCCGGCCACCAGGGTGCGCCCGTACCAGTCCATCGCCAGCCCCTCGGGCGTGATCTCGAGCGCCCAGCGGTGCTCGAGCGGGTAGTACCAGAGGACGCGGGTCTTCTGGAACGCGGGCCAGACGAAGCCGAGCGCGAACGCGGTCGCCGCGGCCGCGATCGCCACGAAGCGGGCCTGGCCGGCCGTCATGCGCGCAGGTCGCGGGGCCGACTCGCTCACACGCCGCGCTCCATGGTGATGAGGATGCCGGACACCACGTTGAACCACACGATGGCGGTCAGGATGGTCACCATGACCGCGTAGCCGACCACCATCGCGCGGTCCTCCTTCGGGTTCATCACCCGGCTGAGGAGGAAGGCGCCGATCGCCAGCGGCAGCCCCAGCGCCGCGAAGTTCTCCTTGATGTCGAACAGGTTCGACGCCCACACCGCGTGGCGATCGAAGTAGAGGCCCCGCACGTGATAGCGGTAGGTCGGATAGGCCAGCGCGCCGAGCAGCATCGTCGTGCCGTAGGCGATGACGACGATGGCGGCGTAGATGCGGCCGAGCCGGACCTTGAAGCGCCAGCGCAGGTAGCCGAGCGAGACCAGGAAGTGGTGGGTGCTCGACCCGACCAGGACGACCGCGGCGGCGGCGTGGAGGAGGACGAGGACCCTCGCCCAGGATTCGAAGATCGTTCCGGCCAAGTGTCGATCCGTGTCGGTAGGTTCGTGCGCGGCGGTGGACGAGTCAAGGCGCGGGCGGGCCATGCGCCAGCACGACCACGTTCAGCGCCGCGTCCCGGTACGCCTCGCGCCAGCCGGCCGGCAGCGCGGCCGGCAGGCGGTGGCCGCGCAGGCGGGCGAGATCGACCACGACCGCCGCGACCCCGGCCCGCTCGAGCGCAGCGAACGCGGTCGGCGCGGGGAACGCGTGCGTGCGGGTGACCAGCGCGCGCTGGACCCGCGGGAAGAAGCTCGAGTAGCCGTTCACGATCGGGCGCCCGTGGCGGGTGGCGACGATCATCGCGCGCGCGTCCGGCTCGAGCGCGGCCACGTCGGAGGCGGTCGGGAACGGCAGGTGAGCCACGCCGGCACCGGGCGGGACCGCCGCGCGCACCGCCGCGGCCACGCCGTCCCACTCCGCGCCCGGCGTCGGGGCCAGGGCCGGTGCGCCCGGCCACAGCTCGATCACCGCGATCACCGCGAGCGCCGCGCACGCCGCCTCTCGCCCTCGCCCGACCAGCCAGCGCGGGCGAGCCAGGCCGCGCGCCGCGTGCACCGCCACCGCGGCCAGCGCCGCGCAGCAGAGCTGGGCGATCGCGCCGGCCCGCCAGAACGAGCGGATCTCGCCGATGCCGGGCAGCCAGCGGATGAGGCCGTAGGGGCCGTGGACGCCGATCCGCGGCGCCATCGACCAGACGATCGCCGCGACCGCGACCAGCGCGAGGTACACGACCGGCTCGCGCCAGGCCGGCCGCCTCCACGCCCACCCGATCGCGAGCGCGGCCAGGATCAGCTTGACCAGGCCGGGGAACAGGGCGCGCTGGCCGGGCGGATCCGCCTGCGCGATGAGCGGCTGCGGCACGATCTCGACCCCGCTGGCCCGCCACCACGAGCGCGCCGACGCCGATCCATCCTCGACTCGCTCGGGGCTGCGCGCGAGGTTCTCGGCCGCCGCCGCGCGGTGCTGGGCGACGGCAACCGGCGCGGCCAGCGCGGCCGTGACCAGCGCGGCCAGCCCGAGGGCGCGCAGCACCGCGAGTGGCGCGCGCCTCCCGTACACCAGCGCGGCCGGGCCGATCGCCAGCGCGGCGAACACCGCCAGCTGGCCGCACACCAGGTAACTCGCGCCGAGGGCGGCGCCGAGGGCGAGGCCGGCGCGCCAGCCGGGCCGCGCGGCGACCTCGAGGCCGAAGCCGACCGCCAGGATCACGCCGGCCAGCGGCACCAGGGTCAGGACGCCGAGCTCGTGGTGCGCGAACGGCAGGAGCACGCCGCCGGCGGCGCAGACCAGGGCCGGCCAGCCGGCGAGGCCGATCCGGCCGGCCAGCCACCAGAGCGCCAGCCCGTTCCCGATCAGCGCGACCAGCGCGATGAGATCGAGGGCCATGGCCGGATCGCCGCCGGCCCAGAACACCGGCGCCGCGACCAGTCCGCACAGCGGCATCGGCTCGCTCATCGCGAACGCGTCGGCGGCCGGGTAGAAGATCGGCGCGTCCCAGGTGCCGGCGAAGCCGTGCCGCGCGCGATCGGCGGTCCACCACAGCGCCCAGGCCGAGGCCATCGGCACCGTGGCGGCCTCCTCGGTGCCGAGCGCGATCTCGCCGTCGCCGAGGCGGGCGGCGAGCGGCCAGGTCGAGGCGACCGCCAGACCGGCGCACAGCGCGAGCGCGGCGCCGAACCGCGCTGCTCGCCGGCGCGGCGCGGGCTGGTCGCCGTGGTCGGTCACGCCGCCGTATCGTATCAGCGGACGATCACGGCGCGCCGCACGCCAGCCACTCGCTCAGCATCGCGCGCTGCTCGTCGCTCGGGCGCGGCGCGCTGGGCGGCATCGAGTCGTTGGTTGCGTCGGGGCCGGAGCCGGCCTTCTGGTCCATGTGCTCGGCCAGCGCCTCGCACTCGAACTGGGTGTCGAAGTTGTGATCCGCGGGGGCGTCCTGGCGATCGTCGCCCTCGACGCTCTCGCTGTGGCAGCGCAGGCAGAACTGCTCCACGAACGGCTGGCCGAAATCCTCGTAGGTCAGGCTGGTGCCGCCGTCGGGGCAGACCGTCCCGGTCGGGTCGCCGACCGGCGCGTCGTGGTCGTGATCGCCATCATCGTGATCGCCGTCGTCGTCGCCGCCGCAGCCCGGCGCAAGGGCGAGAGCCAGGCCGAGCGATGCAACCAGTGCCAGCACGTTCTTTCTCATGACGAAATGCTCCCTCGTTTTTCAGTACAACCAAGTTAGCCCCAGCGCGGGGATGTGAGCCCTGATGAGATCGGTCTCGTAGAGTCGATAGTCGGTGAGCGAGAGCTCGTAGGATAGCTCGCCCACCAGCTCGCCGGCCTCTCCGTCCTGGCCGAGCAGCCGCACCCGCGCCCCCGCGCCCGCCGAATGCGCCCGGATCGGGCCGAGGCGCACGTCGCCGGTCATGAGCGGGGCGAGGTCGCCGTAGCGAGCCTCGTAGAAGTCGGCCTGCCACTGCTGGTAGTACTGGTAGCGCACCCAGCCGACCCCGCGCGCGCCGAGCTCGAGCGCCAGGACGGCCTCCGGTACCAGCGCGCGCACGCCCCAGTCGTCGCGGTACGCGCCGGCCCGCGCGTGCAGCGCGGCGCCGACGCCGAGGTAGAACGAGCCCCCGAGATAGCCAGTCGCGCGCATGCGCGTGTCCGGCACCACCTCGGGAAACAGGCTGGTGCGGACCAGCGCGCGCCGGTACGGGTTGGCGAGCTGACCGGCCTGGCGGGTCAGCGCGGCCGCGCCCGACAGCGAGAGTCGCGGCGTCACGACCTGGGTCACCGACGCGCCGACCTGCCAGCGGTGGTGGCTGGCCGGCCAGGCGTCGCTCTCGCCGGGCGGGGCCTCGACCGGGCTCACCCGGTCGCGCCCGAAGCCGGCGAAGCCACCGACGGTGAGGTTGCGCTCGAACAGCTCCAGGTTGCCGCCGACCACGCCGGAGGCGGCGGCGTAGTCCTCCTCGTGCGACGCGCGCAGCGACCCGCCGATCGTCCACGGCCGCTCGCGGCCGAGCCGCGCGCTGGCCCCGGCCATGCCCTCGACCCGGATCTTCTCGGCGACCGCGCCGCCCATGGCCAGGGCCGAGGCGCTGGTCACCGCGTCCGGATCGTGCGGCGGGTGGCCGCCGGGATCCTGGCCCGCGCCCGGGTCGCCCGGATCGAGCGGCTCGCGCGACACCGACACTCGATCGATCAGCACGCGCGCGGTCGCGTCGACCGGCCCGGCCAGCGGCTGCGCGGCCGAGGCGGCCACCGTGGCCACGTCGAGCCCGCTGTTGTCGGTGTAGTAGATCGTGCGAGCGTCGAGCTGGCCGGGCGCGCGGCGCGCAGCGCAGCCCGCCGCCGGGACCGCCACGGCGGCGACTATCCCGGTGCTCAGGCCAAGCGCCACGGCCAGCGTCCTACTGGATCGGTCCGGTCTGATAGCTGGGTCCCTCGTCGGTGACGAAGGTGGCCCCCACTCGCGGATCGTCGCCGACCTCGAGGGTGCGGGTCACCTCGCGGGTCGCCACGTCGATCTGCGACACGGTGCCGTCGATGGCGTTGACCACGAACACGGTGCTGCCGTCGCCGGACAGCGCGGCGGCCGAGTGGCTGGTGTGGACGCCGACCTCGATCGAGGGCAGCTGGACCGGCGCGGCCGGATCCGAGGTGTCGACCACCAGGAGCTTGTCGACCCGCGCGTCGGCCACGTCGAAGCCGCCCGAGCTCGGGACGAACAGGAGGTCGCCGTCGGCGGCGAAGAACGCGTGGCCGGCGTTGGCGGTCGCCGCGGCGGTGCCGGTCAGGACGTCCTCGCAGCCCGGGCCGGTGTAGCCGAGCGGCGCGCTGGCGACCACGGTGTCGCTCATGCCGTCGGTGACGTTGATCGCGCCGACCTGGCAGGTGGCGCCGGTGTCTCCCTCGCGCGGCGACTCCTGCAGCGTGTAGACGTGGCGGCCGTCCGGGTGGGCGAAGGTGTAGCCGCCGCCGCTGCCGTCGGTGTCGAGCAGGGTGAAGCTGGGCACGTCGGCGTCCACGTCGATCGCGACCATCGCGCCGGAGCTGGTCAGGTTGCAGTAGGTCTTGCCGGACAGGGGCGAGGTGGCGCAGCCGTGCGGCGCCGGCGGCAGGCCGCGCTGGTAGGTCGGATCGCAGAACGCCGGATCGAAGTTGCCCTCGCCCGGGTCCTCGGCGCCGAAGCCGGCGTCGGCGCCGCCCAGGGTGGCGACCACCTGGATGTCGGCCGGGTCGCTGAAGTCGTAGACCGAGATCACGTTCTCGCAGTCGCTGATGTTGCTGACCACCGCGCGCGGCCGGGTCTTGCTGTAGGCCGCCTTGTGGTGGCCGACGCCGAGCGCGAACTCGCCGACCACGTCGAAGCGGGACGGGCTGCCCGGGGTGACGTCGACCAGGCACGCGCTGTTCTCGGCCGGCGCGCCCTCGCCGTCGTTCAGCGTCATCCAGTACTGGGTGCCGTCGTAGGACGGCGACAGGAACGAGTGGACCGGGCGGATGCCGCCGCCGCCGGACGAGGCCACCCGCGCCTCCTCGAGCATCGAGCGCCCGTCGAACACCAGGATCTCGTTGCGGCCGGTCAGGTTGACCATGAGCTTGCCGTCGGCCAGGGCCTGGAGGTCGACCGGGCCGGTCACGTCGGTGATGGTGCCGGGCCGCTCCTCGCCGGTGGCGACGTCGAACGAGACCAGGCTGCCCTCGCGCGCGACGAACAGGGTGTGGGCCAGCGCGGCGGTGCTGGCGTCGGGCCCGCCCGCGTCCTCTTCCTCGTGATCGTGGTCGCCTTCGTCGTCGTCGTGGTCGTGATCGTCGTCGTCACCGCCGCAGGCCGGCGTGATGGCGAGGACCAGCGCGAGGCAGCGCGCGACGGAAGGGGTGGCGAGGCGGCTCATCGATCTCTCCTTGTCGTGAGTCATTGATTGAATCTCTTCACTGGGTGCAGCCGCAGCCGCCGCCGGGCGCGTCGCCGGGCAGGCCGCCGCCGGTCTTGCTCTCGACCACCTTGGCCCGGTACTCGCCGGGGAAGCCCTCCTCGGCGAAGCGCACCGTCATCGCCGGTGAGGCCAGGTGCTCGCGCTGGTACGGGCGCACGCGCGCGCAGCTCGCGGTCCCCGCCAGCGCGGCGACCGCGATCGCGGTGAATCCGATGCGGCGGACATTCGGGCCGGACACGGGGGCCACCCTACCGGTGGTCGAGGCCCGCGAAAATGCGGCATTCCGCCGCCCCGGGAACGCCTGCGGCTTCTGGCCGCACGCGTGCACCGGTGCCGGGTGGGGTGCGATCGGACAAGGCCGCAGAAGCTGGTCCGTCAACGTCCGGACGCGCGCGACCTTTTGCCGCACGCGACTTCTCGCCGCCCTTGCGGCCGCGCCCAGGGCCGATACCATGCGTCGGATGACTCGCTCGCGCCGGACGGGAAAACTCGGGGCCGGCAAAGGGGTTTTCGCCGCGCCAGGCCGGCTGGCCGCCGCACTCGCCATCGCGCTTCTCGCCGCGGCCTGCGGCGACTTCGACCAGCCGTCGCTCACCCGGCAAGAGCTCCTCGATCCGGAGACCTGCGCCGACTGCCACCCGGACCACTACCGCGAGTGGTCGGGCAGCATGCACGCCTACTCGTCCGACGACCCGGTCTTCACCGCGATGAACCAGCGCGGCCAGCGCGAGACCGACGGCCAGCTGGGCGACTTCTGCGTGAAGTGCCACGCGCCGATGGCGGTGCTCGAGGGCGCCACCACCGACGGGCTCGACATGGAGTCGGTGCCGCGCGAGCTGCGCGGGGTCACCTGCTACTTCTGCCACTCGGTCGACCGGGTCGAGGACACCCACAACAACCCGCTGGTCCTGGCCGACGACCTCGCGATGCGCGGCGGCATCCGCGATCCGGTCGACAACGGCAAGCACGCGTCGGCGTACTCGCCGCTCCACAACCGCGACGCGGCCGAGTCGTCCGGCCTGTGCGGCTCGTGCCACGACATCGTCACCGACGCCGGCGTCCACCTCGAGCGCACATACAAGGAGTGGCAGGAGTCGCTGTTCGGTCAGGACGGCCCCGGTCACCTGTCGTGCAACGACTGCCACATGACCGGCACGCCCGGCGTGGTGGCCGACTTCGACGGCGTGCCGCTCCGGCGCCGCAACGAGCACACCTTTGCCGGCGTCGACCAGGCGCTGACCGACTGGCCCGAGAAGGAGGGCCAGCTGGCCGCGATCGCGCGCGACCTCGACCCGGTGCTCCAGCCGCGCATCTGCGTCGAGATGGACCCGACCCCCCAGGTCCGCATCCGGCTCGACAACGTCTCGTCCGGCCACATGTGGCCGTCCGGCGCATCGCAGGACCGGCGCGCGTGGGTCGAGTGGATCGCCTACGACGAGGCCGGCGAGGTGATGGCCCAGGGCGGGGTGGTCGAGCCGGGCGCGCCGGTCGTGTCGCTCGAGGGGGTCGACGACAACCTGTGGCTCCTGCGCGACCGGACCCTCGACGCCGACGGCGAGACCACCCACATGTTCTGGGACGTGGCCGAGATCGAGTCCGAGCTCCTGCCGCCGGCGGTGACCAACGACCGCAACGACCCGGCCTTCTACCACGCGGTCGAGAAGTTCTTCAGCCTGCCCAACGTGCCCACCCGGGTGACGATGCGCGTGCGGATGGAGCCGATCGGCCTCGACGTCATCGACGACCTCGTCGAGTCCGACGACCTGGCGCCAGCGGTGCGCGACGCCTCGGTGGAGACCCTCTTGACCCTGGCCGGCAGCGAGAAGGAATGGACCCTCGACGGCACCGGTCTGTTCCAGTGCGAGCCGAACATCCCCTGAGCTCCAGTGCCATCAATCGCCACCACGCAGCGAGACGTCAGCCGCGACGCGCTCAACCTCGCCTGGCTGATCCGGCTGCGGTTCGTGGCGGTGGCCGGCCAGACGGTCGCCGTCCTGGTCGCGCACCACCTCCTGGGCGTGCCGCTGCCGATCCGCTGGGTGCTGGCGTTCATCGCGGTCGGGCTGGCGTCCAACGTGTCGCTGGCGGTGTGGGCCCGGCGCGGCGCGGCGCCGGGCGGCGGCGCCCTGGCCGGCGTGATCGCGTTCGACGTGTGGCTGCTGACCGTGCTGCTCTACCTGACCGGCGGCCCGTTCAACCCGTTCTCCTTCGTCTACGTGGTCTACATCTCGCTCGCGACGGTGCTCCTGCGCGCGCGCTACACCTGGATGCTGGCCGGGCTGTCACTGGCCTGCTCGGCGCTCCTCTTCGTCGATCACATGGAGCTCCGCCTCCCGGCCACCAGCCACGACGAGCACATGCGCTGGCACCTGTGGGGCATGTGGGTCGCCTTTGGCGTGGCCGCGGTCTACATCGTCTACTCGCAGCTGCGCGTGCTGCAGGCGCTGGCCCGGCGCGAGGCGGAGCTGGCCGAGGCGCGCGACCGCGGGGCTCGCCACGAGCGCCTGGTCTCGCTGGCCACCCTGGCCGGCGGGGCGGCCCACGAGCTGGCCTCGCCGCTGTCGACCATCGCGGTGGTGGCGGGCGAGCTCGAGCGCGCGCTGGTCGCGCGCAACTCCGACGACGATCTCATCGAGGACATGCGCCTGATCCGCACCGAGCTGGCCGCGTGCCGCCGGATCCTGGACCAGATGGCGGCCCAGGCCGGCGAGAGCGCGGGCGAGGAGGTCACCCCGTCGTCGGTGGCCGAGCTGGTCGGCCACGCGCTCGAGGGGCTGCCGGATCGCCCGGCCTTGACCACGGAGCTGGGCGAGTGGGCGAGCGCGCGCCTCGCCGTGACCCGTCGGGCGCTGGCCCAGTCGCTGCGCGTCCTGGTCCGCAACGCCCAGGACGCCTCGCCCGACGAGGTGCCGGTGTCCTTGAAGGTCGAATGCCGGGCCGGCAACCTCCGCTTCGAGGTGCGCGACCGCGGCGCCGGGATGTCGAGCGACGTGCTCGCCCGCGCCGGCGAGCCGTTCTTCACCACCAAGCCGCCCGGGCGCGGGATGGGGCTCGGCCTGTTCCTGTGCCGCGCGGTGGTCGAGAGCCTGGGCGGCGAGATCGTCATCGACTCGCGCCCCGGTGAGGGCACCACCGCCTCGATCGTCATCCCACCGGCGCGGTGGACCGCGCCCGAGAGCGCCGGCACGCCCGCCGGCGCGCCCGCCGCCCAGCCCACCTCATGACCGAGCCCACCGACGCTCCCTCCACGTCGACCTCGTCGCCGTCGCTCCTCCTGGTCGATGATCACGCGCTTCTGCGCGAGCGCCTGGCCCGGGCCCTGCGCGGGCGCGGCTACGACGTGCGCACGGCGGCCAACGCCGACGAGGCGGCGGCGCTGGCGCGCGAGGAGTCACCCGAGCTGGCCGTGGTCGACCTCAAGATGCCCGACCGGTCCGGCCTCGAGTGCATCCGCGACCTGCGCGAGATCGACCCGGCCACCCGCATCCTGGTCGTGACCGGCTACGGCAGCATCGCCACCGCGGTCGAGGCGATGCGGCTGGGCGCGGTCAACTACCTCCAGAAGCCGGTCGACGTCGACGACATCCTGACCGCGTTCGAGCGGGCGGCGGCACCGCCCCTGGCCGCGGCCGAGAAGGACTACCAGCCGCCCAGCCTGGCCCGCGCCGAGTGGGAGCACATCCACCGCGTCCTCACCGACTGCGCCGGCAACATCAGCGAGGCGGCGCGCCGGCTCGGCCTCCACCGCCGGACCCTGCAGCGGAAGCTGGCCAAGCATGCGCCGCGCTGACCGGGTGATGCTGCTCGCGGTGGGGCTGGTCGCGCTGGCGATCGACGGACGCACCGCCGCCGCCCAGCACCACCACCACCACGCCGGCGGGGAGGAGGCCTCGGCGGCGGAGCCGTCGGTCTCGACGATGGCGATGCTCTCGTTCGAGGTCGGCACCGTCGAGGCGTTCAGCGGCGATCGCGACTACCAGAGCGCGTCGGTCATGGCCAGCGCGCGCTACCGGCAGGCCGAGCTCATGATTCACGTGCCGTTCTACCGGCTCGAGCTGGGCAACACCTGGGGCGACGGCGTGGGCGACGTGCATGCCGAGGGGCGCTGGCACGCGCTGTCGGCCAGCGGCGTCCTCGGCGGCGACGTGGCCGGCGGCGTCTCGTTCGCGGTCATGCCGCCGTTCGGCGACGCCGACCAGGGCCTGGCCATGGGCCACTGGATGCTCATGGCGGGCACCTTCGCCAGCTACTCGCGCGGGCGGTTCGGCGCCAGCGCCAGCCTCGGCTGGGGCGGCGGCCTGGGCGGCAAAGGTCACGCCGAGCACGGCGGCGGCGTGTGGCCGCCGGTCGCGCCGATGAACGCGCAGGAGATCGAGCTCTCGATCGCTCCACAACTATCGCTCGGGCACGGCATCGGCGTGGGCGCCGGGCTGTCCGGCGCGGCCCCGATCGGCGACGGCAAGGTCATCGGCCTGGTCGAGGCCGGTGCGACAATCGCGCTCGGTCGGTTCGAGGTGGGCGTCGGGGTCGGCCACGGCATCGCAGGTCATCCCGGCGGGTTGCGGGGTGGAACCCACGTCATGGCGATGTTCTGAGCGGCTGCGGCGTTCTGCCGCAGCGACCCGACTCACGCTCGCCCGGCCGCGCCACATGCCGGTTGTCGGCGCCCGAACCGGCAGTATGATCGGCCGATGCTCGCCTCGCGGTCTCTCGTCGTCGGTCTCGCCCTCTCCCTGTTCGTGCCCGCCTGCGCCGGGGGCGACGACGACGACGGTGGGGACGACACCGAGGTCAACTGCGCCACCGAGACGCGCGACGACGACTTCGTCGCCGGCATGACCAAGGACGGCGACGTCTTCGCCTTCCGCCTGATGGACAGCGTGCCGTCCCCGCCCGACAAGGGCGACAACACCTGGACGATCCGGATCGAGGACGGCGGCGAGGGCGTGCCGGCGCTCGACGTGAGCTTCTCGCTCAACATGCCCGATCACGGCCACGGCACCCCGATTCCGGTCGGGGTCACCGACGAGGGCGACGGCAGCTACACCGCCGACCCGATCAACATGTGGATGCCGGGCCTGTGGGACGTGACGATCAACGCCGACGACGGGACGGCGGCCGACAGCGTCACCTTCTCGTTCTGCGTCCAGGGCTGAGCCGGTCCACCCGGCTCACGGCGCCGATCAGCGCTCGGCGCCGGCCTCGACCCACTGGATGAGCACGCAGCGCTCGGCCGCGCTGAGCGGGGCGCCGGGCGGCATCTGGAAGTCCGGATCGCCCGACTGGATGCGGCGGATCATGAGGCTGCACGATGGATCGCCCGGCGTGACCCGCGAGCGGAGCAGGTCGTCGTAGGCGGTGTCGGCGTCCTCCATGACGAGGCCGTTCTGGGCCCCGGCGCGCGAGTGACAGGCCGAGCCGGACACGGCGCACTTGGCGGCCAGGGTGCGCTGGTGGATGTTGTCGAAGGTCGGCTCGTAGAGCGGCTGGCAGGTGAGGTCGACGTCGACGCAGGCGTCGCCGCTGCCGCCGCCACCGCAGCCGACCGCGATCGGCGCCAGCAGGGTGAGGAGCGGCGCGATCGCCGCGCGGCGCCAGCTCACAGCGACCGCCGCTCGATCGCCGCCGCAGCCCGATCGCACAGCAGGCCGACCGCGTGGATGAGGGGCGCGAAGCGCGGGTCCTGGGTCAAGCCCTGCTTCCAGCGGTAGTAGATCTGCTGCACGACCACGGCCGTCTTGAACAGTCCAAACGCGAAGTAGAACACGATGTCGTCGACCGGGCGACCGCTTCTCGCCGCGTAGCGCGCGGCCACCTCGGCCCGCGTCAGCATGCCGGGCAACGTGGTCGGGCCGAAACGCATGCCCCGGAACGGCTCGGGGTCGCCGTCCTCGACCCAGTAGGCCAGCGCGGTGCCGAGATCCATCAGCGGATCCCCGACCGTGGACATCTCCCAGTCGAGCACGCCGATGATGCGCGTCACATCGTCCGGCGCGAGGACCAGGTTGTCGAACTTGAAGTCGTTGTGGATGAGCGCGGGCGGGCCGGACTCCGGGCGGTGCGCGGCCAGCCACTCGGCGACCCGGATCACCGACGGGATGTCGTCGGTCCGCGATCCGCCGTAGCGCTCGGTCCAGCCCCGCACCTGGCGCTCGACGTAGCCGTCCGGGTGACCGAGGTCACCCAGGCCGATCGCCTGGTAGTCGATGGCGTGCAGCTCGACCATTCCATCGACCACCGCCTCGGACGCGCGCCGGGCGGTGTCCGGATCGAGCGAGAGGCCCGGCGGCGGCTCCTTGCGCAGGATGACCCCGCGCAGCCGCTCCATGATGTAGAACCGGCAGCCGAGCACCGACTCGTCGTCGCACTCGAGGAGCGGGCGCGGCGTCTTCGCCCACGCGCCGGCCAGGCGCGACAGCACGCGGAACTCGCGCCCCATGTCGTGGGCCGCCTTGACCTTCGATCCGACCGGCGGGCGGCGCAGGACCAGCTCGCGGCCGTCGGCCAGGCGAAGCAGGTAGGTCAGGTTGGAGTGGCCGCCGGGGAACTGCTCGACCTCGAGCGCGATCGGCTGCCCATCGGCGCCGGGCAGGTGCTCGCCGAGGTAGGCGGCCAGGCGCGCGGCATCCAGCTCCTCGCCGGCGCGCGGAGGGCGGGTCTCGCCGCCGTCGCTCACCGCGCCTTCCCCGCCTTCCCCGCCTTCTCCGCCTCGGCGGCCTCGTAGCGCTTCACGATGCGCTTGGCCACCACCATCTTGTGGACCTCGTCGGGCCCGTCGTAGATGCGCGCGCCGCGCTCGTGGGCGTAGAAGAACGACAGGACGGTGTCGCTCGACACCCCCATCGCGCCGTGCACCTGCACCGCGCGGTCGACCACCTTCATCATCACGTCGGCCACGAAGAACTTGATGAGCGAGACCTCCTCGCGGGCGGCCGCGAACCCGTGGCGGTCGATCTTCCACGCCGCGTCGAGCACCATCAGGCGGGCGGCGTGGATCGACGCCCGGCTCTCGGCGATCCATGCCTGGATGATCTGCCGCGACGACAGCGTCTTGTCCGGCGCGATGCGCCGGCTGGCCGCGCGCGAGCACATCAGCTCGAACGAGCGCTCGCAGATGCCGATCCAGCGCATGCAGTGGTGGATGCGGCCGGGGCCGAGCCGCTCCTGCGCGATGAGGAAGCCGGAGCCCTCGACCCCGAGCCGGTTGGTGACCGGCACCCGGCAGCCGTGAAAGCGCAGCTCGGCGTGGCTGCCCCACCCGTGCCCGGCGTGGCCCATGACCGGCACGTTGCGCACGTGCTCGAACCCGGGCGTGTCGGTCGGCACCACGATCTGGCTGGCCCGCATGTGCGGCGGCGCGTCCGGGTTGGTCACCGCCATCACCACCGCAAAGGCGGCGCCATCGGCCGAGCTGCAGAACCACTTGTGACCGTCGATCACGTAGTGGTCGCCGTCGAGCCGCGCGGTGGTCGACAGGTCGGTCGGGTTGGAGCCGGAGTTCTCCGGCTCGGTCATGGCGAAGCAGCTGCGGGTGCGGCCGGCCGCGAGCGGGACCAGCCAGCGCTCCTTCTGCTCCGGGCTGCCGTAGCGGTGGAGGATCTCGATGTTGCCGGCGTCGGGCGCCTGGCTGCCGAACACGAAGTGGCCGAGCGGCGAGCGACCCAGCTCCTCGCTGACCATCCCGTGATCGAGCAGCGACAGCCCGAGCCCGCCCAGCTCGCGCGGCACCTGCGGCCCCCACAGGCCGGCGGCGCGCACCTGGTCGCGCAGGCCCTGGATCGCCGGCTCGTCGCCGCGCACCCCGGCGGCCATGATCTCCGCCTCGGCAGGGATGACCCGCTCGTCGATGAAGTCGCGCACGCGCTGGAGCAGCGCCGCCGTGGTCGGGGGGATGTCGAAGTCCATGTGGCTCGCTCCCTGTCTCGAGGTGTCGGGCTACCGGAAGGTCGGGCTACCGGAAGGTAACGAGATCCGGCGCCAGGTGATGAGTGGCGTTGAAGCCGAACAGGCTGAGCTCGTCGCCGCGCCAGCGCAGCTCGGTCACCGACGCGTTGGCGATGACCCAGGACAGCCGGATGGTCTTCTCCTCGGACAGGCCCAGTCCGAGGCGGACCGCGATCGAGATCGGGCCGCCCGAGGTGACCAGCGCGACCCGCCGCCCGCGCCCCTCCGCCGCCATGACCGAGCGCACGCCGCGCTCGACCCGCACGCTGAACGCGTGGAACGACTCCAGGTCGCCGGTGTCGAGCTCGCCGCGCGCCCACCGGTGGGTGATGTGCTCGAAGGCGGCCTGGACCGACTCGCTCGACGGGGGCGCCCCGCCCGCGGCCAGGTTGCCGAGCGAGCGGGCCAGCGGGCCACCCTCGGCGGCCAGCCGGGGCAGCCAGGCGCGAAACAGCTCGATGGCGGGATACTCGTCGAGCTCGGGCACGACCGCGATCTCGCGGGCCGGACATCCCAGCTCGGCGGCCGCCTCGGCCATGTGGCGGGCGGTGTCCAGCTGGCGGCGGCGCGGCCCGGCGTAGATCGCGTCGACCGCGACCGGCCGCCCGGCGATGTGCCGCCCGAGCGCGCGCGACTGCTCGATCCCGCGCGGCGACAGCACGTCGTAGTCCTCGGCCCCGAACGACGCCTGCCCGTGCCGGATGAGATACAGCGTGCTCACGCGGGCGCATCGTATCACCGGCGGGCGCGGCCGGCTCGGGGTCGCCAGGGCCGCGCGCCTGAGGCCTACTTGCCTGGCGCCGCGGGAGCCGCGGGGACGAGCTTGCCGATGGTGTCGAGCAGCTTCACCACGTCGATCGGCTTGACCAGGTGGACGTCGAAGCCGGCGGCCTGGCTGCGGGCGCGATCCTGGTGCTGGCCGTAGCCGGTGAGGGCGACCAGGCGCGGCGTGGCGGCGCCCAGCTCCTCGCGGAGTCGGACGGCGAGCTCGTAGCCGTCCATCACCGGGAGGCCGATGTCGAGGATCGCGATGTCTGGCCGGAAGCTGCGGATGACGTCGAGGGTCTCGGCGGCGTCGGCGGCGCCGCGGACCTGGTGTCCCTCCGCGCTCAGCGCCTCGACCAGGAGCAGCCGGGCGTCGTCGTTGTCGTCGACCAGGAGGACCCGCGCCGGCCTCCGCTGCTTGGTCGACGGCGGGATGGGGGGAGCGTTGGCGGCGCCGTTCGGCTCGAGGGCCGGCAGGCGGACGGTGAACGTGCTGCCCTTGCCGGTCCCCGCGCTCGCGGCGGCCACCTTGCCCCCGTGCACCTCCACCAGGGAGCGGACCAGGGCAAGGCCGATTCCGAGCCCGCCGGACGACCGGTCCAGGGTCTGCCGGCCCTGCTCGAACAGATCGAAGACCCTCGGCAGCAGCGCGGCGTCGATCCCGATGCCGTCGTCGGTCACCGCGATGATCGCCTCCCCGGCGGCCTGGGTGACCTCGATGGTGACGTGGCCGCCGGCGTCGGTGTACTTGGCCGCGTTGGTGAGGATGTTCGCGAACACCTGGGTCAGGCGGGCCTCGTCGCCCTCGACCAGGATCGGTCCGGACGGCACGTGGACGTCCAGGTGCTGGCGCCGCTGCTCGAGGAGCGGGCTGGCGACCTCGATCGCCTTGACCAGCAGATCGCGGATGTCGAGCGCTCGCCGCTTGAGCTCGATCTTCCCCCGCGTGATGCGCGAGACGTCGAGCAGGTCGTCGACCAGGTGGGTCATGTGGTTCACCTGGCGCTCGATGATCTCCTGCTCCCTGGAGAAGTCGGGGTTGCCGCGCAGCTTCATCAGCTCGAGCGCGGTCAGGATCGGCGCCATCGGATTCCTGAGCTCGTGGCCCAGCATGGCCAGGAACTCGTCCTTGGCCTGGTTGGCCTGCTCGGCGACCAGGCGGGCGGCCCGCTCCTCGTCCGCGCGCTGGCGGTCGGTGAGATCGCGGGTGACCTTGGCGAAGCCGATCAGCGCGCCCTCCGCGTCGCGCACCGCGCTGATCACCACGTTGGCCCAGAACCGGCTCCCGTCGCGGCGCAGGCGCCAGGCCTCCTCCTCGAAGCGGCCCTCCGCGGTCGCGATGGCGAGCTCGCGCTCGCACTTGCCGGAACGGACGTCCTCCTCGGGATAGAACACCGAGAAGTGCCGACCGATGATCTCGGCGGCGGTGTAGCCCTTGATGCGCTCGGCGCCCACGTTCCAGGTCGCGATCCGGCCGGTCGGCTCCAGGGTGAAGATCGCGTAGTCGGACACGCTCTCGACCAGCAGGCGGAATCGCTCCTCGGCGGCCAGGCGCCCGGCCTGCTCCTGCTCGGCGATCCGGCGCTCGGTCAGGTCTCGGGTGACCTTCGAGAAGCCGATCAGGCCGTCCTCGCCGTCGCGGACGGCGCTGATGATGACGTTGGCCCAGAAGTGACTGCCGTCCCTCCGGATGCGCCACCCGGTGTCCTCGTAGCGCCCCACGTCGGCGGCCACCTCCAGCGCGCGCTCGCACTTTCCGGCGCGCACGTCCTCTTCCGGATAGAAGACCGAGAAGTGCTGGCCCACGATCTCCTCGGCGGAGTACCCCTTGATCCGCTCGGCCCCGATGTTCCAGGTGGCGATCCGCCCACCCGGATCGAGCATGAAGATCGCGTAGTCGCGGACGCTCTCGACCAGTAGCCGGAACAGCTCGCCTCCGCCCTCGACGGCTCGAACCTGGCTGACCAACGTCACGCTCGGCGATGATAACCCGTGGCCGAGGCGTGCGGGGCGAGGATGCTTGACGATGGTTCGCGCGCTTCTCACGGCGGCGGCTGAGGCGCGACCGGCCGCTCGTCCTCGAGGAAGATCCAGCCGGGTGGGCTCAGCACGTCGACCGCGTCCCAGCTGTCGTCGCCGCGCGTGCCGAAGATGTATCCGGACGCCAGCTCCTCGTCGATCCCGATGATCGCCATGCCCGAGGCGGTGGTCTCGGCGGTGTCGGACGGGGCCAGGGTGGCGCGGTCGTCCTCGAGGAAGCGCACCTGGACGCCCGGGACCAGCACCGGCTCCGCGGTGAGAGTCTGGGGGACGACACCCGCGGCCGGGCTGCCGTCGGCCTCGTTGAACCGGAACAGGACCAGGCCGCGCGAGCTCGCGCCGGGCATGCCGCCTCGCTCGAGCTCCCGGCGCCAGCCGCCGGCCAGGTCGCGCTCGGGCACCGCCATCGCGTGGTCCAGGTCGTCGCAGTCGGCTCCGTCGCAGGTGAGGGTCTGGTCGGAGGCGGTGTCGGCCAGGTCGTCGCCGGTGATCATGAAGAGGGCGATCGGCGGATATTCGGTGGAGCCGACGTCGATCGTCCTCGGGCCGAACCGTCCGTCGTCCGACGTGGTGAAGGTCGCGAGCGGCTCGCACTCGCCCGGGAACGCGTCGACGACGTCCCAGGCGGTGTTGAACGCGACGTCGGCGGCGATCGGCTCGCCGGTGACCTGGTCGACGATCTCGCCGGAGATGACCGCCGATTGACCCGCGCGCGTCGCCGGCGGGACGCACTCGGGTGTCTCCGGGACCGGCGGGGCGTCGAGGCCATCGACGCAGCCGGCCAGCGCCGCGCAGAGGGTGAGGGGGACGAAGATCGAGGGCAATCGCATGGCCGGATCATGGGGCGAGCGAATGGCGGGCTCGCCGGGCCAATGACGGTGAAGGCCGGCAAAGCCGGCCACCCGGGATGCTACGGAGTCGCCGGCGCGACGGTCGGGCTGGTCGGCGGCGCGGTCGGCGGCGCGGTCGGCGGCGCGGTCGGCGGCGTGGGGACGGTTCCCGGCGGTGGCGCGGGAGAGGGGTCGGTCTTGCAGGGAACCCCGGGCACCGCGCCGAGCCCGACGAAGCTCTGACCGGGGCGGTTCTCGAGGCGGCCCACCTCGCGCGCGACGACGGCGTCGTAGAGCCGGATGGTCCCCTGGTCGTCCTCGAAGGCCAGGGTGGACGGATCGGCGAAGCGGGGCTGAAGGCGACCGGGTCCCTTGAAGACGTGCTTCAGCTTCCCGCTCTCGGTCTCGACCACGTAGAGCGCCGACTGGCGATCGACCGGGTCGGCGGCGCACGGATCGGCGGCGGTGGTGAAGGCCAGGCGGCCTCGATCCGGCGACCAGGTCAGGCTGGAGCGGAGCGCGGACTCGCCGGCGGGCAGCTGGATCCGCTTGCGGCTGGCGTCGATCACGAACTCCTCGACGGTGCCGGTGTCCGGGTTCCAGTCGGCGGCGACTCCCTGGACGTCGCCGGGGGTTTCCAGCTCGACGGTCTCGTAGCGGACCAGGAGCCGGCGGCCGGTCGGGATCGCGGTCGGATCGCCGGCGGCGGGTGCTGCCGCGGCGGCCGCCTGGTCCGGGTCCGGCGCCGCCTGGCCGGGAACCGGGACGGGCTGGTTTTCTGGCTTCGGGGCCTCGGTCGGCTCGCCGGGCGCGGCGGGCTGGCCGGGAGTCCGGGTCGGCTTCGGCTTCCCGGTGGCGCGGTCGATGGTGAACGAGTGGGCCTGGCCCAGGCCCCACCATCCCTGGGCCTCGTGGGTGGTGAACACCAGCTCGTCGCCGGGCAGGTACTCGATGGCGATGGCCCTGGCGCTCTTGATCGCGGCCGGCTTCGCCGGGGCCTCGGCGGTGGCGAGGCTGACGGTGCCGATCTGGGCCACGGCCAGGATCGGTGGGCTCGCCGCGCCGGCCGCCCCCGGCGGCTCGCCGAGGCTCACCTGGCTGGCCGCCACGTACGCGATCTCGTCGCCGGACGGGGCCGGCAGAAAGCCGAGCACCTGGAAGCCGGTCTGGGTGAGGCGCAGGTAGCGCCGGGTGTCGAGCTGGTAGGCGAACACCTCCGCGCGGCTGGTCATCCGGGCCGCCGCGCCGGCCTTCTTCGGCCGGGTCGGCTCCTTGAACGGGGCGCGCCGTGCGACCACCAGGAGCCCGGCGCGCGCGGCTCTCGCGAACTGGTCGCGATAGGACGCCACCATCTCCTTCAACCGGGCGGCCAGCGGCGAGGACACGATCGGCTCGAGGTCCGGATCCGCCTCGACCATCGCGCCCCACCTGGTCCAGAAGAAG
>Ga0193753_10001646_pt1 | contig 18851 bp, 16 predicted proteins | sample H1c2metaG_FD_144925 | JGI IMG/M metagenome (GOLD analysis project Ga0193753, IMG submission 144925) | Soil microbial communities from a riparian zone of the East river system, Colorado, United States - H1c2 | ecosystem: Environmental > Terrestrial > Soil > Riparian zone | place: USA: East...
CGCCAATGCACCGGCCATGGCCTGTAGCGTGCGGCGGCGGCTTAGTCGAAGGGAAGGGTCGGACATCGTTTGCTTATCCTGATATCATGTCGCAACTAAGCCAGAATAATCCTGTATAGACAATTGTCAACGTAATTCTCTATACAGGTCGGTTTGCCATATTGTGCGATGATCAGGTTTTTAACGGCTTTGAAGCGGTTGACCTGCCCGATGCGGTAGGTATGCTGCGAGCGGCCCACGGAACGTCATTTTCAAGGCGGCTTAGATGGATATGAATACGCGTCACCCAACTTTGGGAAGCTTGCTGCGCTCTTTGCGGGCGCGCAATGGCTGGACCTTGAGCCAGATGAGCGAGCGTACCAGCATTCCTGTGTCCACTCTCTCCAAAGTGGAGCATGACCGGCTCACCTTGAGCTACGACAAGCTGGTGCAGTTGAGCCAACGGCTGGAAATTCGGGTGTCCGAATTATTCGCCGATCCGACCGAAGCGGAACCGGCGGTAACCGCACGCCGCAGCATCGGGCTCACCGACGACGCGGTACGGGTGAATACAAAGAACTACGACTACTATTACTTGTGTCCGGAGCTGCGCCGGAAACGCATGATCCCGATATTGACGCGCATCCGCGCCAAGAGCGCAGAAGAGTTCGGCGACCTGGTACGCCACTCAGGAGAAGAATACATCTACGTCCTGAAAGGCGCGATCAAGGTCCTCACCGAGTTTTACGATCCGGTGGTCTTGAACAGCGGCGAATCGATCTATCTAGACAGCAACATGGGGCACGCCTACGTCACCGCGGAAGGCTGCGACGAGGCGGTGGTGCTCGGAGTGTGCTCGAGCACCGACGAAGGGTTGATCCACTCCTTGATGTCGCTGCACGGTGAGACGGAGGCGGCTGCGCCTGCAACGCCTCCCGAGCCTGCGCGCGCGCCGGTCAAGGCGGCCAAGAACCGCAGACGATAGCGGATCCTGGCCGCGGCGTTCGAGCGGTCTAGAATTTGACCCCCAGCTCGATGCCGATGGTGCGCGGCTGAATGAAGGAAGCTGTACCGGTTTGATTGGCGCCACCTTCGCTGCTGTAATCCTGTATACCGCGCGAGTTCGTAATGTTATTGCCATACAGCTGCGCGCTGTAGCGATCGCTATCCAGGCCGACACGCAGCTGCAATGTGTTGTACACCGGCAGCTTGACATGCGGAACGACCACATCGGAGGACGGCGAGAACGCAGTAAAGCGGGCTCCCGTGTATGTCTCCGAGGCTCCGACGTATGCCGAGTAGTTGCCGAACGCGGGCCAGCGGTAATCGACGTTGAGCGTGGCACTGACATTCGGCACGAAGGGCAGCTTGTCGCCCGAGCTTGCGCCGAGGCCCGGGGCATCGGCGGTCAGGTACGCGTCGGTGTAGGCTCCCAGCAATCCGACCGTGAGACCCGCAAACGGCCGCCACCCAAAGTTCCATTCGACGCCCTTGCTCTTCGCGCTGCCGGAATTGCCGTTGATGCCAACAGGGCCGGCGGGTGTGTTCACGATGCTTAGGATTTGGATGTCCTTCCAATCGATATAAAACACCGCCATGTCGACGGAAAAGGTCTTGTCGAAAAGGTCGGTGCGGAATCCGATCTCGTAATTCTTGGTCGAATCCGATTTGAACGTCGGCGGATTCGGCAACGTGGGCGTCGGCAGATTCGGTCCGCCGGGACGAAAGCCGGTTGCGACTCGCACGTACGCCAACGTGTCTTCGTTGATGTGCCAACGCGGCGCAACCGACCAGGTCGTGCTTGTTTGCGACGAGAACAGCGCCGGAAAGGGTGTATCGACGGGTCCGTACAGAACGCAGCACTGCGTGGTGACCTGCGAATGCTGCTTCACGTCCGTGCCGCGTCCGCCGAGCTCCAAGTCAAACGCGGTATTGAAGTGATAAGTGACGTCGGCAAAATAAGAGGTTTCCTTATAGTCGCCCGGTACGATGGCGCCGCCGACGGGGGGCGCCAGCGCGGCGCCCGAAGGATCGCTCGCCGCGAACACCTGGAAGGGCTGGGTGAGGGTTGTAATTTCGCGGGTGTAAAAGCCGCCGATCTGCCAGTCAAATCCGTGGCCGAACAGAGTGTTGCCGGGATCCGAACTGAGCCGCAGTTCTTGATTCAACTTGTGCACGAACTCGACTTGATCGCCGATGAACAGCACGGGCTGACCATAAATCCCGCCCAGTAGATCTGCATACGTGAAACCGGGCGCCAAATTTGAATTGCTCAGGTTCTGAATGAAGTGCAGATTGAAGCGGCCGTAGCTGGTGGCCGACATCAAAGTCGCCCAGTGAAAGTCGTAGCTCATGTTCAATGCGGCGTACTTGAGCGAATTGTCTTCTTCGCCCAGAACGCCGGCGTTGTTGACGAAACCGTCAACGCGGTCGAACTGGTTCGGCGGCCCGACCGGAGGCGTGGCCGCAGCACCCACGACCTGCACAGAACTGCTGCCGTGGGTCTTGAGATGCTGCTCGAATACGCTGAGGCGCGCGGAGAAATCGGAGGTCGGCTGGACAAGCAACGAGGCGCGCAAGCTGTAGCTGTCGCCCTTGTTGATGTCGGTCTCGCCGATTTGGGGATTGTCGATCCAGCCCGAGAGACGCTGCTGCACGGCACTGACCCGCAGCGCGGCCTTGTTGTCCCAGAAGGGTACATTGACGAAACCCTTGATGCTTCCCCCCAGCGAACCGCCGTCGACAGTCTCGCCGTTCACGGAGACCCCGCCTTCGAACTTATTGAGATTGGGCGGATTGGTCACGTACTTGATGATCCCGCCTTCAGCTGCGGCGCCGTACAACGTGCCCTGCGGACCGCGCAGCACTTCGATGCGTTGCAAGTCATACGTGTCGACATTGGCGCTGAAAAATGCGCCGTCGGCCTGCGCCCCCGACATGAAGAACGGAATGTCGTCCACCGTCGTGGCGATCGTCGCGCCCACGCTGCCGACATTTTGTCCGCGCAGGATCAGTCTCGAGAAAGCCGGGTCGCTGGTCTGCAAGGACAGGCCGGGAACTTGAGCGGCCCAGTCCTGAAACCCGGTTAGCTGACGCAGCGCCAGTTGGTCTCCGCCGAGCGCCGTGACGCTCATCGCGACATCTTTCAATTTTTCGTCGCGCTTGCTCGCCGTTACGATGATCTCGTCCAACTGCCCTTGCGCGGTATCCGCCCAAACGGCAGCGCTGGAGACGAGTAATCCCGCGCCCGCGACCTTAACCACGAAATGTCGAATAGCCATTGTATTCCCCGTTTTTAGTTCGACCGATGGCGGGCAGTAGAGCCGCACGTTCAAAGGTGCCAGGCCGCCCAGGCTGTGAAGCTCAATATATTTTCTATTATCCTGATTGGCAACTAGTTTCTGATTACGCCAAGTTTTGCCTAGATTCTGTCAGGTGATATATCGAATTCCAGACAGATCGGGTCGAAATAGGCCTCCCCGTAACCACCCTGCGGCTAAGAAAGGACGCAGCATTTCCGCGGTATTTCGGCCCTGCTGCAGCGGATTGAGCATCCTGGCTAGGGTTTTGGTGGTCGCAGGGCGAATCGGTGAAAACCTGCCCTGCCCTTCAAGGCTAAAGCTAAGCCTCAGTTTTTCGTTGTAGAAAATTTCTCTTAATGTAAACATTGCACTTGGCCAGCGTAGCTTCACGGGGATAACTAATGTTCCGTCGATATCCACACCTCTTCTCGACTTCCCTCATTTTTTCCGGCTTGCTCGGTTTCGCAGGCGCGGCCGCCGCCGCCGAGCCGGCCGCAGCGCCGGTTTCGAATCCTCCGGCGGCCCATTCGCTGGAGCGCACCGATCTTGAGCCCTGGCTCGACGGCTTCATGCCCTACGCCATCGAGCGCGGCGATGTTGCCGGCGCGGTAGTTGCCGTGGTCAAAAACGGCGAGGTGATCTTCGCGAAGGGCTATGGACTCGCCGACGTGGAGAAACACAAGCCGGTCGATGCGGAACGCACGATGTTTCGGCCCGGCTCGATTTCCAAGCTATTCACATGGACTGCGGTGATGCAGTTGGTGGAGCAGGGCAAGCTCGACCTCGACAAAGACGTCAACGAGTATCTGGATTTCAAGATACCGCCGCGCTCGGATGGTCCAATCACGCTGCGCAACATCATGACGCACACGCCCGGTTTCGAGGAGCAAATAAAATCGCTGATCGTCTCCGACCCGAAGCTGCTGGCGCCTCTCAAGGTCTATGCCGAGCAAAAGACGCCCGTGCGCATATTCAAGGCGGGATCGACGCCGGCGTACTCCAATTACGCGACCGCGCTCGCGGGCTACCTCGTTGAGCGCGCTTCAGGGCAGCCGTTCGATGACTACCTTGATGCCCATCTGTTCAAGCCGCTGGAAATGTCGCATGCCACGTTCCGGCAGCCGTTGCCCGCGGCGTTCGAGGCGGACATGTCGAAAGGCTACGCGCTCGGATCGCAGCCCCCAAAACCCTATGAGATCGTAACCGCGGCGCCCGCCGGCAGCCTCGCGGCCAGCGGCGTCGACATGGCGCATTTCATGATTGCGCATCTGGAAGGCGGCGAGTACCACGGCGCGCGCATTCTTGGGGCGGAAACGCTGAAAAAGATGCATGAAACGCCCACCGACATGATCCCGCCGCTGAACCGAATGATGCTTGGGTTTTACGAGCAAAACTACAACGGCCATCGGGTGATCAGCCACGGCGGCGACACGGTGTACATGCACAGCTACTTGCATTTATTGCTGGATGATCACGTCGGTCTATTCGTGTCCGTCAACAGTCAAGGCCGCGAAGGCGCGGCAGGTGCGATTCGGGGCGCCCTGTTCGATGAGTTTTTCGGGCGCTACTTTCCCGGCACGCCGGATGCGGGCAGCGTCGACAAGAAAACTGCCGCGGAGCATGCCAAGCTGATGACGGGCTACTACGAAAGCTCGCGCCGCCCAGAAACCTCGTTCTTGAGCATCCTCAGTTTTGCCGGTCCGTTCAAGGTCAGCGTCGACAAGGATGGCTTTCTGACTGCGCCCTCCTTCAAGGGCCGCAATGGCGTGACCCGTCGCTACCGCGAGGTCGCGCCTTTCGTATGGCGTGATGTCGACAGCAACTGGCGGCTTGCCGCGAAGGTGGTCGACGGACACGTGCAGCGCCTCAGCATCGATGAAATTTCGCCCTTTACAGTATACGAACCGAGTCGGTGGTGGCGCTCCGCGGCCTGGCTCGTGCCGGCTGTGGAGTTCTCCTTCGTTGCACTGTTGCTGACGACGCTGCTGTGGCCGGTGGCCGTAATCGTGCGCCGCAGAAATAACCTGAAGCTGGACCTGGTCGGGCGCGACGAACGCGGCCGGAAAGTCTCGCGCATCGCGGCTGTCGTGGTGACCGTCATATCGCTTGCATGGCTGGGTTTGTTTACGGTACTCAGCACGAGAACCGCAATGCTCGGACCCAGCCTCGATCCGTGGCTGTTTCTGCTGCACTTGGTCACGATCGCCCCGCCGACGTAGCCCAGGATCGCACTGCTCTGGGCCGCAGCGGTTGCCTGGACCGGCAACCGACGCTGGCCCGGCAAACTTTGGACATCCGTACTCGCCGCCTCGGCGGTGGTGATGCTATGGATGGGGTGGGTGTATCACTTGACCTCGTTCACTTCGAGGTACTAAAGAGGCGCGGCGCTTGAAAGAAGGCAGCTACGGCCGCGCGGCCTTGCCGCGCGCGTACAACTGCCACAGACCGACGGTCATGACCGGCAGCACGAATACCACCAGGAACATGTAGGCGAGGTAACGGTAGCCGCTCGCGATCAAGGTCACGAGGCCAAAGCGCGCGGCCAGGAAGATCGAGCCCAGCAACAGCGCGCCGGTGATCCACAGCCTGGCGGCCTTTGACAGGCTCCCGCCTTTACGGGCGGCGTAAGCTTGCGCGATGCGCTCGTTGAACGCATGCACGCAGCCCGTGCCGCTTTCCAGCAAGGCGAGAAAAATCATCAGCTGAAACAGGTAGTGGAACGCGGGAAAATTCAGGCGCTGCAACAGGAAATCCGAGGGCAGCGTCTCGGCGCCGATCTGCGGATAGTAGGCGATCATGCAGACAAAAAAGAGCAGCGCCGGCAGCATCGCGAATGGACCGGCCAGGGCTCCGGCGATGAGGGCATTCTTGTGACTGCGCAAATGCCGCAGCACCGGCAGGATTATCACGGCGCCGACCACGTTGTAACCGGCGTAGGTGAATCCACCGAGCACCCAGCCCTCGTGCGGCGTCGATATCGACAAGTTCTGGATGATCCGATCGCCGAATGCGAAAAACGACAGCACGACAAAAATCGCATACACGGCGTACAGAAATATGGAGACCCACTTGAACAATTGCTCGACCGAGCCCGTGCCGTAAGCGGTCACGACGCTGATGCAGACGATGAGGCAGAGAGTTCCAATGAGAGGCGGCCAGCCCATCAGCGCCGTACCGATGGCCCCCGCCGCGGCACCGAAGACGGCGAGAATCAAGATGATGAACAGCAGATAGCAGATTTCGAATACCACCCAGCCGGGACCCAACAGATTTTTAAAAAACGCCCGGTAGTTCCAGCTCGAGGTGGCGTAAGCCAGGGCAAACGTGACCGCGCAAACCGCGCTCCAGATCAGCATCGCCAGCACGATCGCCATTAGTCCGCCGCGCGGACCGCTCGGCAGAAAGAACTCCGCCAGTTCGCGGCCCGTGGCGTAGCCGCCGCCGATGACCACCGCCTTGAAGGCGAAACCCGGCAGCAGGTAGCGCTGAAACCAGGAAGACACGCTCGGGGCCGCAGCGGGAATTGTGCTCACGTCGGCGCGTGCCCGGCGGCCGCTTCGTAGCCCGCGCCCCTCAAGACATTCCCCGGCTTCGCGCCCGTGTGACGGCCCTTGTCGACGACCAGTTGCCCGTTCACGAGAACGTAATCGATACCAGTCGGATAGGTCGTCGGATTTTCATAGTTCGCGACATCATCCAGGCGCTCCTCATTGAAGATGGTCACATCCGCCTTCAGGCCCTCACGGATGGCGCCGCGATCGTACAGGCGCATGCGCGTGGCGGGCCACGAAGTCATCTTGCGAATCGCGTCCTCGAGGGTGAGCACGTGGCGCTTCTTCACGTACTCGGCGATGACCCGCGGAAAATTGGCATAGGCGCGCGGATGCGGCAGTCCGATCGCATCGATCTTGCCGGGCGCTTCGTTCGCGCCGGCATCGCTTCCGATGCTCATCCAGGGCCAGCGCAGCGCCGTGGCGATGTCCGGCTCGCTCATCATGAAATACAGGCCCATGGCGCGGTTCGGCTGCGCGCCGAGCACGATGTCCCACGACACATCCGCCGGATCCTGGCCCAATTGCTTGGCGATATAGTCGATGCTCTTGAATCGATAGCGGTCGTATTTCGGATTGAAGGCGTTGGCGAGCACGACGTGATCCCAACCGCCGCTGGCCTCGATCAGGTTGGACCAGCCCGGCATCGATCCGGCGGCGACTTCTTTCTTGAGCCGCGCACGCACCTTGGGATCCTTGAGGCGTTCCAAACCCCGCTTCGCGCCCTGCTCCCAGACCCAGTTCGGCACGGTGATATCAAGACCCGTGCCGCCGGCGGTGTACACGTACATATCCGCCGCTATGTTCACGCCGCGTGCCCGCGCCGCTTCGATGAGCTGGCCCGCTTCCGGCACGAGCTTGCCCCAGCCGGGCGCATAGGCCCCTTTGAAATGGAAAATCTCCACTTGAATTCCGGTCTTCTCGCCGATCTCGATGGATTCGCCGATCGCCTGCAGCAGCTTGGCGCTTTCATCGCGCATGTGGCTTGCGTAGATGCCGCCGCGCTTGGCGGCCACACGCGCAAGCTCGACGAGATCGTCGGTGCTCTGAAAGGCGTCCGGCGGATAAATCAGCGCGGTCGCAATTCCCATGGCGCCGGCCCGCATGGCGTCATCGACGTGCGCCTTCATCGCGTCCATCTGCTGCGCGCTGGGGTGCCCCGCCACATCGCCCATCACTTCGACGCGCGCTTGGCCGCTGCTGTAATACGTGCCGAAATTGAGAGCAATCCCCTGGGTTTCGAGCTTTTTGAAATAGTCGGCAATTTGCGCGGCAGGTACCGGCGTACCGCCTTCACCCGCGATTGCGGAAGTCACACCCTCGCGTAGTTTGTTCTCCGCCAATCCGTTCTTGAGCAGCACCTCGCCCGACTGGTCCATCATGTCGATCCAGCCCGGGGAAACATAGTCTCCTTGCGCGTCGATTTCGCGCGTACCGCGGCCTTCGACGCGGCCGATCCTCACAAAGAGTCCATCCTTGATCGCGACATCTGCGTTGACCCAGGGATTGCCGTTGCCGTCGAGTACGCGGCCGTTTCGAATCACGACGTCGTACATTGCAGCTGGTTGCGCGATCGCGCTCACCGCGCAGGCCGAGAAGATCAGTCCAAAGAGCGGCGCGGCCATTCGCAATGTCATCTCGTAAACTCCCCGATTGTTTGACGGACGCTTGAGAGCGCGCCGGCAACGCTAGCACAATCGAGGCCCGTAGGTTTTCTGTTTAGGAGTGTCTGCGCCTAAGTCAGCGCTTTTTCTACCATGGCTGCCACCTGAGCCCATGGCAGCGGACCCTGATGCATGGCGAATACCGTGCTGACGTCGAGGCCTTCGCGCTTCACTGCTTCCATTACCTCCCGCATCAATTCTGGGTCGTACAGAGAGCCATCGTCGTTGAGTGCCAGCGTATCGCTGGCATAAAGCAGGTGATGCTCCGGGAAATACACCATGTACTGCCGTTCCGTGGAGGGCCCGCGCAGGGGATACAACTCCATGCGATTCGCGCCTGAGCCCACTTGAACCTTTTGCGACACGATGCGCCAGTTTGGAGTGCGCGGCGAACGGGCGAGCAGGTCGGGATTAAGATGGCGCGGTGCTGCGACCAGTCGTTCCAACAACGGCTTGTTCAAGTCGAGAATGTAGACTGGGAGCCCCAGGGCCACGACCTGGCGCACGCCGCCGATGTAAGTCCCCGAGAGCGAGGATTCCCGCGCGTTCGAAGCGGTGAGCAGCAGGCGCAGCGGTCCGAGCGCCAAGGCGTAGCGCGCCGCCTCGAGGTTGGAACGCGGCGCCGGGCTGTCGGATTTTCCGGCGCGGTAGACCGCGCCCTCAGGTCCCATCACCAATGTCGAATCGGAATCGGATTGACCCGGATCCGACTCCGGCCAGGTGAGATGCGTCTGCAGCAACAACCGCTGCGCGCCAAGCATGCTGAGCGACAGAGCAGAAAACCAGACCGACGATTATTACAGGGAGTGTGCGTCCTACAAGAATAATCCGCATACGCCTTCCTGTGATGCGTGGGTCTTCGGAAATGCGCGCGAAAGAATACACCGGGGCACGCCGTGCGCGGCGCCATGTATTCGCTCGCGATTACTTGGTGAACCAAAAAGAAATTTGCGAATCTGTAGGACTAGGCTGACCCAGTTTGCCAAGGCTGCGTCCTATCACCGACGCCCCACGCGCTTTAACTTGCGGGCACAGCAAATTAATGTGTGGTTCAACTGAGAGGAACACCACGATGCATTCTGAAGATAGATCAATTGGCGATCTGGCTTACCGGCTCTGGCAGGCTCGGGGCTGTCCGGATGGAACGGCCGAGCAGGATTGGTTGGAGGCGGAAAAACAACTTCGGGCGTCGCGTCCCGCTCGTTCCCGCTCATCCGAGGCGGTTGACGACTCGCTCAAGAGCACGTTTCCCGCCAGCGACCCGCCCGCCAGTCGCCTCCCTGACGTGCCGCCGGCAAATGCCGCTGCCAAATGGAAGGCCGCGGAGGCCTCGCGCGTGGAACCTTCGCGTGTAGAAGCTTCGCGCACAGAACCGTCGCGCGCGGAGCCCTCAGGCAAGAATCCGCCGCGCCGCCGTTCGCCGGCCAAGTCCGATAAGTCGTTGCCCGGCGAGTCCAAGCCCACCAGCCTCTCCAAGCCTCGCAACGACAGGCCGAGCTGACGACTTTGTGACTTCCACGCGGGATGCATCGTGGGGTTGAACCTCTGCCGGCTCTCGGGCTGCGCAATGCGAGCGCGCAGACGCCCTCGCCGCTGCAGGAATGGCAATATTCCGGCGGCGTGATTCTCAGCAGGTTGTTCGAGCCGAACTTGCCCGATTGGCGGGTGGTGCTCGGGGCCGCCGCCGACTCGCAGCCGGTGTATGCCGGCGCCGCAGCGTTTCGCGTGCGAGGCGGACCTGTGATCAACATACAGTATAGCGACATCGCATTCTTGAGCACGGGCGATGGGCTCGGTGTCAATTTTCTTCGCGGCGACCATTATCGTATCGGGGCCGCCATCGCCTATGACTTGGGAAGGCGCGAGCGAGACGACTACAATACGCTGCGCGGCATGGGCGACATTGAGGCCGCGCCGGTTGCCAAAGTCTTCGCCTCCTATGTTCTCTCGAAGAAATTTCCGTTGATTCTGCGCGTGGATGTGCGGCAAATATTGGGCGGCGCCAATGGCACCGTCGGCGATGTCGGGGTGTATATGCCCCTACCGGGCAGCTCAAAGAAATTTGTGATGTTTGCCGGTCCCTCGATCACGCTCGCCACGCATCGCTACCTGCAAAGCGAATTCGGCGTCACCCCGGCGCAATCACTGGCGTCGGGCCATCCGGTATTCGATACCCATGCCGGCATGGTTGGCGTGGGCGTGGGATTCAGCGCGACGCGATTCATTACGGACCACTGGCTGGTGAATGTGGACGCGGCGATCGGTAAATTGAAAGGCAGCCCGGATATCAGCCCCCTGACGGAACGCAGCACGCAACGCGAGATCGCGTTTTCGGTCAACTACCAGTGGTAGCCGGAGCAGATCAATTATACTGCCGCTCCGCTTCTGTCACCGGTGGACGCCTGACTACATGCCTGATCAAGCCCGCGCCTGGGTGTCGATTACCTCCGGTGAACTGACTGCAGAAATCGATCCCCGCGGGGCGCAGCTCTCCTCTTTGAAGGATCGCCGCGCGCTCGGTCTCTTGTGGAGCGGCGATCCTGCCGTGTGGGCCGGACGCGCGCCACTGCTCTTTCCCATCATTGGCGTCCTCGCGGGCGGCGCCTACCGCCTGGGTTCGAAGACGTACGCGCTGTCGCGGCATGGGTTCGCGCGCGACAAGCATTTCTCGGTCGAGAGCCACAGCTCGTCCACGGCGTCGTTTAGATTGAACGCGGACGATGCCACCCGGCAGGTCTACCCCTTCAACTTCGAACTGAATGTGCGTTATGAATTGAGTGGCGCCACCTTGTCGGTCGTCACGCAGGTGCTCAACCGCGGCAACGTCGACATGCCCGCGAGCTTCGGCTACCACCCGGGCTTTCGTTGGCCGCTGCCCTTCGGCCAACCGCGCGAGTCGCATTTCATTGAATTCGAATGCGACGAACCTGCCCCCGTTAGAAGAATCGATGCTGCGGGACTGCTGACACCCGCGCGTCACGCGACGCCCGTTGCGGATCGGCGCCTGGTATTGACTGACGCCCTGTTCAAGGAAGACGTCCTGATTTTCGACCAGCTCAAAAGCCGGTCGGTGACTTATGGAAGCAGCGGCGGCCCTCGAATCCGAATCGGCTTTCCGAATGCCAAGTACCTGGGTCTCTGGACCAAGCCCGGGGCGTCCTTCATTTGCATCGAGCCCTGGCACGGCATCACTGATCCCGTAGGCTTTTCGGGCGACTTTCTGCAAAAACCCGGCGTATTCGTGCTGCCGCCCGGCGAGGCTCTCACGGCGCAAATGGACATAACGCTGGTGGAGCCTTAAGAGGGCCCTGCGGCGGCCCCACCGTTCACGCCGGAGAGGCACCGTCCACGCCGCGGAACCGCCGATTTGGCGCAATTCCCTCGGTCCCGCCGCCCCTTCCTTACAGTATCTCCACGGTGTAATTTTTCAGGAGATAAGTGATGAAAGCTCTAAATGGTTTCGCGGCCCTGTCCCTTTCCCTCATCCTGGGCCTGGTGCCTTTCGCGCTCATCGCGGCGGATGACTTCGTCGTCGCCAAAGCCGAGGTTTCCACCACGGTCGCCTCTCATTCGGAACATGCGTTGGGGATGGAAGGGCGATAGACTCAGTTCATGAAGTCTTCCATGCAGGCTGAAGCGGAGCCGTTTTCGCCCTTCGACGACACCCAAGACTCGGTGATCGATTTCTTGCGGCGTCGCCTGCCCATGACGCTGGCGATCAACACCGTCATCGCCCTGCTCATCGCTCTGCTGCTGCATTCGTGGGACGAGGTCATCCCTAACCTGGTGATCGCTTACTGCATCGGCCTCAGCATTCTCGCATTGGTGGCGATGGTGCGTTGCACGGTCATGCAGCGTTTCCGCGGTCGCGTCCACATGCGCTTCGCCATTTACTTCGTGCTGGTGGTGGTCGGTGCCATCGGCGGCGAACTGCTGTCGAAAGTGTTTCTGCCGCGCCAATCGCCCACCTACACCATGCACGAGGGCTACATCTGGCTGGTAGCCGTGGTGTTCTCGCTGGTGGCGGGCTGCATCGCGCTGTTCATCAACTTCAGCTGGGTCAGACTGGCGCAAAGCCGGCGCGACGTGGAACGCGCGGAACGCGCCGCCATCGAGGCGCAGCTGCGCGCGCTGCAGGCACAGATCGAACCGCATTTCCTTTTCAACACGCTGGCAAATCTCGACGCGTTGATCGCGACGGACGCGGGCAATGCGCGTTGCCTGCTCGGCAATCTGATCCGCTACTTGCGGGCTGCCCTGACGCATGCGCGCAGCGAAGCCGCGACGCTGCAGACGGAAGTCGAGCTGCTGAAGTCCTACCTTGCAATCATGGCGCTGCGCCTGCCGAATCGCCTGACCACTGAATTCGATTGCGATCCTGAATGCTTGCGCCTGAAATTTCCGGCCATGCTGCTGCAGCCGCTGGTGGAAAATGCCATCACACACGGCATCGAGCCGGCCTGCGACGGCGGCAACATCCGCGTCAGCGTGCGCTGTTCCGGCGACAAGCTCATGGTGGCGGTCGATGACACCGGCGTCGGACTGGGGAACGCCAACACCGCGGGCACCGGTGCCGGCATTCAAAACGTGCGCGCCCGCCTGCAATCGCTGTTCGGCAACGCCGCGCGCTTGGTTTTGGAGCCCGGCGCGCTGCGCGGCACGCACGCGGCCATCGAGGTACCGCTGAATTTGCTGTCCCGCCCGGCTGCATGAGCCAGACGTACAGCTACATCATCGCCGAAGACGAACCGCTGCTCGCCCGGGTGCTCGCGCAACAATTGAGCGAGCATTGGCCGTCGGCCCGCTGTTCAGGCCTAGCGGCCAACGGCGCCGAAGCGCTGAAGCTTGCCGACGAATTCTCTCCCGACGTGGCCTTCCTTGATGTGCGCATGCCGCAACTCGACGGCCTCGAGGCGGCGCGGCAGCTGTGCTTGAAGGAGCGCCCGCCGCTCATCGTGTTCGTCACGGCGTACGACGCCTATGCACTCGACGCCTTCGAGGCCGCGGCAATCGACTACCTGCTCAAGCCGGTCGAGGTCCCGCGTCTGACCAAATGCATCGAACGCCTGACCGGTCAATTGGGCCGCGGCAGCGGCGACGTCAGTGCGGGCGATATGGCAACGCGTATCGCGGAGCTCCTGGGCAGCACCCCGCGCAAAGACAAACTGCGCTTCGTGCGCGCGGGCGCAGGCACCACCGTCAAGCTGATTCCGGTCAATGAAGTGCTGTGGTTCGAGGCCGAGGACAAGTACATCACCGTGGCGACCCGCGAGGGCGACAGCATCATTCGCTGCCCGCTGCGCGAACTGCTCGAACAGCTGGACGAGGAGATTTTCTGGCAGATTCACAGGGGCACGGTGGTCAACTCAGCGCACATCGCGCACGCCAAGCGTGATGAATTGGGGCATTTGACCCTGACGATGAAAGGCCGCAAGGATGAGATTGCCGTCAGCCGCCAGTTTGCCCATCTGTTCAAGCAGATGTAAGTCCAATCGCGCTTATACTAAATGCCGCTGTATTTAAGCGGGAGCGCGCCATGTCATTGACCCGATCGATTGCCTTCGGCCTCGGCGCGCTCATGAGCGCGTTGCCTGGCGCCGCTGCCGCACCGGACTCCGCCGATTCGGTGAAGCTGAATCAAATCCAGGTGATCGGCACGCACAACAGTTATCACGCCGGCCTCGCGCCCAGCGAAGCCAAGCTCCTCGAGCAGAAAAACCCGAAGCTGTACCGATCGCTCGAGTATCGGCATCGGCCGCTGGATGCGCAGTTCACTTCAGGCGTGCGCCAAATCGAACTGGATATCTATGCCGATGGCGAGGGCGGCCGCTACGCGCATCCCATGGGAATCGATGCCGTCGCCGCCGCGGGAATGCCGAAGGATCCCGACTTTGACCCCGAGGGTCTGATGAACAAGCCGGGGTTCAAGGTGCTGCACGTCCAGGAACTGGATTACCGCAGCACCTGTCAGCAGCTCATCGCCTGTCTCAAAATCGTGCGCGCCTGGTCGCAGACCCACAAGGATCATGTACCGATTTTCATTCTCTTGGAAACCAAGCAGGAGGACTTGCCGCCGCAATATCATGCGCGCAGTCCGGAAAAATTCACCGCAGCCGCCTTCGACGCACTCGATGCCGAAATTCGCTCAGTCTTCAAACCCGGCGAGATGATTACGCCCGACGAGGTGCGGGGCAAACATGCGACTCTCGAAGAAGCCGTTCTCGGCAATGAGTGGCCGACCTTGGCGGCTGCACGCGGCAAGGTGGTGTTCCTGATGGATCAACGCGCCGTGGGACCGGTCTATCTTGAAGGACATCCGGCACTTCGCGGCCGGGTTATTTTCACCAATGCCGAACCCGGCCATCCGGACTGCGCGTTCACGGAACAGAACGAGGGTGACCAAGCGACAATCGCTGCGCTGGTTCGCAAGGGGTACCTGGTCCGCACCCGCACCGACGCGGACACGCAGCAGGCGCGCACCAATGACACGGCACGGCGTGAGATTTCCCTGGCAAGCGGCGCGCAGTTCTTGAGCACCGACTATCCGGCGTCCGAGCCTTCGCAATGGACACCGTATTCGGTCAGCCTCCCCGGCGGCGCCGTTGCCCGGTGCAATCCAGTCAACGGCCCGCCGTCCTGTAACGATCAAGTCCTTACAACCCATCATTCGGCAGCGCCGAACAACGGGCGGTAAGAGCAACTACATTTTCATCGCCATCTTTGCATCGGGCGCGATCCTCGCGTGCGTGCCCTTGCTGCCGGTTGCACGATCCGGAATTTTCGCCACCAAACTCGCGACATCCTTGTCGTCGAACTCGATGTGCACCCGGTAGGTCCCCTTGGCGTTCCTGCCGCGGTAGTCCCAGCTTTCATCCGCCTGTCCCGGCATGGACATGCCGCAATCGTTGAATTGCAAAATTCGCCATGGCGCGCCCAGCAAGGACTGGACCTCGTTCTTGGTTGAGGTTCCGGGCTTCACCTGCGCAAGCTTCGCCGCACTGATGGTGTCGCTGTGCGGCGGCGGAACCGCGGCCGACCAGCCATCCGCGCTGCGCGCGGCGGAGCTGCCCAACAAACACAGCGCCAGACCTGCGCAAGACGCTAACAATTGAGTACGCATTGTCGTCTCCTTGCAGGTCTATTGTTCGGACTGCGGCAAAATCGCTTTGCGCGCTTCCCCGGTGAGCGACAGAATCGTGATGCCCGATCCGGCCCGGTCCACCGCGTAGATGAAACCGCGATCGTCGTATTCCACGTAATCATTCATGGTCGCGTTGAAGCAATTCGTCGCGCCGTTGATCGTGGAGCACGATGCGGCCGTGTTGGCATTCGGCGCTTGAATGTAATAGGCGATCGGTTTGGGATTCTTCGGATCGCGGATGTCCCAAACGCGCACGCCGGCGTTGAACCACGAGACGCTGATGATCTTTCCGTAGTACGGCGGATAGATCGCCTCGGTCACGGCATGTGCGCCGAATCGCGCGCCCTTGCCGCAGAAATTGCCGGGGAATTGCGGCACGTTCAAGGTCGCCATCGGCCAGGGAGTCTGCTCATTGGCGATGTCGAGTATCCAGGAATCGTGCGGGGCCTGGCCGAAGCAGTTGTTGGCGGTTCCTTCCGAGGCGACGAACAACAAACTCTTGCTCTGCGGCGTGCCATCCACATAGTTCGATTGCTCTTCGGGGATCGGCACGTTGAACACCGGCATGGAGCTGTGGCCGCCGTTTTCCGGATTCATCGTCACCCAGCTGACCTGCGGCCAGAGCAGATCCGCCTGCGTCGGGCTGTTCTGGCAGTTCGCCGAAGCGTTGGGATTGGCGCCGCTGCCGGTCGTCTTGCAGCCGTTGATGAGCTTCACGCGATCGACGATTTGCAGCACGCCGCTGGCACCGACGCCGTACGGCATGTAAACACGGTTGACCACCGTGCCCATCGAAATCGGTCCGTGCACACCGCCCGGCGGATTCGTCGTGCCCTCAAAGCAGGTGCTGCTCGGCGCGTTGAGGCAGGGCTGCTGCGTTGCCACCGATGCGGTCGGTTGCTGACCCGGCAGCCCGAACTGGCGGATAAACGTCGGTTTGGCAGGGTTGCTCAGGTCATAAATGTAGACATGCTGCTTCGATCCGCTCTGCTGCCAGCCGTCGCTCACGGCGCCTGCCACCAGGTAGGCCATGCCCGTGTCGCACTCCCACCAGCTTTTGTGCGTGTTGCTCAAGCCGCTCAAGATCGTGGTCAGGAATTTCGGCGCCGACGGTTCCGTCACATCCCAGATTTGATGCGACTCGTTCGCGCCCGCGTTGCCGAAGGCGCGCAGCAAAAAGAATTTGCCGACGATGCCGTTGGCCGCGGCGTTGGGCATGGTGCTGCCCGGACAGACGCGCACCATTTGCGCGCCGGCCGCCGCGAAGGAACCGTTGATGGGATCGGGTCCGGGAATGTGAAACAGAAATTTCGGCCGCTTGACGTTCGTGACGTCGATGATCGAGGTGCCGTTGGATTCGGAAACGCCGGTCTGCGGATTCATCGCGGTGCCCGACAAGTCGCCGTTGTACATGATCTCCCGGCCGTTTTGATTGACGATCAAGGGTTGGTAGACGGGCCGGGCTTGATTGTCATTGAACCCTTCGACTTTCATGTTCCAGATGGATTCTTCGTTCGGCCCGTTGGGGGCCGGCATCTTCTGCGTGTCTTCGCCCACCGCGCCGGAACGATGCTCGGTATTGGTAATGACGGGGATTGCGGATCCGTATGGTGGATAGGCAACCGCCGGTCCTTGGGCAAGCGCTTGAGATGCGATTCCAAGCGCGATCAAGACTGAACAGCCAAATCCTTTGGCCAGCCGAGGCACTTTGATGTGAGACATGGACAATTCCCCCGATGACGAAATTTAAAATTAGAGTTGGGCCGTGCTTTGCATCTCGCTTGTAATGGTGATTTCCATATCGAGTGCGCATTGATATACGAAATATCAATTGGCAGAGTCCGGGGAATTGCGGAACGATTCGTGGGATTCGGCTGACACACCGACAGGCGTTTTCCTAACGGAATGTCAAGAAATGTCTGCGCTAGCTTTTCGGCGGCGTGCCCTTGGCCTCGGATGTGCGCTCAGGAATTTTGGCGACGAGCACCACGCTGCCCTGCTTGTCGAACTCGATGTGCACGCGGAAAGGGCCCTGGTCATCCTTGCCCCGGTACTCCCAGAATTCGTTTTCGATATCGTCCAGATCGTTGTACTGCACGGTGCGCCACGGTTCGCCCAGCAAAGATTTTACCTTGCTCTTGCTCATGCCCTTTTTGAGATTCTCCAGAGTCTGCGGATCGATTGACTGTGTCGCGCTGCGCTCGGGTTTGGTCGCATCGCCGGCAACCGCCGCGGCCGACAGCAGGAATCCCAGCATGGCCAGTGCAGCCAGAGATGTCTTTGCGTGCATGCGGGGCTCCACCGAGGTTGGCGCACCGCAAACACGGTGCGTGATTGGAAGGCGTATATAATATGGAAATCGCGCGACGCAGCGCTTTTTATTTGTAGGAGCAGCCATATGTCAGCACCGATCGAACGCGCGATTCTCGCGGGCGGCTGCTTCTGGGGCGTCCAGGATTTATTGCGCCGCTACCCGGGCGTCATATCGACACGGGTGGGCTACTCGGGCGGCGATGTGCGCAATGCGACCTACCGCAATCACGGCACGCACGCGGAGGCGATCGAGATCAACTTCAATCCGAAATTGATCAGTTATCGTCAGCTGCTCGAATTCTTTTTCCAGATTCACGACCCCACGACGTTGAATCGGCAGGGAAACGACCGGGGTTTGAGCTATCGATCCGCCATTTTCTACATCGGCGATGAGCAAAAGCGCGTTGCCGAGGACACCATCGCGGACGTCGAGGCATCGGGTCTTTGGCCGGGGAAGGTCGTCACCGAAGTAACGCCGGCGGGGGATTTCTGGGAGGCGGAACCTGAACATCAGGATTACCTGGAACGAATTCCGAACGGCTATACGTGCCATTTCGTGCGCCCGGAGTGGAAGCTGCCCGTCAGGCCCGCCGCACGCCAGGCGTAAGCTTAAGGACGCCGGCCGGGCGTGCACCTGGCATGTATCCATTTGTATTTAAAGAGTTTTTAGTGTGGTGGCGTGGCGGCAGGACAGGCTGGGCGGTTGGTCGACGCCGCCAGCGGCTTCTTGAGTACCTACATGAATTTGCGGCAAATTCACTTGAAACGCCCTTGCTTTGTTCCTAGCCTAGAGCGCATAAACCGTAGACAATCGAAGGTCTTGCGCGCGTTTATTCAATAAAATCAGAAAGAATCGCATTCCTAAGCTTTGAGGGATAACGACAATGGCTACCCAGGCTCG
>Ga0193753_10001647_pt1 | contig 18843 bp, 13 predicted proteins | sample H1c2metaG_FD_144925 | JGI IMG/M metagenome (GOLD analysis project Ga0193753, IMG submission 144925) | Soil microbial communities from a riparian zone of the East river system, Colorado, United States - H1c2 | ecosystem: Environmental > Terrestrial > Soil > Riparian zone | place: USA: East...
CTGCGCACCCTTGATGTCATCAGCGGCGCGGACGTCATCAAGGGTGCGCAGGCATCGCTGTCCGAAGGGGCCATCGGTGGCCTGGTGAACCTGCGATCCGCGAGCCCGTTCGACCAGAAGGGTCAGCAGGCCATCGCGCGCTTCGAAGGCGATCGCAATCTCATGTCGGAGCTCAACGGGTACAAATTCTCGGGCGTCTACAGCAACACCTTCGCTGACGATACGTTCGGCGTGCTGGTCGGCGTGGTCTATGCCGAGCGCGAAGACCGCACGGACATCGCCGGCAACGACGGCGGCTGGACGCGCAATCCGGATCCGACCGATGAGAGCTGGCTGTGGGGCAATGCCTGGGGCGGCAACATCGACCCGAACGGCAACGGCGAACTGGACGAAGACGAATATGGCCTCATCGGCCCCGGCCAGTTCCGCGTGGGCTCCATCCTCGAGGAGAAGAAGCGCAAGGCAATTACCGCCAAACTCGAATGGCACCCCAGCGATAGCGTGAAGATCGTGGCGGACGGCCTCAAGACGCGCCTGGATTCACCGCAGGTGGGCTACCAGCAGTCTTACTACCCGCTGTTTGCGCCGGAACGCTGGTCGGATCTTTCCATCGAAGACGGAATCGTCACCGGCTTCACGATGGCAAACCCGGACCCGGAGATGGCGCTCAATCCCGAGCTGCTCAACACCACCGAACATCGCGTGGTCGATACCGATCTCTACGGTTTGAACGGCGAGTGGACAGTGAACGATTCGCTGACGCTGTCGGCCGATGTGTATCGCTCCACTTCCAAGCGTTACTCCGGCGGCCAGGACACCTACGTCGTGCTGCGCATGAACCAGCCGAATGTCGCCCAGATCGGTCTCGGCGGCGCCGCGGTGCCGAATATCGAGGTGGAGTTCGACGATGGCCGCGAACTGACCAACGGCCTGGCCAGCGGGGATTTCGGCGGCACGGATTTCAACACGCACTACATGGAGTTACGCGGCGATGACGTCGAGGACGAGATCACGGGCGGAACGGTCGGCGGCAAACTTTCTGTCGACAGCTTCGGCGTAAAGGCTTTGAAGTTCGGCGTCACGCTGACCGATCGCAAGAAGTCGCGCGACCTGGTCAACAACACGCTGAACGGCGGCGCTGACTACTACTCCGGCGACTTCGCCATCAACGTAGGCGATCTCGATGGCGATGTGATCTCGCACTCGTTCCAGCTGCCGCACTTCATGAACGAGGTGAGCGCGAACTTTCCGCGCACGTTCCTCGCGTTCGATGTGCCCACCTACCTCGCCGCGCTCGAGGCGTACGACGGCCAGCCGCGACCGGGTGGCGGCACCTATGACTTCGCGAATGCGGCTCCGGCCTGGAATCCGCTCGAGAGCTACCGTGTCGGTGAGAAGACCACGGCCTTCTACCTGCAGGCGGACTTCGGTGGTGAACGCTGGAGCGCCGATGTGGGTGTGCGCTTCGTGAAGACCAAGACCACGGCGCAGGCCTGGGACGCGCCCATTCTCAGCATTACCGAGAATGGCGCCTTCAACTACACGGCCGAATACGCGGACCCGACGCCCATCGAGCAGGATGGCGATTACAACTTCACGCTGCCGTCGGCCAATTTCACGTGGCGTTTCACCGATGACCTGCAGCTGCGGCTCGGCGCCGCCAAGACCATGGCGCGGCCGCCCGTGGACAAGCTGGCGCCGACCAACACCACTGCCAGCGTGTCCTGGGGTGAGTTCACGCAGATCTTTGGGGGCAACGTCGATCTGCAGCCGTACTCGGCGAAGCAATACGACGTTTCGCTGGAGTGGTACTTCACCGAGAACTCCATCGTGAACGTCGCGTACTTCGACAAGAAGATCGAGAACCAGATCACCACCAGCTGGGAGCCGGGCCAGGACATCGGCGTGCCGGGCTACCTGTTCAACATCAGCCGCCCCATCAACGGCGACTACGCCAAGGTCCACGGATTCGAAGCCGGCGTGCAGCACTTCTGGCAGAACGGCCTGGGCTTTCGCGCGCAATACACGCACAACACGTCCAACAGCTTCGTGGCCGGTGAAGAGCGGCCGCTCGAGGGCATCGCACCGTCTGTCTACTCGGTGTCCGGGATGTACGAGCGTGGGCCGTGGTCGCTCGGCATCACCGCCGATCACACCGATGGTTTCGTCACGGCCATCAACGTGCTGGGTGCTGGCTACAACGAGGAGGCCGACCCCATCACCTGGATGACCGCGCACGCCTCTTACAACATCAACGACAAGGTGTCCGTCTCGCTCGAAGGGCAGAACCTGCTCGACGAAGAGCAGACCTACAGCATCAACGGCAATCCGTTGCTGTCGCAGGGCTACTACCGCTACGGCCGCTCGTTCAACCTGGGCGTGAGCGTGAGGTTCTGAGGCCCCGGCGTTCAGAACGTCACGACGTCCGTGACGGTGCAGGACGCCCAACTACCCGCGCAGAGTTCTTCGGTGCGGGTGATCCGGCTGTTCCTGAACTGCATCGTGCTGCTCGAACTGTCGCTGCGGAACGCCTGGTCGCGAATGTTGCTCAGCTGGCAGAGCTCCATCGTGACGTGCGCGGTGAAGTTCGTGCCGCCATTCTGGCGGATGGCCTTGCCGGCGTCGTCGATCACGCAGTTGCGAATGGTCATCGTGGTCGCGGCGTTGATCTGCCCGAACTTGTCCTGCGCGTTCACACCCGTGATGTTGGTGAGCGTCACGGGCTGGTTCACCGTGCCTTCCTTGACGGTGAACGCATCTTCACCCACGTTCAGCCAGCGCACGTTGTTGATGTGGCCGCCGCGATAGAAGTGGATGCCATCCGCGCCATTCAACCCGATGATGACATTGCGCAACGTGGCGCCATTCTCGACGCGGAATACCGGCTGCTGCCCTTCGGCCTGGCCACCATCGCCGAGCGCCAGCGTCGGGTTGTACGTGCGGCATCCGCCGTCGTACGTGCCGGCCGACACCACGATTGTCTGGCTCACGGTGACTTCGCCCGTCGACACGCAAGTTGAGCCGGTGATCTGCCCACCCCGTGGCGGTGGCGGCGGAGCCGGTGGGGGCGGCGGCGGCGGCGGTGGCGCCGGTGGAGGTGTCGTGCCGTTGATGGGCACCGAGCACTCGTTCGTGCCGCCGTCGACGCGCCCACCGAACGTGATCTGGTTGCAGACGAAGGTGCCGGACATCTGCTTCGAGAAGAACCGGTCTGCGCGGCCGAAAGCGACCCAGATGGGGCCAGCCACCGTGCACGTCTTGTTCTCCGTACAGATCGTCTTGTAGCCGGGCGGGCGGTTGCCGGCCATCGCGCTCGTCGCCAGCGTGCCTGCAAGCACTCCAAAAACCACACTGCGAAAGTCCATATTCGCTCCTTTTGTTTTCACAACGGTCAAAGAATCTCGATCTGGTCGATGTTCGCCAGGTCCTGGCCGGTCGATTCGAACCGGATCGTGTTGGTCGAGTTGTTGTTCAGCGTCACGGTGACGTTCTGTGTCGCCCACGTGGTCCACGAACCGGTTCCGTTGAACGTGATGTTCGAAGCCACTCCATTCACGACCAGCCGGCCCGTACGCGCCGCGGTGACGCCGAGCGCATACCGGACACGCAGCGTCTTCGAGCCGCCGCCGCGGCCATCGACGTTGCTGTTTTGCGAGAAGCCACCCGTGGCCGAGGCATTCACGTAGCCGCTGCCGTTGAATCCACCATTCGTGCTTTCGAGCACGGTGCCGCCGCCGACGGTGCCGCTTTCGGTTTGATAGACGACGCTGGTGCCGGCCTGGCCCGCCTGCGTCACCGCGACGGCGCGCGTGATGCCGCCGCCGGTCACCGACACGCTGCCGCTGCGGTTCCCCGTGCCGGTGTTGGCGGTGGCGTTCACCGAAAAGCTGCCGTTGTTGCTTCCGCTCGTCGGCGTCGTGCTGAGCCAGCTTTGATCGTCGGTGACTGTCCAGCTCACATTCGCGGTAACCGAGACCGTGGAGGATGCCGCCGCCGCGTTGAACGACAGCGAACTCGCACCCAGCGTGAGGTTGTTAGTGCCGCCGCACAGGCTCAGCACGTCCGGCGCTTCCTTGAGACCCTTGCCGGCGCCGGCCGCGTTCAGCGCGATGCACTTCGACGTCGCCGGCGGGTAGGTGGTGTAGGTGTACGGAAGCGTGATCGGGAACGTGGCGGTCGTCGTCCAGTTGGTCGCCTTCTGGCAAGGCGTGCTGCCGGAGCAGGCGGTCCAGGTGATGTTGTAGGTTGCGTTGTCCGCGGAGCTGCGCGTGTTGTTGTTGCGCAGGTCCCATTGGCCCAACACCGTCGACTGCGAGAACACCGGGTTGAGCGCGTTCTCGAAGAAGTTGTTCTCGACGAGGATGTGGCCACCCATGCGGGGGTTGATGCCGCTGCCGGTGATGTTGTTGAACCAGTTGTTATAAGAGTGCACGTAGCCGAAGCGCTGGAACGGCAGGCGCGAGCCCAGGTTCTCGTAGCGATTGTGCGCGTACGTGACGCGGCGCTCGGCGCTGTCCGTGTCGCTGGCGCCGATGAGGCCCACCTTCGCGTGGTCGTGCATGTAGTTGTACGACACCGTGACGAAAGTGGCCTGGTTCTTGATGTCGAGCATGCCGTCGAACGTGGTGTCGTCGTCGGGCGTGCCCGCGCACTTGATGTTCCGCGTGTACAGCTCGTTGTGGTCGATCCACACATGATGCGAATCGGCTTCGATGCCGATGAGGTCGCCATTGTCGGCGCCGCCCGGCAGCAGGCCGATCTTCATGTTGCGCACGATGATGTTGTTGGCCGTGCCCTTGATGCGGATGCCGAAGTTGGCCTTCGACCCATCCACCCCGAGAATGGTGATGTTGTTCTTGCCGGTGCTGATCGACAGTTCCTGCTTGGGCTTGCTCCACTGGCCGCAGATGTTGGCGAGGATCGCCGCCTCGTCGAATGTGCCGTTGTACTGGATGACGAGGCCGCCGCTGCCGTTGTAGTTGTTCACCGCGGTTTGCATGGCCGAGAGATTGTTCACCACGACCGGCGTGGCGCTGCCGCCGCCGGTGATGTTGCCGGCAAAACCCGGCACCGCGGCGTTCGCCGAAACCGCTGCCAACAGCGCAATCGCCAGCACGGCATTCCCGAATGGATGTTTCATCGCCTCACTCCTTGTGGCTGAAAAAACGGCCCCGCCCAAGTTTCCTCGAGCGGGGCCGCCGTTATTTCCTGATCAATCTACCTGCAGCGGACTACTGGATCTTCCCGACGCCGACCTGGCCCGGCAGGCCCGAGGGCAGACCGGTCGCCGAGTCCAGCGTGTAGCTGTACGGCACGGTCACCGTGCAGGTCGAGTCGAACTGGCCGCCGCTGATGATCGGAACCACCAGCGCGCCATTGCCCACCGAACGGTCGTAGGAAATGGAATCGAGGAAGTTCGACCGCGTCTGCCAGCAACCCGGCTCATCCGAGTCATCCGACGCAATCAGGGGGTTGTTCGAATTCTTGAAGTAGTTGCCTTCGACAAGAATGCGGCCACCCATGCGCGAATTGATGCCATGGATCATGTCGCTGTTGCTGAGGTTGGAGAAGTAGTTGTTGTAGCTGTGCGCGAGGCCATGGCGCAGCAGCGGGGTGCGCTGCTCGATGTTCTCGTACCAGTTGTGGTGGAACGTGATGTTCGTATTGGCATCATCGCTGTCGCTGGAGCCGATCAACCCACCGCGGCTCGAGTTCCGGTAGTGGTTGTACGACACCGTGACGTTGGTGACCCCGGCCTTCATGTCGAGCAGCGAGTCATAGCCATCCGATTCGCCACCGCTGGCTTCCAGCGTGTTGTGGTCGACCCAGATGTTGTTGACCGTGGACTCCATGCCGATGGCATCACCGCCGTTGGAGAGCGGCGAACCACTCTTCTTGACGTTCCTGATCCACAGGTTGCGGATGATGATGTTGGACGAGCCACGCAGATGGACACCGATCTGGTCGAGGATGCCGCTGCTGCCAACGCCGATCAGCGTGACATTGCTGACGCCCTTGAACTGGATTTCAGTCGCAGTGGTGTCGCAGCTGCCCGAGGCCTTGGTGGTGTTGCCATGGTTGATGGTGCCGTTCACGCGAATGATGATCGGCGTGCTCACCGACGCGCGCGCGCACAGCGCCGCGTTTATCTGAGCGCCGGTGCTCGCCGTGACCGTGGCGCCACCCGCTCCACCCGTCGTCGAGCGTCCGAATCCGATCGGAGTGCCGGACGGCGTCGATGGCGGCGTCGTGCCGTTCACCGTGATGGTGTGGGCCCGGGTCGACTGCGTTCCGCAGCTGTTGGTGTGCGTGGCCGTCGCCGTGCAGGACGCAGTCGGGCTGACCGTTTGCGTGCGCGAGGTACCGGAGGTGCCGCAGCCAGACCAGGCCCAACTACCGCCGGAGGCCGGCAGGGGAGCGAAGGCTACTGATGCGCCGGAATTGATGGTGGCGCTGGCAGTCTGGGTTCCGTTGATCACGGCAGTGATGGTGGTGGCCGGGCAGGAAGGCGCGCTCGTCACCGTGATGTTGTGAACCAGGGTCGAGACCGTGCCGCAGCTGTTGGTGTACCTGGCAGTCGCCGAGCACGAGGCAGTCGGAAACACGGTCTGCGTGCGAGAGGTGCCGGTGGTGCCGCATCCGGACCAGGACCAGCTACCGCCCGACGTCGGCGTCGGGGCGAAGGCGACCGAAGCGCCGGAAGCAACCGTTGCGTTCGGAGACTGCGCGCCGTTGATGACCGGGCCGATGGTGGTGGCGGGGCAGGCCGGCGGTGTCACGACTGCGCCATAAGAGCAGTAGCGCGGAGTGCCTACGCTGGTCGCCGGAAACCGCGTGCTGGTGCAGCTGACAGGCCCCGTCAGATCTGCGTAAACGAAGGTGCCTGCCTTGCCGTACGCCACGGAGCGCGTGCCGCTGAAGGTGCAGGTCTCGCCATCTTTGGCGCATTTCGTATAGCCACTTGGATAGTCGGTAGCCGCCTGGGCGCCGCCTGCAAAAGCAAGCAACGCAGCGGCGATGAACGCCTTGCGAATCATGAGAATCCCCCTTGTTTGATTGTCGTTCCATCAACAGAAAAACTGAGCAACGGACTGCGGAAGGCAGCCGACACCGCGTGACTCTCAACACACGCCTGCATGACACCGGTGTCAACCCGAGACTAGCACACGCGCGAAAAAGGGCACACCGAGGTAGCGCTCCCATAGCTCGAGAGGCGGCATTTCAGGACATATTCCTACCGAAAGACCGGCTCTGCGGTCAGAAGGAGGTTGGGGAATGGCCTCCATGACACCGGTGGCCAGTTCGCGGCGAAGCGTCGCCCAGGGTGGCGAGCAACTCTTCCCGCGCATCTAGTTAGGAGATCTCCGTCACTGACTCCCGAGCCGCATGCGCCGCTTCCAGCCCAACAACTCGATGAACTCGCCAAATACGCGCTCGCTCAACGTGAGTGCGTGCGGCGCATGGCTGTGCGTGTCGCGCAGGATGTGTTCGAGCTGATGCCCGGGGCCTGACGCTTCCGCTTCGCCCCGGTATTCGGGCACGTGCAGCCACCGCTGAATGAGGTTCTCATCGGCTTCCAGGTGGAATTGCAGGCCGTACGCGCGATCGCCGAATCGAAATGCCTGGTTGGGGCAGGTGGGTGTGCTCGCCAGGTGCACGGCGCCGGGTGGCAGATCGAAGGTGTAGGCATGCCACTGGAACACATGCTGGCTGCCGTCGAGGTGGCGGCAGAGCGGATCGCCACCGGCAGCGGCCGTGGGATGCAGGCGATACCAGCCGATCTCGCGCACGTTGTTGGGGCGCACGTGGGCGCCGAGCGCCGCGGCGAGCAACTGGGCGCCGAGGCAGATCCCGAGGATGGGAATGCCGCGCGCCAGGGCTTCCTGGATCGCGGCGATCTCGGTGGTTAGATGCGGATGGCGATCGGTCTCGTCGACGTTCATCGGTCCACCCAGCACCACGAGGCCGTTGTAGCGGCCGACGTCGGGTTTCTGATCAGGCTGCCGTGAAAAATTGACGTAGCGGATGCGAAAACCGGCACGGCGGAGCATCGGGTCGAAGACGCCCAGGGGTTCGCGGGCGGAATGCTGGAACACGAGGAGTTTGCGCATGGAGCCGCGTGGATTCTATCGGATGCTTGCGGCCGAAAGGCCGCGCGCCAATACTTCGGCTCATGCAAATCGCCACCTTCTTCATGTTCTCCGGCAAGGCTGAAGAGGCGCTCCGGTTCTATGCGAGCCTGCTGCCCGGCTCTTCCGTCGATCTCATCGAGAAGTACGGCGCGAATGAGCAGGGCGCGGAAGGCAGCGTGAAGCGCGCCACGGTCATTCTCGCGGGCACCCGCTGCATGTTCTTCGACAGCCCGGTGAGGCACGCCTTCGGATTCACCCCGGCGATCTCGATGTTCATCGACTGCGATTCGAAAGAGCAGCTCGAGAAGTTTGCCGGCGCGTTGGTCGAAGGTGGGCACTACCTCATGGGTCCGGCCAACTACGGCTTCAGCCAGTGGTTCTGCTGGCTGCAGGATCGCTGGGGCGTCTCCTGGCAGTTCAATCTGCCGTAGGTTTCGTGTCTTGACCCTGGATCCCGAGCTGTTGCGCCGCCTGTTGCGCGCGAAAGACCGCATGGATGTCGCTTCGCACGAGGAGTGGCCCGTCGACCGGCTGGCGCGCGTCAGCCGCGTCTCGCAGGCGCACTTCGCGCGATCGTTCAAGGATGCCTTCGGTGTGCCGCCGCACCGCTACCTGCTCACGCGCCGGATCGAACGCGCCAAGACTTTGCTCCGCGACACCGATGTGTCCATCACCGACATCGCGTTCCAGACGGGCTGGAAAAGCCTGGGTACGTTCGGGCGCATCTTTCGCGACATCACGGGCGAAAGTCCGGGACAGCTTCGCGCGCGCGAGAAAGCCGCTTCGCACGAGCTCGATCGCGTGCCCGCCTGCTTCCTGAGCGCCGCGCATCGGCCGGACCTCAAGTTCGCAGTTTTGGAGAAGCGGCGGCGCGAAGCGAAGGCTAAAAATAAGGCCAACAAATAAGGAGGTCCCATGAGTCAAGGTGTCGGAGTCGCCGGGTTGTACGTGCGCGATCAGGACGAGGCGCTCAATTTCTATGTCGACAAGCTCGGATTCCGCGTCCACACGGACGCCCGGAATGGCGACTATCGGTGGCTCACGGTGCAGCACCCGGAGCAGCCGTCCTTCCAGCTCGGTTTGTACGCGCCGGGGCCGCCGGTGCTCGATGCGAAGACCGCCGAGACGTTGCGCGAGATCGTGGCGAAGGGCGCCATGCCGCCGCTCGTGCTCGTCGTCGATGACTGCCGCGTGGCGTACAAACGCCTGCACGCCGCCGGCGTGGAATTCACGCAGGAGCCGGTCACCCGCTACGGGAGCACGGATGCCAGTTTCCGCGACCCGTCCGGCAACGGCTGGAAGATGGTCGAAGCGCGCAAGGTGCCGTCATGAGCCGGTGGATTCGACAAGGCCACCGCTGGATCTCGATGGCGTTCACGTTGACGGTCATCGCAAACTTCGCGGCCATGTCGCAGGGAACGCCACCGGCCTGGATTACCTACTCACCGCTGCTGCCGCTCGCATTGCTGCTGCTCTCCGGGCTGTACCTGTTCGTGCTTCCCTACGTGAACAAGAGGCGCAGCAGCTAGCGTTCGGCCCGGCTTCGGGACGAATGCGCGTGCACACTTCGCAGCACCGTGTCCGCGAGGTAGTCTTTTCTCAACGAAGGGGCACACCATGAACACCACCGCTGCGACCGCGACGCCATCTACCTACCGATTCACCCCGCTCCGCGGCATCCTGCTGGGCGGGTTCTTCGCGGGGCTCGCGGACACGATCTATCCGACCGTGAAGACCGTGATGGGCGGCGGCGAATGGTTTCGACCGTGGAAGGGCGTAGCGAGCGGGCTATTGGGGAAAACCGCGCGCGATGGCGGCATGGAGATGGTGGCGCTCGGGTTGGCGCTGCACTATTTCATCTGCATCTCGGCAGCGGCGCTGCTGTACCTGCTGGCCAGCCGCGTGAAATTCGTGCCGCGGCAATGGATCGTACTGGGAGTGCTCCATGGAATCGCGTTCCTGCTGACCATGAACTACGTGATCCTGCCGCTCTCGGCGATCGGGCGGAGCATCTATCCACTCGAGCAGCTACACATCCACGCCTTCTGGCATATCGTGCTGGTGGGTTTGCCGACGGCGTTCTTCGTTTCTCGCGCGTTGGCGACAAGGAGCTGACGCAGCGCTGGTAGAACCCGTCACAATCATTAGACTCCCGACAGAAGAAGAATAACGGGCGAAGGGAGAGTCGAAATGAAGGTTCCTCGTGTCCTGGCGCTTGCCATGGCGGCTATGCTTGCCGCTTCCGCGGCCTTCGCCGGCGTCCCGCGCCTCGTACGCGACATAAACCCGACCATCATCCCGGTCGACAGCAATCCAGCCGAATTGATCGATCAGGGCTCCTGGTCCTTGTTTGTGGGCAGGGACGGCGTGCATCACGGCGAGCCGTGGGCTACCGACGGTACGACCGCGGGCACGGTAAGCCTCGGTTCCGTCACCCCGTTCGACCATGAGACCTCGGGCAACCAGACGGTACGCGCCGGTGGCTTCACCTACCTGTTCTCCACCGGCCAACAATTGCAGCCGGTGCTGTATCGGCTGGATGGCACCGCTGCGGGCACGCGCATCGTCAAGGATTTCGGGGAAGTCGCGCAGGACGGATATCTTGTCGGCGCACTCGGTAGCCTGGCCATTTTCTCGATGTTCGAAACCGACAAGGGACGCGAGTTCTGGCGCAGTGATGGAACGGAAGCCGGCACGTCTCGCATCACGGATGTCGGCGGCCCGCAGGGCTACGCGATCGAGCCCGTGATCGCCAACGGCAAGCTGTACTTTCTCGCGATCGATTTCGACACCCACGTGGTGGAGCCCTGGGTATCCGACGGAACCACCGCTGGCACTCATCGTTTGATGCAGCTTCCGAATGTCGGTCCGATCGTGGAATCGATCGATATGGTTCGTGTGGGCAACTACCTGGTGTTCACCGCGAACACCACGACCACGGGCACCGAGCTGTGGCGCATCGACTTGTCTAACGACGCCGTGTCGTTGCTGAAGGACATCGCGCCCGGTTCCGCATCCGCCATCACGTACGCGCGCTTCGGCGGAATTGGAAACGTGGCGATTTTCATGGCGTCCGCGACCGGCGGGACACAAGCGATGTGGCGCACGGATGGCACGACGGCTGGCACCTTCCAGGTGAGCAGCCTCATCCCGATGTCCGATGCGCCTGACTACTACGAATCTTCGACTGAGCATCGTTTGCTCTTTCGCGTGTTCGTGAGCAATGACGACGTACAGCTCTGGAGTACGGATGGCACCACGGTCACACCGCTCGATCCGCCGGGGCCCAGCTTCCTCGGCACTGTCGGCGGAACTGTCTACTTCTCTTCCGGCACCGGGCTGTGGCGTTCGGACGGCACTCTCCCAGGCACGAAGCGACTCACGGGATTGCCCGCGGAGCTCAACAACGTGCAGATCGTGGGGTCGGACACCCAGGTTTTCGTGCGCGCCAGTGCTGGCAAGACTGTCCGCCAGTGGCGCTATGACCTCGCCACCGAAAGTGCGCTGCTGCTGCGCACGCATACGCTGGGAGACCTCGGCGGCATTCAACCGAACCTGTTCGGCTATGGCCAGGGCAAGCTCTATTTCGACAGCGTGGATCCGGTCACGGGGCGCGAACTCTATGTGAGCGACGGCACGACGGCCGGCACGCGCCTCCTGCGCAACCTCGCGCCGGAAACGCGCTCGCAACCCTCCGATCCTCGCGATCTGTTCGAGTTCGACGGCAAACTGTATTTCACTGCCGACGATGGCATCAGCGGCCGCGAGCTGTGGGTCTCGGATGGAACCCAGGGCGGCACGCAACTCGTGATCGACATCGCTCCGGGCACCGAATCTTCCAACCCGCTGAGCTTGTTCACGCTCGCCGGCAAGCTGTACTTCTTCGCGCGCGACGTGGCGAACGGCAACTCGTACAAGATGTACACCACCGATGGCACGGCCGCGGGAACGCACATGGTGGTCGCCGCGATTCCGCGCGAAGCGCTGTATGGCGGACAGACACCGTGCGGCGCCACCGTCGCCACACTCGGTGGTCACGCCTATCTGAACCTGTACGAACTCGGATTCACCACGTCGCTGTGGCGCACGGACGGCACGGCTGCGGGAACGGTGCGTTTCCAGGACACCAGCGCCATCGTCAGCGATCCGTGCTGGCTCACGGCCTTCAAGGGCAGGAACTACTTCGCGGCCACGCAGTACGACACGGTGGGCAACGAGCTGTTCAGCGCCGCACCGGGCGCGACGCCCTCGGTGGTGGTGGATTTCGTGCCGGGCACCCAGGGCACGTCGCCCGTGGAGCTCACGGTGTTCAACGACCGCCTGTACTTCATGGGCATGACCGCTGCGGGCATGTGGAAGATTTTTTCGACGGACGGGGTGGCCGCGGGCGTCACGGCACTCGATTCCACCGCCCAGTTCCCTAACAACCTGCGCGTCGCGAACGGCAAACTGTTCTTCCTGCATACCTCGCCGGTGTATGCGGGTGGAGTGCCGCTGCTGGCCGGCGACGGCACCACCGCAGGGACAGCGCGAGTCGGCACCATCGGCGTGTTCGGGCCCTTGTTCAGCAATGGCGCGCGCGTGTTCTTCAGCGGCACCTCGCCCGCCAATCCGACACTCGATGTGCAACCTTGGGTGAGCGACGGCACGAACGGCGGCACCTTCTCGCTCGCGTCGGGCGCGTTCCCGGAAGCGAGCCAGATCTACTTCTGGGACTTCCATGGCGCGACGATCCTGCAGGTTCATCAGGCCGATGGTGAGGCGCAGCTGTGGCGTACCGATGGCACCGTGGCCGGAACCAGACTACTGGGCGATGCGGGCGTCGCGGCGCAGAACCACTATCCGGTGAAGCACATGGCCGCGGGCCAGACCTTTTACTTCGTGGCCGACAAGGACGGGTCCGGCACCGAATTGTTCGCGGTCGACAATGAACGGCCCCTGGCCGCGAATGACGCGGGCGGCAGCGTGCAAGCCGGCGTGGCGCTGCCGATCAACGTGGCTGCCAACGACACCGATGCGGATGGCAGCGTGCGCGCATCCACCGCGCTCGTGGCAACGGCGCCCGCTCATGGCTCGGCGCTCGTGGGCACCAATGGAGTCATTACTTACACGGGCAACGCGGGATACACCGGCACCGATTCCTTCACGTACACCGTGGCCGATGACCAGGGCGCCCGTTCCGCAGCCGCCACGGTGAGCGTGACAGTGACTGCGCCACCCGCTGCGCCACCTCCGCCGCCCGCGTCAGGCGGAGGAGGCGGTGGCGGCGGCGGCGGCGCGCTGGGACTTTTCGAGCTCCTGCTGCTCGGTGCGCTGCGCGCGACATTCCCGCTTCGCCGCCGGACTCGGGCGATCCGCGCACTTATATAAGAGAGAACGACTCTTTCCGGCGATCGGCCTTCCCAAGGCCGGTCGCCTCGAGCCTTGTCGTGCCTTCCTTATGACAATTCGGCTCTAGTGTCCTGCCGTTATTTGAACCCTCTCTCCTTCTCCGCCCTAAGGCAACCCGCCAGGAAGGCCGATACGCACTCAAGCCGCAAAAGATTGCGGCGAAGCCGCCAAACCCTTGGCGGTGAGTTGGTCGTACGGGAGTTGTCATAACAATGTTTCAGTCAGTCAAACGGTTCACGGGCTCGTGGGTGATGGCGATGTTGCTGGCGGCGATCGCGCCCGGCGCATTCGCGCAGGCTACCTACTACACAAACTCGGACAACGAGAACAATGCCGGCACGCATGTCGCCGACAACGACATGGACATTTCGCTCAACAACATGAGCGGAGCCCACCCCGTCGAATTCAACATCGACGTCACGACGCTGCCGCAGAGCTCCGTGGTGCTCAGCATGCGCGCGCTCGACGTGGATGAAGAGCAGGGCGAAGTCGACGATGTGTACCTCAACGGGCACCACCTCGGGCACCTCACGGGCGCCAACGACGTCTGGAGTGTCACCGCTTTCAACGTCAACCCGGCCTGGCTCGTCGCCGGGCAGAACCTCGTGCGCATCAACGTCGACACCAGTGGCGACGCCACGCAGTGGGTCACGACGATCGACTGGGCGCAATTGCTGACCGATGGCGGCGGCGCCACCAATGGCGACACGCGCAGCGTGCAGATCACCGGCACCTCGATAGTCGCGAGCAACGTCACCATCAACACCTCGACCTCGGTGCATTCGATCACCGGCGGCGACTATCGACTGCAGATCACTCTCATCGACCCGAACGGCAACGCGGTCACCGTGCTGACGCAGGACTTCAACGTCGCTGCCGGTGCGGACGTCACGCGCCTGGCCAATGCGGTTTATCCGCTGGCGAGCGTTTCGGGCACGTACATGATTCAGGCGCAGCTCTTCTGGCTCGATCCGGCGCACGGCAATTTCCCCGTGCAGCAGGACATCGCCTTCGCGACTTTCACGCACACGGCGGGCGGCGGCGCGACCAACTTCAACAACGACAGCGACGGCGACGGCCTGCTCGACAGCCAGGAAACCACGCTGGGCACGGACGTCAACGATGCGGATACGGACAACGACGGCACCGCCGACGGCGCCGAAGTCGGCCCGAACGTGAACTCGCCGGTCGACACCGATGGCGACGGCATCATCAATGCATTGGAGCCTTCGAACGTCGACACCGACGGCGATGGCGTCATGAACCAGCTCGATCCCGCCAACAACAATCCTTGCATTCCGAATGCCAACTCGGCGGCCTGCCCGACGGGCGACACCGATGGCGACGGACTCACCAACACGCAGGAACCGGTGTTGGGCACGAGCATCAGCAACGCGGACACCGACGGTGACGGTACGAACGATGCCGCCGAAGTCGGTGGCGACGTGAACTCGCCGCTCGACTCCGATGGCGATGGCGCGATCAACGCGCTCGAATCCTCGATCGCCGACGCGGACCTGGATGGCGTGTCCGATCAGCTCGACGTGGCCAACTCGAATCCCTGCATTCCGAACGCCAACTCGATCGCCTGCCTCATGACGGACAGCGATGGCGACGGCCTCACCAACTCGCAGGAAGACACGCTCGGCACCGACCGCGGCAATGTCGACACCGACGGTGACGGCGCGAACGATGGCGCTGAAGTCGGCGGCAACGTCAATGCCCCGGTAGATAGCGACGGTGACGGCACGCCGAACGTGTTCGAGTCGTCGGTCGCGGACATCGACAGCGACGGCGTGAGCAACCAGAATGACCCTGCCAACGGCAACGCCTGCGTGCCGAATGCGAACAGCGCGATCTGCCTTGCGGCGGATAGCGATGGCGATGGCCTGACCAACGCTCAGGAAGATGCGCTCGGCACGAGCCGCGGCAACCCGGACACCGACGGTGACGGCGCGAACGACGGCGCCGAAGTCGGCGGCAACGTGAATTCGCCCATCAACAGCGATGGCGACGGTACGCCGAACGTGCTCGAGTCTTCGATCACGGACACGGATGGCGATGGCGTGTCCAACCAGAACGATTCCGCCAACGGCAATCCTTGCGTTCCGAACGCGAACAGCGCGGCTTGCCTCGGCGCGGACGACGACGGCGATGGCCTGACGAACGTGCAGGAAGACACGCTGGGCACCGATCGCGGCAATCCGGACTCCGACGGCGATGGCATCAGTGACGGCGTCGAAGTGGGTTCCAATCCCGCGGACCCGACCGACACCGATGGCGACGGCATTCCCGACGTCGTCGAAGCCGGCGCCAGCGCGACCGATGCCGACAGCGACAACGACGGCATCTCCGATGGCGACGAAGTGGGCGCCGATCCGCTGCATCCCGTCGACACCGATGGTGATGGCACGCCTGACTACCTGGATACCGACAGCGACGGCGACGGCATTCCCGATGCGCTCGAAGTGGGAGCGAACCCGTCCGACCCGCGTGACAGCGACAACGATGGAACGCCCGACTACCTGGATACCGACAGCGACAACGACACGCTGCCCGATAGCCTGGAAGGCGAAGTGACCGACGCGGGCACTCTGCGCGACACCGATGCCGACGGCGCCCCGGACCTCGCGGATGTCGACTCCGACGATGACGGCATCCTCGATTCGTTCGAGGGTACGCCGACCGCGCTCACCGACACCGATGCTGACGGCATTGCAGACATGCGCGACCTGGACTCCGATAACGACGGCATCTCCGACGTGATCGAGGCCGGCCTCATCGACTCCGATGGGGACTCGCAGATGGACGCCGGCCAGACGCGCACCGTTCTCCCGCGCGACACGAACGGGGACGGCGTGCCGGACTTCCGCACTCCGGCCTCCGGCGGCTTTGTCGCCGGCACCGACAGCGACGAAGACGGTATTCGCGATTCAGTCGACGCCGCGCCGCAGGTGTTCGGCACCTATGTCGACCGCGACGGCGATGGCGTCGCCAACGCGCAGGATCTCGACCTCGACAACGATGGCATTCCGAATGCCAGCGATGGTTCCGACGATACCGATGGCGATGGCCTGCCGAATCTCATCGACCTCGACAGCGACGGTGACGGCATTGCCGACATCATCGAAGCCGGTGGCGTCGATGCGAACGGTGACGGCCTCGTGGACAACTTCGTCGACGTCAACGGCAATGGCTTGTCGGACTCACTCGAGAGCGGCCTCGGCGGTCATGCGCTGGCCCTGCCGGACAGCGATACCGACGGCACCGACAATCACCGCGACGTCGACAGCGATGGCGACGGCATCAGCGACGTCGTCGAAAGCGGCGGGCTCGATGCCAACGGCGACGGCCGCCAGGACGGCGTCGATGCGGATCACGACGGCCTCGCCGATTCAACCGACACCACCACGGGCGGCCACGCGCTGCCGCGCCCCGACACCGACGGAGATGGTATGAGCGATTCACTCGATCTCGACAGCGACAATGATGCGATCCCGGATGCGCGCGAAGGCCGTGGCGACTTCGACGGCGATGGCATTCCGGATTCGATCGACAAGCAGGGCAGCATCCAGACGGCGGTGCGTGGCGCCGGTGCGTTCGATCCGCTGAGCTTGTCAGGCATGCTGGCCCTGATCGGCTGGGTGGCCATGCGCCGCCGCGGTCACCGCGTCGCGGTGCACATGCTGCCGATCATGGCGATCGCCGCGGGGCTCACGTCGGGTCAGGCGGGCGCCGCCGATACGATCAGCAAGGGCTGGTATCTCGGCGTCGACACGGGCATGTCACGCCTCGAGCCGCAGAACGACGATGGCGGCTACAAGGTCGACGATGGCCAGGGCTTTGGATATCGCGTCACGACCGGCTACGCGTGGAACCAGAACTGGAGCGCCGAAGGCTTCTACGCCGATGGCGGCCAGGCGGGCATCTCGTCTGACAATCCGGGCGTCGGCCACCTGGGCGACATCGGCTACAAGGTGTTCGGCGTGGGTTTCCAGTGGCTGCCGTTCGACGGCGGCATCAATGAGAAATGGTTCCCGCTGGTGAAGTTCGGCGCCTCGCACATCCAGAACGACAGCAGCTCGCCGATGGTCGTCTACGAAAAACTCAATGACCTCGGTGTGTACTTCGGCGGCGGCGCGGGCCTGCGCTTCGGCGAGACCTGGGTGGCCCAGGCCGAAGTGGTGAGCTACGACGCGGACGAACTGTTCTTCACGGTGGGGCTCCGCAAGCACTTCTAACAAGGTAAATCCCCGGGCACTTATCGCGAGTGCCCGGGTCCTGACTGACCTCAGCTACTGCAACAACGATTACGCCAACGAACCTCGCGCGCTTCCCACCAGGAATCCCAGCGCTTCGCTCAATGTGTACACGCTGAATGTGCTCTTCGCGTACGGCTGCACGAACGTGTACGAGCTCGGCCTACTGATCGACATTCACAAGACCCGAATTCCGTTCGGAGGCTAGCCGTGCCTCTCGAGGTCATGTGATCGCGCTGACTGCGCGGCGCACCCAGGGCGCGAGCAGCGTCACCGTCGGAAAGGCCACCGGCCAGGTCAGTGCGCAGCTTCGGAGCCAGCGCGCCGCGAAATCACTTTGAATTCCCTGCGTGCTCGCCAGCACGAACGCGGACACGATGGCCACCATGATGGCCGAGAGCAGGGCGCCGAAAACGACGGGCGCGAAACGGGCGGGTATACGCATTTCATCCTCCAGTAAGTAACGAGCTAACAACTTTGCCCGCGGCGTAGAGGCCGAGACCGAACACCGCGTGCATGACGAGACTTTGAACGCGCGCGCCAGACGAGGGCTTCGAGCCCATGGCCGGTTGCATGACGAAGAAAGGTGCGGCCACGGTGACAACACCGACGATGAGTGCCGGTATCAGCGTGGGATGGTGAATCCATTCGCGGCCCCAGAAAGCGGGCAGCAGCAACGTGAACGCCATGCCGATCAGGTAGTGCGTAGTCCAGCCGATGGCGCGCTCGGCACGAACCGCCGCCGCCGCCGCAATGGAGTCGTGGCGAAACCGCCCGCGCGCCATATGCGCGATCCAGCGGCCCACGAATCCGAAATTGGGCAGCGGTGTCCGGAATACGTGCCGGCGCAGGAGCGTCCAGAGATCGGTCAGTGCGGTTGCGACGGCACCCGTGAGCAGAATGAAGATCATGTCGTTTGCGTTCATGGCTGGTAGAGTCGCACTTGAAGTCCACTTGAGGTCAAGCGGTGCGTGATCTGGACATTGGCGAAGTGGCGCAGCGCGCGGGAATTCCCGCGTCGACGCTGCGCTTCTACGAAGAAAAGGGCCTGGTGGCCCCGG
>Ga0193753_10001648_pt1 | contig 18813 bp, 15 predicted proteins | sample H1c2metaG_FD_144925 | JGI IMG/M metagenome (GOLD analysis project Ga0193753, IMG submission 144925) | Soil microbial communities from a riparian zone of the East river system, Colorado, United States - H1c2 | ecosystem: Environmental > Terrestrial > Soil > Riparian zone | place: USA: East...
CGAGCGACATCAGGGGCCATCGAAGTCTTTGGAGCCGAGTCTTGCGCACGCCCGCCGCCGCCGGTTGGCCGCCATTGCCCACAGATCCCTCGCCGCTCATCGCGTCACCACCAAACAAAGGCTCAATAGGCCCACGATCACGAGCCACATCGTCGGAGATCTCTGAGAGATTGCGATTTCCTCATATCGACAAGGTTAATGCCGCTCATTCCACCTAGGTAGCCTATATCTTTAGATGGAGTCCATCGAGTGGGACGATAAGGACACGCAGACATGCTGCTGGTGCGCTCGTCTCTCACCAAGGCATTTCGTCGCTGCTGCTCATCTCTCAAAGCGATACATCGTATCGAAAGATATTGGCTAGCAAGTTAGGCCCCCGACTCCTACGCTTAGCTCGTGCGCGTCATCGATATACTGTCGTTCTTCCTCTGCCTCCTTTGCTTGCTCGTGCTCGAAGGATGCGCTGGACTCGCGCTCGGCGAATCGAAATCGCCGGTGGATGGACGGCAGCCTGCGGAACGACCCATGACCTTTCGCACGTTGGGCTCCGATCAACAATTCTCGGAGTTGTCCTCGGTAACGGTAGCGGAGCAGCTACGTGCCGCTCACACCGGAAAACCTCTCACTATTCTTGCACTCTCCGGGGGCGGCGCAGGTGGCGCGTTCGGGGCCGGCGCCGTCGCCGGTCTCACTCGCGCCGGCGGGCGCCCGGAGTTCGACGTCGTAACCGGCGTCAGTGCGGGTGCACTGGTCGCTCCTTACGCTTTTCTCGGGCCCTCGTGGGATGCGCAACTCCTCAGCGCCTTTACCGGCATCAAGGGAGACAACCTGCTGCAATCGCGTGGACTGGGGATGTTTTTCGGTTCGAGCATCTATAGTGGTAGACCTTTGAAGCAACTGATTGAAGCATACGTTACCGATGAAATGATCCAAGCAGTCGCTCGCGAAGCAGCGAAAGGACGTCTGCTGCTGGTCGCGACGACGGATGTCGCGAGCGGCGAGCCGGTAGTCTGGGACTTGGGCGCGATCGCGAAAAACGGCGGCTCCTCAGCGAGAACACTGTTTCGCGATGTGTTGGTGGCGTCGGCCAGCGTGCCCGGTATGTTTCCGCCGGTCATTATTCATGTTGCGGAGGATGGTTTGAACTGTGATCAAGCGCACGTTGACGGGGCCGCTACTGTACCGTTCTTCGTGCCCTCCGCGCTTTTGCAATCTGCGCGGAGCGTCCCCGCAAACGGCCGCGCCGCAGTTTTCGTCATTGTCGATGGCTCGTTGAGCGGAGGAGCACACACGACCCGGTTAACGGCTCGTGCAATTCTCTCGAGAAGCATTCGTGTGGGATTGGACCACTTGCTGCTGACGAACCTGCAACTGACAGCCGCGACCGCTCGACTCGAGGGCGCAGACTTGCAATATTCGTCGTTACCGGCCGATTATCCCCTGCCGGATGCCTTTGATTTTAGCGCGCGTATCAGGCGTCCGCTGTTCGACTATGCGTACCAGTGCGCTGAATCGGGACGGTTGTGGACGGCGTTCTCGCCTACTGACGATGATAAAACGACGTCACATGATATGGCGCGGACGGAATCAATGCCGTGCCCCGCGGATAATCCGATGAACGGGATTGTCGCCACGCGATAGAGCACTCGAGGGCGCCGAATCGGAAACCCATTTTTTTGTCAACGGGTTCGCCTTCGTTTCGATGCCAGCAAACGACGAGACGGCCGTAGACGCGCAGCCTTGGTGGCAACGGCGACCAGGTGCGATCGAGAGAGCTCTCGTTTCTGGGGCGGCGTCTGTATTTGCTTGAGGCTGTCGATGAACCAACGACCCGCCGGCCCTGGCGGACTGTCGGTCCTATAGATAGCGGCCATTTCTATCACGTGGCCCCCGGGCGGCGCATCTTCGGCTGTGATTTCAACGAGCGCGCCGCTTGCAAGGTCCGCTTCGACAGTATGCAGGGGCATGCCGCCGAACCCCAGGCCCGCGCGCAGGAAGGCTATCTTGGCGCCGAAGTGGGAAACGCGCCAGATTTTCGGGTACTTCGCGCGCGATGCGCCCAAGATCCGCGTCATATCGCAGGTATCAATATGCGAGATCTGAATGTGTTCAGCGAGAACGGATATTGGAATCCGCCCGCGCCGGCTCGCAAGCGGGTGCGCTGGCGAAACAAGCATGGGCACCCGAACTGACAGCAGAGGTTCGCGGTTGAGTTGCGGCGCCATGAGCGCCCATGATCCCACGACACCGATGGCGCAGCGCCGATCGAGAACCGGCTCGATCACGGCGCTCGACTCAATGTCGAATCTGAGCGGTGTCGCGGGAAATTCCTTTTGAAAAGCGGCCACAGCATCGGTGAACGTCGCGTCCGGAAACATGACGTCGACAGCCACGCTCAGCTCAGGTTCAAGGCCGCCGGCGAGACTCTTCGCCCGCGCTTTGAGAAGGTCCACGTCGCCCGCCACCGCCCGCGCATCGGCGAGAAGCGCACGGCCCTGGTCCGTCAGCACCGGAAGATGCCCGCGTCGATCGAACAGCTTCACGCCGAGTTGACCTTCAAGATTGGCCAGAGTCTGGCTGACCACGGACTGGGCGCGACGCAAGCGGCGGCCTGCCGCAGAGAAACTGCCCTCGTCCGCGGCTGCAATGAAGGTGCGCAGTTGATCGAGTGATACGCCGTCAAGCATATATCTACCCCGCCGATATACCCAAGCGCGGCATATAGGCTAGCAAGTTGGACGTGTGGGCACCAGGGCAGCGGTCTCCCTCAATCCGAATTGTAAACCCAAGCCAATTTAAGCCATTCAGCCTCAACGCGAAACCCCATATATTTCGATGGAGTCTATCGATTCTATCGATGGTTGAACCCGGCAAGCCGGGCAACTTCCGATCGGTTTCGACGATGGAGGCCATCGAGAAATATCGGCTTCCGAACGGTCCCGGCGCCCACTAATCTGTCCAATGTGCGAATCACTTTAGGAGATGCCAATGACCGAAAGCCAAAAGCTATCAGTACTGCGTGACCAGCTCATCCGTCGCCGCCGCGCCCTTGTCGAGGGCATCAAGGCTGCTGCTACCAGTGAACTCAACGGTGATGACCTTGTGCGGGTGCAAAATGAAATCGAAGCCGTGGAGAGGGCCATGGCCGAAGAAAAACGTGCCGAATTCCGCCTGTAACCATTTATCAGTGTCGTTCAATCCGACGAGCTTGGAAGTACAAACGGAACTTCTAACCACAACACAGAAGGCGCGCCGAATAAACTTCGACGCGCCTATCTACGGGACCTTCGCGGAAATCGGAGCAGGCCAGGAGGTCGCACGCGAATTTTTTCACGCGGGCGGCGCATCCGGCACGATCGCCAAGTCCATTTCCGCCTACGACATGGTATTCAGCGACGCTATCTATGGGAAATCCCCGCGATATGTGTCTCGCGAGCGCTTGAACCTGATGCTGGAGCACGAATATCGGCTTCTCGTCGAGCGCCTATCGGCAATTCGCGCCGAGCGAACCAACTTCTTCGTCTTCGCGGACACGGTTGCCACCAGCAACCATCAGGGGAACAACGAGGCGCACGGTTGGTTGGGCATCCGCTTTCAGGCTGCGCCCTTGAGCGAGCCGAGCGACATCGTCCTCCATGTGCGCATGTGGGACAAGGACACGGTCTTGCAACAACAGGCGCTTGGCATCGTTGGAGTCAATCTGATCTATGGCGCCCTCTATCTTCGCTCACACCCCAGGCAGTTGATTGAGTCGCTGCAGGACAACCTTGGTACTGACAGGATTGAAGTCGACATGCTGCACTTTTCGGGGCGCTGCTTCGAGACGATCGACAACCGCCTCATGTCGCTTCACCTTGTGGAGTGCAAGCTCACTAACGCGGTCATGTTCGGGCCGCAAGGCCAAGTCCTCCAGCCGTCGGAGATTTTACACAAGAAGGCGATTCTCGTTGAAAGGGGCAGCTTCCGGCCGGTTACACATGTCAATGTCGACATGATCGCCTGCGCCACCGCGCAATTTGTGCAGGAGCCGCCGGTGCAGGGCAAGGAAGTGGTCGTACTCATGGAAATCACCATGAACAACTTGCTCTCCGAAGGCGCGCTCGATGCACGCGACTTTCTATCGAGAGTGGACCTGCTGGCCGACATTGGCTTTACAGTTCTCATCTCGAACTATTCGGAATACTACCGGCTCACCTCATATTTCCGGCGCTATACCAAGGAAATGGTTGGTGTCGCCATTGGCATCAATAATTTGCTGGAAATCTTCAACGAGCAGTACTACGAAAATCTCGAGGGCGGCATCCTGGAGTCCTTTGGACGTCTTTTCAGAAACGCAGTAAAACTGTACGTCTATCCTATGAGCGGCGAGGCCTACAATCGCTACATCACCGAGTCCAAGAGAACTGTCGCCGCAGCGCAATCGGCCGCGCCCCATATCCTGATCACGGCGAAGAACGCGAGGGTTGTTGATCACCTCGCAAGTTTGTATGACCATCTACTCGAAAATCATTTCATCGACAACATCGTCGGATTCGACGCCAACATTCTCGGCATATTCTCGCGCGATGCGCTGAAGAAAATCAAAGACCATGATCTCTTATGGGAAAGCATGGTCCCCAAGACCGTTGCCAATGCCATCAAGCGCCGAGGTCTCTTCGGTCACGGTATATCCATCAAGGCGACTGAGATTGATGTTCTTTCAAGCAGCACTGATGTATCCGTCGGGTCGATACATCCTATCTAGAAAAACGGGCTACCGGCGCTTCGTACACCCGTAATATTCTTGATTGCACTTGAGACAGCCTTGAGCCGTGCGCCATACTATGAACATCGACGACGTCTTATTCTGCCTAATCGTATGCGGCATCGGATTGGCGGCCGCTTGCTTCAGAAGCGAGTACGTGCTCTTACGTGAGTTCAAAGCGACTCAGCTCAGGACGGAGAGCATGATGCGCAAATTGCATTCAGAGAGACTATCCGCGCAAGGCGACAGCGAACGGTCGTCACCGACCGGATGAGATCGCAGCCGGCCGGCGCTCGGATCAGGCGTGAGACGGACGTTGCGGCGGATGGCGGCCCAGACCGCCGTCATGAACGCGGCGCAACTTATGGTCGATGATGTCGCGCGCCCTGAAGACGCGTGAGCGTACCGTACCGATCGGGATGGACATCGCCGAAGCGATCTGCTGATAGCTCAACCCATCGATTTCGCGCAATGTGATTGCAGTGCGATGTTCTGCGGACAGATCCTCGAGGGCGGCTTTCGCCATGCCACGGAGGTCGGCTGTAAGCGCCAGTTCCTCGGGTGTTGCCAAATCCCAAAGGCGCGTTGGATGACGGACAGCATGCTGATAGTCCGAGAAGTCGACGGCGTTTTTATGCGAATCGTGACGGCGCGCTTTCAAAAGGTTCCTGGCGCAATTGCTGGCGATGCGATAGAGCCAAGTGTAAAACGCGCTGTCACAGCGGAAATGCCGAAGTCCGCGGTAGGCCTTAATGAACGTTTCCTGGGTGGCGTCTTCCGCATCGGCGCGATTGCGCGTGTAACGCATTGCCAGATCGACTATTCGAGAGCGGTACTTGAGCACCAACCGGTCGAAGGCTTGGGTGTCCCCGGCCTGGGCACACCGCACGAGGCTCTGGTCGCTCAGTTTCGCCCCTGCCGCCGGAGCGTGAGGATAGGTACTCGGCACACACGCGGATGAATCTTGCATGACAGGAGAGTAGCCCCGCGCGCTCCAGCTGTGTAGCCACTATTTCTCGATGGCATGTATCGCTGCTGACGATGACTCCTATCGAGAGATAGAGGCTTCTAAGTCGAATACTTACCCTTTAGTTCATTCCTTCAGCCCGATGCCCGGAGATCCCATGCCAATGAGCGCTGCAGCGAAGTACGAACTCAAGAATCCCGTCACTCACAAAGCCGCAGATCTCAACATCATGTCAGGCACCCTCGGACCCGACGTGCTCGATATTTCGCACCTCACCCGAGACTTGGGGATATTCACGTATGACCCGGGATTCATGTCAACCGCCAGCACCGAGAGCAGAATCACGTACATCGACGGCGATGCGGGGGTGCTCTTGTACCGCGGTTATCCCGTTGAACAACTCGCGGAGCACTCCAGCTATCTGGAAGTCGCCGATCTGCTGATCAACGGCGCATTGCCGACGAAGGAGCAGCACAAGGTGTTCCGCGACTCAATAACCCGCCACACGATGCTCAACGAGCGCTTGGTTAGATTCTTTCGGGGCTTCCATCACGACGCGCATCCCATGGCGATGCTTTCCGCAATGGTCGCCTCGATGGCTGCTTTCTATTACGACACGACCGATATCCACGATCCTCGCCAGCGGGAGATTTTTGCCCATCGCATCATTGCCAAGTTGCCGACCATTGCAGCTGCAGCCTACAAACATTCCTTGGGTCAACCTTTTGTCTATCCGCGTAACGACCTGTCCTATTGCGCCAATATGCTCAACATGTTTTTTGCGGTTCCGTGCGAGCCCTACACGGCCGATCCGGTGGCCGTCGAAGCGCTCGATTTGCTGTTCATTCTGCATGCGGACCACGAGCAAAATGCCAGCACCTCGACGGTGCGCCTCGCGGGAAGCACCGGAGTAAATCCCTACGCGGCCATTTCGGCCGGCGTTTCCGCGCTCTGGGGTCCCGCGCACGGCGGCGCAAACGAGGCGGTACTCGATATGCTGAACGGCATCGGCTCGGCGGCAAACATCGACCGATTTCTGGCGCGCGTCAAGGATAAGTCGGACGGCGTGCGCTTGATGGGATTCGGTCACCGCGTCTACAAAAATGTCGACCCACGTGCCAAGATCATCCGCGGCATGTGCTACCGGGTGCTTGAAAAGATGGGTAAGGGCAATGATCCGCTGTTCGAGCTTGCGCTGAAGCTCGAGGAAATCGCCCTCAAAGATGATTACTTCGTATCGCGCAAGTTGTACCCAAACGTCGATTTCTATTCGGGCATCATCTACAGCGCCCTCGGAATTCCGCGTTCCATGTTCACGGTCATGTTCGCGATCGCACGCACGGCCGGTTGGGTGGCCCATTGGCAGGAAATGGTCTCTGATCCGCATATGAGAATTGGCCGTCCGCGGCAGCTCTATACCGGACCCACAAAGCGAGACTACCAGCCGTTGGAGCAACGCACAGGGTGAAACGCATCGCCTCTCACTGCCAGCCCCCGCCGAGAGCGTTGTAGATTTGAACCAGCGCGAGCCGCTCGTTCAGCTGCGCTTGCGCAAGATTGAGCTCGGCGGCGAATTGGTTGTTTTCACTGGTGAGTACCTGCAGGTAACTGGTACCACCATGCTGGTAGAGTATTTTCGAGAGGCGATCGGCATCCTCTGCCGCCGCCGTCAATAGCTCTTGCTGCTCGCGGAACTCGCGATCCTTCTGATACGCGGTGAGTGAGCTGGAAACCTGCTGGAAAGCGTTCATGATCGTTTGCTGATAGGTGAGAAGCATTTCTCCTTTCTGCGCTTCGGCGAGGCGTTTTTCCGAGCGCAGAGCTCCCCCCGCGAACACGGGTTGGGTTAGCGATGCGGCGCCGTTCCACGCTCTCTGAGCGTGGCTGAACAGGTTGTTGAGCGCGAAGCTTTCGTATCCGGCCGTACCCGTTAGCGAGATACTGGGAAAAAGCGCGGCCTTGGCGACGCCAACTTGGGCGTTCGCCGCCACCAGATTCTGTTCCGCTTCTTGGATGTCGGAGCGGCGCACCAGCAGTTCCGAAGGCAGGCCGACAGGAATCGCGGGCGGATTCGGTTGCTCGGTGAGCTTGCGGCCCCGCGGAATGGGGCCGGGATTGCGGCCGAGCAGAATGCTGAGGGAGTTCTCCTGCAGCACAATCTGCCGCTCCAGATCGGGAATGGTCTCCGCGGCTGTGTACACCAGTTGCTCCGATTGGCGTACATCGAGCCCCGATGCCGAGCCGTTCTTGGCGAGCACGCTGGTGAGACGCAACGAATCCTGTCGCGCGGCCAGCGTCATTTTCGATACATCCAGCTCTAAATCGAGCTCCCGGATCGTAAAATAGGTGCTCGCCACGTTCGAGATCACCGAGGTGAGAACGGCCCTCCGGCCCCACTGCGATGCGAGTACGCTGGCGCGCGCGGCCTCTGTTTGTCGCCGATATTTTCCCCAAAAATCGAGATTCCAAACGACCGAAAGATCCACCTCTCCGGTCCTCGCCTCATAGGATGGAAATGAGCCCGATATCTTGGGATTGCGTTGGCTGGATACGTCAGTCCCGGCGTTCACCGTCGGAAATTGGTTGGCGCGCGTAACACCCAGCTGCGCTTGCGCTTGAAGAACCCTGCTTGCGGCTATGCGTATGTCGTAGTTTTGCTCAATGGCGGTACGAATCAATTCCTGTAATACCGGATCTTGGAATACTTCCCACCATTTCTCGTCGCCCAGTGATTCCGGCTGGGCAATCGCGGGCTGACTGTCTGCCCGATAGGAACCCGGTGCATCGATCGCCGGTCGCTGGTAATCCGGCCCGACCATGCACCCGGCGAGCAGCAGTCCGATTGTCAGGAGTGTGAAGGTCCTCACCTCAGGTGGCCTCCCTTGGATCAGCGGCCGCAGCGGGGCCCGTATCCTTTCGCCTTGCGCCTGAGAGAGTCTCCACAACATAGAAAATCGCGGGAATGAAAAAGATACCGATCGCGCTCGCGGCCAGCATGCCGCCGATTACCGTGGTACCCATGACCCGACGGGCAACGGACCCGGCGCCCGAGGCAAACCACAGCGGCAGGCAACCCAATATGAATGCCAGCGAGGTCATCAAGATGGGCCGCAGACGCAGCCTGGCGCCGGCGAGCGCGGCATCGACCAGCGGTCTACCCTTCTCGTATTCATCCTTGGCGAACTCCACGATCAGGATCGCGTTCTTTGCAGCCAGACCGATCAGCATCACCAAGCCAATCTGCGAGTACACGTCGTTTTCCATGTCGACCATGTACGCCGGGTAAAATGCCTGAATGAACAACCGGCGCAACAGCAGCACTCCAAAGGCACCGAACACGGCCACGGGCGTGCTGAGCAATACGCTGAAGGGCAGCGCCCAGCTTTCATACAGGGCGGCCAGAATCAAGAAAACAAACAGAAAGGAAATTCCGAAGATCGTCGTGGCCGAAACGCCTTGCGCCGCCAGCTTCTGTTGGAACGACATGCCCAAGTAGTCATAACCCATGTCCTGAGGCATGGTCTGCGCAAACACTTGCTCGAGAGCCGCCGTGGCCTGATCGGAGCTATAGCCGGGCGCGGCGTTGCCGTTGATCTGGGCAGACGGATACTCGTTGTAGTGCATGATGTACTCGGGACCGAAACGCGGCTCGAACTTCGTCAAAGCCGACAGCGGAACCATTGCGCCGGTGTTGTTGCGCACGTAGAACTGACTGGTGTCTTCTACGGAACTTCTATAGTTGCCGTCGGCCTGCACATAGACCTGCCACTGGCGACCGAATCGATTGAAGTAGTTGACGAAGATGCCGCCCATAAACGCCTGCAGGCTGGTGTAGACGTCAGAGATCGCCACGCCTTGTTTGAGCGCCTTGTCGCGATCGACTTCGACAAACTGCTGCGGAACGCTCGGCAGGAAGGACGTATTGATCCCAGCAATTTCCGGGCGTTTACGCGCAGCAGCCAGGAATTTATCGACGTTCGCAGCCAGATACGGAATATCGTTGCCGCCCCGATCCTCGAGCACAAATGTGAATCCGCCGGACGTGCCGACGCCGGGAATGGCCGGCGGCGAAAAGCTGATGGCCGCGCCTTGTGGAAGCTTGCTCAGCTGTTGATTCAGGCGCTGCTTTATGGCTTGGACTTCCTCGCTTCGATCGGTGCGGTCGGCCCAGGGCTTCAAGGTGACAAAAAAGAAAGCGTTGTAGCTCGTCTGAATGTAGCTGAGCAAGCTGAAACCAATGACGCTGGTCGTGTATTGAACCCCCGGCATCTTGGCAAGGATATTTTCAATCTCGCGCGCAGCTTGATCGGTGCGCTCCAAAGAGGCGGAATTCGGCAGCTGCAGGTTTACATAGACATAGCCCTGATCCTCGTCAGGCAGGAAACCGGACGGCAATTTGGCGCCGAAAAAGACGGCTGCCACTCCGAAAAGCAACAGAGCGGCCGCGGCCAGTCCGCTTTTGCGAATCAGCGTCCGGCTGACGTTGACGTAGCCGTCGGTAGCGCGTTGAAAAACGCGATTGAACCAGTCGAAGAACTTGCGTAGCGCTCCTGCACTGGGCTTCCTGGGTCGAAGCAGCAGCGCTGCGAGAGCCGGACTCAAACTGAGTGCGTTGAAGGCCGAGATGATCACGGAAATCGCTATGGTGACCGCGAACTGCTGGTACAGCCGCCCCGTGATACCCGGTATGAATGCCGTCGGGATGAACACCGCTGAGAGCACGAGAGCAATGCCGATGACAGGCCCTGAAATCTCCTGCATCGCCTTCAGCGCGGCATCCTTCGGCGCCATGCCCTCCTCGATATGACGTTCCACTGCCTCGACCACCACGATCGCATCGTCGACGACCAGGCCAATGGCCAGCACCATGCCGAACATAGACAACGTATTGATGGAGAAGCCGAATAGCGGAAAAAAGGCAAAAGTGCCGACCAGCGAAACCGGCACGGCGAGCAGCGGTATCAGCGTAGCGCGCCAGCCCTGAAGGAAAAGGTAGACGACGATGATCACAAGCACTAGCGCTATGCCAAGAGTCAGCACGATTTCCCGCATACCTTCGGTGACGGCCTTCGTTTGATCCAGCGCGATGGCGTAGTCGACGTCCGGCGGAAAACTCTTCTTCAACTGCTCCATCAGCGCCCGGACCGCTTTGGAGTCGTTGACGGCGTTGGATCCGGGCAGCTGGTAGACCGCAAGGATGGCGCTCGGCTTGCCGTTCATGCGGCCCATCAGCGTGTAGTTCTGGGCGCCGAGTTCGATGCGCGCCACGTCCTTCACCCGAACGGCCCCACCACTGGGATTTTCGCGCACGATAATGTCGCCGAACTGTTCCGGCGTGGTCAGGCGGCCCTGCGCCCGGACCGAGTATGTGAACTCCTGGCCTTTGGGCGCCGGTTCGCCGCCCATCTGCCCCGCGGGGTTTACGGTGTTTTGCGCTTGCACCGCATTGACGACATCGGACACGGTGATGCCGAGCTTGTTGAGCGCATCCGGTTTGAGCCACATGCGCATGGCGTATTGCCCGGCGCCGAACACCTGCACGCTGGCAATACCCGGAACGCGGGTGACGGGGTCATTGAGGTTGATGTATTCATAATTGGCGAGGAATTTTGCATCGTAGGTACCGTGGGGAGAGTACAGCGCCACGATCATCAGCGGTGCGCTCGTCGACTTCTGTATGGTCACCCCGTACTGGGTTACGCTGGATGGCAGTTGGGATGCTGCCTGAGTCTCGCGGATTTGGGTCAGAATGAGGTCCGTGTTGGGATCGGTCTGAACGCCGAAATCCACGATCATTGTCGTCTGGCCATTGGCCGTCGCATTCACCGAATACATGTAGTTCATGTTGTCCACGCCGCTCATCTGTGCCTCGATGGGCGTGGCAACCGATTGTGCGAGGGTCTCCGCATCCGCACCGACGAAAGTGGCTTGCAACTTCGTTTCGGGCGGAACGATATTGGGAAATTGCGAAATGGGCAGTCCGAGAATCGTGATTGCTCCGACGATGATCGTCAGGATCGCAATCACCATGGCAACAATCGGGCGATTGATGAAGAACTTGGACATTTTTCAACTACCGCCGGATTCGGTGGTGAATGGGGCGGGCGTGACCGCGCTGCCTTCTTTGACTTTTTGAGTACCTTCCGCGACGACGCGGTCGTCCGCGCTCAATCCGCTGGTAATCACCCACATGGTGTCGACCTGCTCGCCCGTTTTCACCGCGCGAATTCTGATCTTGTTGTCAGCTCCGACCACAGCGACCTGAGCTGACCCTTGCAGCTGCGACACGGCGCGCTGCGGAATGAGCAAGGCGCCCTTTAGGACCTCGGTTACGGCACGCACTTTGGCGTATTGCCCCGGCCGCAGGACATTTCCGGGGTTTGCGAACGCCCCGGCGATCCTGATCGTTCCGGTCTGTTGATCCACCTGCCTGTCGGCGAAAAGAATGCTGCCGGAATGCCCGTATGCGGTGCCGTTCGAAAGTATCAATTGCAGCGGGATCTGCGCGGAGTTCGACTGCACATTCAGGGTCTCGGGGTGAATCTTGTCGGCGATTCGCAGGTATTCTTCTGGGCTGATTGGAAAGTATGTCTTGATGGGATCGACCTGGGATACGCCCGTGAGCACGGTTGATGGCGTAACGAGGTTGCCGACCTGGACCTGCGTGATGCCGGCAATTCCGCTGATGAGTGAGCGTACTTTCGTGAAACTTAGATTCAGAGCCGCCTGCTCCATCGAGGCACGGGCGGCGGCTACCGACGCTTTCGCGGCCGATTGAGCTTGCGTATCTCCCTCGAGCTGGCTTCGCGGAATGGCATTCGCCTCGGCTTCCGGGATGTCGCGATTGACATTGAGCGTGGCATTGCCGAGTTGCGCCTCAGCCTGTGCGAGCTGCGCCTTCGTTTGATCCAGCACGGCCTGGAATGGACGGGGATCAATCTCAAAAAGGACGTCGTCCTTATGGACCAGCGAGCCCTCCGAATAGTTCTGCTTGATCAGGTAGCCGCTGACCTGCGGTTGAATCTGCGCATTGACATAGCCGTCGAGCGTCGCCACCCACTCCCTATGGATGCTGACATCTTTCTGGAGTACCCGTGCGACCTGTACCTGGGGAGCCGCTGCAGCGGGCGATTTCTTTTCGGCGCATCCAGCGCCTTGGACAGCCGTCAGGAGGCAGCAGAGAAGAGCGCTTCCGCGCTGCAATGAAATCCACGAACCAGTCACTCTGTTCTCCGTTTGCTTGATGAGTGAAGGTTAGTGTCGAAACGACTACATCGATAGACTATATATTTCGATATGCATTATCGTTTTAACAGATCAACTCTGCGTGGCCTCGCGCGGGATCAGATAACCGCCGACGTTGGTTCGAGTTGAGTTTCTTATTCGCTCAACAATCTGCGTGGAGACTTGCCAGAGACGCATTGCGAGTTCACTGTCGTTCAGAAGCGGATTCCCCTTGGCAACTTGACAGTCCGACCAATACTCGCCGGTGATTCCAGTAACACAGGGACTGGCCGCAAGCAGCGCACCTGTTGCCGCCCGCTGGCCGGCCGATTTCAAGAACTGTTGCACCGTTGATCGCACTACTCGCAATGGACTGAACAGCTCGCTGAACAAACCCGTCCCTTTGGTGGCTCCGGGATGGAGCGAATTCACCGCGATGGCACGTCGGCGCAAGCGACGCGATAGCTCCTTCGCATACAGCGCCAACGCGAACTTGGATTGTCCATAAAATGTCATCGGGTCGTAAGATCGATGACCGTCGAGATTGTCGAACATGATTCCCCCTGGAGGAGCCTGCATGACGCTGGCATTACTGCTCACAATAACGATGCGCCCGGTACCGTTGCGCACCAGATCCAACAGCTGGTTCACCAAGGAAAACGGACCCACATAGTTGCAAAGAAACTGAAGTTCGACCCCATATCTCGTGTGCAGCGTTGGTGGACTCGGGACCTCTGCAATCGTGATGATCGCATCGAGTGAAACTTGAAGGCCTCTGATCGTCTCGGTCGCGGCCGCAACCGAATCGAGATCGGCTAGATCGCACTCGATGGGCGTTGCGCGCGGGCCGATTTGATCGCAGGCGCTTTTTGCGCTGGCCAGGGAATTCGCGAGTCCAAAAACGTGGGCACCGTTTGCGGCCAATGCGTTCATCGTCTCGAATCCGATCTCTTCATCGCATCCCGTAACCAAAATCCATTTTCTCGTGAGATCCACGCCGGCGAGAACCTGATTTGCGGTTGAGCGGGCACCGTGGGGGATTGAGCTAGCCATGACAAGCACTCCTTGACTGACATTTGTGCGGTGAGACTAGTGCCGGGGCTTCGAGCGCGGTAGCCCATATAACTAGATACGATGTATCGCTGGAGCGGATGCATTGACGGCGATTCGCTCCATCAGCTCCGCATTTTTATTTACGCAATCGACGATCAGCGGACCATGCGCTTCAATGAGATTCGCCGTACCATTGGTAATATCTCTCAGCTTGACCGCAGCTCCAGATTGACAACACTATGTACGGACGTAGTAAGATGCCGTCACGAATTCGGCAAGAGCTGGAAAAATGAAGGCCGTGCCTGCGCACAGCTGAGGAGACAAGTCGTGCTTGATGGCGTCTCGCTGGATCAACTACGGACCTTTATCGCGGCGGCCGAGGAAGGCAACTTCTCAGCGGCAGGCCGGCGCCTGAGACGCGCGCAATCCGTGGTCAGCCAGACATTGGCCAATCTGGAAGGGCAGATTGGTGTAAGGCTTTTCGACCGTGGCGGTCGCGTTCCGACGCTGACCGATGAGGGGCGCGCGCTTCTCGCGCGTGCCCGCGCGGTTGCTACGGAGGTTGACCTCTTCAAGGCTCGAGCGAAGGGTCTGGCCAGCGGCCTTGAGACGGAGCTTAGCCTGGTCGTTGACGCGATGTTTCCGGTAACGGTGTTGGCGTGCGCTGCGGCCGCTTTTCAGGTTCAATTCCCGGCGATTCCACTGAGACTACACGTGGAGATGTGGGAAGCCGTAGCGGACCCCGTACTCGACGGGCGCTGCGCAATCGGCCTTATGGGATCATTGCCGCCGGCCCCGCCGCAGTTCAGCCGCGAGCGGCTACTCAGTGTCAGAGCGGTCAAGGTAGTGTCACCGCGGCACCCTTTGGCAGCTCATCACGCGCCCATTCCAATGAGCGTCCTTTGCCAGCATATTCAGCTGGTGCACGCCGACCACGCTAATGTGTGGCGCGCGGGCAGATTCGGATTGCTATCGCCGAGAATATGGCGTCTTTGCGATCTCGCGGCCAAGCACCATTTCCTACGCGCAGGTTTCGGGTTTGGGATCATGCCGTTGCACATGGTGGAGGCAGATCTGACAAGCGGCGAGTTGGTCGAGATCAAGGTTGAGGACGACCCGCCCGAGGGGCATGCCGTAGTCATGTCTGCTGTATATCTGACCAACAGCCCTCTGGGCCCTGCAGGACGCTGGTTTGTCGATCGCATCAAGGAAGAAGCCGTCTCTCGGATCAATGGTAACCCTGCCACTTCGCTAGACTCTGTCGGCGTACTCCGGATCGCGAATCGGACCGGCGCTCAGCCACGAACGGGATCAGCGCCCGATCGGCCGCGGCTCTATCCGGTCAGCGACTGCGGAGCGGCAATTGCGAAACACAATCGCCCACCCCCAGCCGGTATCGCTTAAAACCGCCAACCGACGCCCAAAGTTGCCTCGGTGGTGTTCATGTGCTGATTCGAGGCACTGACGAGTCGATCCAGATAGCGATAACGTGCCAGCGCATCGATGTAAAGATTGTTGTTTACGTAGTATTTGACACCGAGGCCCGCATTGGCCGTGAAACCATTACGCGCGAGATAGACGGTCCGATGAAATCGACTCTGACATGACTCCTCCAAATCCTTTGTGAACGCGTCACTTAGACTAGAAGAGCGGACTCCACAGCGGAATCCAATATCTCTCGATAATAGTTATCGTCGACGCAGATACGCCTCGATACCTCTCTCCGGCGCCGAGGCTGCCTACTCAGTTTTCCATACCTAGTTCGATGGCGTCGACCCGGTCCGGGTAAAACGCGAGGTACTCGCGGATAGCGGAAACCGCGGCGTAAGGCGCCTCGTAAGTCCAGACGGCGTTGACGGATCGATTTCCGCCGGAAGGGATGCTGTAGTAGGCGCACTCGCCCTTGTAGGGACAATACGTTTGGTGAGACGTGCGTAGCAGCTGCGTTTGGTCGACGTCCTTGCGCGGAATGTATTGCACGGCCGGATAGGACGCTTCTTTCAAAGTCAAAGCCTCACGGGTATCCGCGATGCGTTTGCCATTTGCAACGACAGTGACCCGCCCTGTCGTCGGCGTAATGGTTATCGGATGATCGGCTCCCGGAATCTTGATTGCCTTGACGTTCATCGCTTTGACTCCTGAAAATATTTGGCGAAAGGACTCAGATCGCCCATCTTGAAGCTCTCTGAGGAAATCAACCGGGACCCGATTGTGTTTGCTCATGACTCACCGCATTGTCGCTTCTCGTTAATCACAGTTTTACTGTGTACGTCCATCTCATAGCTGTCAAGATAAATGTGTACGTGCGTATTGCTACGCCGCAATCGATACGGAGGTTCGGCTGGTGGGCCGCGGCGCCAATCCCCGGAAAGCTTCAGTTGCTTCCGGTCAGGACCGTGGAAAACAACAATTTCTTGAAGTTTTCCGCAAAGGAAAGATCGCGTTCAACCTTGGAAACCAGCCACGCACCTTGCAGTCCTGTGACGACAAAAGTGGCCATTTCACCGGTTTTAAAACTCTTCGGCAGTTCGCCATGCTGCACCGCGGCCTTTAAGCACTCAGTCACGGCCTGACGAACTTCGGCATAGATTGCCGATACCCGCTTGCGAATGATTTCACTGTGATCGGACGCTTCTGCAGCAAAATTGCCAACCAAACAGCCATTTTTCAGGCCGTGATTGCGAATGGCGCCGATACTCGCATCAATATAGGCTCGCAGTCGTTTGAGCGGCGAAAGAGCTTCATTGCGCAATGTTGCGGCGATCACGCCGCGGTTGTTTGCGAAGTAAAGATCGAGAATCTCCAGGGAGAACGCCTCTTTGGAGGCAAAATGATTGGTAAACGATCCCTGCGGCACTCCGGCTGCCTCAACGATGTCACGCACGCTGGCGCCAACGTAGCCGCGTTCGAGCACGACCTTGAGGCCGTTGGCCAAGATTTTGTCTTTATTGGAGATTTTACTCACCTTGCGGAGACTACGTCCGTACATAGTATGTGTCAAGCCGCCCTATCCAAGCCGCTTTGCCCGTCGTGCCGCCCTACCCCGTCCGGTGGTTGTTGCCAGCCCCAGCAGCGTTCTCCAATACGATCGTACACATTTAGCTTGACCGCTACACTACGGACGTACATAGTGATCGCCTGAACCAAACGCCGGCCAATCTTCGGCGGCAGCACGTAGGAGACCTATCATGAGCAGTCAAGTTGTTTTAATTACCGGTGGACTCACCGGCATCGGGCGCGCCGCCGCCGTTGCCTTCGCCAAAAACGGCGCAAAAGTGGTCATCGCCGGCCGTCGTGACGAGGCCGGCAAAGCGCTCGTGAAGGAGCTCCGGTCCCTGGGCTCGGAAGCTGAGTTCATAAACGCCGATGTCCGCAGGGAGGAGGATATTCGCAATGCGGTCGACAAGACCGTCACACGGTTTGGACGTCTCGACGTCGCAGTGAACAATGCAGCTACCGAAGGTCATGTTGGACCAATTACCGACCAAACTGCGGAAAGCTACGCTGCGACTTTCGATACGAATGTTCTCGGCGTGCTTCTAAGCATGAAGCACGAGGTGCGTGTCATGCAAAAACAGGGGAGCGGCAACATCATCAACATTTCCTCAACCTACGGCCATGAGGGCGCTGCAGGCGCGTCCGTCTATGTCGCCAGTAAGCACGCGGTCGAAGGAATCACCAAGTCGGTGGCGCTCGAAGTCGTCAAGTCGGGCATCCGCGTGAACGCTGTGGCGCCTGGTCCGGTCGATACTGGCATGTTGACCCGCTTTACGGGCACGCCCGAGAACAAGGCGGCCCTGGTGACAACTGTTCCGATGGGTCGTCTCGGCGCCTCGGAGGAGCAAGCCAATGCGATCGTCTTCATCGCTTCCAACGAAGCTTCATTCATCACAGGGCATATCCTCAACGTCGACGGCGGTAAGAGTCACTGATCCCCTCCGGGCGCGGAGGTTTGCTCCGCGCCCGCGGATGTCATTCAGGAGAACCAGGATGGCGATAACAATCGTGCGCGATCAAAAGGCGTTAATGCGCCACGAGATCCGCGTCGGACCGCACGTTTTTGCCGCCGACGCCAGTATTGGTGACGGCGGCGAAGGATTGGGGCCCAATCCCCATGATCTATATGACTCCGCGCTCGGTGCATGCGAAGCGCTGACAGTGCTTTGGCATGCAAAACGCAAGGGGATTCCGGTTGAGAATATCGAAGTAACAGTTGAACGCGATCAGTCAGCGGAAAGGACCGGCATTTACCGCCTCGATACCAAACTGAAGCTTGGCGGGAATCTAACTGATGAGCAGCGTCGGGAGTTGCTAACCGTCGCGTCAAAATGCCCGATCCATAAACTGATGACTTCCGTGCAGACCGCAATTGCGACGTCACTTGTCGAGTAAAGGAGCCAGCCATGGGTAAATTACAGGGCAAAGTCGCCGTTATCACCGGCGGCACCACGGGAATCGGATTTGCCGCGGCAGATCTATTCGTCAAAGAGGGAGCGCATGTATTCATCACCGGCCGACGCCAAAAAGAGCTCGACCAGGCGGTGCGAGCCATCGGCGATAATGTCACCGGTGTCCAAGGCGATGTCGCCAACCTATCCGACCTCGATCGTCTGTACGAGACCATCAAAGCCACGGGCCGCAAAATCGACATTGTCTTCGCCAATGCCGGCTTCGGCGAGTTCCTTGCCTTGGGAAAAATCACCGAGGAGCACTTCGACAGGCTCTTCAATACCAATGTAAAGGGAACACTGTTCACGGTTCAGAAGGCTCTCCCGCTATTGAATGATGGCGCCTCGATTATTCTCACGGGCTCTGTCGGGAGCGT